>Ga0209631_10001107_pt1 | contig 35614 bp, 15 predicted proteins | sample COG_08_FD_184752 | JGI IMG/M metagenome (GOLD analysis project Ga0209631, IMG submission 184752) | Pelagic Microbial community sample from North Sea - COGITO 998_met_08 (SPAdes) (version 2) | ecosystem: Environmental > Aquatic > Marine > Neritic zone/Coastal water | place: Helgoland, sampling... | reverse complement strand
TGACCCCACCGTGCATCGCGCGCGCACACGGAACCCACCCAGGCTCTCGACGACAGCACGTCAAGGGCGTTTCATCAACACGCGCCCACACCGGTTCACGCGCCGTATCCGCGGCGAGGATGGGCAACTCGCCGTCCCGGGATGGTTCCCCGAGGCACGCGGGTCCCGGCCCACGGGGCACGCCCACTCGCCTCCGGTACGACGTCTCCACCGGCGTGGCCACCGACGACGCCCCGTCCATCGCCCCCGACCAAACCCCCGCGTCGTCCATCGATCCGTTCCACGCCAACTACGCGTCGGTGATGCTACAAGGATTTCACTGGCGCAGCTGCAACGCCAGGGAGCTGGGCCTGACCGAAGACCGCAGCTGGTACGGGGAGGTCCTCGCGAACATCCCCGCGCTGGTGCAGACCGGCGTCGACGCGGTCTGGCTCCCGCCGCCGTCGCACTCCGTCTCCCCCGAGGGATACCTGCCCCAACGCCTGTACGACCTGGACACAAAGTACGGGACAAAGGAAGAGCTGAAGACCTTGTGCCGCGAGCTCAAGGCGGCCGGGATCAAGCCCATGGCCGACATCGTCATCAACCACAGGTGCGCGGACACCCAGGACGAGAACGGTCTGTGGAGGATCTTCAGCAACGTCTCATTCCCGCCCGACGAACGCGTCGAGCCCGGGAAGAGCTTCGACAGGACGTGGGGACCGTGGGCCATCGTCAAGGACGACCCGGTTTTCCAAGGCGAGGGAAACAGCGACACAGGCGAATCGTTTCCACCCGCGCCGGACCTCGACCACGCGAACGAGCGCGTGCGCGGCGAGCTCACGACGTGGCTCAACTGGCTGAAACATTCAATCGGGTTCGAGGGATGGAGGTTCGATTACGCCAAAGGATACGGCGCCCAGTTCGTGGATGAGTACGTGGCCAACACGGTTGGAGTCGGCGCGATGAACGTGGCGGAGTTCTGGCCCGAGGCGAGCTGGGAGCCCGACGGGGGACTGGCGGTGGACCAGAACCCGATGCGTCAGAGCATATGCGACTGGCTGGACCGCGCGAAGGGCTCCACCGCCGCGTTTGACTTTGCCACCAAAGCCGTGCTGCAGGAAGCCGTCGCTAAGAACGAGCTCTGGCGGTTGAGGGACAAAGACGGCAAGCCACCGGGTCTGATCGGCTGGTGGCCCCAGCGCGCGGTCACCTTCGTGGACAACCACGACACCGGCGGGACCGGGCAGGCGGCGGGCACGGACTCGGGAAGGATGAAGGACGGCAGCGATTTCATCGGCGGGGGCTCGTACGGTCAAGGGCACTGGCGCTTTCCCCCCGAGCACAGGATGCTGGGCTACGCGTATATACTGACGCACCCCGGCGTCCCGTGCCTGTTCTGGCCGCACGCGGTGCGCATGCCCGACGGCAGGCACGGGGACATGGCCGCGGAGGTCGCGACGATGGTCCAGACGCGAAAGAACGCGGGCATCGTCGCTGACTCCCCGGTTGAGATCCTGGTCGCCGAGAGCGACGTGTACGTGGCGCGGGTGCGGGGGTCGAACGCCGACGTGACGGTGAAGCTGGGCCCGAGGTACGACTTTCCGAAAGAGATCATGCCGGCGGAAGGGGGACGGGAGTGGAAGATGTGCGCGAGCGGTGAGGATTACGCGATTTGGTCGCGGCCGCATCCGACCCGCGCGTGACGCATCCGCGTCTGGTGTAAATCAACTCGCAATGCTTGAATTTCAACGTTTTCGTTGTGATCAGTCGGGAAGGAGCGTCGTCGTCGTCCGAGCTAAACGATCTAAAAGCGATCCATACTATGTTGGACCGACGCTCCCTCCCGATGGGCTAATAATAATCAGAAAGAATGATGCATACCCGTCGTCGCGCCGAGCGCGTGTGTCTCTAACCAACCGTGTACGTCCCCCAGAGTATCCGGGACGACACGAACGGCACCATGATCGCGGCGGGTATCCCGAGCCATACCAGCTGGTCGGCCACCTCATCCACGCCCGCCAGCCCGCCGGCGTCTTGCAGGAACACCTTGAGCATGTTCTCCTGCCCCGGGTTGGAATACGCGTGGAATACCTGGGTGGCGACGACGCGGACGAAGCACGCGTTGACCAGGGCGAGCCTGAGCTGCGATCCGTAGGACATGCGCACGAACGCGATCGCGAATATCGTAGGTGTGAGCACCATCAGCATCGTCTGCTTCAGGTTGTATCCCTCGAACGAGCTGAGATTGGTGGCCAGCAGCGCCCCGCGCAGCAGGAGCTTCAGCGAATGCCGGGCGACGACCGGGTGCTCGGGCGCGACGACGAGCTGAGGCGCGATCGCGCGCGGGGGTTTCCGCACGCCCCACATCGGATGAAGCGAGTTGAGCAGATAGAGCGCGAACAGATCGAACAGGACGTGCGCGAGCATCTGCCATCGCGTCAGCGTCGTGAACACCGCGGCAGCCTCCTCGGACCCAAACGTGCGCGTAGTCAGTAACTGCTTTTTACCAATGCCGTACTCCATGAGGAGGATGAGAAAGAACCATATCCTGAACCCGTTCCTCTTCGCCGCGGTCGGCGGGCGCAGTGGATTGAAGCGGATCGAGCGAGGCATCTATCGGGAAACGCACGGCGAGATGCCCCTGAGGCGCCGGCGTGGAGTGAACAAATCGCAAAACCTACCTATCCGACGTGACCTTTCGTCGTGTGAACGGGTCTCGATTTCGGCCCGGAACACGTGATCAGACGACCAAACTGCAAAACTGACTTTACGAGTGATCAGACGACAAATTGCACCTCATCTGTAAGCTACTCAACACCCGTCGCGACCTCCTCACAGGGAGATCGCCTCGTACCGCGCCCCGATCTCCCCACCCTTCAGCTTCTGGTGCTTGATGTGCCTCACCGTCGCGCCGTAGTACGCCTGGATGTCCGGCGTCACCCCGTGCTCCTCCCCGGCGAGCTCCCCGTTGATGATCTCCAACAAACCCTGCAGCACCGAGGCGTCCACGCTCGGGCACCCCGCGTCGAAGAAGTAGAGATACTTGTTCAAAACCTCGATGAACAGCGCCAGGGCATCGCCGCCGCCGGCGTGACCGCCCACCGCCGCCGCCTGCACGCCGCCCGCGATCTTGAGCGCCTTCTTGAGGCACGTCACCACCGACGCCGCGTCCCTCGCGGCGCCGGGCGCATCCTCGGGACCCCAGAAGAGATGCGCGCAATCCGCGACGGCGCGCACCTGGTCGGGCTTCTTGAGCAACCTCGCGCTGTACGCGGTGGTCTTGTGCACGAGGGCCTCGCGCGATTCGGTGGTGAAACCCACGCACTGGTGCAAAGTCCCGGCGATGCACGCGAGAGCGCTTCTCTGCGCCGCCGAGTCCGAGATCTCATCCTCGTAGATGGTCATCGCCTTTTCAAAAAACTCGTAAGCGATGGGCTCCATCCCGGCCGCGTCCGCCAGGAGCGCCGCCTCCAGAAAGAGGCGCATGGCGGGCTCGTGTCTCGACACCGGCGCGTCCGCCAGCGCGGAGACGGTCTGGTGAAGAAACTGGAGAATCTTTTTCAGCGCCGGGCCCATCGGGCCAGCCGCCGCTCCTTCCTCGCCTCCCTCGGCGTCCGCTCCATCCTCCCGCGCCCTCGCGATAAGCGAACGGCCCAGTCGCATGGCCTCGTGCGCGAGCGGCGGGAGCGTGTGCCTCAGCCGTCGCGGGCCGCCCTGTCCGAAATGCTTCCTCGACGCCACCAGCAGTCGGTACTGCGTGTCGCCGTCGTCCGAACGCGTGGCGTGCACCAACCTCGCCACCAAGTTCTGCTCCTCCTCGAAATCCTCGTCGTCCACGTCGTCGCTCGTACCCATCCCGCCTTCCCCGTCTTTGACGAGGATCGAGATGAACCTGAACAGAGTCTCCGCCTGCGCCGCGTCGGTGATGGCGGCGTCGGGGGCGCGAATGACCGACTCGACGATGGTTCTCGCCATCCGCCGTAAATTCACCGGCTGCAGCAGCGACATGACGCGAGGGTAGTTGGACAGCCCGAGCACCGACACCACGTCGTACGTGTCCAGCGGGACGGTGAGCAGCGCGTGGAGTTGGCGCACGCCCTTGTTGTCCGAGACGATCATCGGCGGCCCGGGCTCCTCGGTCTCCTCCGCGTTTTCGCCGTTTTCGGTATTTTCCATCTTCGCCTTCTCCTTCTTCTCGCCACCCGCCGCGTTGAGCGCATCCGCGCACGCGCACAGCACACCGTCCACGTAGTCCAACCGGTCCCTGTGCACAGCCGTGACGAACCCCATGAGCGCCGCGTGCATCTGCAGCCTGTCGTGAGCGTCCATCGACGGCTGCGACGCCACCACGCTCGCGCACCCGCCGCTCAGCTTGCCAAAGGCGTCTAGTTCCGTAAACTGCGCCACCATCTCCGGTGCACCCTGCGCCGCGGACGATAGCCTGTCCATGAGGGACGCGAGCACCACGCCGATCTTCACGCTGGGCTTTAAGAGCGGGCAGGCTTCCAGAAACGCGTCGAGGGTTCTGACGTGGAACTCGTCGGGGAAAACCTGGATGAGCGCGTCGAGGAGGTACGGCTGCGCGATGTCATCCTTGCAGTTGATCACCTGCTCGAGCACCCTGGGAAGCACCGTCCCTTTGTACAGCTCCAGCGTCATGCCCTCCAGCTGCGTCAGCACCAGCAGGTTCTTTCCCACCAAGTCGCGAAGTTCTCGGCGCTCCTTCTCGCGGCGTTCCCTGTCGCGGTTGCCGCCGCCGTGCTGCATCCGCACCCACAGCTTGTTCATCTCCGTGAAGTTCTGGAGGACAAACTCGACGGCGTCGTTGACGTCGCCGCCGGATCCCTCGTACTCGCTGCCGGTGTCCGGCAGTAGCGTCTTGCTCGCCTGGCTGAGGTACGTCCTGAGGAACAATCCGTGGATGGGCTGCTGCACCCCTTTCGCCATCTCCACGAGATCGCGGAGCACGTCCTTGGCGCCGCCCTCCTTGCTCTTGATGTACACCGCGCCGACGGTGATGAGGAGGTACAGCCGCGGTAAGATGTTCCCCGCGTGCTGCACCAGCTCGTAGAGTTCGAGGTTGGACTTGCCGTGTCGATCCTTCTCGCCGAAGAACGCCTCGAGGTGCCTGAGCTCGTTCCACACCTGCATGTAGAGCTCGTAGTACTTCTGCGGGCTCAGCGCGATCGTGCGCAGCTCGCCGAGCATGAGCGAGCCCTGCTTGAGGGCCTCGCGCAGGTTGTTATCGTCCTGGGGGTCGAAGGCGGGGGATATTGTCAGGGGGTCGGGGTCCGGATCTGACATTCTCGCGCGGGGCGGGAGAGAGGGCGATTGGTCGGGTCGCTCACCAGCGCGCGCTTCATGTAAAAAGCGTACTGCTTCACCAGGCTCGACGCGTCTAGGAGATGGGACGGGGATACGAAGGTCAGTTTGGTCGCTTCGTCGCGTCGAACGCGTCGGGGCGAGGCACTCGAGAGGCCGCGGCACCCGACGAAAATGGAAGCAACAACAACACCCGGTAGTCGGATCGCGCGGGGCGCGCCCCGCGTGGGGTCGCGGGACGCGACGGGAACGCTCGCGCACCTGCGAGCCACTTATCCTGCTCTTCCTGAGCCGACATGTTCACCGTGGCCATCCTCGCGGTCGCACGTCCGGCACCTGCCGCCCAACCGCGGTCCGCGTCTCTTCAGTCTGGGGGTGGACCAGCCCGTGCGTCTGGACAGGATCTCACACAACCAGACTGGGACAAATAAATGATCGATGCGGAGCCGTGAGGGTCCTCCGCGGGGGTTCAGCGCGTGTAGTACAGGGCGATTCATATACTATAAATAACAACCTACGAGTACTGCACGAGGGTTTCCTTGATGGTGTTGTAGCTCTTGTCGCACAGCTCCTGCGCGTCCGTGCTTTGGATGGGCGGGTGCACCACGACCTTGATCCCTCCCGGCACCGACCGCATCGCCCACTCCCGCCCGTTCTTCATCACCTTCGAGCAGTTCACCAGCGTGACGGGCACCACCAGCGCGTTCTCCTTCGCCGCCACGCTGAACGCGCCCTTCTTGAAGTCCGCCATCGTGCCGTCCACCGAGCGCGTGCCCTCCGGGAAGAACAGCACCGAGCAATCGTTCTGAAGGAGCATCCTGCAATCCTTCAGCGTCTTCATCTGGCTCTTGCGGTCGGTTCGCTTCAGCGCGATGTGCCCCGTCAGGTACATCGACCACCCGATGATGGGGATGATAAAGTTGGAAACCTTGCTGATGAACTTGAACGGCCGTCGGAGGTGGAACAGGGAGTAGATGTCCAGGTAACTGGCGTGGTTGGCTACGTACACCGCCGGTGTCTCCACGCTCGGTAAGTTCTCCCGGCCGATGACTTCGATGGGTGTGAAGAGCGAGGTGGACACCGTGGCCCACACGTCGTTCACGAAGCTCAGCGCGTTGCGCCTGTACTTGTCGGTGAAGTACACGAAGGGGAACATGACCACCATGGACGCGAAGAGGGGCAGCGCGAGGATGAACGTGAAGAGGTAGAAGCACTGCGCGCGGAGGAACGCGAAGAATCCAACCTTGTCGTCGCCCGCGGGTTTGGACGCGTCGTCCGGGGTGGGCGCGGCGGCGGAGGATGCCGACGCGCGGGTCTCGACGCATCGTGCGCGGGAACCCGCCGGCTTCAGCGCCGCGGGGTGGGATCCGACGCGCAGCCCCGCGGCGGGCCTCGTTCGCAGCGCGATTGGGGAACCCATCTGACGGGACCCGGTGGCCATCGCGACGGGTCCGGTCGCCGCCGGGGACCGGGCGGCGGGGTTGGCGCGCGCGCGGATCCCCGCGGGGACGCGCAGGGAGACCGACGCCGTCATAGTGGCGTTCATCGTCGACGTGCGGTCGGCGGAACGCGTCTGCTGTTGTGCGGATCCGAGTCTACTCAGCAGCAGCAGGATAACGTCTCCGCCAATCGGATCGCAACGAGACCTGATACCCATATGCCCATACCGGCGATCGTAATTGCCTGGTAATTGCCTAATTAAAGATGGCTATTTGATGAGGGTGTCGCCGCCGCCCAGCGCCACAGTATAGGGAGAGCCTCGCCGCCGGCGCGCGCGCGAGAGCCGACGACGGGACCGGGACTGGACCGGGATTAGATCTAGGGATCGCGATGCTCGCGGGCGCGCCGGGCACCGCGGCGGCCGCGGCGGCGGCGTCCGTCCTCGCGCTCGAGGGAGGCACGCAGGCGCTGGCGTGGGGCGTCCCATTCTACGCGGCGTGCGTCGTGATGTCGCTCCTCGTCGACGCGGTACGGGCGAGGCTGGTGTTCCGCGGGAAGCTCCCGACGGTGCCGTGGCGACCCAACCTCATGTTCAACGTGTACCAAAAGCCCAAGCGCAACCTCCTGGACAGGGTATCGCGCAGGATGGCGATGGACAACGGGAGCGACGTGGACGCCAAAACCAAAAATCATTCTCATCGCGCGTTCGCGACGGTGGTGGGCAACTGCCCGTTCGCGCACGTCGGCGGCGCCGACTTGGCGCGCGTGGCGCTCAACCAACAACCCGTCAAGTCCCCGCTCTACCGCGCCTTCGAATCCTTCGCGGGGGTGGGCATATTCACCGCCGAGGGAGAGGACTGGGCGGCGAAACGATCAGAGGTGCTCGGTGCATTCGCATCAGCCGGGCTCGAACCTCTCGCCGCCGCGTCCAAGCGCTCAGCATCGAAACTCACCGCCGAGATCGACGCACAGCTGGCGGCGGAGAAGGACGTGGAGAAGGGCGCCACTGGGCGGGCAGACGGAGACGGCGTGGAGGTGGACATGCTCCCGCGGCTGCAACGAGCAACTCTGCGAGCGACGTTCGAATACCTCGCCGGCGTCGACCTGGAAACCGCCGCCTCCGTCGACAGACGCTCCGTCAGCGAGTGGGAGGACGAGTACCTCACCGCGGCGACGGACTTGAGGCACCTGATACCCGCGCGCGCCAGGAGCGTCTGGATGCTGTCCGATTGGGCGTACGCGGCGTCCCCGGTGGGCCGAATCGAACGCAGACGAATCAAAGAAGCGAGGCGGCTTCCGGAGCTCGCGCTGCGAACCGCGAGGCCGGGCTCGCCGCTGGACGACCTGCGACGCGGGAGCGCGCACGCCGCCGAGTGGGGCACGCGGCACGCGTGGTGGAGCCGTTTGCGGCGAACGGCTGGCGTAGGGAGGGACGCGTTGCTCGACGAGGCGACCACGCTCTTATTCGCTGGGCACGATACTCAGTCGGCGACGCTGTCGTGGGCGCTACTTCGGCTCGCGTCCGACGTCAAGACCCAAGGGACGCTCCGCGCGAGTTTAACCCGGGACCCGCACGTCGTCACCGGGCTCGGGTTGCAAGACGTGGTGTGTGTAGGTGCGACGGGGGTATCACGTGTGGGGGATGAGAACGGGGGGAACGGGGGGAAACGTCCGGCGTGGCGAACGAGCGAACAAGTCCCGGTGCTCGAGGCGGTGCTCCGCGAAACCTTACGGCTCCACCCGGTGGCGCCGTTCGTGGCGCGGAAGCTCGTGCGGGACGCGGAACTTGGCGGTGGTGATGAATTCCCCGGGGGTTTGACGTTACCGGAAGGGTGCGCGGCTGGCGTGTGGCTCCACGCCGTGCACCGCGACCCGAGCGCTTGGGAAAAGCCGGATGCATTCGTACCGAACCGGTGGCTGGTGTCCAACCGCGAGTGGGCGACGGAGCGAACGCGCCGGACGTCGTTCAGCGCGGGTGGTGCTGACGTGGAGGGAAGGGGTGCCGAGGGGGTGCCCACGTCGGGTGAGGCGGAGACGGGTTCGCGGGAGGCTGGGGACGGAGGGTTGAAGGTTCGGTTCAAAGGGCCGGCGTTCATGCCGTTCGCGACGGGCCCGCGGGCGTGCGTGGGGCAGCACCTGGCGTGGGTGTACATGCGTTGCGTGCTGGCGAGGTTGGTGTGTGCGTATGAGGTGCGACTGGGTGGGGATGTGGATGACGCGCTCACGCCGTCGGTGGGGTTCACGGTGACGCCCGCGAACGCGGCGAGGGTCAGGCTCGTGCCCATCGGTAACTCTTAGACAAAATTTTTATTTACTTTTAGTTGAGAGTCTCTTCGCGACGAGAGTCCTCGAGCACTCGTACCGGCGCCGTGCACGCCGCCATGGTGCTCTTCTTCACCCCTCGGGGACACGATGAGACAAAACACTACATCTACATGGGACGCGACAAGGTCGAGAACGAGGATCTGAGTGAGTGCCGCGCCCAAAGTCCCCGCCCGCCGCGCCGCCCCTCGTCATCGGCGGATCCTCCTCGCTGACCTCAACCCCCGCCTTCCGTTCGCAGTCAAGTGGGGTTTACCCGAGGACGTGTGGTTCCACGTCGACAAGCTATCCTCCGCGCACGTCTACATGCGCGTCAAGAAGGGCCAGACGTGGGACGATCTCACCGAGGAAGAGCTCGAAGATTGCTCCCAGCTCGTCAAGGCGAACAGCATCCAGGGCAACAAAGAATCCGGAGTCTGGATCGTGTACACCCCGTGGGCCAACCTTAAGAAACTCCCGCGCATGGAAGTCGGCCAGGTGGGCTACCACGACCTCAAGCTCGTGCGCAGGATAAAGGTGGAGAAGCGCCAGAACGAGATCGTCAACAGGCTCAACAAGACCAAACGCGAGGAGTTCCCGGATCTCGCGGCGGAGAGGGACGCGTACGATAAAGAAATCAGGGAGGAGAAGAAACAGGCGTTTCGAGAGGCGGAGAACGCGCGGCTGGAGGAGGAGCGCATGAGGGAGGCGGAACGGGACGCGAGGGACTACAAGCACATCATGGACGGCGACAAGATGGTCACCAACAAGTCAATCGCGGAAAAATACGAATCCGTGTCAGACTACGAGGACGACTTCATGTGACGGAAGAGTGCGTGCGCGCGGTTAGATAGAATCTAGGGCGATGGAAAGGACACGAGAAACGCCGGTGTTTTTAATTTCTTTCGACGCTATATTAAAGATTGCTGCGCGCAATGTGTAGCGCAAGTTCTATGCGGATGCAAGCGCCCCGGCTCTCCAGCCGTGACGCACTAAAATATGCTTGCTTGGTCTTGGCACCTCTGAAGGTACCAAGGTAATATGCTGCTTGGTTGTTGATGTCGCTTCATCATCTTGAAGAGTTTGGTGGTAGAACAAGACCCTTGAAGTACTCTTGATGCTCGATGACTGTACGGCACGCTCTGGCACAACTGCTTGTGAGGCATGAAGAGGTACTTAGATGAGGTCGGCGACGTTGGAGGGGAGCTCCTCGATGACGGTCTGGTAGAAGCGCTGCACGTCCTGGAGGAGGCGCTCGTCATCCTTGGTGACAAAGTTGATGGCCACACCCTTGCGTCCGAAACGGCCGGAACGACCGATGCGGTGGAGGTAGTTCTCGGGCTGGGTGGGGAGGTCAAAGTTGATGACGAGGGACACCTGCTGGACGTCGATACCACGAGCGAGAAGGTCGGTGGTGATGAGGACGCGGGAGGAGCCGGAGCGGAACTCGCGCATGATGATGTCGCGGGTGTTCTGGTCCATGTCACCGTGCGTGGCGGAGACGGTGAAGTCGCGGGCGCGCATCTTATCCGTGAGCCAGTCAACCTTGCGGCGGGTGTTGGCGAAGATGACCGACTGGGTGATGGCGAGCGTCTCGTAGAGATCGCACAGGGTGTCGAGCTTCCACTCCTCCTTGTCCACGTTGACGTAGAACTGCTTGATACCCTCGAGGGTCAGCTCGTCGCGCTTCACGAGAATGCGCACCGGCTTCGTCATGAACTTTCGGGTAATCTCCAGCGCCTCGGGGGGCATCGTCGCGGAGAAGACGCCAACCTGGATCTTGGCGGGGAGCAGCTGGAAGATATCGTAGATCTGGTCCTTGAAACCGCGGCTGAGCATTTCATCCGCCTCGTCGAGGGAGAAGATCTTGATGTAATCCGGCTTGAGAGCGCGGCGGCGGAGCATGTCGTAGACGCGGCCGGGGGTACCGACGACGACGTGGACGCCACCCTGGAGGATGCGCTGATCCTCGCGCACGGACGTACCACCGACGCAGGCGTGGCACTTCACGTTGAGGTAGTCGCCGAGCGCGCGCATGACCTTCTCAATCTGCTGCGCGAGCTCGCGGGTGGGCGCGAGCACGAGCGCCTGGCACTCCTCCTTCTCGTAGTCGAGCTGCTGCAGGACGCCGGCGCAGAAGGTGGCCGTCTTACCGGTACCGGACTGCGCCTGCTGGATCACGTCCAGGCCCTTGGTGAAGGGGACGATACCGCGCTGCTGGATCGCGGAAGGCTTCTCGAAACCGTAGGCGTAGATGCCGCGGAGGAGGTTCTCGTGCAGGTTCATGGAGTCAAACGTCTCGTGAACCTCGGTCCAGTCGGTGATGGTCATCTCACCGTTCTCGGCGCCTTCCTCGGCGAGCCTGTGTGGTTCAAGTTGGTGGGGTGGGGCGAGTAGGTCAGCGAATGTGTAGGAGGAAGAGGTCATCATGTAAGAGGACGCGGGTGGACAAAAAGTGTTTCACTGATGAAATAGGGTGGCGATCGTGGCGATCGAGGCGGGAAACGGGGGGCGGGGTGCGTGTGCGTGCACTTACAGCTCCTGCATGCCGCGGTCGTAAGCTTCATCGTTGAAACCACCTTCGCCAGACATATTTCTGTGGGAGGGATGGGCGGGGGCGGAGGTCAGGACTGCTTCGGGACGCGCGCGATCTGTCCCGGCGGCTCGGCGCGCGCCACCGGGAGAAAAAACAGGCAAGATTACGGTCCGCGGAGCCGCTGCGATTGGCCGGAAAACGGTGCGACGTGCGGGCGCGACGTCGCTCGGGACGCCCCATCGCCCGGGGATACCACGGCGGAGACCCCCGAAGACGCCGTCGACGCGAGCTGGGCGAGGCGCGGGCCCTTCACGTGCCACACGCGCTCTCCCGCCAACTCTCCCGCCACGCGCGATGCTCAGGGTTTGCAGCGCCTGCAGCGAAGGGGGCGGGCCGACCCCTTCGCCCAGACGCGCGCCGTGCGGGTCGAACGCTCACCTTTTGTACTTTGGTAAAGGAAGAGAGCGTTTGTAACTAAAGGCACCTGAGATACGCGGGGGCGGTGGGGGGCCGAGGTCAGCGAATCGTCCTCCGAGCGCGGCCAAAGTCGAGGTCCAAGCGGCGGACGCGACTCGCAATTTCTTTGCACCGCGAGTCTCACATCCCGAGGAGAAAAAAATCACCGGCGGAAAGCGTTCCGCCCGGAAACGCGGCGGTGGAGGCCACGCGACGCACCTGGAGGTGGGCCCTTAGGGGAGCGGGTTAAGTGAGCGGGTTGTGAGCGGTTAGACCGACGCGTCAGCGACCGGCTAAGAAGGGATCTGCCGCTCGCGTCCCTCCGACTTTATAGGATTTTATTTTCCACAGAATATCGGCGGCGCCTCGAAACGACGTGCAATCGGCCCGCCGCCATCTATGGGCAATGTGCCTTGGGTCACGTGTTATACTGGTAGACGCGAAGATATTTGGACCATTTTTATATGGGCAAATGAACTGTCAATTGACCAATAGCGAGGATCTCTCACCGCCACCCATTTTTCATCACCCATTTTTCTGACAGGGTGCCGTATTCTCGGCGCCGGTGCAGCACACGCTCGAGGCCCACGGCCCAAGCCGAGGTCGTCTCTCGCCCGTCGAGAGCGTGTACGGACCGGTTCACGGTCTATCCGAGCCGCACGGTTCGAAGAGAGGGCGAGTCGCGGTCGAACGCGCGGAAGGCGAGGCCGATCGTGTAACGCGGCGGCGAGTGGGTGCGGTGCGTTCAAACGGAAACACACAACATGTTGTTCGGCGCGGATGAGACCCCGGCGCAGAAGAAGCTGGTGGATGGCCTGGCGTGGAGCCTCAACATCTTCACGTCCGTGGCGATCGTCATGGTGAACAAGCAGCTGATGAACGGCAGCGGCTACGGCTTCTCCTTCGCCACCACCCTCTGCGGGCTGCACTTCCTGTGCACGTCCTCCATCGGGCTGTTCACGTCGAGCAACAAGGGCGGCTCGGACGTCAACGCGAGCGGGGAGAAGATGAGGGTGCCGCCTAACGACATCGCCATGTTCGTCGTCGTCGCGGCGACGTCCATCATCGGCCTCAACATGTCCCTGATGCTCAACACCATCGGCTTCTACCAGGTGTGCAAGCTCGCGCAGATTCCCACGATGTGCGTGCTGGAGGGCACCCTCATGGGCAAAAGGTTCAGCCGACGGGTCATCCAGGCCATCGTCATCGTGCTCATGGGCGTCGGGATCGCCACGGTGTCGGACGTGGAGATGAACTTCCAGGGCACCGTCGCCGCCGTCGTCGGCGTCGTCGCCACCTCCGGCCAACAGATCCTCGTCGCGCACCTGCAGAAGAAGCACAGCGTCACGAGCAACTTCCTCCTCGCCAAGACCTCACCGTACATGGCCGCGTCCATGCTCCTCTTCGGACCCGCGATGGACGAGCTCGTCACCGGCAAGTGGGTCTTCGACTACGAGTGGTCCTCGTTGTCACTCACCTTCCTCGCCGTGTCCTGTTTCTTCGCCGTGCTCGTGAACGTCTCGTCGTTTCTGTGCATCGGTCGGTTCAGCGCGGTGTCGTTCCAGGTGATCGGTCACGTGAAGACATGCCTGGTGTTCTTCTTCGGGTGGGTCATCTTCGCGGCGCCCATCACGGCCAGGAACGTCATGGGGTGCTCGCTCGCGGTGGTCGGGATGATCTACTACTCGCACGCGAAGACGGCGGAGGCGGCGCGGGTCATCACGGCGTCGGCGAGCGGCAACAACGTCGCCGGTTCCACAAAGCTCTAGGCTTATTCTTATTTATTACGAAGGTAACCACGTACACGACGCTGCGTACGTAAAACGTATCGATGTGTTCATCGACGGAGGATTCATCGGCGCGAGCGCGAGCGGCTCTTGTCGTTGGAGGCGGCGTTCGTTTTCTTCTTCTTCTTCATGAAGAGCGCGTGCGCCTCCTCGACGCATCGCACGCAATTCCTGGTCTTCACCTTCCCGTGCGGGCATAGCCCCCATCCCTTGCAATCCCTGCACCTTCGCTCTTCCTTGTTGTGCTCGCATATCCCCTTGCCGCCGATGCCCTCCGCGGCGCAATCCCTGCAGAAGTAGCTCTGACGGCCGTGGGGGCACAGGCTCTTCCGCCACACGCTGCACGTCTTGCACTTCACCCTCGACGTTCCGTGCGGGCAGGTCTCGTGACCGATGCACTGCTTGCACACCGCCTTCTCCCGTCCGTGCTCGCACACGAACCCGCCGGCACACCGCACGCACTTGATGATCGGGATCTTGTGCTTGCAAAAACCCGCCTTGCGGCACCGGACGCAGTTGTTCTTCCATTTCCCGTGCGGGCATCGCATGCACTCTTTGCACCGGCAACTCGGCTCCACCCCGTGCTCGCACGGACCTTTCACGGGAGCCTTGCGCCTGAAGAGCGTCCACGCCTCCGGGGGTGGCCCGTTCTTGGCGTTCGAACTCGTCGCGGGTGGGCTCGTCGGTTGTATCGCCGCCCTGGGAGCCCTGGACTTGGCCGCGGGTTTCTTCGCGACGGTCCGAGTCGCCCTGGGCTTGGGCTGCGCCGCAACCTTCTTCGGCTTCACGGCGGCTTTCGTCGGCGCCGGTTTCGGCGGCGGCGCGGGCTTGGCCCTGGGTTTCCTCGCCCTGAAGCTGGCGTTGGTCGCGAACTTCTTCGCCGCGCCCCGATTCTCGGCGATTCCCTTTGCGTCGGGTTTGCGCGCGGGTGGCGGCGGAGCGGGCCTCGGCGGTTTGGGCCTCGGCGGCGCCGCGTTCGACGCGAACTTTCTCGCCGCGCCCGGGGATAGGGACGCGCGCGCGTGCGGCAGGTCCCTCGCGAAGCGCGGTCTCTTGGCGTCAACGCGAAAGTCTTCCTCTTCCGTATCGGAAGAGTCCGATACCTCCGCGGGCTCGCGCTTGTGTTTCTTCGGCTTGGCCGACGGCGGCTTGGCGTTCGAGGCGAACTTCCTCGCCGCCGTCATCCTTCTCTTGATGTCCGCTACCCTCATCCTGACGCCCGTGACTCCTGCGGGCCCGAGGAGTGGCCGGCGGTTGCAGAATTCATCTGATTACATCATGCTCGTTTCGTCGACGTGTAGAAAGTCTCGAGATTGGCTCCACCCTATCCACACTCGTCGAGCGCACGTCCATCGTCTCGTCGAGATCGTGGAAAGATGTCGGCCACGTCCGTGAAGTCCACCGCCGGGCTATCCGCGAGGTCCTCCGCGTTTGTCCCGCGTCTCAGGTCCAAAGTCGTCCCGGCACCCGCGCGCCGATCCCGCGGCGCCGTCAGCCCCGTCGCACTCTTCACCGGCCTGGTGCAGGGCACCGCGACGGTGGTCTCGTTCGACAACGTCGGGGACTTCGCGCGGCTGAAGCTGAAGTTCCCGCCCAACACCCTGGACGGCATCCTCATCGGCGCGAGCGTGGCGTGCAACGGCACGTGCCTCACGGTGGTGGAGACCGACGGGGACTGCGCGTGCTTCGACCTCATCGTGGAGACGCTACGAGCCACCAACCTCGGCGAGCTCGAACCGGGATCGGAGGTGAACTACGAACGGTCCGCGAAGGTCGGGGACGAGATCGGCGGGCACAACGTGAGCGGCCATGTATCCACCAAGGCCACCATCGTGACGCAGACGGACACAGACAACAACCGCGAGGTGGTGTTCGAGTTGGAACCGCGGTGGAGCAAATACATTTTGCCGAAAGGGTTCGTGGCGGTGGACGGATGCTCGCTGACGGTCGGCGAGGTGTCACCCGGACGGTTCAACGTGTGGCTCATCCCCGAGACCATCCGCGCGACGGTGTTCGCGACGAAAAACGTCGGGAGCACGGTGAACATCGAGATCGAGTCGCAGACGCAGACCATCGTCGACACCATCGAGAGAGTTTTAGACGAGAGAGGGCTCGGCTCGACCGACGTCGCGACCTCGTCTTCAGAGTCGTCCACCAACGCCGCGAGTAAGACGTACGAGCCGAAGACGAAGGCGACCGTGTCGGACGGGTACAAGGACCCGATGGACGAGCTGTGCGAGGAGGATCCCTCCGCGGACGAGTGCAAGGTGTTCGACTGAGCTTAGTGCTACCCGTGAATGCTTTTAGTCCCTTACAAAACAAGCGTGCTCTAATATCAAACATGGGGTTCTTCACGTCGTCCCAACCGAACTGTTTTGCGTTTTTATCTATAGTATGTGTCGCTCCGCGTCGCGCGTCAACCGCGTCGTCACGGTCCATCGAGGGGAAGTCCCTTTCGGAACCTCACGCCGCAGGCGTTGCACAGAGTCTTGGGTCCCTCGGGTCCCATGCGCCACTGCGGCGTCTTCTGCTGGCCGCAGTTGAGGCAACCCCGGCGGATCTTCTTGCCGTTCGCGGTGACGATGCTGTCAGTCGCCTGGGGTCCCTTGGGCGGCGTCACCTTGGCTTCACCCTTCCTCTTCCGCTTGGACGACCGGGAAGCCGGGACGGATTCCTCGTCGTCCGAGGAATCAGCCGCGGCGGACTTGACCCGAACTGGAGTAGTCACGCGGCTCGACGACTTCACCTCGCCGCACACAACCGCCGGGGAGCTCACCGCGTCGCCCGAGAGCGCCGTCTGCGCGTCGAACCCGTCGAAGTGCCCGCCCCAACCGCCGCGCTCCGACAGCGCCGTCGGCGTGCGCAGCCCGCTGTGCGTCATCGCATCAAAGCCGGCCTCCGGATCAACTCCGACGTCTTCCCCGACGGTGGCCGCCGCGTCAAGCATCTCCTTCGCCTGGATGGTCAGCGCGGTCGCCGTCGCCGTCTTCTGCGTGGCGATGGACCGCGCCTCCTTGGCGCGGAGCCTCGCCGTCGCGGCGCGTGAGCGCGCGAGGCGCACGGCGTCCTCGTCGCGGTCGTCCATCGGCGGCGGAGGCGTCGGCGCCATCGCCGCGACGGCGCCCGCGCTCTCGTCGCCAAAAGGGATCATCGCCGACGCGTCCTCAGTCTCCAACCCGACGCCCAGGTCCACCGTGGTGAGGTCCCTGGGCAGCGAAGGGAGGTTCTGGAGCGCCGTCCACTCCTGTTTGATTACAAGATGGGGTAGTAGAGACGGTCAGTGTCTGCTGGTAGAAGGTCGAGTGCCGCGAGATACCCCGTAACCAAAAAACGCCTCGCACGGAATATTCCTCGGCCGGTTCGAGATGCCGAGGAAGTGAGTTCAACACCGCGAAAACTGACAGGTTGGCCTTTTGGCGCCGAGGGGGGGGTGCCAAGGTGGCGCGGGCGATGCGTCGGCGGCGTCGGGCGGAGGATTCAGGGCGATCGGGGCATCGAGTGCACGTACCTCGTTCTCTCTCGGGCTAGTATCGTTGAGGAGCGCGTCGAAGGTGCGCGCGGAGAGGGTACGGAGCGGTCCCTGCGAGGCGAAGATCGGGTAGGCGAACTCGGTGAGCAACACGCGCGTGTCAGGGCACCCTCGGAAAAAGCGAAGTGACGTGTTTTCCGAGTTTCGTGTGGTTCGGGCGACCGCGAGCGCGGCGATGCGGGAACGTCAGCGCGAATCGAACGAAGGGATGGGTAGGTACGCGGGTGAGGATACGCACCTTGGAGAAGAACGTCTCCGCGACGTCGACGTCGCCGAAGTTGACGGGGGAGAAAACCTGGGGGCGATGGAGAAGGAAACGAAAAGACGTCAGTCGATTGGCTCGTCAGGGTGCCGCCGGCGAACGCGCGCGTGCGTCTTTGAAATCGCCGATACGGGATGAAAGACGGAAGATCCAGAAACCAGGGACTGTGGATGAGATGGCGACGTACCTCAGCGGGCTCGTAGGAGGTCGAGGGCACCCCGGCGGCGACCCTTTGCGCGTCGAAGGCGAACGGCTTTTCCCCGCCCGCCGACGTCGCGTCGGCGCCGGTGACGCGTCGCGACGTCTCCGGCGGCGGTGCGTCGGCGACGCGCTGGTCGAATCCCGAGGGAGTGCGGAGCAGGTCAAGAGCCGCTAGCTCGTTGAAGGCCATCTTGGCGGCGACACCGCAGTTGGACGGGGGAAGGCCGAGGAGATCGCCGTCGAGGCCACTGGAAAACGAGTGCAAAGGACCCGAGTCGAAGGGATGAAGCCAGGCGAGAGGTCCTTCGGTCATCGGCGCGTGTGTACTCGGCGCGCGTGTCTTTCGTCCGGTTCGAGGGTCACAACCTTCGGTGCAGATCGCGAACTATCGGTGGGCGGATCGTTTACTCGAAGATACGGCGATACACGGTCGTGTGCGCGCGTCCTCGGAAGTGCACACGATGCCGGCTTTCTTCTTTTCACGTCTGTCGTGGCCGAGGTTCAGTAGATCGGGCAAACGGAGGGTCGCGCGATAGATTTCGCGCCAACAACGCGATTATGCGATCCTATGGGTTTCAGTCTTCATATTTTGGAAAATAATAGCGTTATCGCGCTTTTTCGATCATGCGCGTGTTCTGCCGAACCGTCATCGGCAGATTCCCGCCTTGTTGGCACCCTTTTATGCGGGCGGGTTCGCGCCTGAGTCACAGACCTTCATTTTACCCCATAGAAACCTTCCGAGACCTTCGTTGACGGTGAGCCGAATTTTCAATTTGAGGTCGGTTGTAAAAGTACATGCTAAAATCATATTTTAGTAGAGCAAACATTCAGGTTACTCCGTAATTCACCCTAATTTGCTATTTCATTCTGACTTCCCAGCTGTCTTGAAATCAAAATTGTCCGGCCGGCCCTTGCGCCCATTGGCGCGCTCCGCCAGGGCAGCAGCCAAGAAATTCGCTGCCTGCTCGCGCGTGCCCCACCTGCGCGGGAGACGCCCGAACGGCCGCCACAACGACACTAGCGCGTCCGGTTGACGGCGCCTAGTGGTAGATCCCAGTGAAAAGCCGCCCGGGGGAGACTACCCCCGGGCGGTGATCGCGCACTCGCCGAGGACCAAGGTCCTGACGGTCGGTGACACCCGCACCAGGGTTTCAACCGCGATCTACAGTGTTCGCGCCGAGGGGAGAGGGGTCCTCCCTTGGCGCTGGTGCTGACTTCGCGGCGTCGATCGGGTGATTTGTGAGCGGTTCGCTCAGGAAAGCGACAGCTCTGGACGCTGACGGTGTTACCGAGGAACTTGACGAGGTGCGCGCGCGCGAAACGAATCGAACGCGCGCCCCCGCGCGCGTCTCCCCCGCCCTAATCGCCGCGGATTCACGCGCGTGCGCGAGATTTTCACGCCCCGATCTCACCGCCCCCTCTCCACGATCAGCGCAGGCGAACACCGAACGACTTCGTTTCACGCGTCACGAGCACCATGGGGGACACCGGCGGCGATATCGTCAGCCGCCTGGCGTCCAGCTCGGGCCCCTCGATGGTGATCGAGGAGCTCGGGTACGCGTGCACCGCGAGCAAGGAGTACATGAAGGAGGTCGTGGGGCTCATGCCGGCGATGGAGGAACGGGAACTCGCGCGGCTCGTCGGGGTCCTCGCGCGCACGCACAGCTCGCTGGATGTGGTGAAGTGCGGCCAGACGTTGACGTCTTTGGCCAACGCCGTGGGCATCGCGGCGCCCAGCCCCGCGGCGTTGGGCGCGGGAACCTGGAACTACGACAACGCGGTTGACGCCCTGCGAGAAGCTTCGCCGAACCTGAACTGGTCCACGGCGATGCAAATGCTTGATCACGAGGGGTTCAGCGTGCCGGACGGCATCGCGTTCGAGGCGATCGCGCGCATGTTCTCCAGGGCGGTGAAGGACAAGGAGCCCTTCCCCGTGAATGCCGTCGCGAGCGGGTCGGCGTGGCGGATGTCGCCGCGGGGGCAACTCGAGTTTCTGTACCACGCCATCGTGGCGGCGCCGGAGATGTTCCCGTGGGCGTTCTCCAGGCGTAAGATCGCGCCCGTGGAGGGCCTCGCGCCGGGATCGTCCCCGACGGGCACGCCCAACCAGTGCTGGCTCAGCGTCGACCTCTACCTCACGCTCGCGTCGCTGGTGCAGGTTGGGGACTTGTCCGCGAAGGTACGGGGGGTGTTCGAGATGCCCGCGCGTGGTTGCCCGGAGATCATCGCTGTCGGCGCGGCAGCCGCGATGGCGGAGGACCCGGCGCAGGCGCCTTTCCTCGCGGAGGTGACGGCGGCGGTGCTTCCCCCGTACCTCACCGCCCCCGGGCATCCATCCGCGCCGGTGGTGCTGCACAGGGTGTGGGCGTCGGGCGCGAGCGGGCAGGAGTGCGTGGCGCGGGCGATGGCCGAGACGCACGCGAGGGAGGGTGCGGCGCACGTCCCGCGCATGCTGGACGTGTGCCAGGATCTCAAGGCGCTGTCCGTGGTGCTCGACAGGGCGCCTCACGCTTTCGCCGTCGAGCTGGCGGCGCTGGCGGCGAGGCGCGAGTACCTGAACCTGGAGAAGTGGCTGCAGGAACGCGCCGCGGCGGCCGGGGCGCAGTTCATCGGAACGTGCGTCCGGTTCCTCCGCATGAGGGCGACGGGCGCCGAGGACTCCACGGGCGCGCCCAAGCTCGCGGTTGAGACGATGGCGGTGTTCTTCAAGGTGTTGCAAGCCGGCGCGGGTGGGCTGCCGCCGGAGCTCCAGACGGAGCTTCGCGTGGCGATGTCCGAGGCGGCGGCGGCGAACCCGACGCTCGCGGCGGCGATCGCGGCGGTGCCCGCGGTCGGGGCGGCGATCCCCGGGGCGGGTGGCGAGGGCGGCGGCGGGAGCACGTTCCCGGCGGACGTCGAGGCGGAGGCCAACTCGTACTTTCAGCGCCTGTACAGCGGTCAGCACACCGTGGAGCAGACGGTGGACATGCTCACGCGGTTCAGGGGCTCGCAGAACACACGGGAGCGGGACATATTCGGGTGCATGGTCCACAACCTCTTTGACGAGTACCGATTCTTCCCAAAGTACCCGGAGAAGGAGCTGCGCATTACCGCGGTGCTCTTCGGGCGGCTGATCAACCACCAGCTCGTGGTGAGCATGACCCTGGGCGTCGCGCTGCGATGCGTCCTGGACGCGCTGCGCAAGCCCTTCGGCAACAAGATGTTCGCGTTTGGCTCGGAGGCGCTCGAGCAGTTCAAGCAGAGGCTGCCCGAGTGGCCGCAGTACTGCCAGCACCTGGCGCAGGTGCCGCAGGTGCCGCAGGCCCACCCGGACCTCGCGCAGCTCCTCGGCGCCGCCGCGGAGCAGCGCGGGCTCTCCCAGCTCGGCCAGAACGAGCCCTCCATGGCGGGGTCATCGGGCGACCTCGCCGGCGGTTTCGCGGGGCTCAACCTCGGCGGGGACGGCCAGCCGCCGCCGCCGGCGCCGAGGCCGCCGGTTCCCCCCGGCGCGCCCCCCGCGGACGAGCCGCTCCTCCCGGGTGTCCCGATGAGGACGAACTCGATGCCCGTCGTGAGCAAGCCGGGCGGCGCGGGCCTCCTCACGTCCCAGCCGTCGGCGCCCGCGGGGCTGCTCGGCGGCGGCGGGTCCCAGAGCAACCTGGGCCCGAGCGCGCCGCCCGCCGGCGGGTCCGGGTTCGCCACCTCGCTCAACCTCGAGACTTTGGAGCGCGCGGGGAGCAACCAGGACATCGTCGTCCCCGACGCCGACGTCGTCGACAAGGTTCACTTCGTCGTCAACAACCTCTCGGTGCAGAATTTGGAGGAGAAAGCCGCCGAGGTCAAGGCGCGAATCAGCCGCGATAACTGGCCGTGGTTCGCCGTGTACCTCGTGGTGAAGCGCGCGTCCATCGAGCCCAACTTTCACACGCTGTACCTCGGTCTGCTCGGCGCGCTGAAGGAACCGGAGCTGATCAGGAGCGTCCTGGACGCCACCTACAGCAACATCAAGGCGCTGCTGGGCTCCAACAAGATCAAGACCAACAGCGGCGAGCGATCGCTGCTCAAGAACCTCGGATCCTGGCTCGGTCAGCTCACGCACGCGCGCAACCAGCCCGTGCTCATGAACGACCTCGATCTCAAGGGCCTCATCCTGGAGTCCTACCAGACTGGGCACATGATCGCCGTCATCCCGTTCATCGCCAAGGTTCTCGAACCCGCCAAAGATTCGATCATCTTCAAGCCGCCCAACCCGTGGACGGCCGCGGTGCTCGCGCTCCTCAAGGAGATTTACAGCGAGCGGGACCTCAAGCTCAACCTCAAGTTCGAGATGGAGAGGCTCTTCAAGCACCTCGAGGTGGACATCAAGACGGTCAAGCCGTCGCAGCTCCTCTACCAGATTCAACGCGAGCGCGTCGGCAACCCCGATTTCGTCGCCGACAAAAACGCCCCCGCCGCGCCGCCCTCCTCCATGCCGGGCGTCATGGGCGGCGCGGGCGGGGTGCCCTACGAGCCCGGCATGGGCGGCATGGGCATGTCCCCCGGCGGCGGCGGTGCCTTTGGCGGCGGTATGGGCGGTATGGGCCAGGGCGACGGCGGGCAGATGGGCGCGGACATGTCCGGCGGCATCACCGCCGCCATGCAGCAACACGTCAAGATCGCGCCCGCGCCCAACCTCCCGGAGAACGCCCGCCTTGCGCTCGCGAGGCTCTTCCCCGTCGCGCTCACCGCCGCGGTGCGCGAGATTGTCTCCCCGGTGGTTGAGCGTTCCGTCACCATCGCGTGCATGACGTCGCGCGAGCTGGTGCTGAAGGATTTCGCCGTCGAGCCCGACGCCGCGCGACTCCGCAAGGCTGCGCACCTCATGGTGTCCTCCCTCGCCGGTTCCCTCGCGCTCGTCACATGCCGCGAGCCCCTCAAGGCGTCCGTCACCTCGCAGCTGCGCACGCTCCTGCAGCAGGCTGGCGTGTCGCCCCCCGCGGATCCCGGGTCTTTGGACCAGGCGCTTCAGCAAGCCGTCGTGGATAACCTCGAGCTCGGGTGCTCGCTCATCGAGCAGGCAGCCACCGAGCGCGCCATCCGCGACATCGACGAGGCCCTCGCGCCCGCCGTGCTGGCGAGGCAGAAGCACCGCGAGAAGCACGGTCCCGCCGGTCAGCCCTTCTTCGACCCGGCGTACCTGCAGGGCCGATTCCCCGGCGCGCTCCCCGAGTCGCTCAGGCCACGGCCCGGGCACCTCGCGCCGGCGCCCCAGCGCATCTACGAGGACTTCGCGTCGCTGCCCCGCGCGCCGCCGCCGCCGCCCGGCGCGCCGCCCGCATTCGCGGCGCAGCGCGGCGGGCAATTCGGAGGCCCGCCGCCGCCGCCCCCGCCCGGCGCCTACCCCGGGCAGCCGCCGCCGCCACCCGGAACCCCGGGAGGCGCGCCGCCGCCGCCACCACCCGGCGGGCCCCCCGACGGCGTGGACATGTCAGGCGGCGTCGGCGGCGTCGCCGCGCTCGCCGCGGCCATCGGCGGCGACGGAGCCGGCGGCGTCGCGCCCGCGCTCGAGCGCCTCCGCGCCGCCGCCGCTCGGCTGGACGCCGCCGTCGCGACCGACCCGGCGGCCCGGTTCTCGCTCCTGCCCGAGACCCACGAGGCGAGAGCCGCGATCGCAGACGTCGCCACCGCAGCGCAGGCCACGGGCGCCGCGCCGGGAACTTCGCAGAGCGACGAGGCGCACGTCGCCGTGGCTCAGAAGATTTTCCAGCGAACGTACGAGAGCGCGGGGAAATCGCGTCTGCACCGCACCGCGCACGTCGCGGCGCTCGCGCTGCTCAAGGACAACGCCCGCGTCGTGTCCCGTGAAGTCACCGGCTGGCTGATGTACTCGGACGAGGAGCGCAAGTGCAACAAGGAGATCACTGAGGCTCTGATCCGCGCCGGGGTTGTCGAACAGCAGTTTCTCGCCGAGTTTGACGCGCACCTCGCCAAGCTCATCGCGGGCGGCGCGTCCACCCTCGCGGTGGACTGCGGCGCCTACCTCGTGCAGCACTGCGTGTTGGTGGAGCCGTGCGTGCAGCCAGCGGAGCTCGGCGCCACCCTGGTCGCCCTCGCCGTAGCCGCGACCGGGCCGGGCGCCCCGCACGGACTCGCCAAGCTTTGCGAACAGGCTCGCGCCAAGGGCGACTCCAAGAAGCCCACCGGCGGCAGCCTCTTCGACCCGCAGAAGCCGGACCCCCCGGGGCTCCGCGAGACCGTCGCGCAGACCTTCGACGAGTGGGCCAAGGTACAGGATCTCCCCGCCGGGGATACCACCACGGCGACGTTCATCGAGACTCTCGGCAAAGGCCGCTTGCTCCAGGGCGACGACGCGCAGGAGCGAACCGCGCGTATCCTCGCGGAGCTCGCGATGAATCACTGCCTCGGCAGCGAGTCCCCGCACGGGCAACTCACGGCGGGACCCCCGGGATCCGCGAGCGCGCTGTCGTACGTCGCGGTCGACGCATTTGTCCGCCTCATCGCGCTGCTCTGCCGCCGCAAGGAGGAACCGATCAACGCGCGGCTCGCGCTTCTCGGCCGAGCCCTCGCGGCGGTGGTCCGCCTCGCCGTCAAGGATGTGGACGAAAGGGGCGCCGCGTTCAACCCACGGCCGTACCACCGGGTGCTCACGGGTTTGATGATGGAGATGCACGCGCCCGACGCCGCGCTGGATTCCAGCCACCCGCAGGTGCTCGCCGCCTTTGCGAGCGCCTTGCTGGCGCTGCAGCCGCTTCGCGTCCCGGGCTTTGCGTTTTCGTGGCTCGAGCTGGTGTCGCACCGGTGCTTCCTGCCCAGGCTGCTGGTGGACCACAACCGCCGCGGGTGGCCGCTGCTGCAGAGGCTGCTCACCGCCGTGCTCAAGTTCCTCGAGCCGTTCCTTCGATCGGCGGAGCTCACCGAGACGGTTCGGCTGCTCTACCGCGGAACGCTTCGGCTGCTGCTCGTGCTCCTGCACGACTTTCCCGAGTTTCTGTGCGATCACCACTTCAGCCTCTGCGACGTCATCCCGCCCAACTGCATCCAGATGCGGAACCTGGTGCTCAGCGCGTTCCCGCGGAACATGCGACTCCCCGATCCGTTCACCCCGAACCTCAAGGTGGACCTACTCCCGGAGATATCGCAATCCCCGCACGTCATCACCGGAGACGCCGACGCCGCGTTCCGTTCATCGCAGCTCCGCGCAGATCTCGACGCGTACCTCAAGACCCGCGCGTCCCCCAACTTTGTCGCCACGCTGCGCCAGAGGCTCACCCTGGACGCACGCGCGGCCAAGGCGGCGGGGACCCAGTACAACGTGCCGCTGCTCAACGCGGTTGTTCTCTACGTCGGGGTTCAGGCCATCGCCGCGAACCGCAAAGACGCGGCGAGCCCCGTGACGCACAGCGCGTCGATGGAGGTTTTCCAGCGCCTCGCCGCGGAGCTCGACACGGAAGGGCGGTACCTGTTCCTGAACGCGGTGGCTAATCAGCTGAGGTACCCGAACTGCCACACGCACTACTTTTCGTGCGTGCTGCTGTACCTCTTCGCCGAGGCTGGCAGCGAGGTTGTGCAGGAGCAGATAACGCGGGTGCTCCTCGAGCGGCTCATCGTGAACAGGCCGCACCCGTGGGGGCTGCTCATCACGTTCATCGAGCTCATCAAGAACCCGAGGTACAACTTCTGGGGCCACTCGTTCACGAGGTGCGCCCCGGACATCGAACGACTCTTCGAGTCCGTGGCTAGGTCGTGCATCGCGCCCCCTCCCAAAGCTGAGGGCCAGGAGGGGCCGATCGCGGCGTAAACCAAACTACAAAAACTCCAAAATGAAAAAAAGCATGATGCGACAATTCTTACAGAACTGATGACATCTGTTGTATTAACATGGAGAGGGGGGAATAGGGAAGTTGACTCATCATGTGGATGCCGACCCGCGGTCCGACCCCTGGACCAACGCGAGGCTTGATTTTTATATCATTCACGACACATTTCAAAAAGCCGTCTCATTACGTACGCTACATTAGCCGACTCTCTTCCAGAAGTCATTCCTATCCTTGGCCTGACCCCGCTTCTTCGCCGCCAGCTTCCCGAGTCGCGCCCGAGACCCCTCGGACAGACCTCCGGGGCTGACCTCCTTCTCCGGCTTGGCCTTGATCGTCGGCTTGCGTGAATTCACCTTCGCCTTGGCCTTGACCTTCGGCCTCTCCTTCGCCATCGCGGTCAGGTTGAGATCGGGCGAATCCACCTCGATGTTCACAGCCATCGCCCCCAACGGCGATCGCGCGATACCTCGCGTGAGACCGAGAAGGTCGACGCGCGGCGGGGTCACGTCCAGATCCAGCCAATCGTCCCGCTTCGCGTCCCTCGGCGCGGCGACTGGCGTCATCAGAGACACGGGCGCGGGCGCCGCCTTGAGAGTGGGAAGAGGGATTTTCGACTGCGTCCTTGGCGGCGTGACGTACGACGACGCCGCCGCGGACGCCTCACTCGCCGCCTGCATCACACGGGCGTACTGCGGCATGTTCCGCAGCCGGAGCATCGCCAGCTCGGGAACCGGCGCGTCCGCGAGGTTCAATCCCCGAGTCTTGGGCGCCTCCGCGACTGGCGTGGCGACTGGAGTCGTCCCGGTCTTGTACCTCGCGCGTCGCTCCTCGCGGTTCTCGGGGCTCGGGCCCTTCGACGCGGGGCTCGGCGTGAGCGCCTTGTCCGCCTTGAGCTCCTCGAGCCACCGGCCGACTTTCAGGAAGAGTTTGTCCTTGGTCTCGGCTTCGCGGCGCGCCAGCCCGGCGGCGACGGCGTTTTTTCGCCACTCCCTCAGCGCCCCGCGGCCGATCCTGTGCGTCTCCGCGAGCCACGCCGCGTGCGCCTCGCGCTCGAGGCGTTCAAGCCGCGCGCTAGCTTCCAGTTTCCACGCGATCCAACCCTTTCTCATCGACGACTCGCGCCGATGAGAGTCGGCTAAATTTTCCGCGTCCCAAGCCTTCGCCTTCGCCTCCGCCCACGCGTCCCAAGCCTTCGCCTTCGCCCTGAACGACGCCAACGTCGTCGCCCTGGACCACCCGCTCCACGCCGTGAGCACGGACCGCGCGCGCATCGTCGCGTCCACGCCGGTGATGACGGCGGCGGCGGCGCGTAGCCCCGAAACCTTCGCAGCCGATCGATTGAACCAAGCGCGAAACGGAACTCGAACCGCCGTCGTCTCCGCTCGGTACTCAGCCTCCTCGACCGCATCCTTAAACGCAGCCACTATCGCGCGCCACGGGTTCAGACCCACGCGTAGCAACAGCGCGCGCGTGTGGTGCGCGGCGGCGAGCGCCGTGGACTCCGCGGCGATGACCGCGGCGCGTCGCTTGCGTTCCTCCGCCGCCTTTGAATTGCGACGCTTGGCGAGCGCCTCGGCTCTCTGCGCAGCCTCGAGCGCGCGCTCAGCCTCGCCTTCGAGGAGCGCCTTGTTAGCCTCGCGCGCCGCCGCGGCTTCGCGCGCGGCGGCAGCCTTGGCGCGCAGCTCGGCGCGTGCGGCGGCGCGAGCCTCCGCGCGTCGCGCCATCGTCGCCGCTTTCGTCGACGCTTCAACCGGTTTCAAAGCTTCAACCGGCGCCGGCGGCGGTCTCCGCGGCGCCTGCGTCGGCTCGGACGCCGGCGCGGCGACCGGGCGGTGCATCCACGGGTTACCGGTGCGGCGTCCGAGCGTATCGTCGACGGATAAAGCATCCTCGTCGTCCTCCATGACGGACGACAGGCCGAGCTCCGTCTTGCGTTTTTTTGGCGGTGATTCGTAGGCGGATTCGTCGTCGGAAGATGAATCGTCGTCCTTCGCGGGCTCAGACTTACGCGGGGAGGTCAGCGGGACGCCTCCGAGGTCCGCGTGCACGCGCTTAGCGAGGTTGACGAACTCGAGCAGGTCCGCGACGGTGGCGTCGTCGGCGGACTTCCGTACGGTGTTTTCCGCGGGGGGGGTCGGCGTCGGCGTCGGTTCGGGCTTCTCCCCGGGCTTCTCCGCGTCAATCGTCGTCGCCGGCGCACCGACCCTGGCGAGGAGCGCCTCTTTCTTGAGGCGTCGTTCCTCCGCCGCGGCCGCGTCCGCCGACGCGATGGCCTCCGCCTCTTTCCTCGCGACAGCCGCGCGTTTCTTTTCCTCCTCCGCGGCGGCATCGGTCGCCGCTCGCGCCGCCGCCGTCGCCGCTTCCAGCGCCCACGACTCCTCAGCCTCGGCATCGCGCCTCGCGCTCGCCGCATCCCCCGCGGCGTGCCGCCACGCGATGAAGTGCACGCGCGCGGCACGGTGCGTCCGGTGGAGACGCGCGATGTCGCCCATCTCAGCCTCCCTCGCGAGCCGTTTCGATTCCGTCCGAATGTTCGCAAAGTCAACAGCCGCTTTCCACGCGCGAAGCGTCCGTCGCGTGCGTCGCCACATCAGCGTCTCGACGTGCGCCGCCACCTCGCGGTCCACCGCCTCGCCCACGCGACGCCACGCGCCGAACGCCGAGGCCATCCGCCTGGTTCGCTCGCGACGCGCGTTTCGTTCCTCCGCCTCCGCCGCCGCTCGCTCGGCGGCGATTGTTCTCACCCGCTCGCGCTCGCGCTCCTTCGCCGCGTCTTTAGCCTCCAGCTCCGCAGCCTCGATCTCCTCCGCGCGTCTCCTGCGCCGCTCGGCATCCTCGCGTTCCCGCGCGGCGCGGCGCGCGGCGGCGAGCCTGCGCTCCTTGGCGGCAGCCGCCGCGGCGAGGCGCGCGTTCGCGGCTGCCTCGTCGGCGGCGGCGTCGCGGCTCGCTCGATCGCGTTCGGCGGCGGCGGTCTCGCGCCTGAGCCGCTCGCGCAGCGCCTGGACCTCGTCGTCCGCGGCGCGTCTCCGCGCCTCCATCTTCTGCCGCGCGGCGCGGGTGCGGTCCAGGAGCAGCGCGTCGGGCGGCGCGGAAGACGGCGACCTCCCGACGTCGGCGCGTTTTTTGCTTTTGTTTGCGACGGGTTCTCCGGCTCGCGCGAGTATCTCCCTCGCGTCTATTGGCCTCACGCTCGGCCGGAGCAGCGTGGAGAGCTCCGCGGCTTTGTTCGCCGCGCGTGCGTGACGCGCGGGGTTCACGTTCTCGGAGCTCTCGTGCGTATCCCGGGACGTCGGGTAGACCTCACCTTTGGACGGGTGAGATTCAGATTCTTTCCATCTGCGCATCGCCGCGGTGAAGAGCTGCTTCTTCGGCAGCGGCGTCGGCCCGTCGGTCCCGTGGTGTCCACTCATGCGCGATGCCTTATCCGCCTCGATGGCGTCGTAGCTCTTCCGCAGAGACTTCCACCGGCTCTCGGGCGCCTCCACGGAGGACGCGCTGCTGCCGCCCCCAGCCGAGGATGGGGTTCCATTGCTCAGAGTTGACGACGGGGAGAGTTCGCGCATGAGCGCCTTCGCCTCGCGGAGCACCGCGGCGGCGCGCGTGAGCCGCGGTGAGCTCTCGTCTAGGTCCGCGTTCATGTCCATGTTGTTGGTCACCATCCGACGGGACGAATGGACCGACGGCGTGGAGTACGACGTGGACGCCGCCGCGCCTCGGACCGCGCGACGGACCGCCGCGATTCGGGCACCTTCCTCGTCCCTGCCGTCGTCGCGAACGCCCCGCGCGCGTGCATCGCGGTTCAAAACCGACGTATCGCGTCTCGTCCTTCCCTCCATGACGAGCTCGCCCCCGCGATGTGCGCACTCGCCTTCCCGACTCGGTCCCAACGTCGCCGGTCGGGGCCGCGCCTCCTCGGCCTGCGCGCTCCAGATTTAAAACATCGTTCGCTCCATCAAGCGCAGTCGTCGGCAACGGAAAGCTGGAAAGGAGGCTCGAAGAGTCGTGTTTGCGACCAACCCGAATCGTCGTTTAACTCGTCGACTTGTGACTGTTTGCCCATACTTGCGCGGCTGTTCGTGGCCTATTTGCCGCGCAATCCGCTTGTTTGCGCAATCCTCTCGAAGCGTCGATTTAGCCGCAAATTCATTGCGGCGGGACCGGGCAGTTAGTTTGAAACCGTGAAAATTGGATTTATATCGAATCAACACCGAGTATCTCCATATCGTTCGTGCCACGAGTCGTCGCGCCCGTGGTTTATCGATCCGACCTAAATTGCCTTTACGCACAAAAAGGGCAATCGGGTGACGATGTGGACCAATGGAATGACGCATTTGCGGCACGAGATGACATTCGGGCGGGAACTCCGAGTCGGATCGCCTCTTGATGGTGGCCTCGGAAACTTCACGAAATCGGCAATCCACGAGATTTGCCTACCGCGTTTATTGAGCCAATCGCGTACGAGTATTTTCCACCAACAGCCAATTATGGGCGCTTAAACGTAAAGGCAATCAAATCCAGTCTCAGAGGGCACCGACGGCACCCGATACCCTAATTTCGCGGTGGAACTGAGGAAAGGAGGTGACTGGGCAGTATCGGTCTAGGTGGCAGTCCAGCTGGCAGAATAGACCCCCGATTCCCGGTTCACCGGGCCGTTTGTTGCTTTTATTTCACGGGCCCTATCGAGTCGATCGGTACAGAGCAAGATGCACGCGACGAAGATGCACGCGGCGCCGAGCGCGGCCGGACAGGCCGGAGTTCGCGGCGCCCCGCGGCTCGGAGCCGACCGAACCTGGACCAGAGTCGCCGCCGCGCGACCCTTAAAGCCCGCGCGCGTCGTGCGCGTCGGGTCATTTTCCGACTCCCGGAAGCCCGCGGGTCAGGCGGGGTCGCGGAAGTTTTTCAACTCCGCGGCGAATGAGGTGCGCCGAAAGACGCCGTCGCGAGACGCGCGCGATGCTTTTATCGCCCATCGAAACCGCTGGACGTTTGATACCACGTCCAAAGATGCTGACCGTGTCGCTTTCCACCCAACCCTTCCCCAGGCTGACGCGGCGCGCAAGGTTTCCGCCTCGGCAATCTCCGAGCCCGTCGTCGCGGACGAACCCCGAGCGTCAACTTCCGTGGACGACGACGTTCGCCGGAACCTCCAGCCTTCGTCCGTCGTGCCCGAACGACGGCGCCGGGTCAACCCCGCGCCCAATCCGGTGACGATGGACAAGGTCGGAGCCGTCGTTCTCGCCGGCGGCGCGGACTCGAACAACCCGCTGACGCGCAACCAGGCTCGCGCGGCGCTCCGATTCGGGGCAACCTACAGGCTCATCGACTTTCCAATTGCGAACTGCATCAACTCCAAGGTTCGACGGGTCTTCGTCATGACGCAGTGGAACTCCCACACGCTCAACCAGCACGTCAACGCGGCGTATCCGCCCGAGGTCTTCGGCTTCGGCGAGCAAGGGTGCGTCCCCGGCATCCTCCACCCCGAACCCAACCCCACCCGTCGCTTCGAAGCGCGTCCCTTCCCCGCCCACCAAACAATCAACGGCACTTGCCACCTGTCTGCAAACCCAGATTTGTTATACCCCTCTGGGTTTTTCCAGTCACCAAAAAAACTCTATTACCCATAGGGCCGTATCGCGCCCCTTCCCGCGTCGTATCGCGCCGTAAACTGACCCAATCGCCGCCTCGTTCACTCCACCACAGGTCCGTCGATGTCCTCCCCTCCAACCAGACCGTGCGGGAGAAGAGCTGGAGCCTGGGCTCCGCCGACTGCGTGCGCCGGCACCTGCAGAGCGGCGCTCTGCAAGGCCCGGGGCAATGGGAGCCGGATGCGTACCTGGTCCTCTCGGGCGAAGCCCTGTACCGCATGGACTACCAGGACATGCTCAAGACCCACAACGAGACCGGCGCGGACATCACCATCGGCGTGAGCAAGCAGCGGGTCGGGGACGTGGACGCCACCAACCTCGGCATCTGCAGCGTGTACTCCGACGACACGCAGGTTTACGGCTTCAGGGAGAAGCCCAGCCAGACGGAGCTCCGCGAGATGGCGCAGTGCCCGTCCGCACAGACCTCACTCGACGACTGCAACGTGCACGTGAACATGGGGGTGTACATCTTCTCCAGGCGCGCGATGAAGGAGCTCGTGGAGGTGATTGAGCACATCGACGAGGGCACGCAGCTGGACTTTGGCCGCGATATCCTGCCCATGGCCATCGCCACCGACTACCAGATCCACGCGCACGAGCACGGCGGGTTCTGGCAGCCCGTCCGCAACCTGCGCGAGTGGTACGAGAGCAACATCTCCATCTGCTCCCCGCACCTCTTCCGCAAGATGTACGCGGGAGCCTCGGATCTCATCGACGTCTCCAAGGATCCGGTTTTCACCGTCCCGAGGACGCTGCCGCCGGCGCGGTTCTCGGGCGAGAGCCAATGCGACAGCTCGCTCATCAGCGACGGCGTGGTCGTGGCGAACGGCTGCGTGATCAAGGACAGCGTCGTGGGACCGTGCGTGGTGTTTGGCGAGGGTGTGTCGGTTGAGCGCGTCGTGTTCAACGGGCATCCGGAGATGGCGCACATCCACGGGAACGACGTCCCGGACGTGGGCGCGGGTTCGGTTGTTTACGGGTGCGTGGTGCAGAGCGACGTGCTGATCGGCGCGGGATGCGTTCTTACCAACGAGAAGAGGGTGAAGAGCGCTGAGGTGATTGACGATGAGGGACACGGCTACATCATCGACGACGGAATCATCACGATTCTCGAGGGCACCGTCTTGGCGGCGGGCACCGTGATCTGACGAGAGACGCGTGAGACGTCGAGGAGGAAGAGAGAAGATTTTAGGGATGAAGGAGCTCCAACTCTGTACCACCACTGTTTTACACTACAGACAAGAACGTAAAAGAGAGCACCCTGTCTACGACGCGTCTTGAATCATTGTTCCTTTTTGGTCTTTGCAACGGCCCGACCACCGTCCCACCGCAGATCCTCCCGCAGGAACCTGTACCAGAGCCAAACGCAGTGGGGCGTCCCGCAGTGCCACAGCGCGTGGGAGTCCAGGTAGCCCAGCAGTGGCGGGAAATCGAAAACCTCGGCGAGCGCCGCGAGGTGCCACAACACGGCGAAGAGCGCCAGCGAGTGCCGCCCCGGGTGCGACAGAACCGTTCTGCTCTCCGACCCGAACCCGCCCTTTCGCAGCCTGCAACCGTACGCCCACGGCAGCACGATCGCCCAGTGCGTCACCGCGATCCCGATCATGACGTTCATGTTGAGCGCCCACCGGTACGATTCAACCCGTCGGTCCGGGGGATCGTTCACCATCCTCACGTGCGTAACTAGCCACGCCGCAAACGCCGCGAGCAGAACAACGGCGCGTTTGGCGCCCAGCTCCATTGTCCTGACCAACACGCTGTACAGCGCCGAGAACATGAGGACGTTGGCGGACGTGTAGTCCATGAACGTGGTCCACTTGGTGTCCCGCGCGTGGAACACCGCGCTCCACCACCACGCGTTCGCGTTGACGACCGAGTTGACGAGCCAGGTGGCCGCGAATGCGTCGCCGCGGGACACCACGTCCATCGCGCCCGTGTTCGCCCCGGCTTTCCGATTCCACACCGCTCTGAACACCATGGGGATGAACCGCAGATGCACCGCCATGTTGGCCAGCGACGCGACCACGGAGACGAACTCCTGTATGCCGTACACCCTCGTGAAGCTCCACTTGCCGTAGTACTTTGCGGGTTGCAGGCCTTCGCCTTTCCTGATCGCCTGCAGGGTGTGCATGCACCTGTACTGGCAGTCAGTCTGGCAAGTCCACCCGGTGAGTCGCATGCCCAAGTCAAACTCGGGGGGGTGGCTGCCGTCTTTCGGCCCCCTGTCGACGCACCCATCCACGCATTCGCCGACCATGTACGTGACGTTCTTGTACCCCAGCCGGGAGCACCCGTCGAAGCCGCAGTTGTACAGGCATCGCATATACATGTTCGACCAGAGCTGCCAGTCCTCCTGGGGCTTCTCCGCGCGCGCCGCGGGTGCGATGCACCCGAGGAGCGCGAGGATCGCGAGGAGTACCAGCGATCGACGCATCCCGCGCGTCGTGGCGCGTTCGGAACAGTGTCGAACCGGATCGCGATTCGACATTCTAAAAATGTCGGCCCGGTTGTGAGGTCTTCGCGTTTTACACGTTTCTATAAAAACTGTTCCGGGGATGGTTACGCCCCCGTGATCACTACTGCTCCTCGAGCGCAGACTCCGCGTCGGCGCACTCCTTGTTCCTCTCCGCCGCTGCCCTCTCCAGCCGTGAGGCGACCAGCCTCGCCTTCTGCACCTCCCCGAGAGCGGAAGCCACGGCGGCTTCGGCGGTGGCCACCTCGGCGGCGGCGACCGCGGCGGCGGCGGCGGCCTTACTCGAGCGTATCAGCGTCGCGGCTGCGACCGCCGTGGCGCGCCTGTGTCTCTCCTCGGCGACGTGCAGGATCCTGTGCGACGCGTTCCTGGCGGCGGATGCCTCGGCGACTTTTTGTAAAGCCACCGCCGCCACGTCCTCCTTCGAGTGCATCAGCTCGCGGAGCTTCTCCCGGTTCCGCTTGATCCGCGCAAGCCGCTCCTTCTCATACCGCGAGAGCTCGCCGGACTCCCGCATGGCCTCCTGGACTCCCATCCACTTGGGCCTCGCGAGTAACTCGTGCGGCATCTGCGTCAGGAGCTTCATCTCGTGAGCTCGTTTCTCGCGGCATTTGGTCAGCGCGCATGTACACCCGATCTTGTGCGTACTCGGCGGCGTCCCCGCGGCGCCGTGGAGCTTGGACTTGCGGAAGGATTCCTCGACGAGGGTGAAGCGCTTACGTCCGCCCCGCATGGTGGCCTCGTCGAGCCACGTGTTTCCGTCGTCCCGCGGTGCCTCCTTCTCCTCCTCCGCCGCCTCCTCCTCTTCGCCGGGCTCCTCTTTAGTCCCCTCCCCCTCCTCCTCCTCCTCTCCCGGCTCCTCTTTAGTCCGCTCCCCTTCCTCCTCCTCTCCCGGCTCCTCCTTCTCCTCCACCGGGCACGGCAGCGCCAACACCGCGTCCGCGTCCTCCTCGGCTTCATCCCCATCGCCGTACCCGAGGATGTCGCTCCCTCTCTTCGCCGCCAGCAAGGGCGTGGCCTGTCCTTTGCTCGCGACGGAGAAAGCCTTGAACTCGCGACCCGTCAACGGCGCTTCGCACCCGAGCGCCGGGTACGCGTCACGGCACCGCCACGTGTCCACCGCTCCGACTTCCGCTAACGACTGCGTCGGCGGTATCTCCCTCCACCGGTCGCACTCGTCGCACGCCACCCAGCTGTCGCGGTACTTGAGCGCAGCCTCCACGCGGAGCCGGTCCGTGAGAGCCCCGAACTCGACGCTTGATAAAAATTCTCCGTCGAACGGGACGTTGAACTCACCCGCGTGCTTAAACTCGTCGTGGAACCGGCGGTACGTCGCCATCGTTGCATCGTGCGGGACGATGGGCGAGACGAGGCAGAAGACGGCGATGCCGAAGCCGATCGGGGTGTGGGTGTAGTCCTTGAATCGCACCGCGTCTCGTCGAAGGAATATCCGCGGGAACGGGAGCAGGCGTTGAAAGTAAGACGTATCCGTGCTGTTGCGGCACACGAGCAATATGCCGGGGCAGAAACCCCACTCCACCTCGTTTATCGCGCGGTTGATGAACCGCCACTGGACCTGCGACTCGTACGACGGGTTGAGTATGACGTGGTATCCCTTCCACGGGTTCTCCTGCTTCAAGCCGTCCTGCCGTCTGTCGTAGGTTTTCTCCGCCGGGATGTTCGGGTCCTTCTTGTCGTTGGTGCACGGATCGAGCAGACCCCGGACGATGGGCGTCTGGACCGATGGGACGTTCAGGCCGAAGATGCGGCATCCCGCGTCGATGATCCAGTCGGGCGTGAGGCCGTCCTTCGGGGATCCGTCGTCAGCCGCGGCGGCGGCGGCGGCGGCGTCTCCCGACACGGGTGGGCCTTTGCCCCTGCGGA
>Ga0209631_10001105_pt1 | contig 35627 bp, 36 predicted proteins | sample COG_08_FD_184752 | JGI IMG/M metagenome (GOLD analysis project Ga0209631, IMG submission 184752) | Pelagic Microbial community sample from North Sea - COGITO 998_met_08 (SPAdes) (version 2) | ecosystem: Environmental > Aquatic > Marine > Neritic zone/Coastal water | place: Helgoland, sampling... | reverse complement strand
AGATCAACGGTTGGGGCTGAGTCTCTACAAAATCAGGGGCTTGCTGGAAAAATTTCCGCAGTTGGTCTTCTGTGCTGGGTAACGTAATCTACTGTCCTTCTGCCGTGATCATCCGAGGACCACAGACAGATAGCGCAGTGTAAAACGCCTGAATTCCTGTTTCGGTCTCATCAGCATGTTGGGAACTGCCACCTGTGGTACCAACGACTCTCCAGCCATTTGTTTTGCAATAGCCTGCTCTAGTTTTTCAAGAGTGGCATTTAGCAATGTAATTCCTTCAGCTGGCCCTTCCATCCAGAGCGAAATTGGACGTTGGGCCACCTCCCAGAACGCATTGACTTCCTGTAGTACAGCTGGCCCAGAACGGAGACTTTCTAGCTGTTGCTTGAGAACATCATCAGGAAGCCATTCTAGTACTATCGCTGCGGTGGTTGGCAGCTGTTCTGTATCTGTGATTTCTTCTCTCGCAACCACAGGTTCTGTTGTACTGACACTCACATTTTGCCCTATAGACTCTGCCTCCTCCACTTGCCAGGTCTGGTCAAATTGCTGTACCAACTGTTCAAGACGCCTCAGTTTGCTGAGCCGGCCTCTCAGCAACAGCAATCGAGGACTCGTGATGTCGACAGTGATTGAAGTGCGGGTACTAGGAGGAAGTTGCTCTAAAAAGTCAGCTGTAGCACCGGCTGGAGCCAGGGTAAGAGGAATCGCTAGCAGGTCCTCTGGCTCACGCGCCCGCCAACTGATCAGATGTGTGTCCTTATCGTCGTTCCATTCAGCATCGTAGCAAGAAGCCAACTGTTCAAAGGCTTGGGCTACTGAATCAAATCGAAGATTTTCTGTAATCCTGAGGGTTGGCGGTAGAGATTCGGCATCATAGCGTAGGGGAACTTTTCCCCAATCTACCAAGTTAACAAGCACGTGAGTTTTGGATAAGAGGGAGCCTCCTGATACTCTGAGGATTGATATTCCCAGACATCATCCCCAACCAAGGAGGCTCCCATGGATTTGACGACCGTCTACTGCGATCTTGACGATTTCTACTGCAATTTCAGTTTGGAAACGCCACACGATCTGCTTCTTGGGCCTCGTCATCTTCGCCAACGTTGCACAAGCCTAAGCCCGAGTGAGCTCATGACCATTCTCGTCATGTTCCATCAATCTCAAGGCTACCGCAACTTCAAGGGCTACTATACGGAGCAGGTCTTGGGGCGCTGGCGTCGCGAGTTTCCCGATGCCCCGAGCTACACTCGTGTGATCCAACTTCTTCCTCGGGTGCTTTGGCCTCTGGTTCACTACCTGGGAAGTCGCCGTGGCGAAGTGAGTGGGATCAGCTTTGTCGATTCGACTCCACTCAAGGTGTCTCACAATGCCCGCATTCACTCCCACAAGGTCTTCCGAGGCTTGGCCCAAAGAGGAAAAAGCTCAACGGGTTGGTTCTTTGGCTTTAAGCTTCACCTGATCATCAATGATCGCAGTGAACTGCTGGGGGTTCGCCTCACACCGGGAAATGTGGATGACCGTTCGCTCGTGCCCGAGATGGCCAAGGGACTCTTTGGCAAGCTCTTTGGGGATCGAGGCTATATTTCCCAAGCGCTACGCCACACCCTCCAGCAGCAAGGCGTAGAACTCATCACCAAGCTACGCAAGAACATGAAACCCAAGCTGTTGAATCTGATCGACAAAATCCTTCTCAGGAAGAGGGCCTTGATTGAAACCGTCAATGACCAACTCAAAAACGTCTGCCAGATTGAGCACTCCAGACACCGAAGCCCCATCAACGCATTCGTCCACCTGATCGCTGGGTTGGTCGCCTTCACTTGGCAGGAAAAACGCCCGGCACTCTCATGGACTGCAGAGGAGCAGGAAATTCTCAACGCCCATAAGCAACTCGTGTGCGCCTAGGGCTTATACAAAACTCACGTTAACAAGCAGTTCTGACAATGGAATAGGGCTCGGAATTTTTCTACGGAATGGGCGTTCTCGCCAGACTTGACGGTCTGGTAGAATGATCCACTCGCGCTGCTTGCGAAGCGCCGTTAAGCCTTGCTCCCTCAGGAGCAGTTCAAACAGTAGTTCTGGGCGGACAGCTTCGTGACGACCATCGGTTAGTTTTTCAGGGATCTCATCATAAATTCGCAGTGGCGGTGGAGAATCGACATATTCTTGAATCAACTGTCGGAGAGTTTCTTTCAAAGGAATTGAGCCTTCCAACACCAGTGGCTTCCCCTTGTATGGTTTCCAGCAGAGTTCCTGAGCAGCTAATAGGCTTGTATGTAGAAGAAAAAACAATCCAACCAGCAACTGAGCATTATTTATAATCCGGCTCTTTTGTGGATGAATGCTGGAGAGCCATTGCGCACATAGGCATCCTCCATTTAGCGTTTTTTGGAAGAAGGCAAGCGTACGCAGGTCACCACCAGTGTCAACCATCCAAGAATCAAGTTCACTCCACCAATTGGAGCCATAGCGGTCACCCCGCGCAAACCGGTTAAGCTGTAGGTAAAGAGACTTCCACAGAAAAGGAAGCTACCCACTATGAAAAAGATTCCCACATACAAAAATCCTCGCCGTTCCAAACGCTCCAAGAGCAAGCCTGTGAAGAGCAAGCCTCCTGCATGATAGAAAAGATAGTTTGAGGCCAAGATAAAATTCGCAGTGCCGCTGAACTCCTCTAATTGGCCACGCAGCATGTGAGATCCCATTGAACCACTCAGGACCGCAAGAACTCCGAACAATGCACCAATGGCCAAGAGCCACTTGCTTGCTGGATGGTTCATCCCAGCCCTCCTTCACAAAATGGTTTTGCGATGCCCTCAAGCCATCGTTGTCCTGCCTCTGCGGTTGCTGGGGATAGTTGCTGAATTCTTCTCGTGTAAGTTCCTTCAGCATCCACCAACTCTCGGAGCAAACTCCCAGGAGCAAACTTTGGGGTAGAAGCATAGCTTTGTAATTGCTCTTTTCTTCGTGTCCAGTTCTGCAACCAAGCACGCTGATATTTTAGCTTAGCTTCTGGCAAAACCCACTCACTGTGTGGTTGATTCTCCGTTACCAGTGCTGTTAACAGTTGCAATTGTGCAATCCGTTCTTCCAGGTTGCGTTGAACAATGTACTGGCCTTGGCGATAGAGACTCTCTTGAAAAGCATCTCTCGCCATCCGAACACGGACTTGATCGTACCAATGAAAAAGAGCAACCAATTCACCAAAGAATTGCAGTTGAGTTGACACAAGCCAACGTAAATTCGGGAAACAACGAGGATCATAGTTCTTGTGTCCAGACAAATGAGCAGTACCCAGATTCAGGCCCGAAGCTAACTGTCCGAAAAGACGCGCTCCTGCTGCTGAAAAAGCCCCAAACTCTGCTAACAATGGACCCAACAAACTAGAATTTCCTCCAATAAAAAGACGCTCTGAACGCAGGAAAACACCTTCACAGACATTTCCCAGTAAGGAGGCTGTTGCCTTGTCACCTCGAATGGTAAAGTTGAAATGGATCGTCCCACTACCAACCTCACTGAATTGACCCGGTGGATCACCAGTTCCTCCAGCGAACAGAACATCACAGAAGTTGATGTTGCTCCCTAGCGTCACCCACGGCATCAGCAGGGTCATCTTAGTGTCAGTATGTTGACCCGAGCAAGCACCTTCTTCGTAGAGGCTTCCCTTGCGAACTCGAAACCCGACACCTGTGGTTGGAGGTGCTCCGGAGTGCTCTCGTCCAAGAAAAACAGCTTCTTCTGCGACACCCATGCCGAGTATTGTTTGCGGCCCGACCCAGCTTTGCCGCAAGGAAACTGGCCCTTGAGCACCTACGATTGCGCCTGGGCCAACTACACTATCCTCTAAGACCACATAGCCTCCAGGACCGATCTCGGCTCCTGCCAGTACTCGAGTGGACTGACCCTGCAGGCGAGTACCTGGGTGTAGCACAGCCCCTGGCTCTAGTTGCTGAAGATCCACATCACGACGGATCACAGTCTGTTCCGGCAACAGAATCCGGACTCCCCGTTGTGCTAGCTGTTCAAGTTCCTGTGAACTATAGAAATCACTCATTACCTTCTTTAGCCTGCATCCCAGAATTACGAAAAAGCCTATCTTCCTGCCTCAAGCTCATCCTGAAACTGGAAAGTCAATCAACGCTGATAATGCACACCGCGGAGTTCAACCAATCCAGTCTTCAGTTCGTAGCGCAAATCTGCACCATCGACATCGCTACCCTGCCAGATCATTTGTACTACTCCCGGCATCCGTAGTACTTCTGTCTGCAGATCGTATATAGCACGCTCTGCCTGCAAATATAGTTTGCCATCACGTTCTACCTTAACCTCACCACGAATTTCCACCAACTGCCGCCGCCAGTCGATCAAAGCTTCGTTGGCAAGTACTAGCGTGTCTGTGAATGGTATCGTTTCAGGACTAGGATGCAGTCTTAATCGAGGTTGCTCCACATTCATGATCGAACTATCCTCAGCCATCAAAGCTCGAAGGCCCGTTAAGGTCCAACGTTTGAAATCTTTTCGATAATCCTGCAGAGTAATCTGCTCCAACTGCAGCACCTGACTCTCCGGCAAGGGCAACAGTGGTAGTGATTCAGAGGTGGAGTTGGAGAGAGCAAAATACAAGGCAAGGGGCCCCAGCAGTAGTAATAGCAAGGACTCTTGCCAGTGGGCCAGCAGTACGGCTCGGGCACGTGATCCGGTCATTGGAACTCAGCGTAAGCCTTTCAGAAACGCAACTGCAAACCAGCCTGCCAGGACTGGCCATCTTCTGAAGGAGCCGCCCAGAAAGCTAAGGGATCGGTAGGTTGTTCGTTCTGTACTTGAGTCTGGGTATCGGTTGGTGGGCCAAAATTTGGCTTTGGCAGCACTGGCATCAGATTTTGGTTAAAACTGAAGCCATTGATAACCAGATAGAGCCCAAGACCATAGCCCATCAACCCCCCGATGGTCATACTTCCCGAAATTGATTCTCGAAATGCTGCTCCAGAGAGAAAGTGATAGGATACTCCGATCGCAGCTCCCCAGAGGGAGCCATAGAGAGTGTTCCAGAAGACCGACTGCATCACGGGGCCACGGCCACCATTTGCTCCATCCAAAAAGTTTTCAATGCCAGGACCTTCTTGAGCCTGCTGGGCCCAGGCAACTGGCTGGGACAGGCAGGCAAGTAGCAAAAAGATTGTGATCACTCGGGTGCACTTGCTCATGGGAGGCCTCCTTAAAACTTCCAAGTCATGGGGATGGTCAGGCCAGTGTGGGCAACCGGGCTGGGCAATTGATCTCTCTTCGATTGTCCCAGCAGATCTTCAAGACCACTGGGTAGTGAATTGGTACGGGGCTCCACCAACGCATTCTGTAGTATGTAAAAACCGAACATGGAACCAAGAAGTGTACCGACAATTAGTCCATCTACTGTAGTATCACGCAGTGTCACATCTGGATTAAGTGGGTCCATGAACCAGACAAGAACTCCCAAGCCAACACCGGCCACTGTACCAGCCAAAGTATAGCCCAGTTCCTGTTGCATCAACAGTGGACCTGTTTCCTGAGCCTGGATTTTTGGGGTTCCAAGGCTGAAGATCAATAGCAGCACCGCCGGCCAAAAACGTCGCATAAGCGTATCCATGTTCTCAATATTCTTCAAAAGGCTGGAGTTTTCCAGCAGAACCCGGTTGTGTCTGGTGCAGAGAGTGAATGGGTTTTGCATCCATTTCAAGGCAACATCTTCCAAACCCTGCTGTTCAGGAATCCGGCATGCGTTCACACCTTTCCATTTGGCTTTGCCTGCTGCTGCTTACGTTCAATCCCTGGTCAGCAATGGCCCAGCAAGACCCATTTGGTGAATTTCGATCTGCCGACGAAGAGGCATTTTTCGATGATCCCTATCAGGACATGGCCAACGATCCGCTATTACAGCAAGATTTTGAGCTAGAGCCAACCATGGAAGATCCTCTTGCGACCGAGCCCGTTTCAGAAGGCGATCCTTTTGAAGAGCCTATCCAGCAAGATGAACAATATCTCGATGAAAGCGCCTTCTCTGACGACTCCGAAAGCGCTTTACGCTTTGACTTGCTAGCACAGCGGCAAATTGCCGGCAGTGAGCGTCGCAATCTCGTTGGCAATGTTGCCTATGGTGCTGGAACAGGCCTGATGCTTGGGGGCTGGTTCACTTTTTTGCGTCCAGGAACCAGTCGTGAGCAGTTTCGTACGATTGGTACCAGCACCGTGGTTGGTGGCTTGATTGGAGCTCTGATTGGCTCTCGCTCTGTCTGGAATCCTGCAGCACCGCGACCACAAGGAGTTCAAAATGAACTGCCTGTTGGGCCTGTTGCCTTGGTTGATCCTACCGGATTTCGCCTAGCCTACACGTGGACCTTCTAAGCAACACGTGCGCCAGAAACTAGCTCATTTGCGCTGTAGCAAACGCAGCACTTCACGGAAACGGGCATTGAGTGTATCGAGGATCGCACCAATGCCAATGCTACCAAAACAGAGGAGCATACAGCCCACCGCTAGAATCGCTGTTGGGACCTTGTTCACATAGCCATCCACCGCATAGTCAACGATCACTTCTCCGCCCGCAATCAGACCGATCAGGCCAAAAAATAAAGCCAATACCCCAAAAAACAAGATCGGCTTGTAGGATCTGGCGATACTGGCGATCTGATACAACACACGAAAGCCATCTCGAAAAGTATTCAGCTTGGAGAACGAACCTTCTGGGCGCTCTCGGTAGGGTACTGTTACTTCCTGAATCGTGTAACCATAATCCAGCACTCGAATCGTCATTTCTGTTTCCACTTCAAAACCGCTGGCCAATACCGGTAGATTCTGCACCAATTCTCGACTAAAGCCTCGGTAACCAGACATGATGTCTGCGAGATTACTGTTAAAGATCCAGTTGACCAAACTGCGAACCAAATTATTGCCAAAGACATGGAGTGGGCGGAAAGATTCTTCTTCATACTCGTTCAAGCGAGTAGCCACGGTCATGTCAGCTTCTCCATCCAGTAGCGGCTGCAGCAAAGCCTGCACATGCGCTGCAGAATATGTGTCGTCTCCATCCACCATCACATAATAATCTGCCTCAACCTTACGGAACATTGAGGCGATTACGTAGCCTTTGCCACGCTTACGCTCTGGAATAACAACTGCCCCTTCTGCCTCAGCAAGTTCAGCTGTACGGTCCGTACTATTGTTGTCGAAGACGTAGATGGTAGCTCCCGGCAATTCCTTGCGAAAATCCTGAACCACCTTGCTGATCGTCACCTCTTCGTTAAGACAAGGAATCAGGACTGCGATTCGGGCAGCAGTCAGACTGGTGGACATTCTGTCTCTCCATGGGGGATTTCAGGGACGGTACTTGCGCTTGAGGCGCTCCAATTCATCATGAACATCCGTTTCTGCTGTTTGACGACGAGGCTGCTGGCGATTCATCCGCTGATAACGCTTAAGACGTTCCAATTCGGCTTCGATATCTGCCCGTGGATCATCATGGGACTGAGTTTTTTCTTCTTTGGGTCTGCAGGTTTCCTCACCCGACCGAGATTGCTCTGTGCCTGAAGTAGAATGAGTAGAGGAGTTCTCTTCATGCCAGGCTTCCATCACTTCGCGATAGACCCGACGAGCCCAATCTAGCAGGAGTTCCAAGGGATCGGTTCGCTGAACACCAAATTGTTTGAGCAATTCTTCCACATCTTTCAGTAAATCTTCCAGCGACGTTTCAGCAAAATCCGTGAAATCCTCCCTTGGGCGCTCATAGGATCGCTTCCGAGTTTGCGAAGAACTTGTGTTTGTGGAGGCTTTTTGTTGTGTTTGGGAGCGTTTTGCCTGCTGAGTGGTTCTCCGCCACTGTAAGTCATAGGCTTGACGTTTTGCTGAATGACTCAGGGTCTCGTAGGCTTGGGTCAGTTGTACGAAGCGGCGTTGTGCTTCCCGCTGGTCTGCCTCGGATTTGTGTTGCTGCAAATCTGGATGGTATTGCTTTGCGAACCTTCGGAATGCCTTGCGAACCTCCTCGGTTGAAGCTGTCGGCGCCACCTGCAACAATTCGTAGTAATCAATCATTTGTGTCTTTCCTGCACTGGGGAACGATGGAACGGATCCTGTACTTTGACCTGGAAACGAAGCGCGCAGCCGAGGAAGTTGGCGGCTGGAATAATATTGAAGACATGGGAATGTCTGTCGGAGTGATCTGGGACAGCTTCGATGAACAACACCATGTCTACTTAGACTATCAAGCGCCACAACTATTGGAACACTGCCGCAAGGCTGATTTGATCGTGGGCTTTAACCACGTGGAATTCGACTACCGCGTCTTGGCCGGTGAATGTTCAGGCCAGCAGGAACAGCGGACAAGACTACGGACGGAACTAGCTGGCTTGCCCAATCTGGATATGCTGACTGAACTGAAGAAATTACTCGGGCATCGCCTAAAATTAGAATCACTCGCCCGACCGACACTGGGAGCCGGTAAATCAGCTGACGGATTGCAGGCACTCCAGTGGTATCGTGAAGACAAGTTAGATAAAATCATCGAATATTGTAAGGTCGATGTCGAGGTAACTCGTGATCTTCATCTCTACGCCTTGGAGCATGGCGAGTTGCTCTATGACTCACGGAGTGGAATCAAAACCGTATCTGTCACCTGGGGACAGCAGGCTCCCAAACGAGAAGTACAGCAAATGTCCTTGTTCTAAAAATTAGGGAAGTAGTTGATTTCAAGAATTCTAATGGTCAGTGCCTTGGCAATACTGCTCTGGCCTCAATCGTTGCTCTCCCTCAAACAAGAGCAACTCTTCGACTATTCCCCCTCATATCACCTACCCGAACCAGACCCTTCTGGAAATTTTGGTTCACCCGTGCGTCCTTCTCGACCACTTTCCCTTGAACACTTTCGGCAACCTTCCGCCTACACTCCTGAACGCTTGTTAAACTTTGCTCGTCAGTCGAGTTCCTTCACTCCGAAATTACTACTAGATCAACCAACTACACCTGCTGTTGAACGCTTTACAAACTACTTACTTCTTGAGGAATCCCTAGCACGCTGGCACTATCATTGGGGAACCCAAGCTCTGCCAGGGCAACGAAGCCAGACCCAGTTACACCACTACTTTTTGAGTAGCTACTGGTTTCAAGAAAATCTACAGAGATTCCTTGCTCAGTCAGAATATGGATTCCCAGAGCTGGCACTAGTTCGGACGCTGAGTGCGATCCAAACTAGTGCTTTCTTTCTGGAGGTATCTTACCCAACCATCTTCTGTTTGTTCTTCAAAGAATCTCGATTGGACTACAAGGCTGTCAGCGCCAGTGGAGCAAGGGGTCTTGGTCAATTGACGGGCATCGCCATCAAGCAGATTGAATTACTACGTGAAGACACTGAAGAGCAAACTCGGCTGGACGCTGCATTACATCATTTGCAGCAACGTTATGCCGATCCCACTTGGCAAGGAGTTCTCAAAGAGTTAGGATTTCAGGGAAAACTACCACAAAATCTCAGTTTGCCTCCAAAGATGGTAGTTCCTACCCGTTCAGCCAGTCTACTCCTTCCTGAAGTACAAAAACGATTACAGGAGGAACAACTGCCTTATGCCTCAAAGACTTCACAGATACGTCGTAGGCTGAACCGGCTTCGGCAAGGTAGACCTCTGTCCCTTACATATGCTCCGATTCATGCTCACTATGTCGCAGCCTTGGAGGAGAGCTATGCTGGAGAACCTGGGAATATCTTTCACATTGAGACCAACATTCTCCTTTCCACACTGCTATTCCGACACTACCTGCAGTCCGAATGGCGCTATGGTAAGTCCGTTTGGAAGCCTAAGCCCGAAGTGCAGCGGGTACTTGCCGTCGCAGCCTACAACCAAGGACAAAGCAGTGCCCGCAACCTCTTTCGTCTGTTACAAAAAGAAATTGGTAAAAAGCCGGAGGAGATCACACTCAAAGAGTTTATAGAACATCTGACACCCCAAAGAGTCCAACAGGCTCTAAAAGGCTCGAAGGCCCAAGCTCGTGAACTCGTTGATCATGCTCTCAATGTTGCCGAGTGTGCGGAGTAATCGATTACTCTACCCACACAGGATTCCTGAAATGAATTCGCCCCTCTTTGCAGGTCAGCAGTGAGTTAGATTCGATGAGAAACTAAAGGAGTATTCTGGATACTTCGTAAGTCCATGACGCCAAATGTGAGCGAGCAGAGTAAAATTCCATCAAATCCGACAAACTGACTTGGTGGAATGATCAAAGAGAATTCGAGAAACCCAGTTTATTCTGGAGTGGATTGGAGAGAGAAATTTGACTTCTGCTGGAGTTGGCTGGGATTGAGCAGAGCCAACATGGCGATTTCTTCAAAATTGAGCGGGGCTTCTGGTAAGAATCCAATCCGGAGAGTCTTTGGTTCCAAAACAAATTTTTCCAACTCACCGGCCATTTCCTCTGAGCCACTGAGGCTGTAGCGAGTTACTGTGTTTTCAAACTGTTGACTGACCTGGCGAGCAATCGTGGCTTTTGAGAAACCAGACTCTGTGCTGAATTTGCCCATCGAGTACTCAAGAAAACCACGCTCATCGTATCTGGCTAACAACTTCACTACTCCGATCTTGGTCCACTTTTCTGAAAGGATGCTCTCCAACTCGCTGTCATCGTACTTCTCAAATTCAAAGATCTCGATTGGGACATTAGAAAAATGACCCTCTAAGTGCAGGTCAGCCATCTTTTCCAATCCCACACCGATGCCCAGTTCGTAGTCCTGCTGCTCATGACTGCCCGTGATATCAAGGAAGAGGTTCATCCCGATTTCATCTGATTCCGTAAAATTACGGGCTTGTTCCGCAAAATCTTCTGGGAAATCACTGAGATTAATCACAATTCCCAAGATGTTCAGTTTTAGGTTTCGAACGTAGCGATGCCCATTTCCAGTTGTACCAAAGTCCAGTTGCTCGAGATCGATCTCCCGTACTTGCTTAGCTTCCTCATTTTCAGGCTGAACAAACAAATTACGAATCTGTAGTCCTTCAAACGTTCCGCCCAACAGGCGCTGTAGTAGGTCGATCTCATTCTCCAGCAAAGTGATCAAGGGAATGTTCCGAGCTTCAGCGCTTTCGATACTCAGCTTTTCAATATTTTCAAAATTCTGCAGGTTGAGTTGTTTCATACTGAAGTTATTAGCCTGTTGATTACGAACCTGATCAATTGAGACGTCCTCAATGGTCAGGTCACCTTCTCCTTCCTTGAACTGAATTCCACCGAGCTTTAGTTGATTCAGGGTTAGTTGGTCTTCACTATCGACTTCAACTTCATCTACAATTATAGAGGCAATGGCGATTTCACTTTCGCCATCTTTTGACCGAATCCCCTCAGCCTGGACACCAAAAACCTTACCTTCGCCAAGAGTTTCAACTTTCACAGAATCAACCGTTGTGGTTTGACCATTTTTGGTGACGCTCACCTCACTCATTTCCACTTGTCGAATGGCATCTCTCTTCAGCGTATTAAACAGATCCTCCAATGTTGCGTTCTTGCTGGTTTCTTCCAGTTGCTTGCGATCAATCTCCTGAATGGTTACTTGCTGAGCCTTGTAGATCTCCTCATTTTCTTTGTCCGTCAGGGTCACCTCGTTGAGTTGTACCTGTATCATTTCACCAGAGTACTCTTCCGTCTTGACCTCGGCACGACCCATTTCAACGCGCACCTTGTCGTCCTCAAGCTTCAGGGTCTCGACCACAACCGACTTATCAAGGAGATTGACCTGAAAGTCCTTGTAATTCACTTCCACATTTTCAGGGACAGCATCCTTGAATTTTTGTTCAATCTGATTAGGTAGGACAAACAGGAAGTACACCCCGGCTGAAAAAAGCAGGAGGGCGACGGGAATCAGAATCCGTTTCATGGAAATTCTCCCAGGAGAGGTTGGGCCGTCAGAAAGGATGAACGTGACGTCGCTTCAAAAAAAATCGAATGGTTGACCAAATTACTGAATGATCAGGAGCGTAAAGCCTGATCAATCTGGGCTTTCGTCAACCGAAAATGACTTATCGCTGCCCTGCAACACAATTGCCGATTTCAATAAATCATGAATTTTTACCAAATTTCTTGAGGCTCTACTTCAGCAATTTCACATCAAATATCGGCCTGAGTCTTGAAACGAGGCTCTAAATCGATAATTGGTTCCCAATCGACACTGGGAGGTACAATGCTGAAGTGGTGGCTGCGTCGCAGGTAGATTTTTGTGGGCACATCATCCGGAAAGGTTTCACTAAGTTGTTTGAACACCTCGTAAGCCTGATCGAAGCGCCGCACGTTATAGGCCCAAACACCTCTCGAGAACTCAGCACAAAACTGCTGCTGCTTCTCTGATGCTCGTTCCTTTGAATCTACCAACTCAAAGATTTCCACACCCTTCTTCTTCCCTTTCACTAGCACAGTATCCAGGGGCCGGAAGAGAAACTGTGATCCCGCTTCTTCCTTAGTTTCACTGCTGACAATGATGTTGGTCTGGTAGATCTTATTAATGCCTTCTAATCTACTAGCCAAGTTTACACTATCACCAACCACCGTATAATTCATGCGATTAGCAGAACCCACGTTACCTACCAGCGTATTTCCAGTGTGTATTCCGATTCTTGACCAGAAGGGTTTTTTTCCTTCGGCCTGCCAGGCTTCGTTGAGCTCCTGAATACGATTTCTGCACTCCAGCGCCGCCCGGCAGGCATCACTAGCATGGTGATCTGACAGCACAGGAGCACCCCAGAAAGCCATCACTCCGTCTCCCAAGTACTTGTCAACTGTACCAGAGTGGGAACGGATAATTTCTGCCAATAGGCCAAGGTGCTCAGACAGTTGCAGCATCAACTCTTCTGGTTTCAGCTCCTCAGAAATAGAAGTAAATTCCGCAATATCCGCAAAAAGAATGCTCAACTCTTGCTCCTGCCCTCCCAAGGCAGCATCTTCACCGCGAAGTATAAGTTCCCGGACCAACTCAGCCGGCATGTAGATCTGAAACGCACGGAGACTAGTTCGCATCGCTCCCAATGATCGACTGAGCGAGTCTACTTCAACAATTGGAGACTTGAGTTCAAATTCTCCATCCAAACGCAGATCCTGAATACGCCGCTGTTCCTCTGTGATACGTTCCAAGGGCTTGGCGACTCGACGAGCAACCCATCCAGAAAGTAGTAAGCCGAATAGCAGCAATAGCAACTCAATCATGAGGAGAGAGTTCTGGCTCTCAGCAACATTCTCTTGCAGTGGCTTCTCTGAGAAGCCTATGTACAGGATGCCAACAGGTTCTCCCCAATGCTGTAACTCCCGCTTTGCCTCAAAGACTCGTTCTCCCACCCGTCCACGCAACTCTCCATGCACCTCCGAGTCTTTCAATAAGAACTGTTCCCGTAGTTCATATTTCCCAGACTGGTATTCCTTGGGATCTCCAACGATGCCTCGATTTTCCAAAACCGCAGCTTTGGGCACATCCCAGGTAATGATCTCAGGATCATACTCTTCAACCACGTCCTCATCGTACGCATAAAGAATCTCATCATCCATCCCTCTCAGAAAGAGATAGACCACCTCTGGTTGTGATTTCAAAACAGAGAAGTGTATTTCCAGTCCAGCCCAATTCGAAGTGTCGACTAACTCGGTAGCTTTGTCGCTCATCGAAAACGAGAGCCAGAAAATTCGCTCAAAGTAGGCATCACGAAGGCTAGCGACCTGGCGACTTTGGCCGATATACCAGGTGAGGGCGTTCGATAGCAGTAAAGCGCTACCCAAGGAGAGAAGGAGTACGGTTCGGAGTAGTTGCGGTGGGATGGAAAGCATACTGAAGGGGAATCCCTGTTGACGGCCCTTACCGCAGGCAAATTCAAAATTACATCAGAGCCTGGGATCAGAAAAACCTGATTTTCTAACGGATCTTAGACAACTACAAATTCAAAAAAACAGGTTCCTGCAAAGATTTTTAGAGATCGGAAAAAACCGTTGGGAACAAGGCTACTTTTTCAGCACTTTTACTAATGTGGAAATGTTCCAACTCGTGCAGCACCTCATCAGCCCATTCGACAAAACCTGGAGCTGGATGGGACTCTCGTAATTGCCGAAGCTTGTGACCCCAGGCACGCTGCTGGTTGATACTCAGGTGGGCAAAGTCTGGAACCAACGGTGCGATGTGTTCCCTCAGCAATTCTCGTAATTCTTCCAAAATCTCTGGTTCCAGTGGTTGCAATTCGATCTTCGGTACTGCTGTGCTAGGATTTTCAATGGTTTTAGACATGACAAAAGAAGATACAGGGTTATCTCTTAACTGCATTACTTGGGCAGTGCGTGAGCGTAATCTCAATACGGATTTCTATATAGTCCCATCACCCTCTTGATCAATTGTCTTTGGCAAAAATCATGAGACTGCTAGTCTTGCAGGGAAGGAATCGACACCTCACCTGAATCAAAGTGCTTCAATTTAGTTACAATTAAAGAATCCTTAGCATACAGAAATTTTTGTCAATTTATTGAACTTTTTCGCACCTTCAAGATCACAATCTGGGTCAACCTCAATTCAAAGTCTGAAAGACCTGCTCCATTTCACGCCGGAACGCAACAGCCGAATCCTGTTGATCAATAGCTACATCCTCCCAAGTGACGATCTGCCCTCGAGCCACTGGACGGCGCAAAGCCATTCGGTGAGCCAGGCCAATTGGGAGTCCTCCCAAGCCAAGTGAACGTTGAGCTGGCACAAGTTTCCCCCAGACTGTGTAGCCACCTTCTCCGTCCAGCATCTCTCCAACCTTCAGATCACGCTTAGCGACTGCCACCACATCACCTCGAAATCCAGTGGCTTGTCCCGTTGGCTCACCACGCAGGGCCGCACTAGCCACAGAAATTCCTAACTCCAGCCCAATCAGGTGATACGGTTTATACATGGACGAGTAGCAACCACTGGAATCTGTCTTTAAACCATATTCTGCAAAGCAACGCTTTGTATAATCAGAAGGTGCAGCAAACACAGCATAAACTCCCCAGCGCAAGTCTCGGAAGACCGGCCGACTGTCCCGCTCAAGGCTGGAAATCACCTCAACCATTCCTTCGTGTTCCAAGATACCCCCAGCACTCTTGGGTCGCAGGATGTGAGGCAAGTCATCAACCCCACAGGCTGGGAAACCAAGGCCATCGTCGGGTGGTCGTAAATCACAGGCATTGGCTACGGCAGCCATTTCAATCGCAGACTTGGTACCGTCCAGGAATGAGTTGAACATCTGTGGATTCATCCCACCGGCCTGTGCTGCTTCTGGGGTCAAACCATAATGCTGCCAAACTGTATCTGGAGTGACTTCGTGATAGATCGGCAGGTATTTGGTTCCCTTACCTGCCGCAACTACAGATAATCCACAGGCACGAGACCAGTCTACAATTTCAGCAATCAGTGCCGGTTGATCTCCATAGGCTAACGAATACACGACACCAGCCTTTCTCGCTTTCTCCGCCAGGAGTGGACCAGCAAGAGTATCCGCTTCCACATTGACCATTACGATGTGCTCGCCGTGTTCAATCGCAGCCAAGGCATGACGAATACCAGCCGCTGGAGAACCTGTTGCGTCAATCACCACTTCCACAGCCTCTGTCTGGATTAAGTCGATTGCATCCTCGCAGAGGAAAGTTTGTCCTGTGCGGATGGCTTCCTCCACAGAGGTGGCCTTGGCCCGTTCTGGCTCCCAGCCAATCCGGTTGAGGTTGGTCTGAACTCGCTCTGGAGACAGATCAGCAATCCCAGTGATATGCAAACCAGGAGTCTGAACTGCCTGGGCTAGAAACATGGAACCAAACTTTCCTGCTCCGATTAGAGCTACGCGGATCGGTTTTTGTTGAGCAGCACGAGCCTGCAGTTTAGCGTAGAGATTCATCGGGGCCCTCTTTGGTTTTCAAAATCAAAATCGGTTTGCATATAGCCAGTTTTTCTGGATCAAGTTAGTCTGATTTTGAAAAATTTCGCTAAAATGGCAATCTCGTTCAAGGCTCTGATCCTAAACAAAGCAATTTTTTGCTGATTCCTTCATTCTTTCTGTCCGGGAGAAATTTTCATGACTCATCCAGCTTTTCAGCCCAACGCCGTTGCCGTCATCACCGGAGGTGCTTCAGGCATCGGCCTAGCCACCGCCCAGCGCCTAGCCGCTATGGGCCTGCGTTTGGTAATTGTTGACGTCCGTGAAGCCTTGTTGGAACCAGCAGCCGAACAGCTCCGTCAAATAGGAGCACCAGAAGTAATGGCTAGCTCTACAGATGTTTCCGACCGAGAGGCCTTGGTCGAACTGGAAGCACTTATTGCCGAGCGCTTTGGGGGCACTGACATCCTAATGAACAACGCAGGCATTCAACCGGGAAGTACAATGTTGGATGACTCGGAGAACTGGCTGCACATCCTGGGAGTGAACCTGGGCGGAATCGTCTATGGCACTCAAGTCTTTGTGCCACGCATGATCGAACGAGCACGACTAGGATTGGTCATCAACACGGGCTCCAAGCAAGGTATCACGACTCCTCCTGGAGATCCGGCCTACAACGTCTCCAAGAGCGCGGTCAAAACCTTCACCGAAGCCCTAGCTCATGAACTGCGCAACACTGAAAGACACCAGCTGACCGCTCATCTGTTGATTCCGGGCTTTGTTTTCACAGACCTGACACGAGGCACTCGCACGGAAAAGCCTACTGGTGCCTGGACCCCTGAACAGACAGCAGAGTTCCTGTTTCAAAGCTTGGAACGTGGAGATTTCTACATCCTCTGTCCGGACAATGACGTCTCACGCGAACTGGATGAAAAGCGGATGGCCTGGGCAATTGGAGACATCATCGAAAACCGCCCACCTCTTTCCAGATGGCATCCTGACTATGCAGAAGCCTTCAATCTCTACGTTGAGCGGAGTTAAGTAAGCTATGCCTACCGCTATTATTATTGGAGTAGGGCCCTCGGCTGGGCTGGGAGCTACCCTGTGTCGTCACGCAGCGCAAACCGGTCTACACGTGTTTGCAGGAGGCAGAACCTCTACCCAACTCGAGCAAACACAGCACGAGATTGAAGCTGCTGGAGGGAATTGTACGCCTGTGGTTACAGACGTCACAGCAGAAGAGCAGGTGCAGGCTCTGATTGAGCAGGCTGAACAGGCAGGACAGATCGAGCTAGCGATCTACAATGCAGGCAACAACTACTCCGGTAACTTCCTGGAGATGGAAGCCAGCCTCTTCGAGCAGGCGTGGCGCGTGGGCACACTAGGAGGTTTTCTTTTCGCTCGAGAAACTTTACGGAGGATGGTTCCTCGTAATCAAGGAACCTTGATCTTCACAGGTGCCAGCGCTTCCCTTCGAGGCAAGCCAAGGTTCGCTCCTTTCACAGCAGCCAAGGCAGGGCTACGCACGATGTCTCAAAGCCTGGCCAGGGAATTCCAGCCCCAGGGAATTCATGTCGCCCATGTCGTGATCGACGGCATCATCAACGGCGACCGCATTCGTAACCGAGCTCCGGCTCTGGTCGAGCAACTTGGGGAGGAAGGGATGCTACAGCTAGACGATATCGCCAGTGCCTATATGTTTCTGCACCAACAACCACGTAGCGCCTGGACCCACGAATTGGACTTGAGAACTTTTCAGGAAAACTTCTGAAAAGCTCAAAATCAGCATAAAAGTGACTGGGCTTCCTCAGCAGTCAGTGGCGCCGGCTGGGTACAGGTAGTTTGCAATTCCAGAGTCTGCCGTTTTTCAGCGGACTTTAGAATAGCAGTCATCACTTCCACGCCATGGAGAGGTCGCTCAATGGAGCAACGAGCATCCCGGCCCGTCTGAATGGCAACCGCCAGATCGGCTAGACCACTCGCCCGGTAGTTGGCAACTGCACCCCCTGGATTTTCCTGATTAGGTATTCCGAAGGGGTGGTGCTCTGCGGTTACCGCTTCAAACTCGCCATCTCGCTCACTACGCAGCAAATCCCCACCAAAGAAGTTTGGATCCGGTACGACGAGAGAACCTTCTGTGCCATAGAGTTCCATGTTGCGGTGTCCGTGCTTCCAGATATCCCAACTCGCCCCCAGCGTAATCAACGCACCATTGGCAAATTCCAACACTGCATGAATCGTAGTCGGGGTAGTGACTGGAATCTTCTCTCCATAGCGTGGCTGACTGGTGATCGTGCGTTCCTTTTGTGGAATGCTCGACATGGCCGTCACGTAGCGTACCGGCCCCAGCAGGTGAATCAGGTTGCCAATGTAGTACGGTCCCAGGTCCAGTACTGGTCCACCACCGGGCTGGAAAAAGAAATCTGGGTTTGGATGCCAGTGCTCCATGCCATGACTGAGCACATGACAGGTTCCTCCAACAATCTTGCCGAGTACACCGGAGTCAATCAGCGCCCTGGCTTGCTGATGGGTTCCTCCCAGGAAGGTATCGGGAGTACAGGCCACCCGCAGTCCTTTCTGCTGAGCCAGGTCCCGCAAGGCCAGCCCATCTTCCAGTGAAAGCGTCAGCGGCTTTTCCGAGTAGACGTGCTTGCCGGCTTCCAGGATCGCCTTGGAGACTTCAAAATGTGCATTCGGGACCGTCAGGTTGACGATGATGTCCACCTCTGAATGAGAAAGCAGGGCTTCTACGCTCAGGGCTTCCAATCCGAATTCTTTTGCCTGAGCCTGGGCAATCTCCATATTGAGATCCGCGCAGGCTTTGACTTCAATCGCTTGAAACAGCTTGGATAGTCGGAAATATGCTGAAGAGATATTTCCACAACCAATCACACCAACGCCGAGAGTTCCAGCCATGATTCACCCCGCAAAGGATTGAACAGTTGCCAGAGAACGACGGGCAAAGCGGGCCACATCATTCGGCTTGTCGTGCTCCATCACGTACCAGGTAGCCGGCGTCTGTCGCAGTTGACCGTAGAGGCTTGGCCAGTCAATTACACCGTGTCCTACATCTGCCCAGCCGTCTTCATCTACATTCTCTCCAGCCAGTGCGATGTCCTTGACGTGAACCGCACAGAGACGATCACCGTAGCGTTGGATCCACTCTGCAGGATCTGCCTTACCTCGGACAACCCAGGCTAGGTCGATTTCCCAGCCCAATTCCGAGTTTTCCAAGAGGATCTCCATTGGTGTCTGGCCATTTTCCAAGGCTATGAATTCAAAGTCGTGGTTGTGCCAACCAAAACCCAACCCAGCCGCCTGATACGGCTTGCCGACTTCGTTGAGTGTTTCCGCCATCTGCTTCCAACCAGCCGCATCTGAAGGACGTTGTTCTGCAGCCAAGTGGGGACAGATGACTGTTTTTACTCCCAGAGTCTCAATGATTGGCAGAGCTTGATCTGGGTCTTCCAGCATGGCTAAGCCAAAGTGTCCGGTGGGCATTGTCAATCCATGGCGATCCAGATCCTGTCGCAGCGCAGCTGCTTGATCATAAAGTCCGCCGAATCCTTCCACCTGGGTATAACCAAGTTCTGCCAGTAGTTGGAGCGTGTTACTCAGCGGTGGATGATTCCGAGCGCTGTAGAGTTGAAAAGACCAGTCATTCATAGGGTTTCCATGAAAAAAGTAGTGAGTTGGCTGAATCTAACTCAGCAAAAACGAACCATAGCACTGAAAAATTAGATCCGCTCCTCGGTATCCTTACGGAAGATTGAAGATTTGGGAATATTGAATTCTAGGTGGTAGATCGTGCCTTCCTGGCAATTCAGATCAGCATCAATTCTTACGGAGAGGGATTGTTGCTCGAATTTAAGCCACAGCAGACTATCAGCTCCCATTGGCTCATCAATCTCGACAGTTACGGGAATCGTCAAACCGGGGATCGGTTCTGTATGTATCTGGATGTGCTCTGGACGCACTCCAAGAATGGCCTCTCCTCCCTGGCGGAGAGAGGTGCTAGCTTCATAGCCTTGGAGGGAAATGGAGGCTCCATCCTTAGTTGTGAAGGATGCCTCCTCTCCACTGACAACAATCTGTCCAGGTAGGAAGTTCATCGCAGGTGAACCAATGAATCCCGCAACATACAAATTAGAGGGCTTGTTGTAGATAAGTTGGGGCGCCGCCAGTTGTTGGATGACTCCGCCTTTCATCACAGCAATCCGGTCCGCAAGGGTCAGCGCTTCGATCTGATCATGAGTGACGTAGATCATCGTGTTTTTCAGGCGGGCATGTAGGCGCTTGATCTCAACACGCAACTCAGAGCGTAACTGAGCATCCAGATTAGAGAGGGGTTCATCGAAAAGAAAAACGTCCACATCACGCACCAGCGCCCGACCAATTGCCACACGTTGCCTCTGACCTCCGGATAGCTGAGAGGGTTTACGTTTTAGCAGTGGCTCAATCTGTAAAATCTCGGCAGCTCTTATTACCCGTCTGGTGATCTCATCAGAAGGCATTCGCGCATTCTTTAGTCCGAAGGAGAGGTTTCCCTCTACACTCATCTGGGGGTAGAGCGCATAAGATTGAAAGACCATCCCGATTCCTCGGTCTTTTGGCTCTTCCCAGGTTACATTGCGTTCCTTGATAAAAATCTGACCATCCGAAGCATCCAATAGACCAGCGATGCAGTTCAGCAACGTGGACTTACCACACCCAGAGGGTCCGAGCAGAACAAGAAACTCACCTTCCTCAATATCGATGTTCAAGTTCCGTAAAACCTGAACGTCTCCAAAATTCAAAGATAATCCACGAACAGAAACACTGGGCATTGCTTATCCTTTCACAGCACCGGCGGCAATGCCCCGGACAAAAAGCTTTCCTGACACAAAGTAAATCACCAAAGGGACAAGACCAGTGAGGATAGTGGCAGCCATATTGACGTTATACTCTTTTACTCCTTGCACTGAATTAACGATGTTGTTCAGTTGAACAGTCATTGGATAATTCTCCGGCTTAGTGTACACAACTCCAAATAAGAAATCGTTCCAGATTCCAGTTACTTGTAGGATTATAGCAACTACGAAAATTGGCAGACTCATTGGCAACATGATTCTCAGATAAATTCTCCAAAATCCTGCACCATCAACTCTTGCAGCCTTGAACAGTTCTTCTGGTAACGAGGTAAAATAGTTTCGAAAGAGTAGAGTTAGTATTGGCATTCCAAAAATTGTGTGCACTAATATCAGTCCCCCTAGTTTCCCATACAATCCAATCTCTCTCAAAATTATAACAATTGGATAGAGCATTACTTGATAAGGTATAAAAGATCCAAAAATGAGAATTGTGAAAAAGATATCAGCTCCTTTGAACCGCCAATTAGATAAAGCATAACCATTTACAGAAGCAACTAAAATTGAAATAATAACAGAAGGTACTGTTATTACTACTGAGTTCCAAAATCCCCGACTTAATCCATCACAGTTTAGTCCTGTACAAGCTTCTGACCAAGCTTTTACCCATGGTGATAAAACTATTTCTAATGGAGGTGAAAAAACATTTCCTAATCTAATTTCTGGCATTCCTTTCAGAGAAGTTACAACCATTACATATAAAGGTAGTAAGTAGTAAACTGAAACTAACAGTAAAGTTCCATAAATGATTATGTTACGCTGTGATATTTTCTTACGAGGTTTTGGGCCAAAGGGACCTGGCAACAAATCTATTTTTTTTGGTAGACTTAATTTATTAACCACGTTTCTTGCCTCCAAACTCAAGATAAGCCCAAGGAATTAAGACGATTAATACTGAGAGTAACATCATTGTTGATCCAGCAAAACCTTGTCCTAAATTTTGTTTCAAAAACATAGTATCATAAACAAATTTAGCAGGCACTTCTGAAGCAATTCCAGGACCTCCAGATGTTTGAGCAACAACCAAATCGTAGACTTTCACAATTCCAGAAGTAATTAGCACTAAGGTTGTCACGAAAACAGGCCGCATCATCGGAATGATAATCAAGAGATAGGTCTTCCAACTGGGAATACCATCAATTTTAGCAGCATTCCAGATCTCTTGGTCAATACCTCGAAGGCCAGCAAGCATAATGCACATGACTAGACCTGTTCCTTGCCAAAGAGCAGCAATCAAAATTCCGTAAATAACAATTTCTGCATCGTAAAGTGGATCAAAATTAAAATTATCCCATCCAAAAGATCTCACAACTTTCTGAATTCCAAAGTCAGGATTCAATATCCATTGCCACACTAAACCTGTTACAATAAATGAAAGAGCAAAAGGATATAGAAAGATTGTCCTAAAAGTATTTTCAAATCTGATTTTTTGATCCATTAGAACTGCTAGCAAAAAACCTATAGCCAAAGAAAAAATTAATGATAAAAATCCAAATATTAATAAATTTTCGATTGAAATCAGCCATCGATTCGTTGACCAAAGTCTTTCATACTGACTAAATCCAACAAATTTGAGCCGAGGGAGCAACTTAGAATTTGTGAAGGAATAAAATATAGTCCATAGAGTGCCCCCAAAAAAGATAACGGAGGCAGTCAAAATCATAGGAATCGAGGCAATCTTAGCATTCAAATTGCGAAATAACTGATTAGGTCGGCTTTTGCCGGACATCTAAATTTCTCTAGTTGAGCTTAAATGTAGGTGGGATGTGCTAGCTAATTACTTAGCCAGCACACATTTTTTGGCTAGTCAATCAATCTGCACTTGCAATAATTTCAGCATAGCGCTGCTGAGCATTTTCTGGGGTGATTGACATGTCTTTCCAGAACTCTACCATCAAATCATCCAACTGGCCCTGAGTGTCTGGAGATAGCAACATGTTTGCATCTGGGAGAATATTGCCACTAGCAAGTATACTAAGGCCTTTTTTCATGCAATCATTAGCCGCTGAAAGATCAACATCACCACGAATCGGTAATGAGCCTTTCTTCAAATTGAATGCAACTTGTGTTGTCTTCGCAACGAGAACGCTTGCCAAATCCATCTGTGCTTTTGTTTTTTCAGGATCATCCATTCTGGGAAAATAAAACGCATCACCACCAGTGGAGATGACTTCATTAACCCCTAACCCTGGTAAACAAGAGTAGTCTTCCCCTGCGAGCTGATTAGCTACTGCAAATTCACCCTGAGCCCAGTCTCCCATGATTTGTCCACCTGCTTGACCTGTAATTACAAGATTTGTAGCTTGATTCCAGTCCTGGACCTTTGAATCTTTCGACATTTCACGGGCCTTGTCTGCTGCTTTGAAAACCTTAGCCATTTCTGGGCCTGCTGCTGCTTCAGCATCTCTCTGCTCGAAGATTTTAGCACGTAATTCTATGCCTCCTAATGCGACAAGCATAACGCCAAAGGCGCCGTTTGACTGCCATGGTTGATTACCCATAGCAAGAGGAATTTTCCCCACTTTCTCTAATGCTGGCGCCGCAGTGACAAACTCATCCCAATTTGTCGGCACTGGAATACCTGCATCACTGAAAGCTTTGTGAGACAGCCACAACCATTGCCATGAGTGGATGTTAACCGGCGCACAATAGACCTTCCCATCAACGGTACAGGCATCCAATAACGATTTTGGATAGATAATTTCTGACCAATTTTCACGCTCAGCAACCTCTGTCAGATCCTGCATCAATCCAGCTTCAACCAGTTCTTCTGCTTGCCGACCATGATTGAACTGAGTTGCTCCCATTGGATCACCACCCGTGATCCGACTAATCATGATCGGGCGAGCGACACCACCCGAACCCGCAATTGCGCCGTCAACCCACTTGTGACCTGTTGCATCGAATGCCTTTGCAAACTCAGCTACAGCTGCGGCTTCACCACCGGATGTCCACCAGTGGGTTACTTCCAACTCTGTTGCGTTTGCAGCTGAAGTCGCCATCAACCCAGCTACCGATAGTCCAAACAACGCTTTGAACTTCATTTTACTTCCTCCGAATTTTGTGATGATACCCCTGCCACGACAGCAAGGCGGCAATAGACCTCGTTTTCAGGATATTTTCTGTAGAGGCTTTTTGAGCAATCTCGTACGAAAAATCTTGAAAACGTTTTCATAAACAGCCTTGCAATGGGGTTTTTGTCAAGATATTTAGTGACGAACAATTATTTCAAACATAACCAGATACGGTGAAGTTTTTGGCTAAACTCAGCTTGATCTAAGGAAACACCCCATGAGCAATCCAAAGTTAACTGATGTTGCCCGGCTGGCAGGAGTATCGCCGGCAACGGTGAGTCGAGCGATTAATCAACCAGCGATTGTCAATGCCAAGACCCTGGAGCGGATTCAACAAGCAGTCCAGCAAATTGGCTATGAGACCAACGCCGCTGGACGGAATCTACGCCTGCGCAGATCAGATGCCTTGCTGGTCATGATTTCGGATGCCCCAAGTCGATTTTTCTCTCAAATTCTGATGGGAGTGGAGGCAGAAGCTTCCGAAGCAGGCTACAACGTATTGGTCTCCAACACTCAGGAAAATCCCGAAAGGGGACGTCGGCTCTACGCAAGCATTCAGCAAAGCCTCGCGGATGGGATCCTAACTTTTGGGGGACACAACCAGGAACTGGGAGACTTGATCAGCAACCATCCCATCCCAATCGTTGGAGTCAATGAGCACCTGGAAGATCTCCCTGTACCCGTGACTACCGTTGACAACCTAAGCGCCTCACGAGCAATTGTTCGTCATCTACTAGAGTTAGGACATTGCAAGATTGGGCACGTGACCGGCACCACTACCTTGTCTTCAGGCAGGGATCGTCTGAAAGGATTCTTGAGTGAACTACAGCAGGCTGGACTCTCTCCCACATGGATTTGTAACAAGCACTACAACGTAGAAGCTGGCAGAGAAGCTGCTGAAGAATGGCTATGCTTAACCGACCGTCCCACCGCCGTCTTTTGCTCCTGTGATGAGGCTGCCTTTGGGTTCATTGCTGCGCTGCGTCGCAAAGAAATCCGTGTTCCAGAAGACGTGTCTGTCGTTGGTTTCGATGACATTCCCTTAGCTGACCACTACTGCCCAGCTCTCACTACGGTACGTCAGCCCCACCGCGAGTTGGGGACCACTGCTGTCCGTATGCTGCTGGAGCGTATCCATAACGTGGCAGCATCCATTCCGAATCAACTACTGGAAGGTAAATTGATAGTGCGTGCAAGCACAGGACGTCCACTGGCTACTTAGTCCTTTGATTCAGAACACCAACACTCTCAGCCAAGCAGTCTTTATGACAACACAACGTCCATGGCCTCAGCGTCGCAGACTACAATATGGACAACTGGCAGAACTTAGCATCGTGGACTGTGAGAGTGGGGCAACCACCGTGATCTACGAAACGGCAGAGTTGATTGAAGCACCCAACTGGACCTCAGATGGCAACTGGCTGATCTTCAATGCAGATGGCAGGATTTTTTGAATTTCACCAGATGGACAACCAGGACCGGAGCGAATCAATACCGCTCCCTTGGAAGATCTGAACAACGACCATGCGCTATCTCCAGATGGCAAGCAGATTTACCTCAGTTCACGGGATGGGCATCTCTATCGAGTAGCAATTGAGGGAGGACGGCCAGAACGTGTATCTAATCAGCATGAAGCCACTCGGATTTTTTGTTACTACCTGCGCGGGATCTCACCAGATGGGACAACACTGACCTACGTAGGTGTGGAGCATCCCGATGGTGGCGAGAAGCAATCACACATCTATACGATCCCAGCCCAGGGAGGATCAGATCATTCTCTGACCGGCGGGAGTGTTCCTGTGGATGGGCCTGAATTTTCTGTGGATGGTCAGTGGATCTATTTCAATTCGGAAGCAGCAAACCGAGAACCAGGGCACACCCAACTGTATCGAATGAGACCAGATGGTTCTGACGTACAACAACTGACCTACGATGAGCGGGTCAACTGGTTCCCACATTGTAGTCCGGATGGGCAGCAAATCGCTTACCTAAGCTATCCTCCTGGCACAGAAGGGCACCCACCTGATCGGGCTGTCGTGTTGCGGATTATGAACCCAGACGGTGGAGAGAAGCGAATTTTAGTATCGTGTTGGGGTGGTCAGGGAACGATCAATATCAATTCCTGGGCTCCAGATAGTCGGCGTTTCGCTTACGTTGCTTATCCCATTTACTCCTAGCCGAAAGGCCGGTACCAGACAATCAGTCTGAGCATACCTGTAAAATCAATTCTGCTTCAAAGCACATTCCTCCGGGAAGTGCTGCCACCCCTACGGCTGAGCGAGCATGCTTACCTCGCTCTCCGAATACTTCCCCCAACAAGTCTGATACCCCGTTGGCCACCTGTGGTTGCTGCATGAAATCTGTGCCACAGCGCACAAAAGCCACCAGCTTGACGATACGCTCAATCCGGTCTAGCGATCCGAGCTGATGCTTGGCAACGGAGAGTAAAAAGAGTCCGGTCTGCCGAGCGAGTTGATAGGCTTCTTCCACCGTGAGAGTCTGCCCCACAATTCCCTGAATGAACTGACCTTCGGAGTTGCGTGGTCCCTGACCTGAGATATATAGCAATCCTTGGGCTTCCAATCCAGGGACATAGTTGGCCACAGGCTGTGGCAGAGCTGGTATTTCCAATCCCAGTTCCTGCAGGCGTTTTTCAAAACTCATAAATCTCCAAAAATGAATCAAAATCATAAAAATTAACTCTTCAAATGAAGAACTATTTACTTAAAAGATTTTACTTAATTTTTGAGAAAATAAACTAGAAAAATATAAGTTAATTTTTCCTAAATTAATTGAAAAATAGTGATTATAAAATCAACTAAAAAAGAGTCTGAGATAAGAATATGTTAAGCTTGTTTCATATTGTCAGTCAAAAAAAATCTTGCCAATTCAAAGTAAAGGACATTACTGTCCCCCAACTATCCAGCAAACCTGTTGGAATAGTGTTTCTTCCCCTTATTCAAAGGAGCGCTATGAAGCTATTCAAATCGCTGGGTCTCTTTGTTTCCGCATGCTTAACATGTGGAATCGCGACCGCAGCAGATCATCACGTGAAGTGGCATAACGATGGTAAGGTTGATCTGGTCATGGAAGATGGGACAACTATTTCAACAACACGAGAAGAGCTGGGATCCTTGTTTGGCCCAGACCAGAAGCCATTTGACGGAGTAAGCATTTCAGTGACCGTCAACTCTGGTGGTCCAAAGGGTGGAATTTCAGGGCCACTGTACAGTTTCCGTCCAATTTGGGAGGAACTGACCGGTGGTAAGTTAGAAATCGTAGAACTGCCATTCGGAGAGCACTACACCAAGATGATGTTGGATCTCCGCAACGGTACAGGCCAGTACGATGCCTTCATGGTCGGAGCCTTCTGGTATGGGGACATCGTTCCCAACGGCTACGCATTCCCTATTGATGATTTTATGAACACCGGAGAATATCCGCAGTGGACTTATGATTCAATGCCTCAGTCGTTGAAAACGCTGCATACTTGGGAAGGCGTGGGTTACGGAGTACTCAACGACGGAGACGGACAAGTTCTGTACTACCGCAGAGACGCGCTGGCCAATCCAGAATGGAGGGCTCAGTTCAAGAAAGAATATGGCTACAGCATGCCTGTTCCACCAAAGACTTGGCAGCAGATGCTGGATATTAGCAACTTCTTCAATGGCAAGAACTGGGATAGCAATGACCCTGATCCTGATGCAGGAACCGTCCTTCACCTAAAGGTTGGAGAGCAGGGACACTATCACTTCCAGTCGCTGTCGGCCTCTTTTGCCATCACACCTGGGCCCGAATTGGATCAGTACCACAACGTCTATTGGTTTGACCCAACCAATATGAAGCCGTTGATCAATAGCCCTGGACATGTTGCCGCCCTGGAATTTCTACAGGAATTGCACAAAACCGGGCCCTCCGCACAGGTTGGCTGGAGCTTAGGTGAAGCCTGGGACTACTTCCTGCGAGGCAAGTCTGTCTTTGTCTTCAGTTGGGGTGATGTTGGCTCACTCTGTCAGGACACTTCTCGTTCAAAGATCCAGGGAGTCTGTGCTTCTTCCATCCTACCCTCATCCGACACCTACTATGATCATGAGACCAAGAAGTTTGTAAAAACTACCAATCCTGTGAAGGTAGGAAACACGACAGGTGGTTCATGGCATGGTGTGATCTCTAACTACTCTGCTAACCCAGAAGCTACCTACTCACTGTTGTCCCTGATGGCCATCAAACCCGCCTCGATCTGGTTGGCCCAGAATGGCTGGACTGGTGTGGATCCAGGCTTCACTTACCAGTTTCTGGAGCCACAGGGAGAAGCTGGACTTGGTGACTACCTTGACGCTGGTTGGTCTGAGGCTGACGTAAAGGACTACCTGAAGGCCTACTATGAGACCTTCTTCGCCGATACCTTCCTACCTTACCTACGGATTCCAGGCTCCTTCGAGTACTGGGACATCTTAGACAAAAATCTCTCGGCTACCATGAGCGGGGAGATCTCTGCCCAGCAGGCGCTGGATAGCACTGCCAAGACCTGGGAGCAGATCACCGACCGTCTGGGTCGAGATCAGCAATTGGGCTACTATCAATCCGCAATAGGCTACAAGTAAATCCTACCGAGCTGTCAGGTGGGGAGCCTTCCGTGCCTGACGGTCTTTCGGATTCAAAACGGCCCGTGATCCATCACAAGACCCTCTTATGAAAACACACCGAAATACAAAAGCGCGCTTCGTATTTTTACTACCAGCCGCAATTTGGGTGTTAACATTCACGATTTTTCCTCTGGTTTACTCGCTCTATATCAGCGTTCACAAAGTGGAAACCAAAATGAACGTGAGTCGTGAGAAGATTCCTATGTTGGATGCAAGTGGAAACCCTGTTTTGGATGCGAAAGGCAACCCTAGGACTAAGATAAAAATCAACAGAGAAAAGATCTCAACATGGACAAATATCGGATTCACTAATTTCAAAAGATTAGTTGAAGATCCACAAGTTCACTCTGCCATAAAAGTTACTTCAATTTTTGTTTTAGTTGCAGTCCCATCACAATTAGTATTAGGAATTTTGCTAGCTCTTTTATTCAATCAGCGTCTATGGGCAAGGTCGTTCCTCAGGGCCGTCATGCTCCTGCCAATTTTTGCTACTCCCCTTGCCGTGGGCTATCTATTTTTCACTATTTTCTATGAAGAAGGAGGGCCACTCGGTTTCCTAGGAGTGCCCTTCCTCTCTCACCCAGATTGGGCCTTATTCTCAGTCATTCTAGTTGATATCTGGCAATGGACACCTTTCTGTTTTCTAGTTTTTCTGGCTGCACTACAAGGCATACCCAATGAGTTGATGGAAGCTGCCAAAATGGAGAGTAAGTCCAAGTGGGGTTTATTCACCAATATCATCTTCCCAATGCTAACCCCCACCATTGTCATTGTGCTATTACTGCGCCTTGCAGAGGCCATCAAACTCTTTGATATACCGTTTGCCCTGACGGGAGGAGGTCCAGGAGTTGCCACACAGTCTATGTCATTTTTAGCTTTCAGGACTGGTTTACGTTACTTTGACCTCGGCTACGCTTCAGCGATGTCATACTGTTTGCTGATTATTGTGATGATCATAGTGACCCTCTTCTTCAGAAAATTGCGACAGAGTTACGCATAAGATGAAGCCCAAGCAGAACCAGTACCCTCTCAGGTATTCGATTTACTCTCTGATTGCCGTGGTTGCGGCAATGATTTTTTTCTTTCCAATCTACTGGGCCTTCTCGACAAGTCTGCGGAATCCACTAGACACCTTCACGGTCTCTGGCTTTGGAATTCCCTTCCTGAATTTTGACCCAACTCTCACTAACTGGGTGGATCAACTGGCCACAGAGGAAGCCCGAAAAGCTGTTTACAATAGTACGGTCATCGCTGTTTTTGCGTCAATTCTGGCCTTGGCATTAGGAATTCCTGCGGCTTACGCACTGGCCCGCTTTCGCTTCAAGACTATTTCCAACAAAGATCTGACCATTTGGTTTCTTTCACAGCGTGTACTCCCACCCGTGGCAACAGTAGTTCCATTCTATTTGATCATGCAGTTTTTGAATCTGTTGGATACACAACTAGCGCTCATCCTAATCAACGCTACCTTCGTTCTACCATTTGTGGTCGTGATTGTCCGTCAGACCTTTCTGGATTTGCCTATTGAGTTGGAAGAAGCGGCCTTCATGGATGGAGCCCGAAACTATGGGGCTTTCCTGCGAGTCGCATTGCCCTTAGCGGCTCCAGCGATAGCCGCAACTGGTTTAATCATGTTCGCATTCACTTGGAATGAGTTTCTCTTCGCCATCACTCTGAGCAGCAAAGAGGTGATTACTATTCCAATTCACATGGCTGGTGCTGTGGATACGCGGGGAGTCCAGTTCTGGTTCATGGCTGTCCGGGCAATGATTGCGATGATTCCACCTGTTTTGATCGCTTTGTTGGCACAACGCTATATTGTTCAAGGTCTCACCTTGGGGGCTGTAAAAGGATGATCGCTCCTCTATCAACACTGGAGGTCTCACGTGGCTGAAGTAAAACTACGCAACATAAAAAAGTCATTTGATGAAGTGGAGGTCATCCATGGAGTTGATCTGGAGATCAAGGATCAAGAGTTTGTTGTTTTTGTTGGTCCTTCTGGATGTGGCAAGTCGACCCTGCTCAGAATGATTGCTGGCTTGGAAGACATCACTGCGGGTGAAATCTATATTGGTGATACCTATGTCAATGATCTGCATCCAGCAGATCGTGGAGCAGCAATGGTCTTCCAGTCCTATGCACTCTATCCACATATGAGCGTACGAGAGAACATCGGTTTTGGTCTCAAGCTTAACAAAGTACCCAAGGCAGAGATTCAACGCAAAGTTGCTGAGGCAGCAAAAATTCTAAAAATTGAAGAACTGCTGGATCGTCGTCCTGGTCAGCTTTCTGGTGGTCAACGTCAACGAGTAGCAATTGGCCGGACTATCGTCCGTGAACCAAGTGTCTTTCTGTTCGACGAGCCACTCTCCAATCTCGATGCTGCACTACGGGTGCAAATGCGGATGGAGTTGGAAAAGCTACATGCCAACCTCAAGACCACCATGATCTATGTGACTCACGATCAGGTGGAGGCAATGACGATGGCTGACCGGATCTTCATTCTCAATGACGGCTACGTAGAACAGGTCGGGACACCTTTAGAACTGTACCGCAAACCAGCAAACATTTTTGTTGCTGGTTTCATTGGCTCTCCCAAAATGAATTTTCTATCTGTCAAGGTTCTACAAATCGAAGGGCAACAGATCACACTTCAGCTGCCCGGTGAAGATCAAATGCAACTGCAACGAGAGAACATCAATTTTCAGGCGGGCGATATCCTGACCCTTGGAATCCGGCCCGAGCACTTCGAATTGGAGCAGACCAAGGGATGTTCCTTGTCCGCCACAGTGGACATCATTGAAAGACTAGGTAACGAAACCTATATCTACGCTAATGATGCTAGTGATAACTTACTGACTGTTGTTGGGGATGGTGAACTAGATGTTTCCAACAATGAGAAGATCAAAATCTACTTCACGACCGATCACTGTCACCTGTTTGGTCGTGATGATCAGTCTATTCAATGAAGACCCGTGCACTTGAATTTCAGGACTCTCTCCTCTCGCTGCTGGCCATTACGATTGTGCTGTTTTTCATCTTCCCACTCTACTGGGGATTCTCGACAAGCCTGCGTAATCCACTGGACACCTTCACTGTCACGGGCATTGGCATCCCTTGGCTGAATTTCTCTCCTACTCTCAATAACTGGGTTTCCCAATTAGAAATAGTGGAAATGCGCAACGCTGTGGTCAACAGCGTAGTGGTTTCCTTCTCGACTTCCCTGCTGACACTTTGTCTAGGAGTTCCTGCTGCCTACGCTTTGGCTCGCTTCCGCTTTAAGAAGATTTCCAACAAGGATCTGACCGTCTGGTTCCTCTCTCAACGAATCCTCCCTCCGGTTGCCACTGTCATCCCATTCTACCTAACCCTTCAGTTCCTAAATCTTTTAGATACTCGAACCGGATTGATTCTGATCAACACCACTTTCACACTGCCCTTTGCCGTAGTTATCATGAGACAAGCTTTCGTAGACTTGCCCGTTGAGTTAGAAGAAGCTTGTTTGATGGACGGAGCCAACTACTTCACTACTTTTTCTAAAATTGCCCTGCCTCTCTGTGCACCTGCCTTGTCCGCTACCTCACTGATTATCTTTGCCTTCACCTGGAATGAGTTATTATTCTCACTGGTCATCAGCAGCAAAAACGCCATCACCATTCCGATGTTCATTTCCGGTTCGTTTGAGTCACGAGGAGTACAGTTCTGGTTTCTCAGTGTACGAACCATGATCGCCATGTCGATCCCTATCCTGATCGCACTTCTCGCACAGCGATACATTGTCCGAGGCCTGACTCTGGGGGCTGTCAAGGGCTGAAAGAAACTCACTTCCCTGAAAAATAATCTAGCTCTAAATCCTCAATTTTTTATTCTGCTCGAGTCTTTTATTTTTATTGACTCGTTTGAGCAAACTCCTTAACGTTTAACAATTGCTCGTTTGTCGAGCAATTGCTTATGTTGCTAAAGTCTCTCTGTGAATAATCTCATTGCTTCTTTATCAACAGACTCCAAACTGGGAGGACTTATGAAAAAGATTGGATCAGTATTTCGTCTGTTGCTCTGTGGTTTTGTGCTATTGGCTATGACCAGCGTGGTTCAAGCCGGTGGTCACAAAAAACTCACCATTGCTCTGATTCCAGGGCTAACAACAGATGCCTTCTACATTACGATGCGCAAGGGTGCTGAACTAGCAGCAAAAGGCTTGGGAGTAGAATTGATGTTCCAAGGAGCTCCAGACTTTAACCCAACTCTGCAGGTACCCGTTCTCAACGCTGTGATCGCTAAAAAGCCAGATGCGATCCTGATTGCCCCAACGGACAAGCAGCAACTAATTTCCCCGTTGAAGGCAGCCCATGATGCAGGAATTCTCGTTGTTACCGTCGACACCTTTATTGATGACGGTAACTATCAGGATGGTTCTGGAATGGGTGACTTTCCAATGTCCTACATTGCCTCCGACAACGTCCTAGGCGGCAAAATGGCAGCTCGAGCACTCGCCAAAGCCATTGGTGAGAAGGGGAAAGTCTATGTCTCCAACGTTCGGCCCGGCATTTCCACAACGGACCAGCGAGAAGAAGGTTTCAAGATGGAAATTCAGAATTACCCCAATATCACTTTGCTGAACACTCAGTACAATGATGATGATGCGAACAAGGCCTCTGCTCAATTGCAGGCAGTTGCCGCCCGTAATCAAGATATTGCTGGGGTCTTCGGTGCTAATCTTTTCTCTGCAATTGGTGCGGCCGATGGTGTGAAAGCCTTAGGTAAGAGTGGTCAAATCAAGGTTGTTGCTTTCGATGCGCCATCTCGCATCGTGGATGATATCAACAGTGGGTTGATTGATTTAGCTATCGCACAGCATCCAGCAGAAATTGGCTACTATGGGGTCATGACAGCCTACGCAGTGCTGATGAAGCAGTCTGTGCCCATCTCCATTGGTACTGGCTTCACCGTAATGGATAAGTCCAACATCGGTGACCCTGAGATCAGCAAGTACGTCTATTCTGACTGATTTCTTTCCTAAAAGTGAGCGGTACTCCCCCACACGTTGGGTAATTTACCGCTCAGCTTGCCAGAGTGCGTGTTCTCCAAGACTATTTGTAAAGAGGCCCATTCCTTCCAGTTTCCTGACTGAGAAATGGAACTGCACGCACTCAACTCCCCTACCAACCACTCCTGAGTAGCGCCTAATGAAACTGGATGCAATCCGTTCAATTTGGCCTTGGCTATTTCTCCTTTCGATGTCGATCTTTTTTGAGGTTTGGGCACGCCTTGCCTACGATGCATCCTTCCTGTTCAATCTCTTCAACATTCAAAGCATCCTGACTTTTGCCACAGCTCCATTGCTACTAGGGATTGGAGTAACTTTTGTAATTATCGCAGGAGGAATCGACCTTTCCATTGGATTTACAATGGGATTTGCAGCTGTGGTCTTTGCCACAATCACGGCTAGTCTCGGTGGACAAGATCCCCTCGTTGCTTTGTCCATTGGGATTATTGCGACAATGCTACTAGTAATGATTCCTGGAATGATCAATGGTTGGTTGATTGCTGGACTCCACATTCCACCTTTTATTGGTACGCTTGGAATGTATGGAGTTGCTCGAGGAATGGGATTTATCGTTGCAGATGGAGTGACCGTACCTGTGAATAACCCGATCCTTTTCCAGCTAGGTACTGCCAAGGTTTTTGGATTGATACCTGTGCCTGTTCTCATTGCCGCAATTGTCGTTCTCATTGCCCACTTTGTTTTGTCTAAAACGAAGTTTGGCCAATACACCTACGCTATTGGTGGCAATCGGGAAGCCGCATTACGAGCTGGAATCAATGTAAAGCGGCATACCTTATTGCTATACATGATTGCTGCTGGTTTCGCTGGGCTAGCCGGATTGATCTATACAGGACGGTTCTCCGCAGGAGCCGCCCAGGCCGGAGAACCTCTCCTACTAGATTCCATTGCTGCAGTCTTCATTGGTGGAGCTAGTTTTTTTGGTGGATCTGGCAAAATCTTTGGAACTGTCATTGGTGCCTTGGTGATTGCTGTGATCCAGTTTGGATTAGTTTTTGTGGATGTAGAGCCTTTTTGGCAGTTCCTGGCTGTTGGGATAGTCATCATCGTAGCAGTATTAGTCGACCAGTCACGCACGCGCCTGTCTAGTGGAGAGAAATAATGTTGGAAGTCAAAGGAATCTCCAAGCACTTCGGGGGTGTGAGGGCACTCAATGATGTCAGCCTGCATCTTGACGCAGGAGAAGTCCTAGCACTGGCTGGAGATAATGGTGCAGGCAAGTCCACATTGATCAAAGTCATTTCTGGAGTACATGCTCCTGATACAGGTGTCCTAACATACATGGGTCAACCTCTAAACGCCAATTCCCCACTACAAGCCCGCAATCTAGGAATCGAGACAATCTACCAAGATTTGGCACTGGCCGACAATCTGAATGTCGGTGCTAATATCTTTTTAGGAAGAGAGCCGATGAAGCCTTTCTTTGGTCTAACTAAGGTTATTGATCGTCAAAAAATGCTTCAGGAATCAAGAGAAGTCTTACATTCACTAGACATTGAAATTCCGGAAAGTTCCTTAGAACAACCTGTGCGCAACTTATCAGGGGGTCAACGACAAGCTATTGCGATTAGTCGTGCAATCTACTGGAACGCTCAGTTGCTCATCATGGATGAACCGACTGCCGCTCTGGGGGTACCAGAACAACGCAAGGTGCTGGAGTTGATCGACAAGCTACGCTCGCAGAAAATCGGAATCATCTTCATTTCGCATAACCTAAATGACATCTTTGCAGCCTCAGACCGGATTCTGGTTCTACGGCAGGGACGTGTCGTAGGAGAAAGCAAAATCGGCCAAACCAGTCGAGAAGAAGTGGTCAGTCAAATGGTGTCTGGCTAAAAAACGATACATTCTTAGTGAGGAACTTTTTGATGTTGAAAGAAAAGAATCTGCGAACCCGACGTCTGTTTCGTAACAATGGCCGTTCACTGGTAATCGCCATGGATCACGCGCGCGTCTTTGACACCGTCACGGGTCTGAAGAATATTGCTGAAGTTGTCAAGTCTGTGCGGGCTGGAGGGGCCGATTCCATCTTAACTCCTTGGGGTTCTACAGTAGCTGCAGCAGAAGCCTTG
>Ga0209631_10001102_pt1 | contig 35698 bp, 41 predicted proteins | sample COG_08_FD_184752 | JGI IMG/M metagenome (GOLD analysis project Ga0209631, IMG submission 184752) | Pelagic Microbial community sample from North Sea - COGITO 998_met_08 (SPAdes) (version 2) | ecosystem: Environmental > Aquatic > Marine > Neritic zone/Coastal water | place: Helgoland, sampling... | reverse complement strand
TAATTCAAAAAGGGATGGAAAATGGGTCTTTATTAAAAGTTAACAGTTATCCTTATTGGAATTCAAATGGTTCTGGTTCAGGTAATATACCATATCGTTATAAATTTTTATCATTACCTACATTTACTTTTAGTAGTATAGATTCTATACAACAATTAGAAGAAAGAACAAAGGTATTTAATAATACTTTAAGAATACTTATTTAATTTTTTGTAAACTAGTTTATCCCATTTATCATATATTTCTATATATTTTCTATTACAGTAATTATGAATTAAAATTTCATAATATTTAAATTTTTTTTTTATTCTAAAAATATAATTTAAATATTTTAAATAATTTTCATAATTTTTAATTTCTTTCAAAAATGAATAGTTTTTATTATTTTTATTATTATTATAACTTTTAACAATTAATAGATAATCATCGTCAATAATCTCTCTATATATCTTCATTTAAAAAATGATTGTTTTATTTAATATATAATTTTTTAAATTTAAGTAATGAAAGAATTATCAAATGAAATTAAAGAAGTTTTAAAAAAAATAAATGAATGCTGTGTTAAAATTTCAGAACAAAAAAATTTAAATTGTAAATTTGAAAAATTAGAATTTTTAGAAAAAGAAGGGTTTTATAAAAAATATCCAAATACTAACTTTACTGAATAACACATTTTGACTGATTTAACTTTTTTATCATATAAGTATCTTCTAATATATATCCTAATTTTTTATAATAGTTTCTGACACCAGTACCACTAATGATTGCCATTTTAATATATCCGTTTTCTAACGCTATTCTTTCTGCTTCAAATACAAGTTTTTTTCCATAACCTTTGTGTTGCATAGATTCTTCAATATTATTTCCAACATTATTTAAATTTGAATAGACATGTAATTCTCTAATTAATGCCATATCTTTAAGAATGTCTAATCTATTTTCATTATTTTTACTCAATCGCAGTCTAATAAATCCAATTAAGTAATTATCTGTTTCATATGATATAAAATATTCTTTACCATCAGAAGCATCATATTGTTCGATAATTAGTTTTATATCATCTGAATTTACAATATTATTACCAACTTCCCTACATCTAATACATTTACAAGACCAATTATTTTTTTTCATATCATTTTGTAATAATTGTCGCATATTAACATATTTATGACTATATCCACCAGATATATAAGTACTTGGAATATCTCTTATAATTCTATTTAGTCGTTTCCATTTTTGTACTTTTTGTTTAAAATCTTTAATTAATATAAATAATTTTAAATCGTCATAAGGAATATATGAACCTTCTTCATGCCATTTTTTAATTTTTGTCCACGGTACAATTGCTGTCGGATATATTTTATATTGGTCAACTTGTAATCTTGGGTCATATAGCGAATCATTTAACATTTTAACATCCATTTCATAACTAGATCCTGGTAGATTTGGCATTAAATGTATATCAACTTTGTAACAATTATCTTTTAATAATTTAATTGCTTCATAAACACATTCAATATTATGACCTCTATTAATTTTTTTAAGAACACTATTATCAGTATGTTGTACACCAAGTTGAATTCTTGTACAATTATATTTTCTAAATTTTTTAATTTCATTTAAATTAATAGTATCAGGTCGTGTTTCTAATGTTAATCCAATAATATGAATATTACTTTCTTCTTGATTAATACGAATTTCTTCTTCAAGAGATAAAACATCTCTCTTATAAATATTAATAAATACATTTGCACTATAATACAATTTTGTTATAAAATCGTCTCTATATTGTTCTGGATATTCACTCCATGTTCCACCTAAGACAATAATTTCTAATTTATCTAATGCGTGTCCCATTTCTTTTAATGTATTAAGTCTTGCATTCATTTGCTTAATAGGATCAAAATCGTTATCGTTTGCTCTTAAAACAGCTGGTTCAGAAAATAAATAACTTCTAGGTTGATCTGTCCAATTATTACCTTCGTGTGCTTTTTCATTAGGACAATATGCACAATCGTGCTTACAAGAAAATTTACCAATTTGTAAATTACCATCATCGTCTATATATTCTGGGTGAGCAGATGTTAATACTGTAATGACTAATACACCAGAATCAGATTTTTGTTTTTTTTTAATGATTAAATTTTTAATTTTTATATTATTAATATTTAATTCTTCATATAATTTAATTAAATCACAATTAGATAAACTAATTTTATATTTTCTTTGCATTTTTTTTTGAAAAATAATAACATCTTTTTTACTATCAAAACATTGATATAAAGATTTGAAATCGTTTAGTAAATTTAACCATATGTCTTCGTTAATATTATTTTTTTTATGTTTTTTATTAATATCTTCAATATCAATACTGCACATTATTTAATAATACAAAAATAAGATTTTTATCATTTTTTAATTTATTTAGAAAAAAATGATAATTAACATATATATTTTATATTAAAATGTCATTGCTCAAATTGATTGATGATTTACCAACGGATATTCTTCTTGAATGTGCAAAATATATATATTTACCACCAAATAAATTATTACAAGAAATAAATCATTATGGAGAAGTAAAAGTTTCTATTGAATTATTAAAAACTTATAGATTTAATGATTTAAACAAAATTCATAGAGAATTATTAAAATCATGGTATGAAATTTATGCTAAATTATATTTAAATGATGTGGAAAAAGATCATGAAGCAGTATGTGATATTGTATTTTCATATGAAAAAAAAGATTTTAATAGAATTATAAATAAATTTATAAAAGAATTGATAATGATATTACCATCAAATATATCTAATTTAATAATACAAAAAAAAATATATAAATATAATGAATAAATTAAAGAAAACTTTTAAAGAATAATGGCGAATTTGTTACAATTGGATTATTTGTAATAAATTCATTAAATACAAATAAGTAATTGCTAACATTGCTAATCTACCATTATTTAATTCTTTTAATTCTAAATTTCTTTTTGTAAATTCTCCTTTATTACTATAAAAATTTAGCGAATCAAATCCATAATCGCCAGGAATTCTATCATCAAAGTAATTATTATAATCTTTATTTAGAGAAATTGATTCAATTGTTGATGTAAATACAATAATACTCATGAAAAAAATTGGATTAATTTTGTCAAGACCTCCATTAAGAATAGAAGGAACTTTGTTATTATAAGATAATATGTTTGTATTTTATGTAATCTCGGATAAATACGGATGAAATAATTCGGAAATTGGCCAACCAACTGTTGCAAGCATTGCTGATCTTCCGTGTTTAATTTCTGCTTCTCTATATTTTTTTAATGTTGCAATATCTGTTGCACAATTTAATGGGTCAAATCCTTTATTACCAACAATAATAGACGCTGATCCTTCTGCTAAAATAGAATTTTTATTAAGAAATCCAAATTTAATTGCATTTCTTACATATAAATTACCACCAATTTCAATACCAAATTTTTCAATATTAGCAACTCTTTCAAATTCTGAAAAATCAATTTTATTATCATTATTTAAATCTCCTAATTTAAGAATAGTATTATTCTTGTCGTAATAAATTTTAACCTCATTTTCATCTAATTTTCCAGAATTATCTTTATCAATTTTATCAAAACTTTTTAAATTAATATTATTATTTTGCATTTTTAAAGAAATTCTTGATTTTTGAGGCATATTGTTTGGACTTACAATAATATTAAATGCATACGCTAACGAAATATATGACAAAATAAAATAAATACTCTTCATTAACAATATTAAATATATATCATAATAGTCTTATATAATTTTTTTGAAATAATCTCTTTGTTTTATAATTATTGCAACTAATAAACTTACTATACCAATAATTATATGTGTTCCATGTGATAAACATTTTTTGATATTAAAGAATCTTCCTAAAGAACAATGTTCTGAATGAGTGGCTAAAGACCAAAATAAACCATTTATTAAAAATAAAATAATTAAAATATCATAAAATAATTCCATATCAATTCTATATTTTAGAAAGAAAAAAACTAAAATAGTAATGTAAATTTATAAATATATATATCTATATCATATATTATATTATTTACATAATTTGATTTTCGAATTCTATTTATGAATAAGTTATTTTTCTTTTTAATTTTTAAAAACTTTTTATGTTTTTTTTAAATTAAATATCATTTTTTATGTACCATTGTATGTTAAATATCCCAAACTATTTAATTCATCTAATTTAATAACTGAAATATGAGGTTCTATTATTTTTTCTATATAATAATCATCTATATTCATCATAATATCATATATAATATCATATGCATATTTTGCATCAAATATTCCATGATAATTATATGAACTATTAATTATATTTTCAAATACTATCATATTTTCAGTAGTTAATTGTTCCATATCACATGAAGATGGTATAATATCATTATTGAGTAATATATATATAATAGATATATCATATAAAGTTTCTAACAAAATATCATTATCAACTTTATTTAAATAATAAAGATATTCTCTAATGCTACCATATTTAATAATTTCATTTAATAGATTTTTAGGTTGTTTAAAAATAACTTTTGAATATATTTTATCAATAATATCATCGGGAAACTTTTCAATCAGTGTTGAAAGCATTTTTTCTATTTTAAAATTAAAAAGTAATAATCATTTTTTATATTATTCATCAATGAATTGTGACATTTTATCTTGTAATATATTATAAACAATTTTATTTCTAATATCAATTGTATTTTTTGCTAAAGATAAATTTATCATCATAATTTTATTATATTCATAATCTTTATTATATTTTTCTGTTTTAATTATTTTTGGTAGTTTAACAACATTAATATAATCTATATACTGTAAGTTACATACAATATCATTTACATTCATTTTTTTTAATCTGTTTTTTGATATTGTAAAATTTCGAATATCAGTTAAGAGTTCTTTTGGTTGATTATAAATAATTTTAGAATAAATTAAGTTTGATATATCTTCTGGTAAATTATCTATATTTTCAAGATTCATAATAATAAAAACATAAATAAAAAACATCAATTTTTATTTAAAAATTGATTTTTTATTATATATTGATAGATTATATTAATGAATTACGATTTAAAAAAAAAAGCAGAATTAATTAAATTATGTAAAGATAATAATATTAAAAGTTATAGTAATAAAAATAAAAAAAAATTAATAGAAATGCTTAAAAATGAAAATATAATCATTACAAATGAATATTTAAATATCAATGATTTAATAAATAAAATAATTAATACAGAATGTATTGAAATGATGAAAAAAATTCCATCGAATTCTATTGATATGATATGTACAGATCCTCCTTACTTTTTAGACGGGTTAGGTGATAATTGGAATAAAACTACAATAGATAATAAAGGTTCTTCATCATTAGTTGGTAATTTACCCAAAGGTATGAAATTTGATAGAAATCAATCAAAAAAATTTTATGAATTTTATTTAAAAGTTTCAAAAGAAATTTATAGAATTATTAAACCAGGTGGTGCATTTATTTCATTTAGTAGTCCACGATTATATCATTCAATGACAATGGGAATTGAAGATGCCGGTTTTGAAATTAGAGATATGTTAGGATGGATTTATACACAATCTCAAGTCAAAGCATTTTCACAAAATCATATTATTGATAAAGATAAATTATTAACAGAATGTGAAAAAACTAAACTTAAAGAATTATGTAATAATTGGAAAACTCCACAATTAAAACCCGCAATTGAACCAATGTGTTTAGCAGTAAAACCTATAGAAAAAAGATATATTGATAATTTTCAAAAATATGGCACAGGATTAATGAATACATCGGAAGAAACTAAAACGGGAGATGGATATTTTCCTTCAAATATAGTAACCACTGATGAAATTGAAGAAACAATAGATAAAATATTTTTAGTATCAAAACCAACAAAATTAGAAAAAAGAGAATATAATACACACTTATCTGTTAAACCTGTTAATTTAATTTCGCATTTAATTAAATTATTTACAAAGGAAGATGCTATAATATTAGATCCATTTATTGGTAGTGGAACGACAGCAATTGCATGTATACAATCAAAAAGAAATTATATAGGTTTTGATATAAATAAAGAATACATTGATATATGCGAAAAGAGAATTAAAGATATTATTGATTCTCAAACTTCATCTTAAGTTCATTGTATAATATTTTTTGTTCATTATTTGTATAATATTCATCTAATTTTGGAACTAATTCATTAACTGTTGGCCACATTTTAATAAAGAATTTATCAAATTTAAATCTATCTCTATATTTACCTTGAATTGGTGGTTGATATGCTAAATTAGTTTCAGTAGAATCACTAATTGTTGGGTCTAAATGTCCAATTTGCCATTCATTATTTGGAACATTTACTAAATTATTGTACCACCAATTTTTTACTGTATCAATATAATCATCTCTATTACCTGAAATACATACACCTTTCCTTTTATCTAAATCAGTTGTATCACATTTAAAAGGAAATTCTAAACAATAATAACCTCTCATTTTAATTCTTTTAATACCAGTAGTTTTATTAAATTGTTGAATTGCATCACTTGTATCCATATCAATATTTTTAAAGAATTTATTAGCTTCTTCTCTACCAATATGTTGTTTTCCTCTAATTTCTGGTTGAGACATTAAAGCAAGAGCTTGACCTCTCATTGATTTTAAAGGAATTAATGCTAAATTATTTTCATTTGAAAATGATATAAGATCTTCAGGATATTCTTCAAATTTTTTTGTATAATTATCAATATTTATAAGCGTTGTCATTTTAAATTTAAATATATAAAATATATATTCATTTTTTTTAAGATAATTCATATTATTAAATAATATTATATATATATCATTTTTTAGAAGATGACTAAAATTATAGTTGGAGCAGGTATTACAGGTTTATATCTAGCATTTAAACTTATTAAATATAAAAATGTCAATCCTAATGATATACTTATTATTGATAAGTCCGATAGAATTGGTGGTCGTATTTATACTTATCAAAATAAAGGATATAAATATGATGTTGGTGCTGGAAGATTGGGAAAAAAACAAAAATTAGTTATGAAATTGATAAAAGAATTTGATCTAACAGATAAAATATATGATATTACAGGTGATAAAAATTATTTTATTGATAATAAATTGTTAAATGAAAATGAATTATTAAAATATTATGATTCGAAATTTAGTTCTATTAGTAAATTATGGAAATATGTAATTGATTATAAATCAAATCAAGATTTAACTAAAATGAATTTTCATAATTATGTTTCTACATTTTTAAGCACTAATGAAGTAAAAGTATTAGACCGTTCTTTAGGATATGTTAATGAAATATATAGACTAAATGCATATGATGCTATTTATACTTTAAAAAAAGATTTTGATGTAGAAGATAATAGTTTTTATATATTAATTGGTGGATTAAGTATAATTTACGAAAAAATTTATGAATATTTAAAACAAAAAAATGTAAAAATATTATTAAAATGTGATTTATTAGATATCGATGATAATAATAAATTAATTAAAACAAATAAAAATAATTATAACTATACTGAATTATATCTCGCTATATGCAAAAAAGGTTATATGAATATTCCTTATTTTAATAAATATAAAGAATTACTCGATACGGTTTCTGTTGGTAATTTATTAAGAATTTATGCTAAATATGATGTAAATAAAAATAAATGGATTAAAGATATAAAGAAAACTTTAACTGATAATAAATTACAATTTATTATACCAATTGATAATAAATCCGGATTAATACAAATAAGTTATAGTGATGATTATATTGCAAATTATTGGAATGTATTAACTACTAATCAAATTAAAAAAAATTTAGTAAAATATTTAAAAGAAATTTATCCAAATGAAAATGTTACAGAACCTGAATGGATTACAAAACATTATTGGTGTAGTGGTGCACATTTTTGGAAGGTAGGTATTAAATCAAAGATAATTAAAAAAAAAATTGAAAAAACATTTAAACCAAAAAAAATTTATATAATTGGCGAAATATATAGTTCTAGACAAGCATGGATTGAAGGTAGTTTAGAAACAGTTGAAAAACTTTTTAAATAGATAAATAATAGAATGAAAATATATTTTAAAGATTATCCAGAATTTAAACCAAATATAACTCCTAAAGAAATGTTTAAATTAGGAATAATGGGTGGTACATATTTTAGAGAAATTAAATCACCAAAAACAAAAAAAACATATAAAAATCATCATAAAAAATTTAAATTTTTAAATAAAATACCAAATGAAAAACTAACACAAAAAATATATGATAAAAATATTAATTTTTACAAAGTAGAAGTCGGAACATCATACGAATTTTGGATGAGTAAAAGTTGGATTAAAGAACAGTATGATCCATATGGATGGATAGAGTGGTATTGTAATTTTTATAATGGTAGAAGAACACCAGATGATTTGAGACAAATAAATAGATGGAAAAAATCTGCAGGTCCAAAAGGAAGATTTAGAAATCAATTAAAAAACAAAATAAAAGAAGTTGGGAAAAATGATGCAAAAATTTATCCTAGATTAAGACAAACATTACTGCACTGGGGATTTGATTCAAGAAAATTAACAGTTAAATAAATATTATTTAAATATTTATTAATATAATATTATTATGTATGATATGGAATTTAGAATCTTGGCAACAACCATGTTATAATATAAATAATGGTAGATGCCTTTCTTTATTTAAATGGAAAAATACAAAAAATATAATATATGAAGAAACAACGAATAATATTTCACCATTCTTGTCATTTAAAAGACCTCATTCAAGAGTGTTTTATTTATCAATAATATTATTAGTAATAACTTTTTTTGTAAAATATCAATCTATTAGTTTTAATACTATAAAAATACATTATTATAAAGACAAAGATATTGATGGTTATTATTTAAATAGAAAATATGAAGCGATATATCTATATATTGGTGCATCTATATCAAGACTGATTTTTGGATATATATCAGATAGAATAGGAATTAGACAATCATATTGTATTATAATAATATTATCAACATTATTTGGTATTTTAAACATACATTATAATTCTATTATACTTAAAATACTATCAGGTATTTCATCTGCAGGTTTTGTATTATCAGAACTTTGGGTAATGACTATGTTTGATATAAATATTTTAGGTTTAGTTTGTGGTATTATTGCTGGTATTGGAAATTTTGGAATAGGTTTATTAATGATTTTAAATTATTTAATTATTACAAATTTAAATATCGAATTACTAAATTATATAATATATTGGCCATATATTTTATATATATTATTAATTTATCCTGTTTATTTTATGTCAGATGATTGTCCATATGGTAATTATAGTGAATTAAAAAAAAATATTTAGAAAATAAGTTGGAAAATGAATTAGAAAATGAATTGGAAAATGAATTATCATCGTACAATTCTAAAAGTTGTAATATTATCAATTTTAATAATTTTATAACTAAAAAAATAAGTACTAATGAAGTATTATATAAACTTTATCAAAATAATAAGTTTAGACAATATAAATGGTACGCTTTTATAAATAAAAAACGAACAGAAGATAATATGCTTAATAAAATTGAAAATACATATACAAAAGATAGTATTATTATAATTGGTGATTGGAGTATTGGAAAGCAAATGAAAAACTTTATTTCTACACCTAATCTATCATTAAAAAGAAAATTACAAGAGCGTTTTAAGGTTTATGATATAGATGAATATAGAACTTCTTGTCTTAATTACAAGACAGAAGAATTATGTAATAATTTATATTTACCTGATAAGAAAAATAAAGAACGAAAGATGCATTCTATCCTAACATATAAAATGGAAAATAAACGGAATGGTTGTATCAATCGTGATAAAAATGGTTGTAAAAATATTCAAAAAGTTTTTAATTATTATATGGAATATAATGAACGACCAGAAAGATATAAAAGAGGAGTTGATTTACAAAAACTACAAACCGTTTTAACAGAACCGTCAAATTGTAGTTAGTCGCTTTAATGCGATCATTTACACCAATAGAAGAGATGAATAACAAATTATTATATTTTTATAATAATCTTGTCCCATTTTTCTGTTTGGTTGGTGTAATAATAGATAGATGCATGAAAATAATCAAAAAGATTTCGATTTATTAACAGTTGATACAGTTAATACTGATAATGAATCACAATATTTTTTTATTAATAAAATGTTTAATTCTTTAAGAAGAAAAATAAATACAAAAACAAAAAAAATTTCTTCAAACGATATAAATGATTTAAGAGAAGTAAATTCGGATAACGAATCTGATAAAACACAATATGAAAAAAAATGCCCATCTAATACATCTAGAAAAACTAATTATGTAATAAGCAATAATTCTTCTAAAAGCGTTGCAAGTACAAATACTGATATTAGTAATTCATCCAGTAAATCTAATAACAAAACAAAAAAATATACATCAAAATCTCTATATCGAAAAAGAGAAAAAAGTATAGATTATGTAAGAAATAATGATAATGATGAAGCAACAGATTATAATGTTGTTTTAACATATCAAAAATATATACCTAAACCTAAAAGAACATTAAGTTGTGGTACATTATTTGATGCAAGTGTGATTAGAAGAAGATTACAAAATAAACACCAATAAATAATTTAATTACCTCTAAAACCTCCTCCTGGTTGAATAATAATACCACCTCCTGAATGTGTTGGTTTCAAACTATTAGTAATAATATTTTTATTTTCAAATCTTGTTTTATTATGAATTGGATAATAAATTGTTTTAGAGTTAGATTTATTGATATTATCAATTTTTTCTTTATGAGATTTAGAAAATGTTGTCATAGATAATTTACGAAGTAGCATTCTATCACCACGAGAAATATACATCTTTATATATTCTTTTATATAATATATAAAAATCATTTTTTTTATTTTTCATATATTATAATAATGGTCTTTCACTTACTGTTTGTTATTTACTTTTATAGATATCTTATTACTACCATACCAGAACCTCCACTACCACCTAAAGTGTATCCCCTCGCCCCTCCCCCGCCTCCTCCTGTATGTTCTCTTCCCGGATACCCAGATCTTTGCGCGTTACCAACAGGACCACCCCCTCCATTCCCACCATATCCCGTGTTCCCCCCTCCTCCCCCTCCTCCGCCTCCTCCATAATATAAAATATTACCAGTATGACTCGTTTCTCCTGTAATATTAATTTGACGACCATGACCTCCTCGGGCGACATCAGCTTTTCCACCTGCACCACCTCCACCGCGCGCATAGTAACTGGCCTTCTCACCATCATGACCTCCTTTAACAAATTCTGTCCCATCCCAAAATGTATCACCTTGTGTTGAGGTACCACCATAACCATAGTATAGACTTCCTCCTCCACTACCACCATTACCGCCTGGGGGTGCAGGAGAGCCCCACCAGGTATTATAATGTCCGTCGAAATATGCACCATGACCACCACCATAACCAATTAATTTTATTGTTTTATCTGGACTATCGAGCACTACCGAAAGAACTATAACATTATCATCTAAATCTGTAATACTACTATCATGCCCATTTTCAGGATACAGCTTGGAGGAAACCGTTTGTACTATACCTCCTCTACCTACTTTTATTTTATATGTTTTTGCTGGTAACACTTGATTAACAATATATACAATACCACCCGCTCCTCCTCCTGGATTTTCATTCCATTTTTTATTGCCCCCTCCTGAACCACCACCGCCGATAATTAATATATCACATGTTAAATCAGTATAAACATTAAAAAAATATATTTTCTCATCATCGGCACCATTATTTACAAATTTAAAATAATTAAATTCGCCATTATTTTGCGATGATATAATATTACTATCTTTGTCTGTAGTATCTATCAAATAACCACCACCAGCACATGAAGCACATGTAAAACAATTATATCCATTATATCCATATTTAAAATTTTCAATAGTATTAAAATAATAATTAATTTTAATAATAATAATGATTAAAAATATAAATATTATTAAACATACAAATAAATATATATTTTTAATCATTATTATTCTCTTATTTATTATAATTAAGAAAATCATTTTTAATTTTATATAAAATTAAAAAAAAGTACATATCTTTATTTATTTTTCATATATTATAATAATGGTCTTTCATTGTTCTTTGCAATATTTTTTTTAATTCTATATTATTTGTTTTATATTCTTCAACATAACTATGAGGAAACCAATCTTTTTTCATCGCAGATACAGTATATAATATTAATGATGGATTTATTATTTTAGAAAATGTTGATAAGGCACTTGATGATTTAATTACAACTTTACATTTTGATAATGCTAACATATCAATAATAGAAGCATATGTTAATTTATTTCTCTCAATTTCATCAAATTTTTCACCATATCTAAATAATCCATAATTAATGTTTTCAGAATTATTTCTAAATTGATTATATTCAATTATTTTATAATTTTTAAATTTTTCTTTAATTTTATTAATAAAGATTTGTTCATCACTACAACAAAATAAAGTATTGATATTATTGTTATTATTTAGATAATCTTCAATTATCATTATCATTTCGTAAATAGTTATATAATTTGCCTGAGAAGTATCATAATTTTTGTCAGTGCCTCTATAATGTATTCCTAGTGTATTGTCATTTATATTTAATTTATTTACTTCGTTTATAATATAGTCATTAAATTTAAAATATTTATCAAAAATATTATTACAAATTTTCCAACTATTTTCATGATAAGGTAATCTAGCTTTAGTATTTAATTTAATACTATGTATTGATAATTTTTTATAGGAATAGTCATATTCTTCTATTTTTTTAATATTAATAAAAGTTGGAATAAGATTATGTGTATTTAGTGTATTTAATTCAAAAATTATTTTTGTATTATCATTAATTAAATTATTATATTCAAAATAATATAACACTTCAATTAACCATACTAAACATTGACCAAATATACCTTCTGTAAAATCGTTATTATTTGAATATAAAAATAAATTATCAAACATTATATTTTTTTATTATTAAATATTTATATAATTTTTACAAACTAGGAGAATATACACCTTGAGCTGTTAATATACATGTCATAAAACCTACAAATATACAAGTAATAATCCAACCAAATAATGATTTATATATTATTTTTTTATTAATGCCTGATACATTATTTTCCCAGGATGATTCTAATAATCCTACACCACATGTTGCTCCTATTTGACAATGTGTGGTTGATAATGGTATTTTAAATCTACTTCCTAATATTGTAACAAGAGCTGCACTTAGTTCAATAATAGCACCTCTAGATGGTGTAATTTTACATAATTTAATTCCAATTGCTTCAATTATTTTATAACCATATAATAATAATCCAATAGATATACCAATGCCTCCTAAACTTAATATCCAATAAGCATTATTATCCATTACATTATCTTTTCTTACATCATTTTCTATATAAATAGTTAATATTGCAGAAAATGGTCCAATTGCATTAGCAACATCATTTGCACCATGACTAAATGCTGCACATGTTGCAGAAAATATTTGTAAATATTTGAAATATTCCTCAGTTCTTATATCAAATTTTTCCGCATTATTATGAATAGCATTAACAAGTGTATCTTGAGGAATGTTTCTATTTTTATTATTAGTATCGTATGATATTATAATATTATCGCTAGTTGTAAGTATACTTGTATTATTGTCATATACAATTGGTTTAGTATTATTACTGTTATATGTAATAGATGTAATATTCTTTATATTTCTATTATTAACTTCATTAACTTCATTAACTTCATTAACTTCATTAACTTGATTAACTTCATTAACTTCATTATTCTTAAATTTATCATTAATATAATTATATAATCTTGGTAATATTGGTATGATAACAAATGACGATAATAATCCCATTCCAAATGATATTGGTAATACAATTTCTAATGGTGTTTTATGTAGACCAATACCTTTAGCACCTTTATAAACAATAAAGAATGTATTAATTAGTATTGTAATACCAACTAAAATTGGAAATCCGTAATAAATGTATTTATCTTCATATCTTTTTCGTAATATAAATTTTCTTACTATTATAAATGTTGTAGATGATATTGCACCAGATAGTAATGGTGATACGAACCAAGAAATAACCATCCCCGATACACCACCAATAAAAGGAAAATCATCTAATGATTTATACCAAATAACACAATTCGGTCCTTTAATAGCAATAGTCATACCTATCATACCACCAATACAAGAATGTGTTGTTGATACGGGCATTTCAAAATAAGATGCTGTAAATAACCATGTTGCAACAGAAAAACACACCCACATACTACCATACATTAAAGTATAAGGGTCATCTTGAAAACATTCATAATCAGCAATACCTTTTCTAATAGTTTCAGATACATGAGAACCCATCAAAATAGCACCCGATGTTTCAAATATACATGCTAAAATAACTGCTTGTTTTATAGTCAATGATTTAGAACCAATTGATGTTGCAAAAGAATTAGCAACATCGTTTGCTCCAATACCCATCGATGCTATAAATGAAAAAAAACCACCTGTAATTACAATCCATAAATAACTGTTCATTATTTATAATATAATGTTTTATATTTATATTCTTTAAAAAAGTACATATCTTTATTTATTTTTATTTTTTAAATTTATTTTTATTTTTTAATATTTTTTATTGATATGTACTTTTTTTTAAATTTTATATAAATATTAATTTAGTATTTATAATATAATATGAGTCATTACAATGATATTATATTAAATTTAGAACAACCGAACGCTATTACTCCTTTACCTAAAAAAAAAATAGCAGTTATCTTAATAATTTTAATATCTGAAATGTCTAGTTTAATGTATGTTACTCCTTTTTTACCATTCATGATAAAAAGTTTTGGTATAAATGAAGAAGATGTGGGAAGATATTTTGGTTTAATATTGTCGTCATTTATGTTAGGACAATTTATATCAAATTATATTTGGGGACTTATATCAGAAAAATGCGGTATTAAACCAGTATTGTTAATAGGTTTGTTTTCATCATTTATATGTACAATTATATTTGGTTTTAGTAGTAATATAATATGGGCAATAATAACAAGATTATTACATGGTTTATTTAGTGGAAATTTAGGTGTAACTAAAACATATTTATATTTAATTACAGATAAATCAAATGAAGTAAAGGCATTCGCTATGTATCCTGTAGGAATGTGTATTGGTGCTATATTTTCTCCAGCGATAGGTGGATTATTAGAAACACCTAGTAAATATTGGGATAATATAGGAGAAAATCATATATTTGGTATATACCCATATTTATTACCATCAATAGTAATATCTATATTACCTTTGTTTGGTTTTATAATTTGTTATTTCAATATAGAAGAAGTTTATAAAAAAGAAGAAGAAAATAACGAAATAGAAATAATACCATTTAAACAAATTTTCAATAAAAATGTAATAATAACATCAGTGCTTTATTTTAATATAAGATTATCTTTGATGGGTAGCGATAATTTATTTCCATTATTATTAGCAACATCAAAAAATTATAAAGGTTTGAATTTCAATTCTACATCAATTGGAATAATATTTATGATATCTGCTATATTTTTAATGTTATTTTCTATTATTGTAATACCCAAATTAAAAACAAAATATGGTACATATAATTTATTTTTAACAGTACAAGTATTTAATCCATTTACATTATTTATGATATCATTATTATCAGATATGAATAAACTTACAAATATAGTATTATATATATTTTCGTGTTTATTTTTTATATTAAAAGGTTCTACAGCAACTATATCAATAATATTAGTAAATTTAATGATTAATAATTCTGCTGAAAAAAAATATTTAGGAAGAATTAATGGTTTTTCTCAATCTTTAGCCGCATTGGGTAGTATAATAGGACCATTATTATCTGGATTAATATATTCTTGGTCAATATCTAATAATCAAAAATTTCCGTTTGATATACATTTTGCATTTATTATATTTTCATTAGCATCAGTAACAAATATATTTATATGTTTATTATTAGAAAAAACAAATTTAATTAATTAATAAATATAAATTCATTAATAAAATTACTATTAATAATACAAATAATATATACATATATTGAGTTTTTTGTAATAAATTATTAACATCATATTCTTGTTTGTATTTTTTTAAGAAATTACTAAAATCAGTAATATTATTATAAGTATATAAGATATTTATTAATAAAATTGATAAAGCAATCAATTTTATTACTACACGAAAATAATCGTTTTCATATAATTGTGTTTGAGTACTTGCTAGTAAAGCACAAACAACTCCAGTTGCTGTAAATGTAGTTCGATTAATACTTTCAAAAATACTTTCTTTAGTTAATATTAATTTATATATATCACTCATTTTCCCTCTATATTAATATAATAATAAATTTTTTAAAAAATAAGTATTTGATAAATAAAAAATGAAAATTATTTTATATTTATTTATAAAATGTTTAGATTTATAATAAAACCATTTAAAAGATGGGCATTTAATAGAGCAAATAGATATACAAAATATTATATATATATATATAATAGAAAATATATAACAAAATATTTAAAAAAAATAAATAAAATAGCAATTAAAAAAAAAAATATTTTACAAATTGAATTAATAAATAAATTAAACAATGAAGAATTATTAAATATTATCGTAAAATATAAAAATACTAATTTAAATGATATGTTAAAAGTAATAAATAATTATTTGATTAATAATACTAATATATTAGATATTTACGATTATGAATTAATATATGATTTTTCATATTATATTATTCAATTAAAAATTATTAATGAAAAAGATGTTGGATTAGATCATTCAAAAGTTAGAGAATATTGGTTAAAAAGAGGTCCTAGAATTCTTATATCATCAATAGTTTTATTATTATCTAATTATTTTTTATATATATATTTAAAAGAAATTGATACCAAAACCAATATATATCTAATTATAATAAATATAGTTGCATTATTTTTATCTATTTATATGTTATATTATAGATTACCAGATAGTATTGAATCTGCTGTTGCAAGGACATCACATGATTATTATGTCAAGATAAAAAAAAAATTACTAATTAATTCTTAGAAAATAATATAATAATGTAAGTAAAGATATTGTTATAAAAATCTATACTATTTTTTCACCAAATATTGGTTTTAATATTAAATCTTTAATAATAAATTTTGTATCATCTTTATTCGTGTCTTATACTAAATAAAAATATATAAATAAAATTATATAATAAATATTAAATGATTAAAAAACTTTTATTTATTTTATTATCAATAAATATATTTAGTGATGTATTTGCATTTAATATTATGAATTTAGTAAATAAGACAGATAAATGGAAAATAAAAATTAATAATACTTCAAAACAAGTATATTATGATTGGTTAAATAAAGAATGGTATGGTAATAATTTTAATATTATATCAGAAGGAGATATTCATGGAAAAAAATCAATAAGATGTATTAAAAATATTAATCAAGTAATAACCAATGTAAATTATCCATATAAGATTGAGTACAAAGAATATATTATGCCTTTAATGGATTCAAATAAAGGTTCAATCAATTTTAAAAATAAAAATAATTATACTGAAGTAATATGGGCGTTAGATTATAAAACATTACCATTAATGGAAGAAATAACATATAAAATGTATAGTAGAGTAATTGAAAATAGTTTAAAAAAATTAAAAACTTATAGTGAAAGAACTAAATATCAAAAGATAGATTAATATAAACCATTATTAATGAGTTTTATTAGTTTATTATTATCTTTGTAATTGAAGTTAGAGATATCCATTTTGTCAATAACTTTTGCTATTTTGCACGATTTTTTCATTTTTTCTTTACAAAATTTATTAACTAATGATGTAACATCAAGTAATTCCTTTTTATGTAATTCGTAACATTTTTTTAAACTACATTTACTTAAATTAATTGTTTTTGTATTGTTAGATAATTTATTTAATAATTTTTTACTTTCTTTTTCATAAAATTTTTTATCAGTAGTTTTCAAATAATTTTTTATATTTTCCTTATGGTCTTTTTGATAAATATCAAATATTTTTTTAAAATTATTTAAAGTTTCTTTATCACTTTTAATATAATTTTTAATATTATATAATTGTTTTTTAACATATTCATTATTATGATATGTTTCTAAAATTGCTTTTCTTTTTTTGTTATAATTTTTCCAAGTTACTGTTTTAATTTCATCATCGTATAATTTGGCTATTTTAACATAAAATTGTTGTTTAATGCTTTCTAATTCATTGTATTCTTTAGTACATTTTTCTTTTTGGCAACCAATGACTTTTAAACTATTATCAAATAATTTACTTAACTCTTTATTATATTTTTGTAATATATAAAAATGTTTATTCCCCATTCTATTTAAAAATTGATATATTAATAAAAATTTATATAATAAATAATATGGATACTATTACAAATAGTATGGAAATTTTTAATTTAAATTCTAAGAATATATGTGTATGTTGTCAAAATAAATATATTATTGAATATGATTATCAACATAGTGATAAATTATGTATATTATGTTATAATAATTATAAAGAATTTATGTTCGAGGATAATGAAGATTATACAGAAATAATATAATTATGTTAATGATAATTCAATTATTTCATCAAATTTTATACTAGAATGAATATTATCTATATTGCCAGAAATTACATAAATCTCAATATCATTATAATGAAATAATAATTTAATACAAAAAAATTCATTATTTTCATTATTATTTAGAATAATAGCATCTTTTATAATTATATGATTATCATATAAAAGTTCAATATCATATCTGTTAATAATTTCATTTAAATATTCAATATTTTCTTGACATATTTTATTTTGAATAGATTGATTATTATATATTTCAAAAATAAAATTTATATCTTTGTCATATAATTTATCAATATAATTAAGTTTAGTTATATTAATATTTCTTTTAGTATTATTAATTGAAAAATTATGAAATAATTTCTTCATAGTATAACAAAATATTATAATATTTATATATTTTTTAGAAATACCATTGTTCTAAATGATTATTATAAATTGTATTACTTTTTTGTAGTTTATTTTTTTTTGTATTTAGATGTAAAATATGTTTTGCAAAATTGATATGTGCATCTTTATTGTTATATAATTTACAAGGTTCACCATAATGTAAACAATGACAAGGATAAATTTTACAATCACAATAAAATTTATAATTTTTCATTTTATCAATTAAATTTTTTAATTCTGTTTTTTCAGTTTTTTTTACATATGTTGAATAATTTCTAAATAGATTTTTAAGCATATTTAATATAATTATATATTAAATATTATATCATTTTTTATTTACATGTTTTATATGATTTCCTATGCCATTCAGTTATTCCATATCTTTTAATAGCATCTAAATGTTTTTTTGTACCATAACCATGATTGTTTAATAAATCATATTTTTCTAATTCATTATATTTATTAACTAATTCATGTATATTATCATTATGTTGTTCTTTTGCTAAAATAGAAGCTGCGGCAATACTAGTATAAATAGAATCACCTTTATTAATACATTCGTGTGTTATAAATTCTGAATCTTCGCCAGGAGGAATAAATGTTTTAAAATATGGACCATCAATAAATAATTTTTGAAATTTATATTTTTTATAAGCAATATCTGCTGATCTATGCATTGCTTTCATAGTAGCATTTAATATATTTATAGAATCAATTTCATCTTTTGTTGCAATACCTATTCCATAAGTTAATGCATTTTCTTTAATATATATAGCTAATTCTTTTCTTTTTTTTTTTGTTAATTTTTTTGAATCTTTAATTTGTTTATAAATATTTATTTCATTTTCAGTTTGTGGTTTTTTTAAAACAACGCATGCGGCAACTACATCACCAATTAAACCTCCTCTATTAGATTCATCAATACCTGCTTCAAAATTATTTGTAGGATATATATATTCGGACATATTTATGTATTTAAAATATAAAAATCATTATTTTTTTTAGCAAGAAAACACATATTTGATAGGATTTGTAGATTTGTTTGATGAACTATTTATTGCACTATCTGCTATAAATATTTGTACTAAATCAAATAAGGTTTTAAAGATAACTGCCCCAATTACCCCTCCTGCCAGAGCAAATACTAAATAAAAAACCATATCATTTTTTGACCCTATAACTGCAAGTGTTCTCATAAATTGATCATAAAAAAATTCACCTTTTAACGCTGTTCTATGTATTTCCATAATAATTCCTTTTGAATTAGGTGCTTTATATGCCAAAGCTTGAAAAGTTCCAATAAAAACAGATAATATCCAAATAAATCCAAAAATAGCATAGTTAATAACATTTGCAAAACTTGGCCAAACAAGTATTATTAGCAAATATGACATAAATATAAATATTATAATTACAACTATAACAAAAAAACAGTTAAACATATTTATCAAAAATGATGTAAATCCATTATCAATCATATCTACATTTATTTTATCTACACATAATTCAATATCAGAAGGTTTACAGTCCTCTTTTTTAGTTATAACAGTATTGTTATAATTATAAAATTTAATATCGCATTTTTTTAACTCTGTCATATTATTTGGTATTTCATCATCTGCTCCATTATCAGCATATACTAGTTGATAATCTTTGATTTTTGAAGATTTAATACTAAGTAGAGTAGAATTTTCCATATTATTAAATGGATTATTTGTATCAATTGATTTTAATACTTGTGAATTTGTAATTCGTGGAAAATTAATTCTATTAAATACACCATTGTTATCATTAAACTTGAAAATTTTTTGCATTATATATTCGTTATATTCTTTTTGCTTTTTGTATAAAATATCTTTAGGATTTTGATATCCAAAACATAACATACATGATGATTGTAATAATAATAATATTTTATTAAATTCCCAAGAATTAATATCAAAACCATTAATTGATTGTAGTTGTTTTTTCCATAAATAAAAATCAGATTTTAAACTAATATCAGTTAAATAATTATATAATTTTGTTGCAATTTCATAAGCTTTTTTTATATATTTTTCATTATTATAATATTTTTTTGGTTCATTATTTAATTTACTTAAATTATCATGTGGTGGTATAATATTTAAATGTGATATTGGTTCTGTTATTAATTGTTTTATTGGCATTTGCATTGTAATTTTTAAATCATTAATTATATTATCTAATGTTAAATCATTTTCTGTAATTTGTTTTAATACATTATTATCAATTTCATAATCATATTGTTTATTAGGATTTTCATTATATTTATCAACAATGGATTTAATATTACTTAATTCATAATTATATAAATCTATTAAATCGTTTTTTGTTGAACCAAATAAAAATATAATAGCATATGGTGTAAATAATAATGTATTTTTTAATCTACCATTATCAATTAAATCTCTATTTATACATTTATTTTTGTTTTCTCCAACATATGCACTTAAATTTTGAGTATCAGAAGTTAATATTGAACCAAATTTACAAGGTTTGAAACATTTATTTCCACCACCACTATCAATTTCAGCACCATATTTATTACCATTATGATAATCTGGTATTGTAAACCAGTCATACCATCTTTCACTACATAATATATTATATTCATCTTCAGTTGAATCAGGATGTCTTAAATCTTTAATTGCTGTAAATGAATCTGGTTTTGTTAACTTGAGAATACCTGTATTTTCGTCTTTTTCTATCTTATTTGGAGGTAATACAATATCTTTATTTATAATACATTCATTAGCATCGTTCTTAGTTAACCATATATTTTTTTTATCTAATGCGCAATTAAAATAATATTTATCATCTACTTTATTACATAAACTATATTCATATTCATCATCATTTATATATTTATTAATTTTATTTTGATCTGTTTTTGAAATAATACTTGTATCAAATTTACCATCTTTTGTAATTTTGTAGTTATTGGGTCCTGCAATTTCATATGTACATTTTTCACCATCATATACAGTATGGGGGATATCCACCTCCTCCTCATGAGGATTATTATATGTTGTATCTTGATTATAAACAGTCATAACTCTATTAATATAATTTAATAAATAAATATCAATTAAATTACTGTGAATATATACGAGCATTCACAGCCTTTGCTTGACAATAACCTTCTTCTCCTTCTTGATATAAGTCTGTTTTTTCATTATTACTAAATATAGTATCACAATCTAATACCCATTGACTATTGCTTTTCTTCCAAGGGAAGATAATTTTAGAAGTATCATTTAATGAATAATCATCGGGATTGTTTTTGTCTTTATAATTTTTAATTGATTCTGGAAGTTTATCCATATCAGTATCTTTATAATCTAAATGTGGTAGTTCCCATTCAATATTTTTTGGTTTTAATAAACTTATTGAATAATTATCCTCTTGTGTGTTTGGTGAAGAAAAATGATTATTTGCAACATTTGAATCAATTAATTTATAATTTATAAAAGTTATACTGTCATCTCTTTGATTAGTATTTGGAGTTCGATCTGTTTTGAAATTATCATTATTTAATAATTTTAAATTTTTTCGCAATGTATAAATTGGATTTTGAACTCTTAATTTATTAAGAGTATCGGGGATATTTAAAGCAGTATTTACACTATTCACATTTCTTTGTAAAGAATATTTAATAGGATTTTTTAGAAAACCATTCCAATCCCATTCAGAATTAGTACCACAACTACCATAATTATTACTACTAGATTCTTTAGCATCTTCCTCTACAGACTCTTTTGTTACTTCTTTACCATCATTGTCGGTTACTTTGAATTTACCACCTCTTAATAACCATGCAATTAACATAATTAATACAAATACACATATAATTGCACACAGTGCCCATAATAATGGTTGTATTGCTATTAAAAATTTAATTATTAGTAAAAGAATCCATCTTACTATACTCATAAAACGATCAACACAATATTTAGCAGATGCCGCTATTCCTTGAACCATTTCCCATGACCTTTTTCCACTTTCTTTAGCACTTTCATTCCATCTAACATCTAATATTTCTTTTTTTTCATCAAGAATCCGTTGTTCTTCTTCAATATATTTTCCTTGTGCTTCTATTTTAGTACTTGCATCGTCAATTTTATCCTTTACTTTTGTAATATGTGTTGTAAATTTATCAGATAATTTTTTTTCCATATGAGGGTCTCTAGGAAGAATTTGTAATTTATCTGGATATTCGGGACCTGGTCCTGCACTATTTGGTTTAATATTTTTTAATTCCTCCATTTGTTCTTCAGATTTTTCATATAATTTTTTTGCACTTTTTTTTGCATTTTTTCCTTTTTTACCTATAGATTTACCCATTTTTTTTCCGCTTGTACCCACAGCATTTATTCCACTCATTCCTTTTTTACCCACAGCGGTAGCACCTTCCTTTATAGCGGTTGCTCCTTTAGCCATATTTGCTTTTGCTCCTTTTGCGGTGATTTCTTTTCCAAGACGACCCTTTATTTTCATTTTATTTTTAACCATTGGAGAACTTGCTAATTTTTTTACGGCGAATTTGGCAGCCATAAGAGGTATCACCCCCCCAGTTTGTTGATTATCAAGTATTTTAGATATTTTTTTTTCAAGAATTTTCTGTGTATTTAGTTTGGATTCAATTAAATTAAAATAATCAGTCTTCATTTACTATTTATTGATATAATTAATTCGGTATATTTTTAACATATATAATGTTAATATTATTATATATGAAAAATTTATTATTAATAATAATACTATTTATTATAATATATTCAAGTTTATATTTCATATTTAAGGAAGAAATAATAATACAACAAATAAAAAAGAATAATATAACTTTAGATATTTTAATAAGTAAGCAACCTATTCTAATCGAAGATAAATTAACAAAAAAAGAAATTGAAAATTTATTTAAATATAATATAATAGAATATCCACCAATATACGACAATATATGGAATAGAAATCAATATAAATATATTTTAATACATGCTTTAAATGATACAAATGTATTTATTTCAAATCCAAAAAAAATAAAAATTGAAATTCCATTAGAAAATGATATTGTTATTGATATTCAATTAAAAAGAAATCAAATATTAATATTATCTTTTAAATGGTACTATTCATTAATAAATAAAGAAGATATTAAAATATACGGAATACATGATTATATAACTTATGGTTTAAATTTTATTTTTTAGATTTTTTCTTAATGATTTTTGTAACAAGATTATTTTTATCATTATTATAATCGTCTTCAATAAATTTTTTATGTTCATTCCATTTAATAAGTAATTCATTAAGTTCATCTAACCAAATATTTTCAATATTTGTAGATTTAAGTTTATTAAGTTTATTTAGTAAATCTTCTACTTCTTTTTCTAAAATTATTTTTCTATCCATTGTTAATTGTGAAATAGGCATTTTAATCAAATAATTATAACCTTTAATTATTTCATTATTATCTTCATTATTTTCATTTGTATTAATTTTTGGATAATTTAATTCAACGAGTCTATCTGCAATAACACTAAGTTTAACATTCATAATTTTAATTTTTCCTTCAATAACATCAATAATAAATCTAATTTTAGCAGAAAGAATATTATAATCTTTTTCTAGTTTTTTAACTTGAAAAGTTTTTCTTTCAAAATATTTTTGAATTCTTACTTTGGACCATTCTTTAACAATTGAACTTGTGGTTGTATATTTTTTAATAGCACCTTTATCACTATATAAATGCATATTATTAATACTTAAATTTTTAGTCGAAACTAATTTAAAATTTGTTTCAAATTTACTATCATTATTTAATGCACGAGAACCTGGACTAAAATGTAATATAAATTTTACATTTTTAGCAGTATAATGACTTTCAAATGATTTCAAATTATATTGATTATTGGTAATAATAGATTCTAAAAATTCTTTATAATCTTCTGTCCAAATGCCTATTGGTAATTCAGTAATAATAACAGTACTATCATCAATCCATTCATATATTCCTTTACTTTCAAATTGTTGTTTATCATTTTTCTGTATTTTACCTGTAAAACCTAAATAATATGGTATATATTCATCAATTTCCTTATTATCAATAATACTATAAATATTATCAATATCTGTTTCATTTTTAATTGTAATATTTTTTTCACGAATTATATTACAAATATTAATACAACTATTTATAATATCTTCTGGATTAAATTGTGGAATATTTGTTGAAAATCCTGTTCCAATACCTACACCACCATTTACTAAAATCATTGGAATAATAGGAATATAATATTCTGGTTCAATAGTTAATCCATCTTCTTCTAAATAATTTAATACACACGCATCATCTTCTCTAAAAATAAGTTTAGTTAATTGCGATAAAAGTGTATATATATATCTTGGTGACGATGCATCATTTCCACCTTGAATTCTAGATCCAAATTGACCATTTGGATCTAATATATTAATATTATTTGTTCCTACATAAATTTGTGCAAGTCCAATAATTGCTTGTTGTAAAGAATTTTCACCGTGATGATATGCTGTTACTTCAGAAACATTACCAGCTAATTGAGCAACTTTAATTTCATTAGTAGATAATTTTCTTTTAATACATGCAAATAAGATTTTTCGAGTGCTTTCTTTTAGTCCATCACAAATATGATTGATAGATCTTTCTAAATCTCTATTACTAAAATGAATAAATTCTTTATTGATAAATGTATCATATTCAACATTTGTTTTTGTATAATCTAATACATTATTTTTATCATAATTTTGTAACCAAGTTTTTCTATCATCTGCTCTCTTTTTATTAAATGCTAAATCAATCTTTTCATCTGAGTTATCATTATATTTATAAGTAATTTTTTTCATATTTTTAAAATATTCTTTTGCTTCTTGATCACTACTAGTACCAAGTCCTTTGTAATATTTAATTTTCCAATTTTTTTTACCAGTATCTGTTTCTAACCATTTTTCATAATCAGTCATATTATAAAATGATATAACATCTGTTTTGTTACTAGCTTTGATGATAGGTGTTAACATTGATGTTAAAAATCCATCAATTTTATATAGAGAATTCCATAATGATTGAAAAATATTGAATAATAATCCTTTAATATGACTTCCATCATGATCCTGATCTGTCATTATCATAATAGAACCATATCTTAAACTTGAAATATCTGTATATTTTTTATTTTGTTCAAGTCCTAAAATTTTTTTAAGAGCGGTAATTTCAGCATTATCAGAAATCTTTTGTAAAGTAGCATCTTTAACATTCATAATTTTTCCACGAAGTGGAAAAACACCATATTTATCTCTTCCAACAACACTTAAACCAGAAATAGCCATAGTTTTAGCAGAATCGCCCTCTGTTAATATTAAAGTACATTCATGACTATTTTTAGTTCCAGCAAAATTTGCATCATCTAATTTTGGAATAATTAATTTACTTGTTTTTTTACCATCTGTTTTAACTAATTTTTTTTGATCATGAAATTCAGTTAAACTTAATGCTTTATCAACAATACCAGATTTATAAAGTTTATCAATAAATTTATCAGTAACTTCGCATTTACTTCCAAATTTAGATACTTGTGTTGTTAAAGTCTCTTTAGATTGTGAATCAAAACTAGGATTTACAATTATGCTTTTAACAAATATAACTAAATTATCTTTGATATGTTGAGTTTTTACAGTTTTCTTTTTCTTTTGTTGCACTAAATCAACTAATCGTTTAATTATATTTTGAGAAACATAATCTACATGTCTTCCACCTCTAATAGTATTAATGCCATTTACAAATGAAATTTGTTCATGAATACCAGTTTTTGATAGTGTTGCAACAATTTCCCATCTATCATTACATACTTCATATGTAAGAGGTTGTTCTTGTTTATCAACAAATAATTCAGCATATTTCTCAAAATCTTTAATCATTAATTTTTCATTATTAAAATAAACCGATACATCTTTATTTGTAGTTACACAAGCATCAATAATTCTTCTTTTAAACAAATCATAAATATCATCTGTTATTCCTTCTTTTAATCCAAATCTTTCATAATCAGGAAGAAATGTAATTTGTGTATATGGTTGTTTTTGTGATGCTCGAATTTGTGGTTTATTTCTTTCTTTCATATTATTTGAAAATTTTTGAGTATAAATTTTTTTAGTATAATGATCAATAGTTTCAATGGTAAATTCTTTTGAAAATATATTTGTTAATTTCGCTCCAAAACCATTTTTACCACCCCAAGTTTTTTCTTGAGTTTTATCATAATTTGTCGATGTTAATAATTCTCCAAATATTAGTTCTGGAATCCAAATATCATTATATTCACTATGTTTTTCAATATCAATACCATTACCATCATTAAATATACTAATAATACCAGTTTTTATATCAATAGTAATTTTAATATTTTTAACATGTTTGATATTTTCTTTTTTTTCTGATTTAAGTCTCATTGAATGATCAATTGCATTAACAACAACTTCATCAAAAATTTTTAGTAAACCAGGAATATATGTAATTTCTTTTTCAACCATTTTTTTATTTTCATCACTATAGATATAAGTTCTGATTTTTGTAAGTTCTGTTGAACCAATATAAGTATCTGGAAGAGATTGAATATGTTCAAGAAGTTCATATTTTTTATACTTACCTTCAACTTTATTGTTTGAACTCATGTTTTTTTGTTTCTAATATATTTAAATATTAAATCATTTTTTTTATATAATTAAAAAAATGAATTTTATATATAATATAAATTATATATATGTCAAATTTATTTTACAGAAACTATTGTTATAGAATGAAAAAAAAATAATATTTTTAAAAATTATTTATATTATATTGCATTATTCGGGTTTACCTTAAATATTAAAAAAATTAATTTATTAATTTCTTTGAATAAATATTAATCTAACAGTTTTTATTGAAATTTTACTTTAATATTAAATTAATTATTTAATCTAAATACAAAATTATAAAAATTATTAGAAATAATTGTTCCAATATAATATGAACAAATACTTAATACAATAGTAATTAAAACTAAATATAAATTATTTATTTCAATTATCTTATTATTTAATTTACAGTATTTAATATATTGTAGTAAAATTTCATATACAATAATTTTCATAGATATTAATCCAATATTTCTAATTCCAAATAATATACCATATATACAACAAATTAGTGCATGTGATATATAATAATAAAAATTTGTAATAAAACTAATGTCATTAATGTTATTAATGTTATTAATAAACAAAAATTTATCAATATAATAAATTTTATATTTACACTTTATAATATATAATACTAATAGCGCAATTATACTAAATAATATATTAATATATGCTAAAATAGTTTTTATAAACATATTATATTCTATAATTTTTTACTATATATTTTTTTTACAATATCATTAACTTCATTTGCTATCATTTGGATTGTTTTATTTTCAACACTTATAATATATATTTCAGTTTTATCAATCATACTATTATAATGAATTTCATGTAAATTATGAATTTTTTCTAAATACTCAATTGAAATTTTATCTTCACTTATTCTATTTCTCTTTTTAATTCTAGTTAAACATGATGTAGGATTAGATTGTAAATAAATATATATATTATTTTGCCATAGATAATCTGTTTTTTTATGCAAATAATCTAATATTTCGGATTCGTTTTCAGTAATATATTTACAATTAATTGCATTTTTAATAAAAACATTTCTTATAAAACTTGGACTTCTTTCAACTAATATTATATTTGCTTCAATTTTACTTTGTATCCAACATCTATCTAACCATATTCTTACTTGAAAATCAAATATATTACTTAATTCTAAATTTTTATTTTTTTCTTCATTGTAAATTCTATTAAGATGTTTTTGCCAATTATCTACCGGTTCTAAATCAATAGCATATTTATAGTTTTTATGTAAATAATTTAAAACTCCCGTTTTACCACACCCAATATTACCATCAATTGTAATGATTACCATTTTTAATAATTAAAATAAAAATAATTTTATATCATTTTTTAAATTGTTAATTTATAACAACCGGATTTTTTTATAATACTTTTCATAATTGTTAAAGTCAAATTTTTTTTATTTTTATGTAATTTTTGTGTTATGAAATAAACATATGTTTTAATTAAATTAAGCATATCTTGTTTTAATGATTTATCTATTTTAATTTTATGTTCCTTAAATATTTTGGAAACAACTACCAATAATTGTTTATTAAATCCTAATGTTCCTCCTTTTAATTTATTACACTTAGAACATCCACCCTTATCACTACCACCAGTCATATTAGATTCCATAGTAGAACCTAATGCAGGTCTAGCTTCTAAATTTTCAAAATTAACTTTTAATACATCTACACCGGCTTCAGCAGTATATCTACCTGAATCTGCACCGAAAAATTCAGAAGATAATACTGTCCCTCCTTTAATTTTTTTATTTATTTTACACATATCATTTAAATATTTTTTTGTTACAATTATAGTATTACTAGTAACTTTATTAGAATTGAAAAGTAATATTGTTAATATTGATGTCAAACTAACAATATTATATATTATCATATTAATTACTTTCGAATAATGATTTATAATAGCATTTTCTTTATTATTAATAATTTTTTTAGACATTAATAGAAATTCAGAATATTTCTTCAAATTATTATACATTTTCTATCTACTTATAATAATGAAAATAATATTTTAATTTAAAAATAAACTATTATTCTATTTTAGAAATGAATACAGAAAATAGTATTAATATTATATCTAGACAATTTGAAGTAAATGACTTAACTCGATTATATTTTTCAAATCATAATGTTGAATTATTACAAGATGAAATTAGAAAATATGTATATTATTATAAAGATATTGTAATATCAAAACAAAGTTATGATGATTTAAAAATAATAATGCGTTCTACATTTATATTAAATAGACATAAACTTACCGGTTATAAAAATACAATGAGTCAAGTTAAATATTTGAATAAACTTGTTATATTAGAATGTTGTAGAATAATTATCCCTAATCTAGAACAACATTTAACATATAGAAGAGATATCAAAGATACATTGAATATACAATCACACCCAAGAAGTACATCAATAAAAGGTACAAAATCTGGCGAATGGATAGGTACTTGATTTTTATTATTAAATGAAAATAATATATCTATCAATATTAATAGATAAGATTAAATGAAAATAGGATCAAGAGAACCATTTACTACAGATTGTAATAAAACATCTACTGGATTTACATACGATGACAAATTATCATTTGATGAAAATATGCTGCATTATCGTTCATATTTAAGCGACTTTGAAAAAAAAAATTTTGATAGTACTAGACAAAGTAAATATTGGTGGACTTTTGGTACTTGTATTTTATATGGTTCTTTAGCACTTTTACTTTTATTATTTGGAAGTTTAACAACATATGGTAATTATTTACTTTTTAATGAATTATATATATTTATAATAACTTATATTATTGGAACAATACTAATAATTATAATTTTAATATATAAAGTTTATTCTTTTGACTTCCCAGATACAAATAAAAAAGTAGGTTCAGATTCTTTATATTGTCCCGATTATTGGGATAGTTCTATAATTAATCCAACATCTACCGGAAAACATAATAAAAAAATTGGTGAAGAATATACTAAATATTTTGGAAAAAAGAATGCTAATAGTGACTTTAATTTAGAATGTAGTTTGAAAGAAGATAGTGGAATATATAATAGTAATAGTTTAATTAGAAATTCTCATTTAAATCAAGAATATGGTTATAAACAATCTATTAGTGATAACTCTAAAATATATGTTGAATTACAATCTGGAAACTCTGGAAAAACTGGTTTAAGTTTAAATAATGGAGATTATGAAGAATTTAGAAAAATTGCAGCATCAATGGCTGGTTATACTTATGATATTACAACTTCCGGAGAACCAGGAACATTGACTCGAAATAATGACAATGCAATTAAAAACTCACAAGGTCAATATTTTGATGCTGGTAATTCAAATACTATACCATTAGTTTGTGATAAAGTATATCCTTTATATATGGCTAAAAAAGATTTTGAATATTCCAATAGTAAAGGTTTAACAAATTATAACAAATTTAGATGTGCTTATTCTAAAACATGTGGTATACCATGGACAGAAGTAGGTTGTAGTTAAATTATTTCATAATTGCTTTAATTGTTTTATGTGATTCATAATTTATTAATTCAAAATCTTCGTATTTTAAATTATTAATCCAATTTATTTTTTCATAGATTGTTGAATTAATATTCGGTGCATCCTTATTTATTTTTAATTTACAATTATTATCTATAATTTCCCTTTCGATTTGTTCATTAACCGCATCTGTATGTTCCTTATAAATATGAGCATCTGTTAAAGATATTGCAATATCTTTAACATTTAAATGTAAAACTTTAGCTATTATATATGTCAATAATCCGGTTGATGCAATATTAAACGGTAATCCTAAAAATAAATCACTACTACGCATTGTCATTAAACAGGATAATCCATCTTTATTTTTATAAAAATTATACATTATATGACATGGAGGTAATGCCATTTCATTTAATTGTAATGGATTCCAAGCATTTAAAATTGCTCTTCTACTATTATTACTTTTTAATAATTCCTCAATTACATATTTTATTTGGTCTATTCCATTGTCGTCGCCATTTTTACTATATTTTTTTCCATAATATCTCCACTGCCATCCATAAACAGGTCCTAATTCTCCTACTTCATAATTAGTATATCCATTATCATCAAGATATTCTCTAGTTGAATTTCCATCCCATATATGAACATTTTTATCTTGTAAATATTTGGCATTTGTAGAACCTTTTAAAAACCATAATAATTCTTCTAAAACACCTCTATAAAAAACTTTTTTTGTTGTGAGTAAAGGGAAATTATCAATATTAGTAAATTTTAATAAATAACCAAATTTACTAATTGTTACACCATTTCTTGTTTGTATTTCTTCACCATCATTTAATACATCTTTTAAAAGTTCAATATAACCTTTTTCATTTTCATAATACATTTATATTATATATAATTAAATAATTTTAAATAAATTTAAAAAGTTTTTTTTTTTAAATTTATTTTGTTCCAAAAAATTTAAAATCTCCTCTATACAAGGTCTATTATTTGGTTCTTTATCCCACATTTTTATTATTAAATTTGAAAAAATATTAGAATTTAACCAATCCATTTTTTTTATATTTGGTCTTATATTTTCATTTATAATTAATAAACATGTTGTAGGATTTTCTAAATTATATTCATAAAATGGTTTCAAACCCGTACACATAAACCAAAAATTTAATGACAATGAATAAATATCTATTTTTAAATCATAGTTATCACAATTATTTCTTATTTCAGGCGCCATATATCTTAAAGTTCCTGTTATTCCACTCATGTTATAATTATCATTTTTTGATTTCAAATGTTTAGATAATCCAAAATCAGTTAATTTTAAATTTAAAGAATCATCTAATAATAAGTTTGATGGTTTTATATCTCTATGTATAATCGGGTAATAACAATTATGTAAGAAATATATCGCTTGAGTTAATTGTATTAACCATTTATACAATAATTTAATATCTGGTTTCCATTTTTTATATATATTTTTATTATGATAGTACTGTTCTAAATTACCATTTTCCATATATTCATATATTAATAAAATTGGTTCATTTAATGTACACGCTCCCAAAAATAATACTAAATTAGGATGTCTTAATCTCGATATTATTGATATTTCATTAATTAAATCATTTTTATTAATATCATTCATTTGTTTGCTAGTGTTTACATTTAACATTTTGACTACACATTCTATTCCTCTCCAATAAGTTTTATAAACTTTTCCCGTTGAACCAAATCCTATCAAATTATTATTTACTATATTAAATTCATTATGTTTTAATTCCCACCATTCTGTAATACCTCTTTTATCAAATGGCGTATCTTTAATATATAATGAATGGTTTGAATAATCTGAATCATTATAATTTTCATTTAATGTAATATCATTATCATTATCAATATCGCTATCACTCATTATCTATATAAAAAGTACATGTTTTTAATATATAATTTTTTTTTATATATAAATATTTTAATCTAAAATAAAAATAGACATAATGAATATTGATGTTTATCGTTCAACTCTTTGTAAATTAAGTTATTCTAATAACAGAAATGATTCTATATTTATTTCAGATAATATAACAGATTGTCAATGTTATATTAATTATAATAACAACGCTGTATTTATTACATTTCGTGGTTCTTCATCAATTGATGATTGGAAACATGATCTTGATACTAGAACAGAAAATCCAAAAGATAATATAAGAATACATAAAGGATTTTTTGATCAATATATATCAGTAAAAGATAAAATATATAAAGCAATTCAACAAATTAATAAAAATATTAATCTAGAAAATATACACATATCAGGACATTCTTTAGGTGGTGCCTTAGCATATGTATGTGCTGTAGATATACATTTAGTAACAAATAATCCTAATATAAGAGTATTAACAATAGGATCTCCTAGACCTGGTAATAAAGATTTTGCAAATTATTTTAATAATAATATAAGAGAATCTGTTAGATATAAGAATAAAAATGATATAATTACGAAAATGCCATTATCAAGTAAGTTTAAACATGTTCATCCATCAATATGTTTAAAAGATGGGTTACAACAAAATGATAAAGTATATAAAATGTTTATAAGAAGATTTTTATATACATTTAGAACAAGTATTAGTAATATAGGTTATCTAAGGGATAATCATTCTGTCGATTTGTATATTGATAATATAACTAAATTTAATAATAATTTATAAAAAAGTACATATCTTTAATAATAAAATTTTTTTATAGATAATTTTTTTTTTTATTTAAAAATTAAAACATGTACTTTTTATAAATGTATTCTAATCAAATTACATCCAATATCGAACATAAAGTAATGTATTATGTTAAAAAAATAAACGGTCACTTGTTTATTATGAATAATTATGGGGAATTTTTTTTATGAATATTAGTATAACGAACTACTATTTGTATTATCTTCAGTTGATAATATATTACTTGTTAAGTTTTCTATATCATTAAAATCTAAAATCATAAAAACATAACCTGGACCACCTGCATAAGAAGGTCTTGGCCATTTATCAGGAGCACCATTTCTATAATTTTGTCCCCCAGGACCTCCCGCCCCATAGTATCTTCCTTCTGTCCAGTGATATGCTACATTTCTACTTTGCCAATAACTAAAAAATTCATCTAATATATTCCAAAATGTTACCCCTGAATTTAATGTTATAGTTTGTAATTGTGTTGATATTTTACCACCGGGATTACGAGCATAATAAATATCACCATATAAATTTCGTTGAATACTATTACCTCCAACATCTCCCCCCATATTTGGCAAATTTGACGGAGATATATTATAAGAACCTCCTAGTCCTCTGTGCGAATATTCCTCTCCTTTATATCCCCCATAACCTGTAATATTATATGATATATCATTATCAATCCATGTAACAATACTATCTCCGCCAGATGAATCATAAGTGTTATTGTTTCCTCCATTTCCTTTTGAACCAACTTGTATATTGTAATTAATATCATTTGTTTGTAAATAATTATATATATGTGATTGACCCCCTGCTCCACCACCACCTGCGTAAGTGACTGGTGATCCAGTAATTGAATTTGCCGCTCCTGCTCCACCTGCCGCTGCTCCGCCTGGATTTACATCAGGGACTGGTGTTGGACCTGGGTACCAAGTAGCACTAGTACCAACAGCACCTGCTCCTCCGCCTCCGCCTGATGTGGCTTGTCCAGCATAACCTGGAAAAGGACTGTTGGATGAACCTCCAGCATTTCCTTGACCTGAAGCAGCACTTCCTCCTGAAGATGGAAATACAGGTGGTCCATAACCAGGGACAGCAACACCTGCTCCACCGCCTGATCCTCCTGGTCCACCATCTTGTCCATAGTTGCCAGGCGAACCGCCTGTATTACCAAAACCACCACCTTCTGAAGTAATGGAAGATGGCGTACCTAAAACTGAGTTTGAGCCTTTACTACCAACACCAGGGACAGTTGGACCACCAGGAGCAGAACCTCCTGCACCCCCTGCACCAACTGTTACAGGATATGGAGAGCCACCTGAAACTGGATTGCCTGAAGCTGTCAGTAACCCGCCTGCACCTCCGCCTGCTCCATAATAATAAGAACCACCAC
>Ga0209631_10001099_pt1 | contig 35758 bp, 30 predicted proteins | sample COG_08_FD_184752 | JGI IMG/M metagenome (GOLD analysis project Ga0209631, IMG submission 184752) | Pelagic Microbial community sample from North Sea - COGITO 998_met_08 (SPAdes) (version 2) | ecosystem: Environmental > Aquatic > Marine > Neritic zone/Coastal water | place: Helgoland, sampling... | reverse complement strand
GAGAATGTCTGCGGAAACTCTCGTGTATCGCATCCCGCTGAAGACGTTCAGTCCGAACGAGACCAGCGGGATCGCGATGAAGAGCCCGACCAGTCGCAGGAGCAGCGGGAAGTCACTACCCAGAATGGCGTCGTCGACCAGAACCTTCGACAGGTACGGCAGGACGAGTGACAGTCCGGTCGACAGCAGCGAGACCACCACCACCGGGACCAGTGCACCCACGTAGGGACGAACGTAAGCCAGGGCACGACGGAAGTGATCGTCGAGAAGCTTCATGTCGGTGGAAAGACGCGGAGCCTACTCGCCGCCGGGGATGATCGCGATGTTGCCGAGCGTCATGTCCTCGTCGAACTCCACGGTCCTCAAGAGGGAGAACGTCTCGGCGTCGTACACGTCGATCGTGTTTCCGGCGACGTGTACGTAGAGCTTGGTGCCGTCGGCACTGACGTCGAGCCCCATGCGGGGCCGTCCGGCGAAGGGGACCCGGCGGGTCACCACTTCTTCGACCAGGTCGAATTCCCAGAACTCGTACGCTTCGATGGTCGTGTAGAGGGCGTACGCCTTGTCGCCGCTTGGTGCCATGGCGAACGCACTGACGGGCTCGGACGGTCCGACCGTGTAAAAGTCGACCTCTTTGTCAGAGAGCCGCACCTTTGCGATGCCCATGAGCGTCCGATTGTGCACCGGATCGCGCATGCGCATCAGGTTCGTCGCCACGCCGTCTTCATCGTACGTCTGCGAGTCAGTGCTGAAGCTCGGGCGCCCGAGTCCGGGCTCGAGCGGCTGTGAGACCTCCCAGCGATCGACTTCCTCGTACGTGTCGGAGTCCACGGCGATGATGTCGTTCGTGTAGAAGTAGAGCGTCTCGCCGTCGGGGGAATACCGGAAGCCGACCCGGTCTCGCTCTTCACCGTCCGGCCACGAGATCGTGTCTGTGACCATCTTCGCGTTCATGTCGTATTCCAGAATGAACGGCCCATCGACCAGGTAGCGGTCAGACAGTTTAGTGTGGCGGCGACCGAAGATGATGGCTTTGTCCTCGGATGGATGGGGAGCGAAGCCATCGATCCGGAAGGTCACGTCACCTTGGGAGAGCGCGTGCTCATCGATCACCTCGCGAGCCGCCAGGTCGACCACCTGGATGTGCTCTCCAGACGCGTCGCCGACGTACAGTCGCGTCTTCGTCTCGTTGAGCTGGACCCGATTCGGGATGATCCGGTTCATCGTGATACGATCGATGATCTCCTCGGACGCCTCGTCCCAGACGAGCATCTCGTCGGTATAAGTCGAGATGTACCAGGTGGCGGTCTGGGCGGTCGCCGGTGTGGACAGGGCGCCGATGAAGAGTGCCGCGAGGGCGATCGGTTTCGTCGTTCGCATGAATTCGGTAGAGCCTGAGGATGCCGCGGTGCTGGGTGGAGGTTCTTCGACCTAGGGGAAGATCAGGTCGAGCTTGCGCCAGTCCTTCTGGGCGGAGGCACACTGGCCGGTCCAGTCCGGCGCGTGGTTCAGCTGATCTGGAACGTGGGCAGGCCAGAAGCAGGAGATGTGGCAGTCGAAGATATCGCGCTCTACTGGTTGGCAGAGACCCGCCGTCCCGCCTCGGTTGTCGACTTCCCATCCCGGCGAGAACTGCAGTGAGCAGCCCAGCGGGTAGTGCGGGCCGTCCTGCTCGTGGGGTGGGGTGCGCAGCCCGACGACGTCGAGATCGCCCCGGCTCTTCGCGGCCTCGTGCTCGAGGTAGGCTTCAATGCGGCCGGCTTTCTGATTGATCGGCTTCAGTCGTTTCATGCGTCGTATCGCTCCAGAAACTTCGGGTTCTTCTCTGCCAGGGCTCCGTAGATTTCCAGGCAGGTGTGCGTCCAGCTCCGGACCCACGTGCAATAATGCAGATTTGCGTGCGACGAGTCACCGTATTGTACGTGAGCCTCGTGGTAGCAACCGCCCGAGCAGATTGGGCGTGCCCAGCATGTGTGGCAGTCGGTTTTCTCGGCGATGTGGTGATCGACGAGGAACTGCTCCTGTTTCTCACGGTCAACGCCGTCGGCTACGGTGCCGATCGTATGCTCCGGAGAGCCGGCGAAGCGATGGCACAACGAGACGTCTCCGTCGGTCGCCACGCCAAGCAGTCCCAATCCGGCGCCGCATCCGTACGCCTTACTGACGCCTTTGTGGATCTCCTCGATCGTGTCGGTCACGTTCGTGAAGCCGTGGTGTTCGTCTCTCAGCGCATGCTCGAGCCATTCGTCCGCGAGTTCCTCGAACTGCTGGAGCATGGCGTCCTTTGAATCCGGAGTGATCGCGTAGTCGCGGTGCTCCTGAGTGGTCACGGGCGCGAGCCCGACTTCGCGGAAGCCCAGCTCGTCCGTCAGGTGCCGATAGATCTCGAGGACGTTCAGGTTCTTTTGCGTCAACGTCACGCGGGCCCCGATTGGGCGCGACCGATGGGTCGCGATCAGCTCTTTGATCTTGGGAAGCACGACGTCATAGGTGCCACGCCCATTGTGGAAGACCCGGAGGCCGTCCTGTACCGGCTTGGGACCATCGATCGAGACCGTGACGCCGACGTCGTTGTCAGCGAGCCAGCGGATGATCTCCGGTTTAAGAAGTGTCGCGTTGGTCGTGAGGCTGAACGTGATCGTCTTCGCCTCTTCCGCGGCCCGGCGGCGTGCATAGGCCACCGTCTTCTGAAGCACGGGGAAGTTGAGCAGTGTCTCACCACCGAAGAAGGTCAGGTGAGCCCTAGGCTGACCTCCGGACTGCTTGAGGAGAAACTCGACGCTCTCCTCGGCGGTGTCCTCGCTCATGAACTTCGGCTGATTCCCGTACTGCGTATCGACGATCTTATCCTCGCCATACTCGTAACAGTAGGTGCACGCCAGATTGCACTTGTTTGTAACGTTCAGGACCATCGTGTTGAGCGGGAAATCCGCAGGCGGCAGGTCGTTCGGCGCCTCATCCTTCGGAGCGTCAGGACCTCCGATGGCACGGATCTCGGTCAGCTCCTCGATGGTCTCCAGCACCCGGTCCACGGCGAAGCGATCATTCAGCTTCTCGACCAGGTCATCCTGATGTCGTGGACCGGCCTCGAGCGCATCCAGGATCGCGCGCCCGCATTCGTCCATGCGGAAGATCCCTGCCGAGGGCACCATATACAGGAAGCGCGCACCAAAGGCCTCGAATGGGTGAAAGTCCCGCAGAGCGAAGACATTCCGGGCGTCCTTCGTGTCGGACGTCCCTGTTACGACAGGCGGTGTCATTGTCCATCTCCTATGGGACGTCGTCCGGTATCGATCTCTGCCCACGGCTCCCAGCGCATGTAGAGCGGCGGCAGGACGACGAGGTGTGCCCGGGCTGAGAGTTCTGCATCGCCCGAGCCGTGTGTCGCGACCACCCAGACATCACCGATGTTGTTGCGCAGCCCCGAACGCTCGGGGTTCGGGCCGTCCGCGGCCGGCACGAAGGTGCCGTCCTGGCGAAGCTCTCCGACGAAGTCGATGTCGTCGTCCCCGTAGGTGGCCGCGTACTCCTCGAGGTGCCATGACGCATCGACACGGCCCAACTCCAGGTCATCCTCCGTATCGGGCTGACCGTCCGGGCCATCGTTGTATCCCCAGGCGTCGAACGTCTGGTAGCCTTTCGGGAAGCTGGCGCCGCCCACCCGGGACGTGGTGGGACCTGGCGTCACTGCGATCCGGTCTACGCCGTCGTGAATGACGATTGCGCCGGCGGCGATCGTGCCACTCGTGAAGAGGTCGCGCCCGCCCATGTCGGCATCGGCTGCGACTTGAAGTCGCACGCGCAGTGTACCGTCGTTCGTGGTTTGAGCGGAGCCGACCGTGACCCCGGCACCGAAGTCGAGGTCGCCTGCGGCGGAAAGACCTGCTCCGTAAATGGTTACGTCCGTCGAGGAACCAGGTATCAATGCACGAGGATAGACACCCGCGACCACGGCTCCGCCCGAGGCACGCGTCATGGAAACGTCGGGTCCAAGCTCATCGTAATCCCCCCGGAACCAGCGTCCCCACATCTTCTGCTGATCGCGTTCGAGGAACATCACCTCGCGAAGCTCATCGCTGCCACCGGGGTTCGAGCGGCCGCGCCACTGGTATCCGGTGTAGACCATCGAGCGGCCTGACCGCTGCACCTGCTCGCCTGATTCCGCGAAGACGTACGAGGTGCTGGTCGTGAACACGTCCGGGTCTGACGGATCTGCGGTCACGGTCATCGTGCCGTACATGGGTCCCTTGCCAGGTTCGTGACCAGAGATTGTCCACGTCCCTGCAAGACGGGCAGGGCGCTTGGTCGCTGCCCACGCCGACCACTCCGCGGTCTCGAGCGAGTAGACGTCCGACAGGTAGTTGATTGCCCGCTCCATCGGATGGCGGGGGTCGTCCTGTTCGGAGGCTGGTCCGGTGTAGCGGAACGCCTGCCAATCCGAGAGCGGGTACAGGGCACGGTGGGTGTCGATAAGAAGACCCCATTCGTCCTTTGTGCGGCGCTGGGTCATCACGCGACCCATCGAATGGCACTGGATGCACGTGTACTCGACGTCGGAGTCCCCATCCCAGTCATGGTCGTCGCTTCGGCGCTCGATCTCGAACATTCCGGGCCGGAGCTCTTCTGGAGCGAGGCCCTGTTCGTTGGCTAGATAGCGGACGATTTCGACTGCGTCGGCCTGGTCCAGCCGAGCGCCGTGCAGGGCCATCATCCGTCGGATCGACGTCTGCCAACCCTCGGGCGTTTTCCGCAGCCAGGAGATTCGGGACATCCTTCCGCCATCGTCGACCTCGTGGCAGCGGGAGCAGCGGTCGATCACCGTTTGATTGGTGATCGCAAAGCCGTCGTCCAGCAGCACTCCGTCGGGGTGAGCAGCTGACTGAGGAGCCGGACTCGAGGCGAGCAGGATGCCTGCTACGGCAAGGCCTGCGATCGAGATCGAGAAACGAACGGAAGACGCCATCGGCTCCTGGCGGGTTCGGGTGGTAACGATATCGGTCAGATTGGGGGTCTCTGCCGGCTCACGCCAGTATCTTGGCGTTCGAGAGGATCAAATCACGGCGCAGCATCTGCGTGCTCGAGCACCCCGGCCGCGAATGCTGTGGAGAGCGCAGTGAGATAGTCGGGTAGCGTCACGGCTGGACCTGTCGCGTTGTACGCGCTCCATCCGTCGGCAACGTCTGCGTGCTGTGTGGCCGCGTCGACGACCTCGAGGAGATCGACACTGCGAACGTAGCGCAGCCCAGCGGGCCACCGACCTGTGGCGAGGTGCTTCTCCATGACGATTCGGTGGCCAGCGATCCCCGGCCCTTCGAACACATGGAGGGTCGAGCCACGGACGGCATGGAGCGTCTCACGAGCCCGGATGGACTCGAATGCCGCACGAACCTCCTCCTCGGGTACCTCTGCGCCAAACGCATCCGGGTCGGGCACCGGGGTCGATCCCGTACCGGGGTGGTCTTCGTAGGTGGAGTGACCTGCCTCTCGCGCGGCGTGTGCCCGCTTGATCCAGTACGGACTGTCATAAACGTCAGCTGCCGATCCGAAAAAAGGAGCTGAGGCTGCCCGGTACCGCCGATACACCTCGCGCTCACGAGCATCGAAGAAATCCACCGCTGCCTGCGTCATCCCGGGGTCGATCAGAGCCGTGTTCACGACGATACCTGCGAGCCATCCGGATGACAGCGCCTTCTTCACACCGAAAGAGGAGAGCGGGTCTATGAATGAGCCCGCGTCGCCTGCCAGGAGCAGGCCGGGGCGACCGTATTGCGTCGCGTGGTAGAGAGACGCGGGGCAGGCCCAGGCTTCTCCAACTGGCTTGGCGCCGTCGAGAGACGCGCCGAGGTGCCGGGTCCGACCGAATTCGCGATCGAGGACGCCGGCCAGATCGTCGCCCGCAAGATCCACCTCACGCTGGTCGATCATGACGGTATAGCAGCGTACGTCATGGCCAAGCGGGACGGACCAGGCCCAGCCCGTCTCGTATGATTCGATGAATGTCAGATGGCGATCCGCCTCCGGCCAACCCCCCGCCCGCGTCCAGCGCTGGACGACCGCCAACGTGGTCGTGCTTCGATCGACCTCACGACCTTCCGTTCTTGCAATGAGCCCGTGACGCCCAGTCCCATCGATCACCCAGGGAGCTTCGATCACATGCTCCCCGTCTGGACCTTCACACCGGACGCGCCATCCCGAGTCGAGTTCCTCTGCACTTCGGGCCGTATGCCCGAGGAGGACGTTGACCCCTGCCTCCGCTGCGACTTCGGTGAGCACCTTTTCGAGCCCAGCGCGATCCGTGTGATGCCCGGCGGCCTGAGTCCCGAAGGATTCCGAGCGAGGATCGCCGTTGGCCCAGAGAACGGAGTTTCCCAGATTTGGATACAGTCCGGCTGCATCGACCGCCTCGAGGGCCCCAAGTTCGTCCAGCACGCGTCGAGCGGACGGCGGAATGGACACGGCGAGGGCGCCAGCGATCGGTGTCGTGGGGCTCACCAGAGTCACTCGGTGGCTCCGACGGGCAAGCAGTGTCGCAGCGGCGCAGCCCGCGGGGCCGGCGCCAAGAACGACGACGTCGACCTGGTTCAGTTCTGAGCCGCGCAGCCGCAGCCGGTACCGCAACTCTGAAAGCCGGCGTCGGTGTTGCTGCCGGTGACGGCGACGGACATGCTCATGATCCTCTGGATGGACGCGTCCCCCGGCGTATCCCCTCGATCGACCGCAGCGCGCTCGACAAGCTGGCCCCAGGTCGTGAGCTCTTCACTCATTCCGTGTCGAACTTCGACAGTCCGGCCGTTTGCGGCGCATTCGTATTCGTAGTAAGGCATACCACATGGTAATCACCGAATGACACTTCGTTCCAGATCTCTGACCTTCCTGGCTCTCTTCACTGGTGCCAGTCTCGTGCCCGGCATGGGCCACGACCTGGCCGCTCAGGTAGTACCCAGAGCGGGTGACCTCGCGGTCATCGGTGGTCGACTCTGGGACGGAACCGGAGACACTGCACGGCCGAATCCGGGCATCCTGGTACGCAATGGGACGATCCTCGCGATGGGCGTGTTCGACACGTCCGTGGAGGGTGTCGAGGTCCTTCAGCTGGACTCGCGTCACTTTGTCATGCCGGGTCTGTTCGATCTGCATGCGCACTACGCCGTCGATCTGTTCGGCGAGGGGCGTGTGGACGAGTACACCGTGAACCCCGTGCTCTTTCTGGCGAATGGTGTCACCTCGACCTTCCCGGCCGGAGAAGTGGATCCCGTGGAGGCTCGCCGGGGACGGGAGCGGATCGCGGCGGGCGAGATTCCGGGTCCACGTATCTACAGCTCTGGCCCGTACTGGGGGACGGCCCGTCCAGGCTGGTCGCACGAAGCGATGACACCCGACTCCATTCGGCGAGAGGCGACGCACTGGGCGCTGAGCGGTGCGCGAGGCTTCAAGGCGAAGGGCATCCGGCCCGAGCAGCTCGAAGTGATCATCGAGGTGGCCCACGATCACGGGCTGACCGTGACCGGCCACCTGGATTCTGGTTTCCGGCGCAGTGTGAACCCCCGGGACGCGATCCTCATGGGCATCGACCGCATTGAGCACTTCCTCGGTGGAGATGCCCTGTCCTCCAGTCAGTTAGCATATGCCTCGCTGGAAGTGTTGGATCTCGAAGATGCCGAGACCGCGCGGATGATTCGCGACCAGGCTCGTCTCTTTATCGATCAGGGTGCCTTCTTCGACGCCACTCTGACCGCGTATGGATACTTCGCGGACCGTGAGCCGGTGGTGTTCGACTACTGGGCCGACGAGATGGGATTCCTGACCCCGTACGCCCGCGAGGTCGTCGAGTCGCAGTTGCCGCGCCGGCCACTCGATCAGTTCGAGCGCATTTACTATGTGAAGCGCGAGACCGTGAAGGCATTCGTCGACGCCGGTGGCTCAGGACAGCTCACGCTGGGGACTGACCACCCGAGCTGGGGTGAGTTCTGGAGTGGATTCGGATCACATCGGGAGCTTCATGCAATGGTGCTGGCTGGCCTTCCGAATGCTGTTGCGCTTCGGGCCGGTACGGTAAATGCAGCCCGGGCACTGGGGGTATCCGAGCGACTCGGCACCGTAGCGGTGGGCAAGTACGCGGACCTGCTCATTGTGGAGGGCGACCCGTTGTCCACGATCACGGATACGCGAAACGGCTTCCGAGTGGTGCGATCCGGGCGGGTCTACGATCCCGCTGAACTCTTCGACTCTGTGCGCGGTCGCATGGGGCCGCCCTCAGCAGGCGACGCAAGTTGGTGGAAGGGCAACCTTCGACTGGGCCGATGAAGCTGACGCTGGAGGAGCTGGCGATCGCCGAGGCCGCACGTGCGGAGCTTCTTGAAACTCCTTTGCCTCCTGCGATGGGTCAGCTCGGTTGCCTTGCCGCGATTGCGGGGGTCGTTGTCCTGGTGGTTTGGCTTCCGGTTGTCGATGCGCTGCCGGCGCTGTCTTTCTTCACACCCTTCGTGATGCTCTTCGCCGTCCTGGGCGCAGTCGGTGGGCCCGTCTTCCTCATGTTCGGCGGCCAGTCGGGTCGGAACGCCGGGAGAGCGGCCATCGAGGCGTCATTGCGGGTGTTCGAGGACGCGAATGCGGATCGTGACGAACTGCTTCGCGCAGCAGCGGTGCTGCTCGAGCGGGCCTACATATCTCGGGGACCGTCGACCGAGTTGATCATAGACCTGGCCGAAGCCCGGGATCGGGTTGGTGAGGGTTTGGGGTTGGTGCTGGAGGTTGAGCGCCATTTTGCCGAGCGATTCGGGAGTTGGCCCGTGTTCGACTCATCGGAGGACGCACATGAGTGATCAGACATCCTATCCGATCTGTTGTTGCTGATGCGATACAGATTGATGCCGGTGAGGTGACCTTGGCTTTCGGGTGGCAATCGACTGTAATCGTCTACTGAGCAGGACTTTGCGGCGTTCGCGCCCTGCGTATGAGAGGCGAGTGAGGCTTGGCGCGATCATTGCTCTCGCGTCGGTGAGGACCATGGGTGGTGCGTGTCTTCGCGCCGTCCACGCTCACGCTGATGCGAACCAGCCCTCCAACGGGGGACGCAGTGAATCGCGCGCGGGTCGTCGCAACGGGCGTTGGCCGGACGCGGTGGGCCGTCAACGTGGCGCGGGAGGAGACTCTCGCGCTCCGAACGATTCAACTTTAGATACCTCATGTGTATCTGTCGCCCTGTAACAATTGAAACCCGGCCCGATATGAACTCCGATGACGTGTCACCATGGCTGATCCGGGGGATCTACCTTTTCGGTATCGCACTGATCTTGCACGCGGCGATCGATTTGTCGTTGACGGTGTGGCCGGTTCGGGTCACGGAAATGGTATGGCGATACGGGTTCCTGGGCCTCGGTGCCGGGTACCTTCAGACGCCGACGCTCGGACTCCTCCTCATAGCGGCAACGGCGCTCTGGCAGGGTGACCTGGGCCTCGCACGTGGAGTCGGTAGGGCACTCATGGTCAGCTCGGTCGTGCTCTTGCTCGCCGTTGCGCTCTTCATGCTCGACGTGGTTCAGGTCCGCCAACTACAGGTAGCCGAGGCTCAGACTGGGGTGCTCTATGGAGGCCTTTTGCAGGCGGTGAAGTATGTACTGGCCTCCATCATCTTGGCAGCGACGGGGCTCGGACTCATCCAGAGCGTGAAGACTGCGCGCAGCCAAGTTTCCCTTGCTCCGGCGCGTGTCCCCCTCATCGGATCTGCCGCCGCGCCGTCCATGGAGAAGGAGCGTCCCCAGGCGAAAAATGGGGAAGACCACGCGGAATACGTGGCGGAACACGACGCTGTGCACGACGAGGAAGACGATAAGAACGACTAGCTGCACATGGTGCAGACGCGCTGCGGGGCGGGCCATCGTGACAAGACGGCCCGCCCCGTTTGCGTTTGGCTCGACGTGCCTCTTCGTGCGTGAAGAGGAGGTCGCTTCGGGCTGAATCTAGAAGATCGGCCCTCTCAGATAGGTGTCAGATCGAGCCCACGCCTCCCGGAACTCGGCATTCACCTGGTCCGCTTCGACGTTTTTGCCCTGAGCGCGCAGTGCCTGCTCGAGGCCGTACAGCGACCAACCGTTGTGAGGGTGCTTTTCGAGCTCGTGCTGGAACGCGTTCTCCGCATCTTCGTACCGCCCAGCCTCGTTGAGGGCATCACCCAGCCAGGTATAGACGGAGAAAGGCAGGGGTTCCGGCTCGTCGTAACGCAGTCCGTCTTCGATCTCACCCCCGGCACGTAGCACGTCGATCGCCTGCTCGAGTTCACCGTTTGCGCGCAGGATCTCACCCTCGAGAATCGCACCGACGACACCAAGTAGCTGAGTGGCTGAATGCCCGCGGAAGTTGTCGTTCGGATCTTCTTCGATCGCAGTCTCGATGAGGTGGAGATACCAGCGTGCTGTGCCCTCGTCGCCCATGCGGAGGTGCGCGTAGCCTTTGCCGAAGTCATAGAGCCCGCGGAAGACGGTGCCATCGGGCGCTTCTCGGAGATCGATGATGTCGTCGAAGCGACCGAAGCGAACCATGGTCAAGGCTTCGTAGAACGTGGCGCCGTCCATGAGATCGGCGTAATCCCGTCCCGCCTGGATCGCGACTGCGCCCTGCCCATCGTTGGACGCGGCGAACAGCAGCATGTGGAGATTGTGCGAAGGATAGATCGCGAAACCCTCACCGTGAGCAGCTTTCAGGTCCGAGTGCCACGCATCGGTATTCGCCCGAACTGCATCGCCCCATCGACCGATTCGGTTGTACGTGTGCGAGGGCATGTGCTGAATGTGACTGGCACCTGGGATCGACTGTCCGAGATAGTCTGCGCATTCCTCAGCCAGGCCGGGTTCCTGGGTGGGCTCGGTGGCGTGGATGTACAGGTGGCACGCGCCCGGATGTGTGATGTCCTGGTCCAGCACCGACTCGAGTACACGGTGGATCTCCTGTACCTCCGGATTGGTGACATCCCACGTGCCTCGGCGTGGCTGAAGCAGCATGAGGGACTCGCCGGCGAGGAAGCCGATGTCCAGGTCGCCAGGGTGCTCCTCATAGAGATCGTTGATGACCTCTGCCCAGGTCTCATCGAGTGAGCGTCGCTTGTCCGCGTCATGTTCCTGCTCATACCGAACAGCCATCGCCTCGATCATCGCGCGCTCGACATCCGACGCATGGCCACTCGACAGCTCGAGCGCCTTCTGGATTGCGACATACGCGCGAGGCGCGTCGGGCGACGTCATGGGGCCATTCAGATACGAACCCCACGCCCAAGCCTCGCCGAAGTAACACATGGCGCAATCGGCATCGAGTTTCCACGCCTCCCGGAAGGACCGAGCCGCGAGGTTCGGGTCGAAGGCGTACATCAACTGGATGCCCTGATCGAAGTACATCTGCGCTTCGTGCGAGGACGTCGTGATCGCACGGGCGAACGGCCCCAGGCCTCGACCGTCGTGATGCATCGGCATCGGATCGTCGAAGTCCGGTGGGAGATCAACGTCCTGAGCCTCGAGCTGAGGGGCGATTAAGGTACTTGCGAGGAGCGCGGCGGCGAGATATCGGCGCATAGTCAGATTCTCCGGGGCGGTGGACTCAGGCATGTGAATCTGTTTCGTGCGGGAGCCTCCGTCCACTTTCGCAGATCGTCGCCGACGTGTGACGGCCTCGGTCCGTCGCGTAGCGCTATCGTTGCGCGGGGCCCTCTGGCCGATCAGGCTCGAGCACCTCAGGTTGATCTCGCCGCTCGTGACCCGACCGAGGAGACCGACCCGATGCCCCGTGACGGACGTACCAAACTCTCACGTCGCGCCTGGATCACGACGACCTCCGGCGTCATCGCTGCAGGCCTCGTGAAGACGCAGACGGATGCGATCAAGCTCGTGGCTCAGGAGGCTCCCTCCGACCCGACCAGGGTGCCGGGTAAACTGGTCTCCGAACTCGGTGGTCGGGCCCCTGCCGAAGAGCCCAAACGACTCGTTCGGGCTCAGACCCTCTCGTCGTCCTCTCGGACGCCGCTGGCCGATCTCATGGGAACGATCACGCCGGCTGATCTTCACTTCGAACGACATCACGCTGGCGTTCCGGACATCCGGCTCGAGGATCACGAGCTCCTCGTGCATGGCATGGTGGAGCGTCCGATGGTCTTCCGGATGTCGGATCTGATGCGGTATCCCCAGGTGTCCCGGATCCAGTTCCTCGAGTGCTCAGGCAACGGCGGCGGCGTCTACAATCGCGATCGGATGCCGACCGAAGTGACGGTGCAGGCGCTGGACGGTCTACTGAGTACGAGCGAATGGACCGGCGTCGCGGTGTCGACGATCCTTCGGGAAGTCGGGGTACGGCGAGGCGCGAGCTGGATTCTTGCCGAAGGCAGCGACGCGGCCGTGATGTCGCGTAGCATCCCTCTCGACAAGGTGATGGAAGACTCGATGCTGGCGTACGGTCAGAATGGTGAGCGGATTCGTCCGGAGCAGGGGTATCCGCTGCGCCTCTTCAACCCGGGTTACGAGGGCAACACGTCGGTGAAGTGGCTGCGACGGATCGAGGTCACCGATCAACCCACGCACACCCGCGACGAGACCTCGAAGTACACGGACCCGCTCGGAGACGGCAAGGTTCGCCAGTTCAGCCTGGCGATGGACGCCAAGTCGGTGATCACGTTCCCGTCGTATCCTTACGCCCTGCCAGAGACAGGCTGGTGGGAAATCCGTGGACTCGCGTGGTCCGGGCGCGGACGAATCACGAAGGTTGAGGTCAGCACCGACGGTGGACGTACCTGGGTCGATGCGGCCTTGCAGGGACCGATCCTGGAGAAGTCGACGGTCCGCTTTCGTCACCTGTTCGACTGGAACGGCCGTGACACGGTCATCCTCAGCCGGGCCACGGACGAGACGGGGTACGTGCAGCCGACAGTCGAGCAGCTCTGGGACGCGCGCGGCACCCGAACGTCGTACCACCAGAACCACCAGCGCGCTTGGAAGATCGCGCGCACGGGTGAGGTTACCTTCGGTTTGGGAGAGTTGGTATGAGGCGTGCTCAGACAGGTGGCCGGGTACCGTTGCGAGGAGCGGCCGAAGGTGGGCTGCCCGGGATGGTCCGGGGCGCTTTCCTTCTCGTAGTCGCGACGGCGCTCGTTGCGTGCTCCGATTCCGGTCAGACGGCGGACCGCGCCCCGATCGTGTCTGGCGACGTCGCCATGGCCGGCACGTTGGAAGGCATCCCGGCCCACGCGCCGGCGCGTTTCGACTTCGGGACTGAAGCGTCGGCCGCCAGGGTGGCGATATGGGACATCGACGTTCGCCCGGACGGCGAAGGGCTTCCCGAGGGTAGCGGTTCCGTGGCGCAGGGACGGGATGTCTACAACGTGCATTGTGTAGCGTGCCATGGCCCTACTGGAACGGAAGGTCCGAACGACCGTCTGGTGGATAGCGAGCAGTGGGACGATGTCCCGAGCACGCGCACCGTAGGCAACTACTGGCCGCACGCCACGACGCTCTATGACTACATCCGAAAGGCGATGCCCCAGCTCACGCCGGGTATCCTGTCTGAGGATCAGGTCTATGCCGTGATCGCCTACATCCTGTGGATGAACGAGATCATTCCGGAGGATTCGGTGCTGGATGCCCAAACTCTTGCTGCGGTCGTGATGCCAGCGCGCGATAAATTCGTGGTCGACGATCGTGTCGGTGGGGCGGGTCCGGTTCGCTGATGCCGCGCGGGCCTCACGGCCCGTTCAGAGTCCTGCGGAGGCTCAGTCTCTGGGCTGCATGATCCGATCGAGGTCTTCGGCCATCTGAGATGCCATATAGTTGATCAGTACGGTTGCAGCCGGAGCCTGGTTCACGTTGCCGACCATGATCGAGTACTCGGTCTGATCCCCGCTCTCTCCGCCGACCGCCGTGAGCATGATCGGGTCACCGGCCCGGAGGCGCGCCACGTGCGCGGCTGCCAGAGGAATCGTCGCTTCGAGAGACTCGCCTGAGCCGGCGGCTGTAGTCCACAAGACGTCCGGGGCCGTGATCTCGCCGAAGTGCACGACGTAGCGGGTTTCGGTCCCGAGTGGTTCGGGCAGAGCCGCCCGGAGCCCGAGAGCCGGAGCGACTGCCAGCTCTGGATGGTCGAATGTCAGTCCCAGGGAGTCGTTGATCGCCTCATATCCGGCGAGCTCCTCGGCCGACACGTCCTCTCTGTTCAAAAACAAGGGAGAGAAAGAAAGGGACATGGCCACATTCCCTACCCGCGCGTACCCAATAGTACGGCCACCGCCGAGTTGACCGTCCGCGTTGGGCTGGAGCGGACCTGGCACGGTCCACGGCCGACTTTCCTGGATCTCCCATACGGACTCGCCAGTGTCGACAAAGCGGAAGTTCGCTGCCTCTCCCGCAGGGAGACCGGCCTGGTCGCATATGGGCCCGGAGGCGTCAGCGCAGGCGTCCTGTACTGCGCTCCGAACAAAAATCGCGCCGTCGCACGGGCCTGCGGACTGGATCAGACCTGAGTTGGCGGTCAGCACACTGTCGGCCTGTGTCTGGAGCGAGGTGAGTGCCTCCGCGACCAGACGCTTGATCGTCTCCCGGCCGGCCTGTCGTTCGGCTTGGAGCTGTTCGTCTTCGTTGGTCACGTACCGTTGCGCGAGGGCAGCATCGGTGGTGAACCAGTCGCGGACCATGACCTCCGTCTGATCCGCTGGGTCGAAGGGCTCGAGACCGCTCTGATCCTCGAGCGCTACGGCCTCCCCGATCTGACGAAGCCTTGCGCCGCGAGTGACGAGAGGCTCAAGCGTCTGGTCAAGCACGGCGATCCCCGCCAGGGTGCCGACGCACATGCGAGAGCGGTTGACCTCGATTTCGACCAGGCGACTGGGAATCAGGTCGACTTGAGCGGCCGCAGATGCGGGAACGATTGTGATGAACGCAACGAGCGCCAGGATGCGCACGGGGGGCTGTCTCCGATGGGGTGTCGAGCTTGAACTTCGCGCACAGACTGCGGCCGTGCGTGCTTGTCTTACCAGTAGCGCAGGCCGGGGTTTCCCTCCGACCCGGCCGACGCCTCAACCCGCTCGCCTCATGGCCGGACAGAACGTGCTGAGCCTTCAGTCACTGGGGAGCGGGTTCAGGCCTCGATCCCTCTCGTACAGGGATTCGGCGCAGGCGTCAGGCTCTGCCCGTCAACCGCCCTCGATTCGCTCCTGCGAACGGGCCCCGCTGAGGACGTTCTCGAGGGCGTAGTTAGCCTCGTGGCATGCGTACTCGTACAACAGACCGTCCAGCCGATTGAAGGGCATTTCTCCCCGGATTGCGGTGGTCAGTATCTCGGGATCCTCGACGGTGAATTCGTAGTTGAGCTGATGATCCGAAGGCCGGGTAAACCGCTCGATCACACGCACGGATTCCGAGGGTGCGAATCGGGCTGCCGAGCCCGCGAAGATCCACTGGTCGAGACGGATGTTAGTGGTCTCGACGACCAGTGTGTCACCTGCCCAGTGCCCCCAGGAGTCGCCCATCCACGGCCTCAGGTGCGGCGGCAGACGCCGGGGCTGTCCCATCTGCACAATGCGCACGTCGTGCACCATCTCCGTCATGATCATGATCGCGTCAGGCGTCTGCACGATCGTGTAGTTGTTGTTGTAGAAATAATTCGGGAGCATCGGCGGGCCACCGTTCGACCCGAACGACATGATGCACCGCTCAGAGAGTGGGCGGTTCTCTGGATTGTCGTACGCACCGAATTGGCGTGTGAACGCCAGTCGTTCGCGCGCCTGGCGTTGCCCTTCTTCGGTGAGTGTCGGCCGCTGCCCGTCGGGGGGAAAGGTGATCAGTGATCCCCGCGGTTCGCCGTTGTACCAGGCGACGCGGTCACCGGCATCGATGAAGAAGTAGTTATAGCCACCGACCCCCCCGGCTGCTCCGGTCGAGCCGTCGCCTCCCACGGGAGGCGCTTCGCGGTCAGGGTCACTCGGTTGCGCCTCCGCTTCGATGAGACTCTGGCGGCGGCCTTCCATGGCCAGGACCTGATCGGGGTCCAGGACGAGGGGCCGACCCTCGGCACGGAGGATCGGCGTCATCGTCGCGTTGCTCCAGTTGCCCTGGAAGTCTGGGGTCCCATCCGCAAGGCGTGGTATGGTCCAGCCCGGAGGGTGGACGGGAGGCGCCTGCGCTGTGAGCAGGTTCGGAAGCGAGATCGCCATAACGCCGCTGAGCGCGACAGCGATCCCGAAACGAGACCTCATCGTCCGTGCGGCATCGGTCCGCGTGCCGTGCCTTCCCAATCGGGGTCGGCAGCGCCGATGAAGGTTCCGGTACCGGGATCATACTGGATCCCGTGGACCCGACCGAAGGCCCCGGTGCGCGGCTGACCGTTGATGTCGAGCCCGAGGGCTTCCATCTGATTGATCTCTCCATCCGTCCAGCCAATGCCGGGTGATGTCTCGGCATTAAGCCCCCCACCGAAACCTCCTGCGACCCGGGGTTCAGCCAGCGCATTCGGAAGCTCCATGCCGAAGTCGATGACGCGCGTGATCGCGTGCACGACAGCGGGCGGAATCATGCCGCCACCAGCGCCGCCGAGCACGAGCACGACTTCGCTGTCCTTCATGACGATGAAGGGGCAGATGTTCGACCGGGCACGCATGCCCGGCTGGGTCATTGTGCCCAGGTAACCGCCGAGCGTGGAGGCATGCAGGAAGCCGAGGCCAGGGGTCACGACCTTCGAGCCCATGTTCGGGCCGAGCGTCTGGGTCAGCGAGACGAACATCCCGTTCGCGTCCGCTGTAGAGAGATGCGTCGTGTGACCCCCGTAGAGGTCGCCACGCTCTTCCAGCTCAGGCATCGGAGTCCAGGCTTGCTCGGGCTGCTGTCCGGGCGCAGCGATATCGGCAGCAACCTCGCGAGCATACTCTTTTGACGTGGCCCGAACGGCCGCAGAGTCTGGTCCGAGGAGCGCCAGCTCTCGCTGAGCCATGCGCAATGACTGACCGGTGATCGCGAACCACTCCGCTTCGGTCATCGAGTTCGGGTCGAAGGTCTCCATCACTTGTAGCGCCTGAATGGCCAGCACACCTGCGGCAGGCACATCCGTTCCGATGATGTCGTAGCCGCGATAGCTCCCGCGCACGATGCGGCTGTCCTCGGCCTCGTACTGCGCGAGGTCGTCGAAGTCGACCACCGACCCGTTAGCCTGGAAGTCGGCGGCCATCGCCTGAGCAATTTCACCTTTGTAGAAGACGTCGTGGCCTCCGACCATGATCTTGCGCAGCGTCTCAGCGTACTCCGGCTGGACCAGGGTCTCACCTGCCCGGTAGGGCGACCCGTCCCCTTTGTAGTACGCCGCTGCAGTCCCGGGGAAGTGGAGCGCCTGCTCGGCCCCACCCGCTTGTCTCGCGGCGTCACCCGGCAGGAGGCGGAAGCCGTTCTCAGCGTACTCGATCGCGGGTGCCATCACACGAGCCAGCGGGAGTGAGCCGTGTTCCTCGTGCAGCTTGAGTAGGCCAGCGGCAGCACCGGGGATGCCGATGACCGCATAACCGAATGAGGCTTGCGGCGCCGTCTCGTGGTCATAGTCCCACGGCGCCTGGGTCGTACCATCAATACCGTGGAATTCGCCGTCCGGCGTCCGGACCAGGATCTGATTTCGTCCACCGATCGAGTTCATCGTAGGCTCGACCACGGCGATCGCGAAGCCAGCCGCGACGGCTGCATCTGCGGCGTTTCCGCCCAGTTCGAGCATGCGCACCCCGGCGTCCGTAGCGAGCGGGTGAGCGGCACTTACCATGCCGGCGTCCGAGCGTCCGCTCTGCCCGACCGACTGGGCAGACGTGTGTGACGGCAGGTAGACCAGGGTAACCGCCAGTAGTGAGACAGTTAGCGGAGACATAGCGGTTCGTAGGAGGCGCATGAACAGGTCAGTCTTGAGACATGGGGATCACGATCGGATGGTACTGTGCCAAGGCCCGACGAGCACGCCCTTCGTCGCGAACTGGATTGCAGATGTCTGGTCGTCCCGATTCACGCGGGCATCCCTCGTTCGCGCTGCACCGCCAGGCTGCCTCCGGTGTCCCGACTCGCCGACCCTGCGAGTCAGCCAGATCTGCCCCATCTTCTCGAAGGCATTCCATCAACTTACCCCACTCTATGACCCGAGAACCTGATTCATGATGCTTGATGCGCGTCTGCGGGCGGCTCTGGGCCTGATTTTGATCCTCGCGATTGCCTGGGCGTTGTCGACCGATCGCAGGAGGGTGTCGTGGCGCCTGGTCGGGTGGGGGCTGGCACTTCAGATCGGTTTCGCCCTTCTGGTACTCCGGACGCCCGTCGGCGTGGCGGCGTTCGGTGCCCTCAATCATGTGGTCCATGCTGTGCTCGGGTACGGCACGGAGGGCGGGCGCTTCGTGTTTGGTAATCTCGTGGGAAGTGAAGTCCCGGTCGGTACGCTCGGATCGGACGGGACCTTCAGTCAGACGGATGGAATGGCGGCCCAGACGGGCGCGTTCTTCGCCTTCCGGATTCTACCGAACATCATCTTCGTCTCGGCCCTCATGACGGTGCTGTACCACATGGGGATCATGCAGCGAGTGGTTCGCGTCGTGGCGTGGACCATGCAGCGCACGATGCGCACGTCGGGTGCGGAAACGCTGTGCACAGCCACGAATATCTTCGTCGGCATGATGGAGTCGCCCTTGGTCGTGAAGCCCTACGTCGAGCGCATGACCGAGTCCGAGTTGATGGCGGTCATGACCGCCGGTCTCGCCACTATCTCAGGTACCGTCCTCGCGGCGTATGCCGGGATGCTCCTGCCTTATCACCCTGACGCCGCAGGGCACCTCATTGCAGCCTCGGTGATGTCCGCCCCGGCGGCTCTCGTGATGGCCAAGCTGCTCGTGCCTGAAACGAGCGAGCCGATCACGACAGGGTCGCTCACTGAAGACCTGGAGCGACCCGACGTCAACGTGATCGACGCGGCGGCGCGCGGGGCCGCCGAGGGACTCCGTCTGGCTCTGGTCGTGGGCGCCATGCTGATCGCGTTCATCGCGCTCGTGGCGATGATCAATGGTCTTCTCGGCTGGCTGGGGGCGATGTTCGGCACTCCGGGGATTACCCTGGAGGGGATCCTGGGCGCGGCGCTCGCGCCGGTGGCTTGGATGCTCGGGATTCCCTGGGCGGACGCAGGGCTGATCGGTCGCATGATCGGCGTCGACTTCGTCCTGAACGAGTTCGTCGCGTTCGTGCAGCTGTCGAACGAGCTCGGTGCCGGCGCGTCAGTCGAGCCCCGATCCCTGGTCATCGGGATTTATGCATTGACCACGTTTGCAAACTTTGGCTCGGTTGCCATGACCCTGGCCGGTCTCGGGGAGATTGCACCGTCCCGAAGACACGACCTCGCTCGACTGGGATTCAAGGCGATGGCCGCAGCGCTCATGGCTTCTCTCGCGACTGCTGCAGTGGCGGGAATTCTGGTCTGACGCGAACTTCTGGCTCCCAGAGCAGGTTCCTGCCTCCGGTCTGGACGAGCATGTCAGATTCTAAAAAACGTCTCATCGTCGTCGGTGACCGCGTCCTGATTCAACCTGAAGAGGGTGAGGATCGGACAAAGGTCGGGCTCTATCTCCCGCCTACCGCGGTGGATAACCAGGCTGTTCAGGGTGGAACGGTCATGGCGACCGGGCCCGGCAACGCGGTCTCCGCTCCGACGGAGCTCGACGTAGAGCCGTGGAAGATCGGTGGGGCCCCGGGCGAGCCGCGATACGTTCCTCTCCAGGCGCACATCGGGGACTACGCGATCTTTTTTCGGCGTGCCGCGGTCGAGATCACCTTTGAAGGTGAGCACTATCTTGTGGTTCCGCAGGCCGCCATTCTGACCCTTGTCCGCGAAGACGAGGAACTGGAAGATTTGGGCTTCTGACGCCTCGACGCAGGAGGCGTAAGCCTCCGCGCGAGCGGAAGGTCGACCTTGAACGCTACCGGTCGTTCATCGACGACTGGAGTGCGTTTTCCGCCGCGGCTCAACGCCCCGAACCTACGGTATTTCGTGCTCGCGAAGGTCGGATCGGCGAGGCAGCGCTCCTGGACCGATTGCGGGCGCGTGGTTTCATGACGGAGCCAGTCGGCGGTCTGGGCGGCTTTCATCAGGTAGTCGATGGGCCGGGCCGGCTGTCGGCTACGGCCGAGCACTGGCTGGGGCTGCTCTACGTGCAACAGGCGTCGACCGGGGTGGCTGCTCCAGCGCTTGGTCCTGTGCCCGGAGAGCACGTGCTCGACCTCTGTTCCGCGCCGGGCGGCAAGACGATGCACATGGCAGAGCTCATGAACGACTCCGGATGCATCGTGGCGTCGGAGCTCAGCGAGCCTCGTATCCGTGGGCTCCTGGGCAACGTGTATCGGCTCGGACATTCGAACATACTGGTGACCGCCGGCGACGGACGGGATTTCCCTTCCGGGGCGACGTTCGACCGCGTGCTGGTGGATGCGCCGTGCTCGGGTGAAGGAACGCTTCGTCGCGGAGGCGGTCAGGCACCGAACCAGTCTGCCTCATTTCTCGGCTATGTGACACAGGCTCAACGCGGGCTACTGGAGCGAGCCATTGAGGTGACACGGCCGGGCGGTGTGATTCTGTATGTCACGTGCACCTTTGCGCCTGAAGAGAATGAGGCGGTGGTGAGTGACGCGTTGATGCGCCTTCCCGTCGAGCTCGAACCACTCGACCTACCGGTCCCGCATGCACGAGGTCTGACGGAGTTCGAAGGCGTGCGCTTCGATCCCCGACTCGCAGGGGCGGCGCGTATCTACCCCCACCATCTCGACTCGGGTGGGCTTTTTCTTGCTCGACTCCGCAAGCTGGACGATGGGAAGGATCGGTCGTTTCGTGGGGCAGTCCCGTCGGTCTTTCCGGGTGACGAACGGTCGCCGGACGAGGCGGAGGAGACGCTCGCCACGGCACTCGAGGAGCTTCGGACCCGTTACGGGGCAGACTCAGGGTTGGACCACCTCAAATGGATGTTTCGCGGTGGACGTGCCTGGTTCCATACCCTCGATGCGTGGCCTCTCCCCTCGTGGGAGGAGGGCGGCTGGCGCGCTATCTCCGTCGGGATCCGGGGGATCGACTTCGATACGCGAGGCCGTCCCCGGCCGTCCAACGATCTGCTTCGACTCTTCGGTGATCGGGTGGCTGGACGGGTGGTTGATGTGGACGAGGACGAGATGCTCGCGCTTCTGGCGAAAAAGACCCTGCCGACGAGCGAGGAGGAGCGAGGCCCGATCAGTATCCGACACTCGGGCGATGTGGTAGGACGAGGTGCCGTGACCGTCGACGGTCTCAAGAGTGAGATCCCGAAGGCGCGGGCAGCAGACTACCTGCGGGCGTTCTCGGGGGCAGCCGGCTCCTAGTCGTTCTCCGACTCGAGAAACCACATCACGAAGTCCTGATCCGCTGGCGCGAGCTTGAGTGAGGCCATCGACTTCGGTGTGAGCCACGCGAGTTCAGAGTGCTCGTGCGCGATCGGGTCGCCCTGGGCCTCGACCGGGTAGAACTCGATCACAAACGGCGAGGACCCGTCCTGCACGGTGTGTAGCCTGGCGCCGACGTCGGTCACCGAGAGCGCCAACTCCTCGGCTAGCTCTCGTCGCGCCGCGTCCCCTGGGGTCTCACCCTGGTCGATCTTGCCGCCCGGAAACTCCCACATGCCCCCGTGGCGCTTCCCATCGGGTCGCCGGCCGATCAGGAGCGTGTCACCCCGACGAACCACGGCAGCGACGACCCGGATCGGGATCACTGCAGCCCGATGCCGATAGCGACAGCGATGGACACGCAACCTAGGGCGACGAGTGCCAGATAGAGTGGCGCGGTGAACTTGATCCATTGCTCGTAGCGCACGCCGGCGGACGCCAGAATCGCCATGAGCGCGCCGTTTGTCGGCGTGACCAGGTCGCAGAGCCCCGCTCCGTACTGATATGCAAGCACGATGACCTGCCGCGACAGACCGAGAAGGTCGGCCAGCGGCACCAGGATCGGCATCGTGAGAACGGCCTGACCACTCACGCTCGGCACCGGTATGTGGAGCAACGCCTGACCTGCGACCATGCCGAGTGCGGAGGCGAATTGCGGCATGCTTTCCAGCGGCGTGAACATCCCGTGCACGATCGTGTCGATGATGCGGCCGTCTGCCAGCACGGTGGAGATCGCACGAGCGAATCCGATGAGGAGTGCGGCATACGCCAGGTCACGGAAGCCCTTCACGTACGCCTCGGCCGTACCTCCGATGCCCAGCTTCGCAATCAGCCCGACGAGGCAGCCCATGATGAAGAAGGCGCCGGACATCTGATCGAAGTCCCATCCCCAGGACCGCAGGCCAACGACCATCAGGCCGAACGTCGCAGCGACCATGCTGATGATCACGGTGTCCGTTCGCGTCATGCGCTCACCGATGTCATCCGACACGGTGCCCTCCGGGGCCGTGCGCGTCGCGGCCGCGTACCTCATCGTCGCACCGATCCAAAGCGCAAGCGCGGCAATGAGGAATACCATGCGGAAGAGCGCCCCTGAAATCGGCTCTACCTCGGCAGCCTGCTGCGCGATGATCACCTGGAACGGGTTGATCGGACTGAATGCGGATCCGACGAATGCCGCACCTGCGCTCATGGCGACGGCGACCATGGGGGTGAAGCCGAGGCGTCCCACCAAGATCATGAGGACTGGGATCAGTGGGATGATCTCTTCCTGCATGTTCTGCACGACGCCGCCGGTCGCAAAGAAGAGCGAGACCACAGGGACGACAAGCAGATCTCGACCTCTCAGTGCTCGAATGAGTGACGGGATCGCGCGCCTCAACGCGCCCGTCTCATCGACAACCGTAAAGGCTCCGCCGATGAGGAAGACGAGAAAGATCACGCTAGCTGCGTCGGCCATGCCTCGCGGAAGTGCCACCATCGCCTCGAAGAGGTTCACCGGATTGGCTTCGACCGACTGGTAGGTACCCGGCACCACCAGGGTACGCCCGGTGACGGGGTCGGCCCGGCGATCGAACTCGCCCGCCGGAAGCACATAGCTCGCGGCCGCGGCAAGCAGCACGCAGCCGGTAAGGAGCGCGAGTGGATGGGGCAGTCGGAGCTTCCCGGAATCGGTCATCGCGACGATGTGGTCAGGAGAGGAAGGGCGGCGTCCAGGGCGCGAATGGCAGCATACACAGTAGCGACTGCCGCGTCGAACTCGGCCGGTACGATCTGTTCGACGTCGTCCGTCGGGCGGTGGTAGTCCCGATGGTCCTCGACACCGAAGTATACGAACGGAATACCTGCCTCGTGAAACGAGCCGTGGTCTGAGGAGGAGGTCCAGTCGTCACCCTCGGGGGCATCGGGGCGATCGTGGCCGAGTCGGAGCGTGAGCGGCGCATTCGCCGACACGGTCTCGAGAATGGGGCGGAGTTCAGGTGTGTGATGTGCTCCGGCCGCCCAGAGCGTGCCACCGCTTCGAGCGACCATGTCGAGGTTCACGTTCAGGGTCGACTCCGGGAATGGCGCCGGCGGGTCACTGACCAGCGCGCGCGCGCCCTGGAGGCCGACTTCTTCCGCGTCCAGAAAGGCGACCAGTACGTCCGCTGCGGGGGGGCGGTCAACGAGCAGGCGCGCGATCTCGAGGACGGCAGCTGTACCCGACGCGTTGTCGTCGGCCCCGTTGAAGATCTCGCCCTTACGAACACCGACATGATCGAAGTGGGCCGTGAGGACGATGAGCGATATCCCTTCGCTGCCCCGGATTCGACCAAGCACATTCGTTCCGGAACCGCCATCCCACTTGAACGGCACTTGATAATCCTCGGCCGCCGGAGCGATCCCGAGGTCGCCCAACGCGTCGGTGAGCCACTGGGCGACGACCCCGTTCATCTCGGAACCGACCTGGCGGCCCATCATGGAGTCGTGCGCGATTGTGCTCACCGTGGCCATGAGCCGGTCGATATCGGGAACCGTATCCTCCATCGGGCGAGCCGCGCCCATACCGATGTTGTACTGCGTGCCAGGGTTCGATTCGTCCCTTCGACCTACGAACGGGGCCGTGACCAAGAGGGCCAGACCGACGATGCTCACGAGCCAGAGTCTTAGATTCATGGCGGCACAGGATGGCGAGGTGGGCTTGCCCACGCCAGCTTCTCACGATCGAATCGTCCTCCTCTGAAGGGGTTGGCATGGAATCAGCTTGCTCATGCTCCCGGCGCGACTTTGTCCGGACCTCCGCATCATGCGCTGCTCACATCGGGCTGATGAGTGCAGCGGCTCCGCTGTGGTCACAGAGGTTGTGGGCGGCGCAGGAACGCTTTCCGGTCGAGGCCTCGGAACCCTGGGGGCGGCTCGAACGAGTGGCCGAGGGCATCTGGGCGCTCGTATCGACCCCGCTCAAGGACCAGACGACGCTATGCAACGGGGGCATTGTTGCCGGGCGCAGCGGCACGGTGATCATCGAGGCATTCGGGTCGGATGAGGGTGCACGCTGGATGGCAGCGCAGGCGCGCCGTCTGACCGGACGGCTGCCCACCCATGCCGTCATCACCCACTACCACGGCGATCATACCAGTGGGCTTCGCGGCACGGCAGAAACTCCTGACATCGACGTGCTTGGGACGGATGTGACCATCGATTTGTCGATGGAGAACCGGAACGCTGCAACAGGTGTGCTCGCATCTGCGACCGAGCTCGACCGTGTCCGCCCGACCGAGATCGATCTCGGCGACCGCTCCGTGATTCTGGTGCCCCGCCGTGGCCATACCGCGTCGGACATCACCGCTGAGGTACCCGAGGAATCTGTGGTCTTCTGCGGTGATCTCGTATGGAACGAGATGTTCCCGAACTATATGGATGCGGTCCCGTCACGCCTGAGTCAGGCCGTCCGTCTCATGCGTGCGACGAGTGCGTCCACGTATGTGCCGGGTCACGGTCCACTCGCCGATGCCGTAGCGATCGATCGCTACATCGATCTCCTGGATGATGTCGAGGCTGCAGCTCGTCGCGCGATGGATCGGGGAATCTCCGCTGAGCAGGCGGGTGACGAGTATCGCATGCCTGCTGGAATGACCGACTGGCATCGCTTTCAGCCGTCGTATTTCGCTACGGCGATCGGGTCGTGGATGGAGGAGTTGGGCGACAGCTAGCGGCCCAGTCGAGCTTCACGACCATCGCCGGGCGCATCCGCGCGAGGACAAGGACGGATCCGGGGCATTCCTCTTCGAGCTGGTCCAGGGCGGCGCCGTGCAACTGGCCTCCCTGCTCGAGCAGGAGGTGGTCGATGCCCGAATCGCTCCAGAGGGCGAGCTGTTCGTCAGGCGTGCCCCATATCGGCGCTTCCGGATCGATACTCCGAGGGTCGAAACGAACACTCGGCGCGACGGTCCAGCCACCATGAAGGTGGAGCGCCGCCCAGAACTCCGGCGCACCAACCACCGCATCGTCGGGCACGGTTTTCGTCATCGCCTCGACGGTCGCGGCCAGGTTCACCGCGCGCAGGCGGTACGGTGCGGTCGGCCATCCATCCGCGATCCGGTACGTAGTAACCGCCCCAAAGCCCAGCATCCATATCGCGGCCAATGCGACTGCAGTCTTACGCACCGCTTCCCCTGGAAGCCGTTGTATCAGGGCTAAGCCACCCACCGCGATTGCTGTCACCAGCATGGGATGCAAGGGCACGAGCAGTCGCCGGTCCAGGTACGGCCAGAGAAGGAGCATCGCGAGGTAGCCAGGAACGAACCAGCCAAGGGGTGGGAGGCGTCGAATGAGGATGACGGTTCCGAGGCCTGCGACAACAAGCAGGATTCCTCCGGTGGTCCACAAGGGAGCACCGGTGAGTCCGGGTACCAGTAGAGCGATGGCGCTCCCGAGGACACCGACGGTGTGGGAAGGCAGCTCGCCGAGAAAGGTGGCCGGGGCTGAGAGTGCCTGGTCGGCGAGCCAGCCCCGGTATGGCCCCAGCAGATCTCGCGCGCCCTCCGGAATTTGCGTGGTCTGGATGGCCGACCAACGGTCCCAGACGCCGATGAAGAGCAGGGCAGGTCCGGTCACGAACGCCGCGGCGGCCAGCCGAGAAAGCCTCGATTGCGAGACGAGTATGGCCGCCGCGAAGGCGAGCACGAGCGCGAGCCCTGCGGACCGCGTCGCGACCACAGCAATCAGGATCAGTGCCGGGAGTGCGAGTGTCGACCAGACGCTCCGAGCCGCACGGGCGTCGTCTGCAGGGGGAGGACCACCGAGTCTCTCCATCGCTTCGGAGACTCTCGGCCACTGGATCAGCGCCAGTACCACGAGCAGGATGAAGAGCGGCTCGGACAGAGCCAGGAGCGCGGTCCGTACCACGTCGGCCGATGCGAAGCCCATGGCCGCGACCGCGAGGCTCAGACCGAGTGGAAGGTTGGCGCTGCGATAGAGAAAGCGTCCGAACAGGGCTCCCGCGGTGGCGAGGAGTCCGATGTTCAGGATTGTCGACACGAGTGTCGCCGGTCCGATCGACCGGGTGAGCGTCCAGATTCCAGCCAGTGTAATCGGGTAGAGCGGTGGGAACTTGGTTGCAGGCGGCGCCCCCACCACGCCCTCGTACGTGAAGCCGTAGCCCCCGGCGAGCGCCTTTGCGATCAGCATGTATGCACCGTCGTCGTGCCATATCCCTGTCGGCACCGGGTACCACGAGGCGATCCCGACACCGAACAGGGCGAGGCCGAGCAGGATCCATGGCTTGGTCTCCTCCCCGATCGAACCATGATCGGCGGCTGACTCGGCTACTTCGGCGTCAGCCGCTCCCTCGTCCGGTCTCACGTGTGGCTTACCCTTCCTCCTGGGCCTCGAGCGCGGCGTCGATCCGCGTCAGGATGTCCGCGAGGTGCGCGGTGGTCACACGGTGTTCTATCCGTCGCTCGGCGGACTCGACCTCATTACGAAGGTCTACCAGCTGCGCCCGTATCAGGGGTCGGATATCGGAGCGTGACAGGTCGGGCGCGGGCCCCTGGAAGTTGTTGCCCTGCGGCTGCTCACTCATCAGCTGTTCCATTCGCTCGACGTAGGCTCGCTGGAGCGCTCTTCGGTATCCATTAATTGCGGAGGCCGTGCCGAGCTCACCCCAGATGTTCACACGAACGTCATCGAGGAAGTCGATCAGGTGGTAGGCGTTGTCCGGCTGGGTCGCCTCCATCTCGACCAGTATGTCCATCCGCCGTGGATCGAGCAGACGATTGAGGATGGTCGCCTGACGGCGCTGAAGAGCTCGGAGTCCCCCCGTGGAGGGGCCGATCAGCTCGAGGATCGCCGGGTCATTGAGCCAGACCGGGGCCTCGAAGACCTCACGACCGAGCCAGGCTACGGCCTCTTCCTGACGGCTGCTCGGGACGGCGTCGTACACCACCCCATCTTGGTCCGCGGTCTTGAGGTCGACGTGTACGCCGCCGACCACAGTCAGGACATGTCCGACGTATCGATTCCACTGCCCGAGCGCCTCACCGTAGATCTCACGCAGGTCGGCGTAGTCCTCCCCAGGCTGGGTAGTCCAGTCGACGAGATTCGGAACGATTCGTCTCAGATTGTCCATACCGTATGAGCTGGACCGAACTGGATCATCGCCCATGTCCTCGGTCTGGGCTCTCGGGTCGGTCACCCCGAGGCCGCCCTGTGGCAGGTACTTGTACATGCGGTCGTCCGCGCGCTCGACGATCCATGCGTCCAGCGTATCGAGCTCGTCCTGCGGGGCATCGGTGTCGGAGATCAAACGGTAGCCCCAGTTCACGGAGTAGAGATCGTACGGGCCGATGCGACGAAGGAAATCTTCGGGACGAAGGCCGTCTTGCGGTTGGGCGATGTAGTTCTGGCGGGCGTAATCCATGATGGTCGGCGCCACGCCCATCTGACTGGAGAAGGTCTGGGAACGCAGCGAATCGACCGGGTAGGCCGACGATGCCACCATGTTGTGCGGAAGTCCGATCGCATGCCCGATCTCGTGCGTAATGACCTGCTCCATTGCCTCCGCCATAAGCGACTCGTCGATCGGCAGTGCCCGTGCTCCAGGGTTGGCCGCCCCTGTCTGGACCATCATCCAGTTGCGGTACGATCGCATGTGGTTGTGATACCAGACGATGTCGCTCTCGATGATCTCACCCGTTCGTGGGTCGGACGTACTCGGCCCTTGTGCGTTGCGGGTCAGGCTCGCCGACCAGCGCACGACCGAGTACCGCACGTCTTCGGGATCCCATTCCGGGTCCTCTTCCGGGGAAGGTGGGTCCAGGGCGCGCACGGCGTTCAGGAAGCCGGCCGCTTCGAAAGCACGATTCCAGTTCTCGACACCGTCACGGACAGCCTCACGCCACCGCTCGGGTGTGGCTGGGTCGATGTACCACGTGATCGGAGTGACTGGCTCGACCAGCTGACCCTGCTCATATGCGACTGGATCAGATGGCTCCAGTCGCCACCGGCGGATGAACGTCTCGGTGGCCGCCTTCTGCTCGTCGAGCCCGTAGTTGACCCGATCGATGGTGAAGTACCCGACACGCGCGTCCGCATGGCGCGGACGCATCGGCTCGCGGGGAAGGAGAACGAGCGACTGGTTCATCTCCATCGAGATGGTGTTCGCCTGTTCGTCCGAGGGTGGATTCCCTGCGTCGTATGTCAGCGTGTGCCTCACGTTCACGTTCAGCGGGTAGCTGCGAACGCGGCCGATGAAGCTACGGTCACCGTCCAGGCGCCTCACCTGATAGCTGCGCCGCTGCGCTGGGCGAAGTCCGGAGATTGCCGGTGTGTCACCCTCGAAGAAGTCGGTCACATCGATGACGGATCCGGCATCGCCCGGACTCCGTGCTTCGATATCGAACGCACCTAGAATCGGCGCGAAGTAGTTCGACTCCACGGAGAGCGCGATGGCGAGCGTATCATCCGCGACAGCTTCGCCCGAGTATTTCCTGAGCAGGACCTGATCGTCGGTTCGCTCGAACCGCACCATCTGGCGATTGACCGCGGCCCCTGCCGGCAGGAATCCACCCATGCCTGCCTGGACTCCCGAGACTCGGCTGATGAGTAGCATGTCCGCGTCGAGCAGTGAATCCGGGATCTCAAAGTACAGATCGCCGTCGTCCCGGTGGACTGTGAAGAGTCCCTCGTCTGATGCCACGTCCGCGGTCAGCTCAGCGTACTCGTCTTCTTCAGGAACCTCTGTCGGCGGAGAGATCGGTCGACGTACCGGATCGTAGGGCGAAATGAACGCTCCGGGCGTGGACGAACACGCAGAGACTGTGATCGCGAGGGCGAGCACGAAGAACGCAGCGGCGTGGCGTAGGAAGGGCATGGCAACCGGGGAGGAGACGTGGACAGGCCCCGGGGCTGTGTTGGTCGAGCTGGTCCTACTCGGCCGTGCTGACCCGGGATTCGGTCGGAAGCGAATAAAGATGGACCGTGATGGCAATTGCGATCAGGAGGAGCAGCGTGACGGCCCATAGTCGGCTGATGAGGAGCACCCCCGAGATCACGATGAAGACCCAGAGGGTTGCCACCGAGGTCGCACGAACGCGACCCGAGATCATTCCGCGTTCACGGTAGTCACGGAGGTATCGTCCGAAGAGGCGATTCTCATGCAGCCAGCGCTCGGCTCGCGCAGAACTCCGCGCGAAGCACCAGCCCGCGAGGAGCAGGAAGCACGTGGTCGGCCAGAGCGGGACGAAGATCCCGATGACACCCAGCCCCACACTGACGGCGCCTACCGAGAAGTAGACACCCCGGCGTATCGGGCCGGGAAGCGTGTCTATCGCCTGTTCGGCGCTCTCGTGGTCTACGGGGCAGTCCTGCTGCATGCGGCCGATCATTTCCTGGGGCAGGCCGGACCACCGGTCCGGGCGTGGAGCTCCAAATGTACTGGAGGGGCTTCGGCTTCGGAATGCGCGTCGTGACGAACGACTCAGCCGCCTGCGTACTCCTTCCGCAGCTGAGTCTTCTGGACCTTCCCCGTCGCGCCCATCGGCAGTGAGTCCACGAAGATGACCTTGTCGGGCAGCTGCCACTGGGCGAGCGATCCAGCCAGATGCTCGAGGACAGCTTCTTTTGTCGGCTTCGTCTCAGAGGCGGGAACTGCAATGAGGAGGGGGCGCTCACCCCACTTCTCGTCCGGGACGCCGATGACCGCGGCCATCGCGATGTCCGGATGATCCATCGCCATGTTTTCGACGTCGATCGAACTGATCCACTCGCCGCCGGATTTGATGAGGTCCTTAGTGCGATCGGTGATCTGGACGTACGCCTCGCTGTCGATGGTTGCCACGTCTCCCGTCGGGAACCACCCCTCATCGGTGAGCGGTGTTTCGTCGCTCCCGAAGTAGCCGTCGACGACCCAGGGACCGCGGGCCTGCAACTCCCCGAATGCCTGACCGTTGTGCGGCAGGACTTCTCCGGCCTGACCGAGGATCCTGAGTTCGATCCCGTACGGTGCGCGTCCCTGCTTCGTCTGGAACGCCGAGCGTTCCTCGACAGGCCAGCTCCTGTGTGCCGGCAGGAGTGTGTTTACGGCGCCCAGCGGGCTGGTCTCCGTCATGCCCCATCCGTGTCGGAATTCGATATCGAACTCACCCTCGAGCGCTGCGATCAAGGACTGTGGCGGGGCTGCCCCACCGAGCAAGACCATGCTCAGCGCTGACGGAGCGCCGCCAGACGCGCGCCAGTGCTGGATGAGGCCAAGGAATACGGAGGGGACGCCGGCACAGAAGTTCACCTGCTCGCTCTCGAGAAGTTCTGTCAGACCTTCGGCATCCAGTCGTGGGCCCGGCATCACGAGTTTCGAGCCGGCAACGGCCGCGGCGTACGGAAGGCCCCATGCGCACGCATGGAACTGTGGCACAATGGGAAGCACGCACGTATCCCGACTCAGGTTGAAGACATCCGGCATGGCGACGCCCATCGCGTGCAGGACTGTGGACCGATGTGTGTACAGTGCGCCCTTCGGATGGCCCGTCGTTCCCGAGGTGTAGCAGAGCGCCGCCGCATCGCGCTCGTCGAGGGACGGCCAGGAGTACGTACCAGGACAGGTCTCGATGAACGCCTCGTATGACACCGCGTTTGGAAGCGATGTCTCCGGCATATGCTCTCTGTCGGTCATCACCACGTAGTGCTCCACGTGACGAAGCTCGTCCGCTACGGCCTCGGCGAGCGGCACGAACGTGGTATCCAAAAGGAGGGCCCGGTCCTCCGCGTGGTTCATGATGTACACCAGCTGAGTCGGATGCAGACGTGGGTTCAGTGTGTGGCAGACAGCCCCCATCCCTGAGATGCCGTAATACGCCTCCAGATGGCGCTGTGTATTCCATCCGAGCGTCGCGACACGATCGGACGTGCCGATCCCCGCCCCCGTCAGGGCTTCCGCGAGCTGCTTCGAGCGCCGGAGAACCTCGGCCCAGGTCGAATGTACGATCGGACCTTCGACCGTCCGTGTCGCGATTTGCTGGTCTCCGTGCACGCGACTTGCATGCTCCACCAGACTCGAAATGAGCAGAGGGGTATCCATCATGCGACCGCGCATATGATGCTCCCGGATGAGACTCGGCTGGGGAGTCGGGCAGAGAAGAGGAGGAGGGCAACCTAGGCCGCTGTCCGAGGGACGGCTACACTTCCAGCCCGCCCCCAAAACGCTCGAGCGAGACATGTCTAAAACACTCCTTCTTGAAGAGATGACGTGGCCCGAAGTCGAAGCTGCGATTACTCATCGGACCACAACCGTCGTCGTTGCTGTGGGGGCCGTTGAACAACACGGGCCACATCTTCCACTGCTGGTCGATGCGGTTCGCGGAGACCGCCTCGCAGTCGAGGTGGCGGGTCGTCTTGGAGGTGCTCTCGTCGCTCCAACGATCCGGGTCGGGTGCTCCGAACACCACATGGGCTTCTCGGGCACACTGACCCTGCGGCGCAGTACGCTGGAAGCCATTTGCATCGACTATGCGGTCAGTCTCGCACGTCACGGCTTCACCCGGATCTGCTTTGTTCCATCACACGGTGGCAACTTCGGTCCGCTCGCGGAGATGCTCCCCGACCTACGCGCTGCGGTGGGCCCGAACTGCACGGTCGACGCCTACACCGACCTCGTCGGCTTCATGGCACTCTGGGAGGCTGCTCTTTCCGAGACTGCTCCCGAGTTGCTGGACCGCGTCGGTGGCCACGCTGATATCGCGGAAACGTCCGAGATGATGTGTATACGGCCAGACCTTGTACGGAACGATCGGGCCGTCCAGGGACACCTCCAGACGTTCGATGAGGAACTCAGAGACAGAATCTTCAGCGAGGGCTTCCGATCCGTGACTCCGAACGGGATCCTCGGTGATGCCAGAGGCGCGACGGAACAGATAGGTCGCGCCTGCATTGCCCATGCGGCGAGTGGAATTGTCGCTGCGCTAGAGTCGTGACAGTCGTTTAAGAAGAGTCACCCTCCATCGCGGCGTTTATCTCCCCCGCACGGCTTCGGTCATGCAGCACGAAGCTCTGCGGTCCCGGCGGAGGCGTATCGAGAGAGCAGGGCATATGCGCCCCTTTTCACGACGGCCGCGCGCTGGTTTTTCGAGGAGTCTCTCCGCATTGACCTGTCACGAGGCCGTTGTGGACATAGGCTTTCGTCAGCAATCGGCGCTGGCCTTCGATGTCAAAGCCACGGTTGAAGCCCTGCGGGAACGGGTGCCATTCGATCCGGAGACGACCGAACGTCTCGCCTACAACCCCGGCGGGTCCACGACTCCGATAATGTGAACGGCGAGCAGGCCGAGTAGTCCGACCACCAACAGGTAGTACACCGTGGGCAGGATCGTCTTCCTCAGGGTGTCTCCTTCCCTACCGAGAAGGCCCACTGTCGCAGAGGCCGCCACGACATTGTGGATGGCCACCATGTTACCGGCGGCCGCACCGACAGCCTGCAGCGCGACGATCATCACGGTCGACATCGCCAGACGTTCAGCCACGCCGTACTGGAAGGCTGAAAACATCAGGTTGCTGACCGTATTAGAACCAGCAATGAATGCGCCGAGTGCGCCTGTGATAGGTGCGAAGAAGGGCCAGACAGCGCCGACATTACCAGCTACCCACTCGGCCATGGCCAAGGGCATCGACAACAGCCCAGCACCATTCACGTCAGAGTTGATGTAGACCCGCACCATCGGAACGGTGAAGACGAGCACCACTCCTGCCCCCGCCAGAACCTTGGTCGAAGAGCGGAAGGCTTCGCCAAGGGCGGATGCGTCCATCCGATGCAGCACGGCGGTGATCAAGACGACCACGAGTAGAACAAACCCTGGCAGGTAGAGTGGCGTAGTTGTCGCGGTGATCTCCGTGCCGAGAATGTTCGACCATGAGATGTCCAGTACGCGGAGCCAATCGCCCACCGGGAGTTGGGGTAGACGAGTCAGGACGAGCAACACGCCGAGCAGCGCGTAGGGAGCCCATGCGGATGCCGTCGAGACGCCTCGACCCTCCGGAACGTCCGCGAGCTCGTCCTCCAGCCCACTGACCCATGCTGGATCCCAAGTGGACCGCTCGGGGAAGTCCCAGTGATCCTTGGGCAAGAGCCACCCCTTACGGGCTGTGAACACCACGACGGCGAGACCGACCGGCGCGCCGAGAAGAGATGGAAACTCAGGCCCGAGGAAGGTGCCGAACAGCACGTACGGGACCACGAATGCCACGCCGCCGAATAGTGCGAACGGAACGATCGAGAGGCCTTCGGTCCACGATTTGTTGGCGCCGAAGAAGCGCGTGAGCATGACCACCATCCATAACGGCATCAGGAAGCCCGCCATCGCGTGCAGCAGAACGACCTTGGCGGTCACGGCACGCAGATAGTCGAGCATCGTCATGTCCGCGTTGGCTAGAGCCATGGCGAAGATGTCCCCGCCAAGGCCACCCTGGACGCCGACGAGTACGGGTGTGCCCACCGCGCCGAAGGTTACGGCCGTGCTCTGGATCATCATCCCGAGCATGACCGCAGCGGCGGCGGGAAACCCCAGTGCGACCAGAAGTGGTGCCGCAACCGCGGCGGGGGTGCCGAAGCCGGCAGCCCCTTCGATGAACGAGCCGAAAAGCCATGCCACAATGACGACCTGCACACGGCGGTCGTCGCTGATTCCGTTGAATGACCGGCGGATCGCCGCGACGCCACCGGACCGCTCGAGCGTGTGCAGGAGCAGGATGGCGCCAAAGATGATGAACAGCAGATCGAAGGTCAGGAAAAGACCCTGAATCGAGGCTGCAGCCACCCGGTCTACGCTCATGTTCCAGGCGAAGAGCGCTACGAGGACTGCCGCTAGGTATGCCGCGGGCATCGCACGCTTCGCCGGCACCCGGAATCCGACAAGAAGTACCCCACCCATCGCGATGGGGAACAGTGCCAGGAGGGCCTGTATGCCGGGGCCCATCAGAACACCACGCTCAACGAGTCAGACAGAAAGCGAACTGGGCGCACGCCCTTCTTGAAGGTTCTGGCAAGCTCCCGGGGGAGGTCCGAGCTGGTGATGAACGTCTGAGGGACCGGCAATACGCCGATGGCATCTCTTCGTCGGAGATCTTCGACGAGTCCGTGATCGGGATCGAAGCCCCCCGGAGTTTGTTCGAGGCTGTCGTCTTGGAGGGTGTGTTGCCCTGTGAATGACGTGCTGCCCGAGACCCTTCTCCATCTGGAGGGATCCTCGATGATTCGCTCCCTGGTGATTCGAAAGGCCTTCGAGTCCGGGTACCAGATACCCAGAGCGACAAAGCAGTCGATCAATCGCAGCGTCGGGTCCCTGAGGTGTTGCTCGTAGCGGCGCTTGTACTCGGCGAACCACTCGCGGTAGTTGTTCGCCTCAAGGTCCTTCCGGAAGCGGAAGGTCGACCTCGTGCACTCAGTCTGACTCGTCACGGCGGTGTTCCAGTTCCAAGGGTTCGGTAGACCAAGGGATGGTGCGTGACGCCGGATCGCAACTGACGATGCGGCGAGAGGTTGTCTGATTTGACTAGGGGTAGAGTCGCTCCGTACTCCAGTCGTCTTTGTTCCGGGTGAAGACGAGGCGGTCGTGGAGACGGTCGGCCTTGCCTTGCCAGAATTCGATCGTCTCGGGACGTATGCGGTAGCCACCCCAGAACGGCGGTAGCGGAATATCATCGTTCGAGAAGCGTTCCTTTGCCTCTCGTACTCGTTCTTCGAGCTCGGCCCGGTCCGGCAGCGGCCTACTCTGCTGCGATGCCCAGGCGCCGATCCGACTGCCCCTGCCACGTGAGGAGAAGTAGGCGTAGCTCTCGTCTTCGCTGATCCGCTCGACTGCCCCCGTGACGCGGACCTGGCGCTCGAGCTCGGCCCAGTGGAAACAGAGTGCCGCTTGAGGATTCTTCTCGAGCTCGGAGGCTTTTCGACTCCCGTAGTTCGTGAAGAAGACGAATCCGCGTTCGTCGACGGATTTGAGCAGAACCATTCTGACCGACGGCGCACCGTCGCGTGTCGTGGTCGCCAGGGCCACCGCCTCGGGCATGGCGATCCCCGACTCTTCCGCGGCCTCGTACCAGACCTCGAAGAAGTCGATCGGATCGATATCTTCGGCGGCCCGTGGAATCCCGATGCTGTCACCCTTTTCGGGGTTGAGGGCGGTTTTGATTGACGACTTGATCGACATGGATCTGTCCAGGTCCAGCGGAGGAGGAAACGATACCCGATCCTAGTGAAGGATCGCCGATCCCAGAAGACCGGGTCACCTGATGGGAGCCGTTGACCGAGATGAGAGAATCGATCAGCTTACCATGAATATCCCCCCCCCCCCCCCCCCCCCCCC
>Ga0209631_10001098_pt1 | contig 35771 bp, 38 predicted proteins | sample COG_08_FD_184752 | JGI IMG/M metagenome (GOLD analysis project Ga0209631, IMG submission 184752) | Pelagic Microbial community sample from North Sea - COGITO 998_met_08 (SPAdes) (version 2) | ecosystem: Environmental > Aquatic > Marine > Neritic zone/Coastal water | place: Helgoland, sampling... | reverse complement strand
CTGTAATTTGATCATCAGTTTTATCTCGACTTTCCATGCCTAAGTCGAAGTATTTAAGGTCAATTTCTAGATAAGGTTTAATAAGCTTATCTTTAATAAATGACCATATAATTCTAGTCATTTCGTCGCCATCTAACTCAACTACGGGATTTTTTACTTTAATTTTTGCCATAAAATATTGATTGATAAACTTTGATTTTTATACATATTAAGAAAAATTTAGCAAACTTTAATTTATGTTTAATACAATTTTTCCAAAAATACACAAAGAAGGATACAAATTTTTGGCTATTTCTATTTTAGCTACCTTTATAGTTTTGTTTTTTTCAAAATTTTTAGGCTCTTTATTGATCCTAATAACAGTTTGGGTTTATTACTTTTTTAGAGATCCAGAAAGATACCCAATAAATAATGATAATTATTTAGTAAGTCCTGCCGATGGATTAATTACTGATATCTCAGAAAAATCAGGTCCAGAGGAATTAAGATTAGAAAATACATCATTCACAAGAGTGAGCGTATTTATGAATGTTTTTAATTGTCACGTAAACCGAATTCCAACATCAGGAAAAATAGAGGAAATTTTTTACAAACCTGGAAAATTCTTAAATGCTTCTTTGGATAAAGCAAGCGAGGAGAATGAAAGAAATTATTTTAAAATAAAATTAAATAATGGAGAAGATATTATAATTGTTCAAATAGCTGGATTAATCGCTAGAAGAATTGTTTGTGAAGCAGAGCAAGGACAAGAACTTAAGCAGGGAGATCGAATAGGAATGATAAGATTTGGAAGTAGAGTTGATGTTTACTTTAAAAATAAAAAAGTCTTAGCTAAACTTGGTCAAAATGTCGTGGCAGGAGAAAGTCTGCTAGCCTCTGATTAATGGAAGAAAACAAAAAATTTAAATTGGTAACCTCAAAAAAAACAAGATATTTACTACCTAATATTTTAACTTTAGCAGGAGTTTGTCTTGGAATTAGTTCTATTAAATTTTCAATTGATGGTAATTTTAGTTTAGCTGTAACCCTAATTTTGTTTGCAGCAATTTTAGATGCTCTAGATGGAAGAATTGCAAGGTTAATTAAAGGTACATCAGAATTTGGTAAAGAATTAGACTCTTTAACAGATTTCGTAAGTTTTGGCATAGCTCCAGCTTTTATATTATATTTCTGGGAATTAAATAATTATGGCAAATTAGGTTGGGCAATTACTCTTATCTATTCGGTTTGTTGTGTATTAAGATTAGCTAGATTTAATCTGACTAAAATTGAAGATAATGCCGAATGGAAAAATAATTTTTTTGAAGGGATACCATCACCTGCCGGAGGGCTGTTAGTCTTAATGCCTTTAATATATGAACTAACAAATTTGAATTTTGGAATAGAAATTAAACAACTTACACCATACCTAACTGTTCTAGTTGCAATTTTGTTAGTAAGTAAAATACCAACTTTGTCGTTAAAAAAAATAATTATATCACCTAGAGCCACAGTTTTTTTGCTACTAGGAGCGGGTATAGTTTTTATAGCATTACTATTTTATACACTAGAAGCTTTATTAATATTTGGAATTAGTTACTTAATCTCAATACCTATAAGTATTATAATTTATAGAAAACATAATAAAAAAACAGAGAAAATATCGGATGATAATCATGAAGATATTTTATAATGAAAAAATCAAAGAGAGTTAAAAAAAGCAATTCTTGGAAAATAAAACAGCACAGAGATCAATTTTTTAAAAAATCTAAAGCTTTAGGTTATCGCTCCAGGGCATCATTTAAATTAATTGAGATTAATAAAAAATATAAATTTTTGAAAAAAAATACTAATTTGCTTGATCTAGGTTCTTGTCCTGGAGGATGGTCTCAAGTAGCAAGTCAAATAATTACAAATGGGAGAATCATGTCTATTGACCTTAAGGATATAGAACCGATAAAGAATGTTAAATTTTTAAAGGGAGACATATTTGAAAAAAAAACAAAAAATGAAGTTATCAAATATTTCAACACTAATTTAGACGTAATTATTTCCGATATGGCAGCAGATACCACTGGAAGTAAATCACTTGACTCAATAAGAACAAATCAACTATGTGCTGAGGTAATTAATTTTTCAAAAGACATTCTTAAACCTAAGGGTGTATTGGTCTCTAAACTTTTCATGGGAGAGGATTTTATAGAGGTGAAAAACTTAGCTAAATCGCTATTTAAAAAAGTAAACTTTTTTAAACCAGAGTCTAGCAGAAGAGAGTCTAAAGAAACTTATTTACATTGTGAGAATTTAAGGACTTTATAAATACAAATAATTGTATATAAGTTTATATGGTTACAATTAAAGAAGCATTAACCTTCGACGATGTTTTGCTGTTACCAAGGTATTCTAGTGTTTTACCTTCAAAAACAAATATTGATTTAAACTTCACAAAAAAAATCAATCTTAAAGTCCCCTTTTTATCTTCTGCCATGGACACAGTTACAGAGTCTAAAATGGCTATAGCAATAGCTAAAGAAGGCGGAATAGGAATTATACATCGAAATTTAGATATAAAAAACCAATCAAAAGAAGTTAAAAAAGTTAATAATAAAAAATTGTTAGTTGGAGCAGCAATCGGAACTAATAAAGAAGATATAGAAAGAGCCAAGTCGCTAATATCAAATGGGACTGACTTGATAGTTATAGATACAGCACACGGGCACAGTGAAAAAGTTCTTAAAACTTTGTCAAAAATTAAAAAAATTGTAAAAGATGTACCTATTTGTGTTGGTAATATTGCTACTGGAGAAGCTGCTAAAAGATTATATAATTCTGGAGCCGATATAATTAAAGTTGGAATTGGACCGGGCTCTATTTGCACAACTAGAATGGTTGCAGGAATTGGAGTGCCTCAAATTTCAGCAATTTTGGAAGTTAAAAAAGCTCTAAGTAATAAAAATATAAAAATAATTTCTGATGGAGGGATTAAGTTTTCAGGTGATATAGCTAAAGCTTTAGCTGCAGGTGCAGATGCCATAATGATGGGGTCAATTTTCGCTGGTACTGATGAAAGTCCTGGAAAAAAATTTAGTGTCAAAGGAAAGTTTTTTAAACAATATCGAGGCATGGGATCAGTAGGAGCGATGTCTGCTGGCTCAGCAAACAGATATTTTCAAAAAAATTTCAAAGATAAATCCAAATTTGTTCCAGAAGGTGTAGATGGACGAGTAGAATATAAGGGAAAAGTGTCAAAAATAATCTACCAACTGCAAGGTGGTTTGAGATCGTCAATGGGATATATTGGTGCTAAGAATTTAAAAGAAATAAACAAAAAAGCAAAATTTATAAAAATTACAAAAGCAGGGTTTTACGAAAGCATGGTACATAGCGTAGAAATAACTCAAAAAACAATTAATTATAAATTATGATAAAAAAACTATTTTATTTTTTACTAATTTTATCTTTCCTACCGAATAGTTCATTCGCTAAACCTGAATATTTGCAAGAAGGGATTGAATTATTTGATAAAAAAAAATTTGAGGAGGCAAAATTTAAATTTGAAAAAGATATAGTTTTTAATCCAAAAAGAGAGAGTTCGTACCTTTATTTATCTAAAATATTTAATAAACAAGACAAAAAAAATTTAGAAGAAGAAAATTTAAATACAGTTTTATTATTAAATCCAAAAAATGAAGAAGCATTATACAATCTTGCAAAACTTAAACTTACTTCATCTGATTATGCAAAAAGTTTAGAATTTAATAAAGAACTCAAGTCAATTTGTAAAAATTTCTGTAGTAAAAGTGATAAATTAAAAATAGAAATTGAAAATTTATCTAAAAAATAAATGCAATTTCATAATTATAAAGATAAAGTTTTAATTATAGATTTTGGCTCTCAGGTAACAAAATTAATAGCAAGAAGAGTAAGAGAATTAGGTGTATACTCTGAAATTGTTACGCCTAAAGACTTAAATAAATTAAAAAAATATCATAATATTAAGGGCATAGTACTTTCAGGCGGACCATCAAGTGTTACAACTACAAAATTTCCAAAAATATCTAAAGAAATATTTAAAAAAAAAATCCCTGTACTAGGGATATGTTATGGTCTGCAATTAATAGCTAAGTTATACGGTGGAAAAATTAAGCCTTCAAGAAAAAGAAGAGAGTTTGGAAGAGCAACACTATTTAAAAAGAAAAATTCGCTACTTATAAAAAAATATTTAAATAAAAAAAAAACTGTTTGGATGAGTCATGAAGATGTAGTAGTGAAATTACCTAAAAATTTTAAGGTAGTAGCATCTACAGAAAGCTCAAAATTAACAATTATTGAAAACACAAAGAATAAAATCTATGGGGTTCAATTTCATCCAGAAGTAACACACACCGATAACGGAAAAGAAATATTTAAAAACTTTTTATTTTCTATTTGTAAAATAAAAAAGACATGGAATATTAATTATCAAAAAAAAAGATTAATTGACGAGATAAAAAATACTGTAAAGAATGATAAAGTTATTTGTGCTCTATCTGGTGGAGTTGATAGCAGTGTAGTTGCATTATTAATAAACAAAGCAATTAAAAAAAATCTTATATGCATTATGGTAGATACAGGTTTAATGAGAAAAAATGAATTTAAATATACTTACAAAATTTTTAAAAAAAAATATAAACTCAATATAAAATTAATTAATGCTTCAAAAATTTTTTTAAATAAATTAAGAAATGTTTCTGATCCTGAAAAAAAAAGAAAAATTATTGGAAGCTTATTTATTAAAGTTTTTGAAAAGGAGTCTAAAAAATATAAAAAAATAAAATTTTTAGCTCAAGGAACATTATATCCAGATATAATTGAAAGCAGGTCATCAACAGGCAGCAAAACCTCAAAAATAAAGTCTCATCATAACGTCGGTGGTTTGCCTAAAAAAATGAACTTAAAATTAATTGAGCCTTTAAAAGAATTTTTTAAAGATGAGGTAAGAATATTAGGAAAATCGTTAGGTCTAATTAAAAATATTAATTTTAAACATCCATTTCCTGGACCTGGATTAGGTATTAGAATAGTCGGAAATATTACACCAGAAAAAGTTAAAATTCTTCAAGAGGCTGACTATATTTATATAAATGAACTAATTAATAGTGGTCTTTATAATAGAATATGGCAGGCGTATGCAGCCTTACTTCCAATAAAAACAGTTGGTGTAATGGGCGACTCAAGGACATATGAAAACATCTGTCTATTAAGAGCTGTCACCTCAGAGGATGGTATGACAGCAGATTACTTTAACTTTCCAAATAATTTCATAGACAACATTTCTAATAAAATTATAAATAATGTTAAAGGAATTAATAGAGTTGTATATGATATAACTTCTAAGCCACCAAGTACAATTGAATTAGAGTAATGAATAAAAAAATCAAAAATATTTTGTTAAAAAAAAATAAATCAAAGATTGTTAGTTTAACAGCGTATTCAAAAAATATTGCAAAAATTTTAGACAAATATGTTGATATAGTTTTAGTTGGTGACTCAATGGCAAATGTTTTATATGGACATAAAAACACTCACCAAATAAGTTTGGATAGTATAATTCAGCACACAAAAAGCGTAAAAAAAGGTATTAAAAAATCATTACTTGTAGTTGATATGCCGAAAGGAAGTTATAGTAATGTTAAGAGTGCTGAAAAAAATGCAAAGCACATTATCAATGTTACAAAATGTGAAGCAATAAAGATCGAAAGTAATAAAAAAAATTATAAAATTATAGAACAATTAGCCAAAAAGAATATTCCTGTGATGGGCCATATTGGCTTTACTCCTCAATTTAAAAAAAAGTTTTCGATACAAGGTCAAACAAAGTCTCAAGCAAATAATCTTTTAAAAGAAGCTAAATTAATTGAAAAAGCTGGCGCATTTTCAATTGTTTTAGAGTGCTTGTCGCCCGAGTCAGCAAAATTAATTACAAATAATTTAAAAATCCCAACAATAGGAATAGGATCTTCATCATATTGCGATGGTCAGATTTTAGTAACAGATGACATGCTAGGTATTAGTGGCTTTTACCCAAAATTTGTAAAAAAATATATAAATCTTAACAGAATAATTGAAAAAGCTATAAAAAAATATACTAGAGATGTTAAATTAAAGAAATTTCCAAAAAAAACAAATTTTTTAAATGGATCAAAGCATAGACAATAAAATAAAATTTAAAGATAAATTAATTAATTTTTATAAAATTAACAAAGTTAAAATTTTTATTTTTATACTAATTTTAATATTATTGTTAATTTCTTTCGTTTTTATAAAATTTAAAAAAGAAAAAGATAATATTTTAGTCGCTAATAAATATATTCAGGCTGGAATTTATTTAGCTGCTAATGAAAAAAATAATGCAAAAGAAATTTACAAAGAAATATTACTTACGAAGAATAAGTTTTATTCAATTTTGGCTCTAAACACGATTATTGAGAAAAATTTAATTTTAAATAAAAAAGAAATTTTAAAATATTTTGAAATTTTACAAAAATCAAGCGCGACTAAAGAACAAAAAAATCTTATTAAGTTTAAAAAAGCTCTATATCTAATTAAAGAATCAGATACAAAAAATGGCAATAATTTATTAAAAGATTTAATTGATAATAATTCATCATTTAAATCTATTGCTGAAGAAATAATCAAAAATTAAAATAATGAAATTATTTTATGCCTTGGTAATCATATTTTTATTTAATAGTTGTTCATTTGACAATAAGAGCGGCATTTGGAAAAATGAAAACACCATAACAGATAATAAAGACGATAATATTTTTAAAGACTTCGAAAAAATAATTTCATCTACAGAAACTTTTAATGACGTAATACAGCTAGATGCTAAATTTGATTTTAATTTAAAAAAAGATTCTCAAAATAACTCTTGGTTAGATATTTTTTATAATGATAATAATAATATAGATAATTTAAGCTTCAGTGATACTAACAAAGTATTTATTAAAAGTAAAAAATTAACGAAATATCAAATTAATAGATATACGCTATTTGAGAATAATAATTTTATTTTTAATGATGAAAATGGAAACATTATTGTATACTCATTAAGTAAAAATTTAATTATAGCCAAAAAAAATTTTTATAAAAAAAAATACAAAAATATTAAAAAAAAATTAAATTTAATTATCAAAAATAACATTATTTATGTCTCTGATAATATTGGATATGTCTATGCATATAATTACGAAATAGATCAAATGTTATGGGCCAAAGATTTTAAGAAACCTTTTAGATCTAACATAAAAATATCCTCAGATAATTTAATAGTTTCAAATGAAAATAATGATTTATTAATTTTGAATATTAATACAGGTGACCTTAAAAAATTAATACCTTCGGAAGAAATGATTATAAATAATTCTTTTATTAACAATATTGTTTTAGGTAATGAAGAAATTTTTTTTCTTAATACATATGGCTCCTTATACTCAATTGACAAGAACGATTTTAGAATTAATTGGTTCATCAACTTGAATAACACACTAGATTTAAGTCCAAATAGCTTGTTCTTTGGAAGTGCTGCTGTTTATAATAAACAAAAAGTCTTGCTTTCATCCAGCAAAAATTTTTACATTTTAAACAGTAAAAACGGATCAATTTCTCACAAAAAAAACTTTTCATCTTTTTTTAAACCAATTATTAATAATAAATATATTTTTCTAATTACAAAAAATAATTTTTTAATATCTATGGAGCTTGAAAGTGGAAAGATTATTTACTCTTATGACATATCACAAAAAGTTGCAAATTTTATAAATTCTAAAAAGAAAAAATTAGAAATTAAAAATTTTATGATGATTAATAACAATATTTATTTGTTTTTAAAAAACTCTCATGTTGTACAATTTAATATCAACGGCGAGATAACAAAAATTGTTAAGTTGCCATCAAATTTAAAATCTTATCCAATTTTTGCAAAAAATTATTTACTATATTTGGATAAAAAAAATAAATTGTTTGTTGTTAATTAATTGATTGATTTTACGCTTAAAAGTGAAAGCTGTTTAACTTTAGCTCCTTTTAAATTATCGTTAGGTTTAATTGGGTAATCTCCTGTAAAATAATGGTCACTGAATTGAGGATAGTTTGTATTTCTTTTTTCATCAATTAACGCAGAATATAAACCTTCTAAACTTAAAAATTTTAAAGTTTTAGCACTGATATAGTCCTTCATTTCATTGATGTTTTTTTTATTAGCCAAGAGTTCTTCTTCTGTAGGCATATCCACGCCGTAAAAATCTGGGTACTTGATCTGTGGACAGGCTATTCTAACATGGACTTCCTTGGCTCCTGCTTCATAAAGCATTTTTACAATTTTATGACAAGTAGTGCCTCTTACAAGGGAGTCATCTATTAAGATTATTGATTTATTTTTCACAATTGTTCTTGTAGAGCTTAATTTTAATTTAACTCCAAGACTCCTAATACTTTGAGTGGGTTCAATAAAAGTTCTGCCAACATAATGATTTCTAATTAATCCTAATTCAAATTGTTTTTTTGATTGTTCAGCGTAGCCTAAGGCTGCCGGAACCCCAGAGTCAGGCACAGGAACTATTAAATCTGCTTCAATGTCTGTCTCTTTTGCTAATTCAGACCCTAAATCTTTTCTGTATTCGTAGGCACATTTACCATTAATTAGACTATCTGGCCTCGCAAAGTAAATATATTCAAAAACACAAGGACGTGGTTTTTGTTTTGGAAATGGTTTCACCGTGGTTAATTTATTATTTTCAATAATTACTATTTCACCATTTTCAACTTCTCTAATAAATGTTGCACCTACTATGTCTAATGCACATGTTTCTGATGCAAAAATAAAAGAGTTTTTTAATTTTCCAATCACCAAAGGTCTAATTCCAAATGGATCTCTAACTCCTACTAATTTTTTATTTGTCATCAATACAAGAGAATATCCACCTTGAATTTGAAACAATGTGTCAATTAATTTGTCTATAAATTTATCTCTCTTTGATTTAGCTATTAACTGTACAATAGTTTCAGTATCACTTGTTGTTCTAAAAATTGCACCTTCTTTTACCAATGTTTCTCTGAGTGAAATAGCATTAGTCAAATTACCATTATGTGCAATACTTAATCCTCCCATATGTAAATCTGCAAAAAAAGGTTGAATATTTCTTAAGGAAGTCTCACCAGTTGTTGAATATCGATTATGTCCAATTGCAAATATCCCTGGTAGTTTTTTTAATACTTCAGGATTAGTAAAATGATCTCCAACTAAACCCTGTCTTTTTTCAGAATGATAATTTTTACCATCAAATGAAACAATTCCACAACCTTCTTGGCCTCTATGCTGTAATGCATGCAAACCTAAAGCAGTTAAAGCTGAAGCATCTTCATGGTTTGATATTCCAAATATACCACACTCTTCTTTTAATTTATCTAATTTAAATTTTTTCAATTTTTTCTTTTGTATCAATAAAGTCTTCGCTAGAGGGAAATTCTTCTATCAATATTTTACTTCCTTTACTAATTAAGTTAAATGAAATTGCATCTTCTGTTGATATACCCCAATTTTGATAAGGATAAAACCAATTAAAGATTGAAAATAAACATATAGATACAACATAACCTTTAAAAAAACCGAATAAAAAACCAAATACTTTATCTATTGATCCAACGCCAGTCCATGTCACAGCTTTGCTTAAAGTTTTTCCAATTAGAATTGTTATAAAGAGTGTCAAAATAAAAATTGCAATGCCTAAACCAAAATTATTGATAAATTCTGACTGAATATACTCACTTACTAAGGGTTGTAATTTGGGAACTAAAATTATTGTAACTACAGTTGATAAAACCCACTTCATAAACGAAATTAAACTTAAAGAAAAACCCTTTAAAAAACATTGAACAACGTTGTAGGTAAGGATTATTAGAAAAAAAATATCTAATAAATTAATATTATTAAAAAAATTTATAAGTAAATCAGACATTAATTAAGTTTATCACCTTCATCACCAAAAGGCTTATAAGTAAGTATTAATTTTGGTAACAAAGTTAAAACTGATATCATTGCTAATAACATTGCCAGCCCAGTAAACATACCAAAATAAATCGTTGGAATAAAATTAGATAAAACTAAAATTGAAAAACCGAATACAATGGTAATAGAAGTATTTAAAATTGCTATACCAACAGTGCTGTGGCACCTATCAAGTGTTTTATGATAATTATTAATTTTTTTGAATTCTTCCTTAAATCTATAAATATAATGAATACTGTTATCAACAGCTATACCAATCGTGATAGCTGCAATAGTTATAGTCATCATATCTAAAGGGATGCCAAGCACACCAATTATGCCAAGAATAAAAAAAGCGGCTAAAAAGTTAGGAACAATACCTATTAAAGAGAGAGTGGTATTTCTAAATAAAATAAAAAACATCAAAAAAATTCCAAGTATTACGATGCCTAAAGTGAGTATTTGTGATTTAAATAAACTTTGCAATAAATTATTAAATAAAATTAAAACACCAGCTAATTTATACTCATCTTTTTTTAATCCTAATTTGGTATTCAACTCCTCATTAATTTTATTTATTAAATCATTTCTTCTCAAATCTTTTAATGAGTCTTTTATTCTTATACTTACTCTTGCTTCGTCTTTTTCAACCGATATATAAGGTGATATAATTTCTTTTTTTATTGTCTCTGGTATTTTGCTATACAAGACAGCAATTTCTAAACTTTGTAACTCTTTATTGTTCAAGTCTTCTGCAACTCTTAAAATAGATCCAAACGACAGAACTTTTCCAACTTCAGGTAACGAGTCCAAATAATCATGAACTTCAATAATTTTATCCATTTTATCTCTCGTGAACCAATATTTTGATTTATCCTCTTCATTATTTTTACTTTCTTCCTCCCATTCATCAAATTCATCATTTGGTCCTTTAGCTTTATCTACTTTAGGAGGGAACTTTAATATAATGTTTAATGGAGTAGTCCCACCTAAATCGTCATCAATTTTTTTCATTCCTTTGTAAATCTCTGTTTCTTTATCAAAATAATTTATAAAGCTATTTTCAACTTCAAGCTTAAATATTCCATAAACACTAAATATAATTATTAAAAAAGTAGATCCAAAAATTAAAATTTTACTATTTTTAGTAAAAGATCCTAAAGCAGAAGTTATAAAAGATTTTTCAGTATCTTTTAGACCTATTTCATTTTCTGAAGAGAGCAGACTTATTAAAGACGGTAACAACAAAAATGTGACTAAAAATGAAACCATTAATCCTAGCGTCATCATCCAGCCAAAATCAATTATTGGTTTAATTCCACTAAAAACCAATGATAAAAAAGCACATATAGTTGTAAGAACCGTGTAAAGAATTGGCAGCATCATCTTTTTACTAGCTTCAAAAACAGCTTCATCTTTTTTGTATTGAGGGAACTCTTTTTTTAATTGTAAAAATCTTACAGTTAAATGAATACTCATTGCCATATTTAAAATAAGCATTAATGCAATGAAGTTTGATGAAATAACTGTCACCTTCCATCCAATCAATCCTAATAAACCAATCATTAAAATAACTGATGTCGAGCAACCTATTAGCGGCATTAATACCCATTTTAAGTTTTTGAAAATAAACCAAAGAGTTATAACAATAAAAATAAATACCCCTATACCAAACACTACTATGTCGCTTTTGATATAACTCATCATATCATCAGCAATCATCGGAATACCGCCTAAGTGGATTTTAGCGTTTTCACCGTATTTACTTATTACATCTCTTATTTCAGTTATATTTTGATGATTTCTAATATTGTATAAATTTTTATATTCTTCATACTCCCTAGTAAATTTTTTGTAATTTATTTTTTCCTCTTTTGATAATCCAGTCTCAATTGATTGATTGAAATATTTATCTTTAACCTTAATATATTCTGCTAATCTTTCATCTTTTTTCAGATATACAATGATACCTGATGTTTTACCATCTTCACTGATAACATAATTTTTGTAAATCGGACTATTAAGAATTTCATCAAAACCTTTTTTTCTATCTATCTCTGGGTAGGCTAAGGTTTTATAATTCTTAAGCCTTTCCATTAATCCATCGTCTGTGCTTTGTAAAAGAGGCACATCAATTACAGTAATTACACTATCAACCCAATTTAATCTTTCAATTTTTGATTTTAGCAGCTGGAGATTAAGAATTGTCTCTTTTTCTGTAAAATTTGAAATCGGTGTATACGTTAAAACTAAAAAATCCTTTGAACCATAGGTTTGATTTACTTCTCTCAGATATTTAAGATCAGGGTCGCCTTCAAGCAGCAGTGCATCGGATGACGCATCTAAATTAAAATTTTTAGATTGATATAGAGAAAAAGTAATTAAAATTACTAAAAAAAAAAGCGTTATTTTTGAAAAATCTGTAATTATTTTTTTATAAATTCTTCCAAACATGAGAACAATTCAGATATATCTTAATTTTTTTATAACTAAAGAAAAAATTGAGCTTAATTTCTACTTAAATCTTTGAATTTTGTATAAATTCCCTCAAACTCTACTTTAACAGTACCAGTAGGACCATGTCTTTGTTTTCCTAAGATTATGTCAGCTAAACCATTTACATCATTCATTTTTGATTGCCATTCTGCATGCTCAATAGAACCTAATTTAGGTTGTTTACGCTCTAAATAATATGCTTCTCGATAAACAAACATTACAACATCCGCATCTTGTTCTATAGATCCAGACTCTCTTAAATCAGCTAACTGAGGTTGCTTGTCATCTCTTTGTTCTACAGCTCTAGATAATTGTGATAACGCTAAAACAGGAACAGATAATTCTTTGGCCAAAGCTTTTAAACCTTGGGTTATCTCAGAAATTTCTTGAACTCTTCCATCATACTTATTAGAACCAGATTTCATTAATTGTATATAATCAACAACAATTAAATTTAATCCAAATAATCTTTTTATTCTTCTAGCTCTATTGCTCAAAGTAGCAATAGTAATTGCAGGCGTCTCATCTATGTAAAGTGGCAAGTTATAAATATTTCTTGAAGTTTCAATGTATCTGTTTATTTCTTCCTCAGTAACTTTTCCTCTTCTCACATCATCAGATTTAATTCTAGCTTGTTCCGAAAGTATTCTTGTAGACAATTGTTCAGATGACATTTCTAAAGAAAAAAAGGCTACGGAAGATTTTTCTTGTCTTTTCAGAATATGGTGGGCTGCGTTATAAGCAATATTAGTAGCTAAGGCAGTTTTACCCATAGACGGTCTACCAGCTAAAATAACTAGGTCTGATTTATGTAAACCACCCAATTTTTCGTCTAAGTCTGTAAGCCCTGTAGGTACTCCAACTATTCCTTGATCACTTTTCATAGCTAAAGTCGCCATTTCGATTGTTTGGTCTAAAGCTTGATTAAACTTTAAAAATGATTGTGAGAAACTTCCTCTTTCAGCTAAATCAAAAAGAGACTTTTCGGTACTCTCGATAATATTTTCCGCATTTTGCTCTTGAGAGTTTGCGTTCAAAGTATCAGCTGACAACTTATCTGAAATTTGAACTAATTCTCTTCTTAAATACATTTCATGAATAATTTTTGCGTAATCAACAGCTTGTTTTGCTGAACCAGAAAATCTAGTAAGTTTAACTAGGTATTCAGTGCCACCAACATCAGTAAGCATATTGTCTTTTTCAAAAAAATTTTTTAAAGTAATTGGATTGGCTATCATCCCTTTATTATTGAGACTTTCAATAACTTCAAAAATTTTAACATGTGCTGGATCGTAAAAAATATTTGATGTTACTAAAGTAGATATTTCATCTATAATATCATTATTAACTAGTATTGAGCCCAATAGAGCTTGTTCCGCTTCTAAATTTGCAGGTTGTTTATTTTCTTTAATATTTTGAACTGTTTTAATTTCTTCCACACAAATATTATAAAAGTATGGACAATTCCTTAAAGGAAAAAGTTACACACCCTTTTATAACTTCTGTGGAAAAGTTATTTAGACTCTATCTTGTCTATTTTGATTGAAATTTGCGCTCTAACGTCTGAGTGAAAATTGATTTCAGCTTTAAATAGACCTATTTTATCTAGGTCATTTTTTAAAATAATTTGAGATGGACTTACTTCTGCTTTAGATTTTTCTTTAATCAAATTTGTAACTTCTTTAGGTTTTATAGAGCCATATAAGTCTCCACTATCCTTACATTCTCTATTAAAGGTAAAAGTTTTGTTATTAACTAATTTTGCTATTTCTTTAAATTTGATTTTAATTTCATTATTTTTTTTATTTAGCTCATCTTTTTTTTTGTTAACTAATTCTTGATTTTCTTTATTAAATCTTAGTGCTTTACCTTTTTTTAAAAGGAAATTTCTTCCAAATCCGCTTTTAACAGTTACTTTATCTCCTATACTTCCTAAATTAATAATATTTTCTAATAAAATAATTTCCATTTATATTAATCCTAAAGTTTTAGCTTTTTTAATTTCTTTAGTTAGTTTTTTTTGTTTTCCAAATGAAACAGAAGTAATTTTTGATGAAATTATTTTTCCGTTTTCTGAAACATATTTTTTCAATAAATCAATATTCTTGTAATCAACTAATGGGGCATTTTTAATAGAAAGGGGGCAACTTCTTGAAAATTTGCCAACATTTTTCTGAAACAAACTCAGTTTATTTAATGAATTAGAGCCTTTCTTCTTAAATTTATTATTTTTTCTCTTCATGTCTTAAATTTCCTTTTTAAAAAATTCACTCTTTGTATCTAATTGTTTGTATTTAACAGTCAAGTTTCTGATAATCGATCCATCAACTTTAATTTTTTTTTGAATTTCATTAAGTGTTTTTTTATTTCCCTCAAATTTAAAATGAATAAAGAAGCCTTTTTTATAATTTTTAATTTTGTAAGCTAAATTTAAAAGACCCCATTGTTCAATTTTAACAATTTTTCCAGACGAATTGTTTATAATTTCACTATATTTGTCTTTTATTGAAGTTATATCCTTTTCAGCTAAATCTTGTTTAACAACAATAGTATTCTCGTAAAAAGCCATAAAGCATTATGTTAATTAAGTTTTAATATTTATTTATAAAAGCTGGTTTATACTATAATGATGATTTATAGCAATACTAATAATTGTTAAAAAAACTGACATAAATGAGCGCTTTATTATTTCCAGGACAAGGTTCACAAGTAGTAGGAATGGGTTCAGAATTTTACAATAACTTTGAAATTGTAAAAAAAATATTTAATCAAGCAGATGAAAAACTAAATTACTCGATTTCTAAATTAATTCTTGAAGGACCAGAAGATAAATTGCAATTAACTAAAAATACTCAACCAGCAATTTTAACTGTAAGTTATTCAATTTTTAGAATTTTAAAAGATGAATTTGGTTTTGACTTAAAAAATTTTAAGTTTTTCGCCGGACATTCTTTAGGCGAATATAGTGCGTTAGTATGTTCAAACTCTCTAAGATTTGATGATGCTTTATATTTACTTCATGAAAGGGGTAAAGCTATGCAAGAAGCGGTTCCATTGGGTGAAGGCAGTATGATCGCAGTGCTAGGTACAAAAATTGAGGAACTGCAAAATTTACTAAACCAGATCGATACAAAAAAAGGAATTTGCGAAATAGCAAATGATAATGCTGTTGGACAAGTTATTGTAAGTGGAAATAAGGAAAAAGTAGAATTATTGCAGAATTTTTTGAAAGAAAAAAAAATAAAGTCAATTCCACTTAAAGTAAGCGCACCGTTTCACTGCTCGCTAATGAAACCAGCAGCCAAAATTATGGAAGAAAAAATACAAAAAACTAATTTTAAAGACCCATTATTTAATATTGTCAACAATGTTACAGCAGCCCCAGAAACTAATTCGGATAAAATTAAAAAATTATTAATAGATCAAATATTTTCAACAGTTAATTGGAGAGAAAGTATTATTAATATATCCAAAGCAGGAATTAAAGATTTTATAGAAATTGGGCCGGGTAAAGCTTTAACTGGAATGGTTAAAAGAACAATTAAAGAAGCAAATTGCTTTTCAATTAATAATATTACTGATATTAAAAACTTAGTAAATGAATTTAAAAGATAAAAAAATCTTAATTACTGGTGCCACTGGCGGTATCGGAAATTCTTTAGTAGAAAAGTTTCATAACCTAGGTTCTTCAATAGTTGCGACCGGGACTAATGAAGAAAAACTAAACAAATTAAAAAAAAAATATCCAAAAATAATTGTAGAAAAATTTAAATTAGATGAACATAATCTAATAGAAGAATTTATTGAAAAAGTTAATAAAAATTTAAATGGTCTTGATGTTTTAATTAACAATGCAGGTATAACATTAGATAATATTTCATTGAGATTAACAGAAGAAAACTGGAAAAAAGTTCTAGACATAAACTTAACATCCACTTTTTTAATGTGTAAATATACAATAAAAAAAATGCTAAAAAATAAATATGGAAAAATAATAAATATTACTTCAATAGTTGGCCATACAGGAAATTTAGGTCAAGCCAACTATGCAGCTTCAAAAGCTGGGATTTTAGCTTTTTCAAAAAGTTTAGCTTTAGAATATGCAAAAAAAAATATTAATATTAATTGTGTTGCACCAGGTTTTATCAAAACTGATATGACAGAAAAAATTAATGAAGAATTTAAAAAAAAATTGATCAGCAAAATTCCATCTGGAGATCTTGGAACAGGTGAGGATGTTTCAAACTGTGTTGCTTTTTTAGCGTCTGATATGTCCAAATATATTAACGGTGAAACGATACATGTTAATGGTGGAATGTATATGGCTTGACAATTCTAATTAATAATCTAATAAGAAAAATAAATAAATTATATGAAAGGATTCCATGTCAGACGATATAAAAAGTAAGATAAAAAAAATAGTTGCAGATCATTTAGGTATTGAAGAAGAAAAAGTAACCGAGGAAGCTAGTTTTATAGATGACCTTGGAGCAGATAGTTTAGATACAGTTGAACTAGTAATGGCTTTCGAAGAGGAGTTTGGTTCAGAAATATCAGATAGTGAAGCAGAAAAAATTCTTACAGTAGGTGATGCAATAAAATTTATTGAGAGCAAAAGCAGCTAATTATTTTTTTTAAGCTTAGATGGTAAAAGCTATGAAAAATATAATGTTGATATTATCTTCACCATCTGGAGTAGGAAAAACAACTCTTACGAAAAAAATTCAGCAAAAATATTCTTCATTTAAAATTTCAGTTTCTCACACAACTAGATCTGCTAGATCAAACGAAGTGGAAGGCGTTGATTATCACTTTGTAGATCACATAGAATTTGAAAAATTAATAAAAGAAAAAAAATTTTATGAGTTTGCAAAAATTTTTGATAATTACTACGGTACATCAAAAAAAAACGTAGACGAAAATATCAAAAAAAATGATATTATTTTTGATATAGACTGGCAAGGCACCAAACAATTAGCAAATCATAAAAATTTAAACCTAATAAAAATTTATTTGATCACAGATAATAAGGAGGAGCTTAAAAAAAGATTGATCAATAGAAATCAAAATACGAATGAAGAAATTGACATGAGATTTAAATCATTCGATGAAGATGTAAAACATTGGAATGATTACGATTACATCATCATAAATAAAAATCTTGAAACATGTTTTAGGCAAATTGAGGAAATTATAGATATCAACAAAAAAAACTCACTGAATTTTCTCATATAATTTTGCAATCTTGTAATACATCTCAGGTTTTAATTCTGAAGGCCTAGATTTCAAATTTAACTGATTTAGTGACTTAATTTGTTTTTGAGTAAGTAATTTTTTTATATTTTTATTAATCATTTTTCTTTTATTTGAAAAAAAAATTTTTGTTATTTCTTCAAGTTTAAGAATATTTTTAATACTCAATAAAGTTGACTTTGGTTTAAAGTGTATAACCATAGAAGTTATTTTGGGTATGGGCCTAAAACAATTAGGAGAAACAAAAAATTTTTTTATTACCTTTAATCTTGAATTAGCCAAAATAGATATCCTGCTATAGTTTGGCGTTTGATATAAACCTATTATTTTTTCACCTAATTCTTTTTGAAACATAAATATTAAGTCAAAGAAATTTGGAGGCCATTTTTTAAATTTAATTATTTTTACAAGAATTTGTGATGAAATATTATATGGCAAATTTCCAATAATCATTGATTCTTTTTTTATAATTTTTTCTAGATTGAATTTAAGAATATCATCATTAAAAATTATTAAGTTTTGGTTCTCTGAGTATTTTTTTTTGAGTCTTTTTGTAAGATCAAAATCTTTTTCAATAAGAGTAATAGATTTTGGCTTATTTTTTATGATTTCATCAGTAAGCTCTCCATTACCAGGACCAATCTCAATTACATGTCTATTTTGAATATTTGATAAATTTATAATCTTTTTTATTATATTTTTGTCTATTAAAAAATTTTGTCCTAATGATTTTTTTGGCAATTTATTTATCCAAATTTATTTATAAATTTAATACAATTCAACAAACTTAAAGAATTAGCTTTATTTTTTTTTATTAAGTCTAAAGCTACGCCATGATCTGGAGAAGCTCTCAAATAATTTAAACCTAAAGTTATGTTAATTGCGTCGAATTTATAAATTGTTTTAAAAGGTGTTAAAACTTGATCATGGTACATGCCCACAATCACATCATATTTTTTATAATCTTTTATAAAAGTTGTATCAGCAACTAGAGGACCTTTAATATTGAATCCTAATTTTTTTAACTTTCTTATTGCTGGTATAATTTCAACAGCTTCTTTTGATCCAGATCTTAACTCAGCATTGTGAGGATTTAGTCCTAAAATACCAATTATGGGTTTTTTTTTTAACAACCTCATAAAAAAGTTATGAATAGTTTTTACTTTGATAATAATGAGATTGGACTTTATATTTTTAGATACATCTTTTAAATCAAGATGAGTTGTTATTGGGCTTACAGAAAGTTTTTTACTTTTAATTAACATTGCCTCGGATTTATTTTTGATTTTGCACTCTTTAGCAAGAAATTCAGTTACACCATAATTTTTTTTGTTTAAAAGATTTTTACTAATCGGACAATTAATCAAACCTGAGACAGTCTTGCTTAAAGCTAGTTTATGACCTGCAAAAAGACAATTCTTCACATACTTTGAGGCATCGTTTATTTTTAATTTAAACGGATCTTTAAATTTTACTGCAATATTTATAATTTTAAGCTGATTTTTATAACTTGATTCATTTAGATCAATAACTTTTTTTAATTTTATTGGATAATTAAGATGTTTGAATTGTTTTTTTAATAATTCATAATTAGCTACTATAAATAATTTATTTCTTAGAGACTTATTTAGTTTTTTCCAACTTTTATAAATTATTTCAGAATTAATACTATTTGGGTCACCTGAAATGACAACAATTTTTTTATTATTAATCATTTAAAATATTGTATTAAATTTGTGTTTCTTAATTTTGAAAGATGACTATTAGAATATAGTTCAAAAAGTTCATTTTGTTTTTTAACTAATAAATCATTTTTTAATTTATCAAAGTCAATATTTGTATAGTTTGAGGTTTTTTTATCATTTAATTTTAAAAAAATAATTTTATCTTGTTTCATAATAGGATCTGATACTTGCCCTTTTTGCATTTTATTCAGTATCTTTAAAAATTCTTTCGACAGTGAATTTGAATTAATCCACCCTAATTCTCCACTTTTAGAAGATGTTGAACTAATACTGAATTTAGATACTGCACTTTCAAATCCAGCAACTTTTATTTCATCTTGGATTAAAGCTATAGTTTCAAGATTTGAGCCACTGTTATTAGAAAGAATTTCAATTTCAGAGAGATTATATTCAACTATATTTTTTTGTTTTTTTAATTTATCAGAAATTTCTCGATCTACATCTTCTGGCTTAATATTAATTTTTTTTTTATAAATTTGATAAATAAATTTCCTCCATTTAAACTCAACATCTATCTGATCAGTAAATTCTTTAAAATCTAAATCATAATCCTTAAATATATTCTTCATTTTTTCAACGTTATTAGAGCTAATAGAATTTAAATATAAATTAATTTGTTCGTCATCTTTTTTAATATTATATTTTTTTAACTCTATTTTTTTTAATCTATTTTGAATTAAATTTTCTAAAGAAGCTTTTTTAAAATTATTTATATTTTCTTGATTAATTTGTTTTTTTGCTAAAATAAGTGATGAAATTATTTTATTTTGTACATCAAAATTTGTAATTATTTCACTCTCTATTTTCACTAAGATTTTTGTATTTTTAGCTACAACAAAGGAATCAAAGAATAAGGTCAAAAGAATAATAAAAAAATAATTTTTTATTTTCATTTGTTTATTTTTGGGGAGTTGATGTTTCCAAACGGAATTAATGTAATGTTAAACATTAATGAATTATCTGCTTTTAACTCAGAGTCGTTATAAAATTCCCTCCTATAGACTAAACCAGCTCTTAAACAATCGTTTATGTACTCATAACTCAAATCGTAAAATTCAGCCGAGTCAGTGATTAGATTTCTTTTTGTTTCAAATGAAATTAAGCTTTTATTGGAATTGTTATAAGAAACTTTAGATTTAAAATATTCTTGATTGCCAATATGTTTATTTTCTTTAATATAGTTGAAGTCAATATTAAGGTTTTCTAACTCTATTTTTGAGCTAAAATCACTATAGTTTACTTCCTGGTAATTTTGATCTAAAGCGAACTGATAACCAAATTTAATATTTTCATTAAGTTTAAAATTACTCTCGCCAACTAAATCAGACAATTTTTCATTTAAACTACTTTTATCGTGTAATTTTTTATTCTCTTTGTTATTAATAATTTGCGCAACCGAAAAATTAAATTTTTCAATGTCATTATTTTTAATACTATAGTCAAAGCCCATTGTCGCTGTATTACCTGTTTCAAAATTAGTATTGTTTTCTAACCTTTCTAAATTAAAAGCATTTGTAACAGTTAATCTTGATCCATTTTCTTCTTTCCTCATACTGCCTGGTGAAAATCTTAACAACAATTTAGGCGTAAATGTATGTATCGAATTATTATTCGATTTTTGAAAATCTATCTCCGATAAGAGCCCTAGAGCACCATACAATTCATTAGTAGTTTCCTTTTTAAATAAATCAATATTTTTTGCTTCATAGTTAATATTCTTTAATTTCCCCAAAAACTTGTTCTTAATTGTAGAATTAATGATTATATCATTTGATTCCCAATCTAAATTATTAACTAAAAAACTTGAAAGCTTGTTTGTATCATAGCTATGGACTTTTAAGTTTGTTTGCAAATCTAATCCACCAAATTTATCGTCAGTAAAAATATTTTTATCAATTGTTATTTCTGGAAATATATATTCATATTTATCATCATAGTCATCGTTTAAAGTCTCGTATAAACTTGCATTAAAACCAAAAAAGAAATCGTCTTTTGTGTGATTAAAGTTTATTTCATTTTCCAAAGTACCTTTATTGTAATCAACTAAATTTGATTTAATTTTATATAATTTAAAATATTTATTATTAGAAACGTGCTGAGTTATAAAGTTGAAGGAATTGTCAGAATTAAATTTTCCCTTAAAATTTTTTGTAAATTTCGTAAAAAGATGTGATTTATCTCCAGCTTTTTTTGATGCACTAGTTTTCTTGTAACCTTCAGTATAACCAAAATCTGCTAAAAAATTGGAATTTTTAAATGCTTGATTATATTCACCGACAAAAAGTGGATGCTGATCATAAAAAAGATTGTTTGAAATCGTAAAATTTTTATCTTCACTTATAGCCCAAAAATATGGAACAGATAAACTTGCGCCTAAGTTTTTACTGTCACTAAAACTTGGCGGCAGAAAACCGGATCTCCTACTTACAGTTGGGTCAGGATGAGAGAGGTATGGTAAGTAAAAAATTGGAAAATCATAAATTTTTATTACTGCATTATTATAATAAATTGTTTTATTTTTTTTTTCGTGCGTCATTTTACTTGCTTGCAGAGTCCACGGAGGGCATTTCTCATTTTCTTTTTGTTCACAAATCGTAAAAATACTTTTATCAAATGTAGATTTTTCATTACTTAATTTAATTGTATTTGCAAATATTCGTGGATCATTATCTTTATTTATTTTGAAATCATCACTATTTAAAAATGCCTTAATGTCCGTTCCTAAAACCTCTTTCTTTTTAGTATCAATATAGATTTGTGAAAATTCATAAGTATTATTTAATTTATCTTTAATTTTAATTAGACCAATAGACTTAAAAATATTTTCTTCTGCTAAATATTCAAAATTCTCTAGATAAATTTCATTACCATCTAAATCTTTTAGGGTAGATGGTTTATTTGACTTGATATCTTTATTAAAATTATCAAATATAAAATCAACTCCCTCTAAAATATAGTTTTCTGACGTAATTAAAGTTGTAGGGCCGTTGCTTTTAAAAATTTTTTTAATATTGTCGTATTCAGCATAGTTGGTTTTGATAGTATTTTTAAATTTATCTTTAGCAATAACATTTTCCTTTAAAACTATCGACTGAGCTTCTTTATTAAATTCAGCGAACTCGCTAGAAATTATTTTATTTTTCGTTTCTACGTTAACGCTATTTTTAAAAATCGTTGTTTTTTTATCTTTATCTAACGTTATATCTTTAGCCTCTATAAAGAGGTCTTCAGCATGCAAAAACGTAGCAAAAAAAAAGGTAATAAAAATTATAAAAAATTTATTTTTCATTTATTTGTAGTATTCCTGCGAAAGTGAATAGACTTAAGGTAATTATAGGTGTCCAGATTGATAGCGTAATTGGTATTCTTCCAGTTTTGCCCAAAGCTAATGATAAATCCTTCAAATAATATACTATGACGCAAGTTACCAACCCCACGATAATAAATTTAAAATTTTCTGATTTTCTTATAACATGCATTGTTAAAATGGAAGCAATACCTGTCATTAAAGATAAAAAGAAAGGAAAAACTAACATTGAATGTAAACTTTGATTTAAAAATTCGTCATTATAGCCTTTTTTTACCAAACCTTCGTAATTAAAAACTAAATTTATAAACGATAAAGTGTCAGAATTATTGAAAAGATTTATAATTTTATCATAATTGTAAATAGAAGTAATTTGGTAGCTTTCAAAGCTTTTTTTCTCGTATAAAGAATTTTTTTCTTCAAAAATTGTTACATCAGTTAAAGTCCAGTTATAATCTTTAATATCAGCTACTTTACTAATTATTTTTTTTTTTAATAAAAAGTTTTTATCAAATTGAAAAATAGTTACATCTATTAAACTATTCTTTTCAGGTTTTATTGCCGTAACAATTCTCTCTCCGTTATCTATGCTTTCTTTAATCCATAAACCATTTTTATTGAATGTAGCAAGGTGATCAATGTCACGAGCATATTCAGATTTTGTTTTTTCATAAAATTGTACCATTGAAGATGTTACAGGATTTGCAATAACCAGAACAATCCATCCAAGAACAAACGAAGTAACAGCAAAGATTAAAAAAATCTTTATGCTTGAAAATCCGTATATTTTTAAAGTTAAGAAATCTTTATTATTTCTCATTTTAATCATATACAGCATACTTGAAACAAAAATTATAAATGGCAACAGGTTTAAAATTGTACTTGGAACATAAATAATTGTAAGAATAAATGGTAAAAAAATACTTACATCAATCTTTTTAAAGAATTCAATCTCTTCAAATAAATTTAAAATAATTCCAAAGCCATAAATTATAAGGATTACTAAAAAGAAATATTTAAAAAAATTTTTTAATATGTAGTTAAAAATAATTTTACTCATGAATTTTAGTGGTTGTTTTAAGTTTATATATTAGAGTTAAATAAAATATTACTAGTAGTATAAATGGAAGAAAAATATAAGTAATACCCAATTGATAGTTAATTCCTGTATACCTAATAAAAAGTTCTGTAAAAACTAATAGTAAAAAACTAGAAGAGTAAATTAAAAATTTATCCCTCATAATAACAGGATTTTTTATAAATAAAAATGAACATAATAAAGATATAACTGGTATATAAAAAGGTAAAATTAATCTCCTAATTAAATTTGGAATAACTTCTTTTTTTGCCTCCTCATCGCATGTATTTTTAATTTGTTTTGAAAAACATCTAATTAAATCTATAGTAGATAATTCTTGTAATTTTGGTTTTTTTATTGTGGAAGTTGTTAAATTGTTTAAACTTATATTAAGCTGTTCGAAATTTATAACTTCAATATTTTTAATTCTTGATAAAATAATTTGTCCATTAATTAAAAACATTTGCCTATTATCTATAATTCCTTTTTTAGCAATTATAGTTGTACTGGAAATTTCAGATGCATTAGAAGAAAAATTTTTTAAATTTTGTCCTGTGTCATGTAAAAATATATTTTCAACTTCATTATTAACTTTACTGTCAACAATAAATGTAAAACCTTTGAAAGAGTCGCTGAATTGTTTTGATCTAATAGTCGGTAAAAAAGAGTTCAATTGATCTTGACTCAATAAGGTTCTGGACTTATTAAGAGCGAATGGAGTTAAAAAAGTTGATAAAAGCAGATAGATTAATAAAACTATAAAAGAAGAAAGTAATATTAAATTCACCAACTTTATTTTTTTGACACCTGACGTCCATAGAATAATAAACTCACTATCTTCACAATGTTTTATGATAAAAATAATGATAGAAATCATAAATGCCAAGGGAATAAATTTAGGAGCTATTCCAAAAAGGTTTAAGAAGGAGAATTGAAAATAAGTTGAAACTGGATAACCATTATCCACTATTAGTTCCAAAAAATTTACCGCCCTAACAGTTAAAGCAATCATTGAAAGCCCTAAAACTATTATAAAAAAGGTTTTAATGATTTCTAAAAAATAGTTTTGATAAATTTTGTTTTGAAGCATTGTTGTAATTTGTATATAGATAATGCATCCATTTAATAAATTCAATCAATGGTTTAATTAATGTAAATTTAACGTTGAAATCTTGTATATTTGGTCATATATACCATTCAACCCAATTTGGAATATTATTAAAAAATTATGTCTGTAAAAATAAACTATCTAAAAAAAAAAATTAGCACAATTTCATCCAATCTTGTCTTATTTAGCAATGATAAATTTAACATTTCGAATTTAAAAAAAATTTTATCCAATGGTGAATTCAATTACATAAATGATTTATTAAAATCAAGTGATTTAAAGAAAAACTTATTAGTATTTGAAGTAAATTCAAAAAAAAAGGTAGTTCTAATATCGATAAAGAATAATTTAAAAATATCCGATATAGAAAATTTAGGAGCGGAATTTTATGGACGTGTTAATTATGGAAAAAATAATGAATACTTTTTAAACTCGGATAGCGGTGATGATAAATACAAAAATTTTGTAAGTCACTTTCTTCATGGATTAAAATTAAAATCTTATGAATTTAAAAAATATAAGACAAAAAAAGACTCAAGAATTATTACTATCAATGTAATTGGAAGTAAAAATGCGCCTTCTACTTTTAATCAATTAAAATTTAAAGCAATCGAAGAAGGAATTTTCTACGCTAGAGATTTGGTCTCAGAGCCCGGTAATATTCTACATCCTGATGAGTATGCAAAAAGGTTAGCTTCTCTAAGAAAAGATGGTTTAAAAATAAATGTTTACGATCAAAGAAAATTAAAAAAACTTGGCATGAATGCTTTGTTAGGTGTGGGCATGGGAAGTATTAGAGGATCATATCTTGTAACAATGGAATGGAATGGTGTGAAAAATAATTCGAAACCAGTAGCTTTTGTAGGAAAAGGAGTTACTTTTGATACTGGTGGATACTCATTAAAACCAGCAAGATTTATGGAAGACATGACATACGATATGGCAGGATCCGCGGCGGTGGTTGGTTTAATGAAGAGCTTAGCATTAAGAAAAGCAAAAGTTAATGCTGTAGGAGCTGTTGGACTTGTAGAGAATATGGTTAGCGGAGTTGCACAAAGACCTGGAGATATCGTAAAATCTTACAGTGGAAAAACTATAGAGGTTTTAAATACAGACGCTGAGGGTCGATTAGTTTTAGCTGATGCCTTAACGTTTACCGAAAGAAAATTCAAACCCAAATTTATTGTTGATTTAGCTACTTTGACAGGTGCAATAATTGTGTGTTTAGGATCTGAATATGCTGGACTTTTTTCAAATGATGATAAGTTATCTAAGCAAATTATTAATGCTGGAGAAAAAGTTGAAGAGAAATTGTGGAGAATGCCTCTTCATAAAAATTATGACAAACTTATGAATTCAAAAAATGCTGATATGCAAAATATAAATTATGTAGGTGGAGCGGGGTCAACAACTGCTGCTCAGTTTTTACAAAGATTTATTTTAAATAAAACACCTTGGGCTCATTTAGATATTGCTGGTATGGCTTTTTCAAAATATGGCGGTGCTCTAAATTCAGGAGGAGCAACTGGATTTGGTGTAAGATTATTAAATCAGCTAATCGAGGAAAATTATGAATAATGTAGAACAAACTTTATCAATAATAAAACCTGATGCAGTTGAGAGAAATTTAGTTGAAGAGATTAAAAATATTTTTATTAAAAATAACTTAAATATTAAAAATAGTAAAAAAATTCATATTACTAAAGATGAGGCGGCAGAATTTTATAAAGTTCACCAATCCAAACCCTTTTACAATGATTTATGTGCTTATCTCTCCTCAGGGCCCATTGTAGTGATGATTTTAGAAGGTAAAAGTGCCGTTACAGAGAATAGGAAATTAATGGGTGCTACAAATCCCAAGGATGCGCAAGAAAACACAATAAGAAAATTATATGGAATTTCAATCGACAAAAACTCAGTTCATGGTTCAGACTCATTAGATAACGCAAAAAAAGAAATTGATTTTTTTTTTAAAAATTAGGAATTTCTAAAAATCTTAATAATTGCTTCAGGAAGCGCTCTATACTCAAGCTTTTGAGTTTTTTTTTTAAGAATTTGCTCATCATCGTTAACATCAATAAAAAAGGTTTTCCTAATGATTACATTTCCTCCATCTAATTTTTTGTTTACATAGTGAACCGAACAACCTGCTTTAACTTCTTTTTTTTTAAGCATTCTGGAAAAAGTATTTAAACCTTTGAATTTTGGTAGCAAAGAGGGATGAATGTTTATAATTCTATTATTAAAATTTTTTATTAAATTACCAGAAATAATTCTCATATATCCTGCAAGACAAATAAAATCTATTTTGTATTTCTTTAAATTAAGCAATATTTTGTTTTCATAATTCTGGTCATTAGTATTTATTAAAATAAAAGGTATATGGTATTTTTTTGCATAATTTATTCCAAAAGCTTTTTTATTGTTACTTATTACTAAACTTATTTTAACAGGAAATTTATCATCTCTAGAGTGAAAAATTAAATTTCTTAAATTTGAACCTTGTCCTGAGATAAAAACACAGGTATTTTTTTTTACCATTTTAAAGATTTAGATAAGTTAATTTTATCTTTTTCATCTGTAATTAAGCCAATTTCATAAGGGGTAAAATTTTTTGGAAATATTCTTTTAATTTTTTTTATATTTTTTCTAGGAGCGATAATACAAAAACCAATTCCACAGTTAAATGTTTTAATCATTTCTTGATCAGAAATATTTTTAGTTTTTAGCCATTTAAAAATTTTTAAAATCTTAATTTTTGATAAATCAATGTTTAAAGTAAAATTACTCGGAACAGATCTTAATAAATTATCGATTAGACCACCTCCCGTGATATGAGCTGCAGCATTGATGAGATTTTTATTAGTTAATTTTAAAATTTCTTTTGAGTATATCTTTGTAGGTCTTAAAATTTCTTTTTTTAAATTAATAGGCAATTTGTTTTTCTTTAAAATTGATCTTACTAACGAGTATCCATTAGAATGTATCCCACTAGAGGGTATCGCTAAAACAACATCATTTTTTTTTACTTTTCCTTTGTCAAGAATTTTTTTTTTGGAAACTATACCAACACTAAAACCAGCCAGATCAAATTTGTCTTTTGAATAAATACCAGGCATTTCAGCCGTTTCACCGCCAATTAATTTGCAGTCAGCTATTTTACATCCTCTAAAAATACCTTTTAATATTTTTTTAGTTTTAACTAAATCTAATTTACCTACTGCAATGTAATCTAAAAAAAATAAAGGTTTTGCACCTTGAACAATTAAATCATTGATACACATTGCCACTAAATCTATTCCAATAGTATCAAATTTTTTGAATTTATTAGCTAAGTCAATTTTAGTTCCAACTCCATCTGTGCATGACACTATTACTGGGTCTTTTATTTTAAGGTTACTTATGTCAAATAGTGAACCAAATCCTCCAATCACATCTTTTTTGATAGCACCTTTCGTTTTTTTGACATCTTTTTTTGATATATTGGATATATGTTTAACCAATTTATCAGCTAACGATATATTAACACCACTTTTTTTATAACTATTTTTATTTTTTTTCATTTATAAATTGATAAATAATCTTTATGAAATTACACAAACTTTTTTTTATTTTAATTGTTTTTTTTAAAACTGAAACTCTTTTTTCAAAAAATGAATTGTTTAATGTTAATAATATTCAGGTAGAAAAAAACAGTAAAATCACAAATAACGCTCTTGCAGAACAAGGAATCAAAAAGGGATTTAATAAACTAATCTCAAGAGTGCTACTAAAAGAAGATAAAGATAAACTTTCAGATTTAAATTTTTCTGCAGTAAAACAATTAGTAACATATTATCAAATTACAAATGTTTCTGATGATCAAAAAAATGATAATCTAGTAAATTTTAATGTTACTTTTGATAAAGAAAAAATACACAATTTATTTTATAGTAAAGGAATTTTATACTCTGACATATCGGATAAAGAATTGTTTGTTTTACCGATACTAATTAAAAAAAGTGAATTTTTTATTTTTAATAATAATTTTTTTTATGAAAACTGGAATAAGAATTTCAAAGATGAGTTGATTGAATTTATTCTTCCACTAGAAAATATTGAAATCATTAAAAGTGTAAATGATAATAAGAATAGTTTAATAGATTTAAACATTTTAAATCTTTTTCAAGAATACAAGAATAAAAATTTAGCATTAGTTATAATCGAAGATGATGAAGCAATTAATGCAAAAGCTTATATCAAAGCTGTAATTCAGGGAAAGAACATATCAAAAAGTTTAGATTTTAAAAAAAAAAATTTGAATACAAATAAATTTTATGAAAAGATTATAACTGAGACCAAAGATGAATTAATAAATTTAGTTAAATCTAAAAACCTAATTGATATTAGAACTCCTTCGTTTTTAAATGCAAAATTAGACCTAACAAAAAAAAGCAATCTTGTTGAACTTAATTCCAGAATTAAAAATATAGACTCAATTGAAAATATTTTTATTCAAGAATTTAATAAAGATTATTTTGATTTAAGAATAAAATATCTGGGAAAATTAGACAAGTTAATAAATCAATTAAAAAAAGAAAAAATAGATTTAAAATTAATTAATGATCAGTGGGTTATTAAAACTTTATAAAAAATGGATCAACTTATATTTAAATTTCCTTTTTCCAAAAAATATTATGAGCAAGATTTTTTTGTATCAAGTAATAATTTTTCTGCTTATAAATTAATAGAAAGTTGGCCAAATTGGCCAGGCAAATGGTTAAACATTTTTGGCCAAGCTGGATCTGGAAAGACTCACCTAGCTAAAATTTTAGAAAAAAAAATAGATAAAATTAAATTAATAGAAGCTGAAAATGTAAACAATAAAATAGTAGAAGATTTAAACAGTTTAGACTGTTTAATAATTGATAATTTTGATAATAACATAGATGAAAAGTTGCTTTATTCAATTTTTAATCAATCTAAACAATTAGAAAATTATATTTTAATTAATTCAATCACCTCAATAAAAGATCTGAAGATAAATTTAGAAGATCTTAAGTCAAGAGTAAGAAGTTTTTTATTTATTGGTATAGAATTGCCAACTGACGATCTATTAAAAGTTATTATTTCAAAGACGTTGTCAGATAATCAAATAAATATTAATCCAAAGATATCAGATTTTATTATCAATAATGTAGAAAGGTCATACGATAAAATGTTTAAATTTCTTAAAGATCTTGATGAGTTGTCTTTATCTACTGGAAAATCAATCAATATTAATTTAATAAAAAAAGTATTAGATAAATGAATAAATATAGAACTCATAATTGCTCAGAATTGAATGAGACAGAAATCGATAACAAAGTTATGATTGCTGGATGGCTGCATAGAAAAAGGGACCATGGAAATTTATTATTTATAGATTTACGCGACCACTATGGAATGACGCAATGTGTAATTGAAAATAATAATAGTTTTTTTCCAATTTTAGAAAAATCAAAACCCGAGTCTGTTTTAAGAATAAGTGGTAAAGTAGTTAAGAGATCAAGTGGAACAGAAAATTTAGAATTAAAAACTGGTAAAATCGAAATTTTAATAGAGTCAGCAGAAGTATTGTCTTTCGCTAAAGAATTACCAATGCCAGTTTTTGGTGAACAAGATTATCCAGAGGAAGTAAGATTAAAATATAGATTTTTAGATTTAAGAAGAGAAGAAATGCATAAAAATATTGTTTTAAGGTCAAAAGTAATTTCATTCATAAGATCTGAGATGTTAAAACTTGGTTTTCTTGAGTTTCAAACACCTATTTTAACCTCATCAAGTCCTGAAGGTGCTAGAGATTTTTTAGTCCCAAGCAGATTGAATCCAGGAAAATTTTATGCATTACCTCAGGCTCCACAACAATTTAAACAATTAATTATGGTTTCTGGTTTTGATAAGTATTTTCAAATAGCACCTTGTTTCAGAGATGAAGATGCAAGAGCTGACAGAAGTCCGGGTGAATTTTATCAACTAGATTTAGAAATGTCATTCGTTGAACAAGAAGATATTTTTGAGGTAGTTGAAAAATTAATGTTAAATCTATTTAAAAATTTTTCATCAAAAAAAATTTTAAGTGATAAATTTCCAAGAATTCCATATCATGAGACAATGCAAAAATATGGTACAGATAAACCGGATTTAAGAAACCCATTAATAATTCAAGAAATTACAGATTTATTTAAAAGAGATGATGTAAAATTTGATATATTTAAAAAATTAGTAAAAACTGGATCAATAGTAAGGGCTATAATAACTAAAAATACTAAAGATAAACCTAGAAGTTTTTTTGATAGTATTGATAAATGGGCGAAAGACCAGGGGGCATCTGGTTTAGCTTATTTTACTCTGGAAAAAGATGGCGAAATAAAAGGCAAGGGACCAGTGGGTAAATTTTTTGGTCCAGAAGCTTTGAAAGAACTGATGAAAAATTGTAATGCCGAAATAGGAGATAGTATTTTTCTTGCATGCGGAAAAGATAAAGAAATTGAAAAGATACTTTCTTTAGCCAGAAATAAAATCGCTCAAGATTTAGATATTATTGATAAAGACAAATTTGCTTTTTGCTGGATCGTTGATTATCCAATGTACGAGTTAGATGAAGACACTAAAAAAATTATTTTTAGTCATAATCCTTTTTCAATGCCGCAAGGTAAAATTGATAAATTGGACTTCGATAACCCTTTGAATATCAAAGCGTATCAATATGATATTGTTTGCAATGGAATAGAGCTATCCTCTGGAGCAATAAGAAATTATTTACCAGAGCTTATGTATAAATTATTTTCTATAGCAGGATATAGTGAAAAAAAAGTTAATGATAAATTTAGCGGTATGATCAATGCTTTCAGCTACGGTGCACCACCTCACGGAGGAATAGCCCCTGGTATCGACAGAATTGTTATGTTGCTTGCAGAAAAAGAAAATATTAGAGAAGTAACTCTGTTCCCAATGAATCAAAATGCTCAAGATTTAATGATGCAGGCACCTTCAGATGTAGACGAAAACCAATTGAAGGAACTTAGCTTAAAAAAAAATATTAAAAAAAGTTAGTTTTTAGTTTTAAGGTTAATACGAACATCTGAAAGATCAACTAATTTTTCCTCGTAATTACTTCTAACAAAACCTTTAGAAGTTATATTTTTTACAATTTTAAGAAACTTGTCATCCCCGTCATCAGCTACTGAACTTTTCGTACTAACTATTGATGGAGTGTGAGCTAATTCTTCTTTTCCTAAATATGAAATAGCTAATTCTCTAAACACATAGTCAAGAATTGAAGAAGCGCTTAAAATTCTATCGTTGCCAAAAACTTTACCAGAAGGCTCAAACTTAGTATCAATAAAAGCATCAACGTACTCTTCAAGCGGCACTCCATATTGCAACCCTAAAGAAATGGCTATTGCAAAATTATTCATCATTGCTTTTACAAGTTCACCCTCTTTATTAGTGTCAATAAATATTTCTCCAATTTTTCCATCATCATATTCACCAGTATGAAGATAAACTTTGTGATCACCAATCTGTGCCTTTTGAATATATCCTTTTCTTCTATCAGGCATTTTAAATCTTGCATTATTTTTAATTTTAATATTTGTAGAATTAACTTCTTGGTTTTTTTTAGGGTTATTCACCTGATTAGAAAAGTTTTTAGTTAAATTTTCTGTTAAGTTTGGTTTATTAGTTTTGTTGTCTTTTTTTTCACCTATTTTTTTTGTTTTACGATTATTTAGTTTTACGTCAATAACTTCCACTTCACCATCGGTTCTTTGGTCAACTTTAGACAGCTCAGCGTCATCCAAATTGTCTAAAGCATGGATAGTTTTAAAAGTGCAAGTGTAGTAAGTTTCAACGACGTATTTTTTCATAAAATTTATGGAATCTCTTTATTTAGGTATATATTAATTGTATAAGGTGTCTATTATTTAATAATGCAATTAATAATTGTGTGGATTTAAAATTTCTTTTATGAGCTTAAAAATAATTTTTACTTGGTGGAGTGGACAAACTTTTGGGACCTTTTTAAAAACATTATTTTTTGGGAAATTTGTTGGTTCTGATGAAAATGGAAATAAATACTATAAAAGCAAAAAAGACGAACGTTGGGTAATTTATTCAAATACTATCGAAGCAACTAAAATTACCTCAGACTGGTATTTATGGATGCACCATACGATTGATAAAATTCCTGATTCTAAGGAAACTAAATACTTATGGCAAAAAAAACATTTAGAAAATCAAACAGGCACTAAAAATAGTTTTAAACCAGTAAAAATAAGAAAAAGTGAGATTAGTAAAAAATATGAAACTTGGAAATAAAATTAATTTAATTTTAATTTTATTCTTTTTTCCTCTAAATTTTTTAATTGCTGAGGATAAAATAACAACAGCACCTTTAATTAATGTGGAACAAATAGCACCAAGTTTTGAGGTGCCAGAGGAGGAATACGATAATGTTTCTTCTGATAAAAATTTAAAAAAAAAAAAAAAAATCACTTCTTTAAAATCGGCTCAAGCAATTTTAATCGGTCTAGATAAAATTACTGCTAAATCCTCTGAATTGATTGTTGATTTGAATGAAAGCAAACAATTTGGCCCATTAGAAATTAAGATTTTAAAATGTGGAAAAATCAAATTAAACAATAAAACAGATAGCGTCGCATATATGCAGGTTAAAGATTTGACTAAGAATGAAAATGAGCAAGTTTTTATATTTAATGGCTGGACATTTGCATCAGATCCAAGTTTGACTCCATTTGATCATGCAATTTATGATTTACAATTGCTTAATTGTAAAAATGCTTAATAGAATTTTTCTTTACTAAGCCAATTTGTATCAAAATCAGAATTAACAAATTTTTTATGGTTTAGAATTTTTTTATGTAAATCAATTGTTGTAGTTATTCCTTCTAACACAAATTCATCAAGTGATCTTAAAGTCCTTTGAATTGACTCAGTCCTGTTTCTCCCTTTACAAATAACCTTAGCAATTAAACTGTCGTAATAAGGTGTTATTTTACAACCTTGAAATATTGACCCATCAACTCTTGTACGAAAACCCGAAGGTTGATGACAAACACTGATTGTTCCAGGACTGGGTTGAAAATCTAAAGCTGGATTTTCAGCATTTATTCTGCACTCAATTGTATGACCTCTTGGATTTATATCACTTTGTTTTAAAGCAGTATCACCTGTGAAAGCGATCCAGAGCTGTTCTTTAACTATGTCAATTCCTGTTTGAACTTCCGTTACGGGGTGTTCGACCTGAACCCTGGTATTCATTTCTAAAAAATAAAATTTTCCGTTTTCGTAAATATATTCGACTGTGCCAGCTCCCTCGTAATTAATCTGCTCAACCATTTTTACTGTTTTATTTAAAAGATCTTTTCTCTGCTCTTCTGATAATACTGGGCTAGGAGTTTCTTCAATTAATTTTTGATGTCTTCTTTGAACAGAGCAATCTCTTTCACCAAGATGAACAGTTTTATTTTTACCAGACATAATTTGTACTTCTATGTGTCTTGGATGTTTAAAATATTTTTCTATGTACAATTCATCGTTATTAAAAAATTTTTTAGCCTCTGATTTGGCAGTAAGAAAAAGATTTTCTAATTTACTTTCCTCATCAACTATTTTCATTCCTTTTCCACCACCACCACCTGCAGCTTTAATTAGTACTGGATAACCAATTTCTTTACATATTGATTTTGCCTCAGATAATGATTTTACACCACCCTCAGAACCTTCAATAACAGGTAAACCATATTTTTTTGCTATTCGTTTGGCTTCAATTTTGTCTCCCATACTTGAAATTATTTTTGCACTTGGTCCAATAAACTTAATGCCATGTTTATTTACAATATCTGAAAATTTTGCATTTTCAGATAAAAATCCATATCCCGGGTGAATAGCCTCTGCACCAGTTAAATCGACAGCTGACATTATAGATGGAATATTTAAATAACTATTTTGCGGTTGATGTGAACCAATACAAACACTTTCATCAGCTAACCTAACATGCATCGAGTCCGAGTCGACATCTGAGTGAACAGCAACAGTTTTAATACCCCATTCCTTACAAGCTCTAATGACCCTAACAGCTATTTCTCCTCTGTTAGCTATTAATACTTTTTTAAACATTATTATATTTATTTCAGAAGAACTAAAGTTTGACCAAATTCAACAGGTTGCCCATCTTCAATTAAGATTTTTTTTACTTCACCATCTGCTGTTGATGGAACGTGATTCATTGTTTTCATAGCCTCAACAATCATTACTGTTTGACCTTTTTTTATTTTATCTCCAATTTCTACGAATTTTTTTGCTCCTGGTTCAGGAGCCAAGTATGCAGTTCCAATTATTGGAGATTTAACTCTTATCCCTTCACTCTCATCAGAAGATTTAAGCACTGATTTATTTGCAGAGACAACAGCGCTAGTTTTAATTTGTTCGATGGCTTTAGATGCTTTGGAGACCTTAATTTTAGTAGGACCGTCTTGATATTCTAATTCCGTAAGATCAAATTCTTTAAGGCTATCTACAAGTTCTCTTATAAGTTTTTTATCAATTTTCATTTTAAAAATTTATTCATAGCATCTAAAGACATTAAGTACCCATTAGAACCAAAACCACAAATAACTCCTGTAGCAACTTTGCTTATTAAAGATTTGTGTCTAAATTCTTCTCTATTATAAATATTACTTATATGCAATTCAATAATTGGAATTTTTAATATTTTTAAAGCATCATGAATTGCT
>Ga0209631_10001097_pt1 | contig 35773 bp, 40 predicted proteins | sample COG_08_FD_184752 | JGI IMG/M metagenome (GOLD analysis project Ga0209631, IMG submission 184752) | Pelagic Microbial community sample from North Sea - COGITO 998_met_08 (SPAdes) (version 2) | ecosystem: Environmental > Aquatic > Marine > Neritic zone/Coastal water | place: Helgoland, sampling... | reverse complement strand
CCATGCCCCCCGCCCATGTAGCTCAGTCGGTAGAGCGCGTCCTTGGTAAGGACGAGGTCGGCGGTTCAAATCCGCTCGTGGGCTCCACATAAATTCAAAAATAGTCAAAACAAATGGCAAAAGAACAGTTCCAGCGTACTAAACCTCATGTTAACGTAGGTACCATTGGTCATGTTGATCATGGTAAAACAACACTCACGACAGCAATACTTCATGCTCAGGCGAGACAAGGTCTTGCTGAAGTTAAAAGTTATGCCGATATTGCTAAGGGTGGCACTGTCCGTGACGCATCCAAAATTGTTACCATAGCTGTTTCACATGTAGAATATGAATCAGCATCACGTCATTATGCTCATGTCGATTGTCCTGGCCATGCGGATTTTGTTAAAAATATGATTACCGGTGCTGCACAAATGGATGGTGCTATTTTGGTAGTTGATGCAACCACTGGACCGATGCCTCAAACGCGTGAGCACATCCTTTTGGCTCGCCAAGTTGATGTACCAAATCTTGTTGTTTTCCTTAACAAATGTGACTTGATGTCAGGCGATGATGAAGAATTGCTTGAGTTGGTTGATATGGAGATCCGTGATTTGTTAAGTAAGTATGAATTTGATGGTGATAATGCACAAATCATTCGTGGATCTGCAACAAAAGCTCTTGAAAATGATGAGGGTGAACTTGGCTTAGGTTCTATCCAGAAACTTATGGATGCTATTGATTCCGAAGTTGCTGAACCAGTTCGTGATGTTGACAAACCATTGTTGATGGCAGTCGAGGATGTTTTCACTATTACTGGTCGTGGTACTGTTGCAACGGGCAGAATCGAGCGTGGAATGATCAAAGTTGGTGAAGAAATTGAAATCGTTGGCCTTGGTGAATCAATGAAGACAACTTGTACAGGTGTTGAAATGTTTCGTAAGGAATTAGGCGAAGGACAAGCCGGCGATAATGTAGGTATCTTACTTCGTGGCGTAGAAAAAGCTGACATTCAAAGAGGTCATGTAATTGCTGCACCAGGTAGTATTAAACCGCATACAAAAGCAAAAGCACAAATTTATGTTTTAAACAAGGACGAGGGTGGTAGACATACACCTTTTTTCAAAGGTTATCGACCGCAATTCTTTTTTGGCACAGCTGATGTAACTGGAATTGTTCAACTACCTGAAGGTGTCGAGATGGTTATGCCTGGCGATAACTTAGGTGTCGAAATTGAGTTACAGAAATCTATTGCTATGGAGGCTGGTCAAAGGTTTGCAATCCGTGAGGGTGGAAAAACTATTGGAGCTGGTAATATTACCGAAATATCATAATTATTATTTTCTCACCCCTCAGCACTTTACTTTTGGGAGAATAGCTCAATTGGTAGAGCACCGGTCTCCAAAACCGTAGGCTGTGGGTTCGAGTCCCTCTTCTCCCGCCACTCATTTATTTCAATTTGAATCCGTTTAAAAAAGTCAGAACCTTTTATAAGGAAACATTGGCAGAGCTTGCAAAGGCAAGTTGGCCAACCCTTGGTGAGCTTCGCGAGTCTACTATAGTTGTTGTATTAGGCGTGATTATTCTTGGGTTTTTTATATCAATTTCAGACTTTTCATTGTCAAATTGGGTGGAGTTTATAACGCAAACTCTCCGTTCTAGCTAAGTCCTTAAATTATGAGTGAAAACTTATCACCGGTAATGAGATGGTACGCTGTTCAATGCTTATCAAATCATGAAGATAAAGTACGAAGGTATTTAACTAAGTACAAAGAAGAAGACGAATCCTTTGCCAAAGATTTGAATGAAATTTTGGTTCCTATTGAAACGGTTTCAGAGGTAAAAAATGGTAAGAAGAAGCAAAGAGATCGTAAATTTTATCCAGGTTATGTTTTCGTTGAGATGAAACTTTACGATGATCACGGTTCTCTTAAAAAAGAACCATGGTATAAGGTAAAAGATACAGACGGCGTTATTAATTTTATTGGTCGTGAATCCCCTACACCATTAAGAGAAGATGAAATAGCGAGAATATTGAACCAAGTTGACGAGGCCAAAGGAAAAGAAGTGCCCAAAGTTCAATTTTCTATTGGTGAGGTGGTTAAAATTCTTGATGGTCCGTTTCTAAATTTAACTGGTGAAATAGAGGAAATTGATCCAGGTAAAGGAAGTTTAAAAGTCTCTGTTTCTATATTTGGAAGATTTACTCCGGTTGAACTCGAATTTTGGCAGGTTGAAAAAGCTGACCAAGAATAATATTTAATATGTCTAAAAAAGCAGTTGGTCTCATAAAATTACAATTACCTGCTGGTGCAGCCAATCCGGCTCCACCTGTTGGTCCTGCATTGGGTGCGCAAGGCGTAAACATAATGGGTTTTTGTAAGGAATTTAACGCAAAGACTAAAGATCAGTCGGGTTTAATTTTACCAGTAGTTATTACAGTATACGCAGACAAATCTTTTAGTTTTATTTTAAAGTCACCACCCGCTTCTGTTTTGCTTAAAAAAGCTGCAGGTTTAGCAAAAGGCTCTGGTGTTCCTAATAGAGACAAAGTTGGAACTGTAACATTGGATCAAATTAAAGAAATAGTTAAAACAAAACAGAATGACCTTAATGCCAATAATGAGGATGCTGCCTGTAGGATAATTGAGGGAACAGCACGAAGCATGGGAATCGAAGTGTCTAAATAATTGCAACAAATGAAACCTCGAAGTAAAAAATACCGTAAGTCCATGGAGACCATTGTTTCTGAAGAAACATCTTCCCTCTCTGATGCTTTTGAAAAATTATCGAAATTTGAAAAAGTAAATTTTGATGAAACAGTGGAAGTTTCTTGTGCGATGGGTGTAGATCCAAAGCAAAGTGCACAGGGCGTTAGGGGAACAGTTAATCTCCCGCACGGTAGCGGTAAAGAGGTAAGGGTTATAGTTTTTACAGATAACATTGATGATGCAAAGGAAGCAGGTGCTGACCATGCTGGTTTGGATGAATTAATTTCAAAAGTAAAGGATGGATGGATGGATTTTGATGTGGCTATTTCTACTACAGAAGCAATGAAAAGTGTTCGTAGTATTGCCCGTGTTCTAGGTCCACGAGGGTTAATGCCGACTCCAAAAGCAGGTACTGTCACCGATAATGTTGCTGAAGCGATTAAATTAGTAAAGGCAGGTCGGGTGGAATTCAAAATGGATAAAACAGGTTCGCTTGCGGTCATTATTGGCAAGAGATCATTTGCTAATGAACAGTTGGAGGAAAACACAGTAGCCGCTTTACATGCCATTTCAGAGTCAAGGCCAAATGGCTTTAAGGGAAAGTTTGTTAAAACAGTTTTTGTGAGCAGTACTATGAGTCCCAGCGTAAAAATTAACGCCTCACTCGTTAACCTTAATTAGATTTTTAAATATGAGACCAGAAAAATCCTACCTCGTAAAAGAAGCATCTGAATATCTTTCACAATCGAATTATTTTTTTCTTACCGACTACAAAGGTATAGATTCAGTTGAGACTAATGAATTAAGAAAGAGATTGTCGGAAAGGGGTGCGGAATTTCATGTTATTAAAAATAGCTCTTTAAATATTGCTGCCAAAGAAAAAAATCTACCTGATTTTTCCGATTACCTTGTTGGTCATACTGCTATAGTTACTGGGGGAGATGATGTATCTGGTGTTGCAAAGACCCTCACCACTTTTAACAAAGAATCTAAAAAAGTTTCGGTTAAAGCAGGCAGTCTTGATGAGCGTGTATTATCTCCAGAGGAGGTTAAGATATTGTCTAACCTACCTAGCTTGGAAATTTTACAATCTAAATTGCTTTCTTTACTTAATACACCCGCCACGCAAGTAGTTTCAGTTCTAGGTACACCAGCAAGGTCTTTAGCTACTGTGCTTCAAGCTAAAGCGGATAAATCATAAACTATTAATTTTTCTGGGTACTCTACCCAAAATCACAAACAATAATCCACCCACCTAGAAGAAATTAGGGATTTCCCCTTAAACACCTATAGGTACTAATAATATTCAGGACAGGAGGTATAAATTAACATGTCAGATATAACCAAAGACCAAGTTATCGATTGGCTTAGCAATCAATCAGTCATTGAGACAGCAGATCTCGTAAAACAACTCGAAGAGAAATGGGGAGTAAGTGCAGCAGCTCCGGTTGCAGCAGTTGCAGCAGCCCCAGCAGGAGATGCAGGAGCAGCATCAACTGAAGAAAAAAGCGAATTCGATGTAGTACTCGTTGAGTTTGGAGGTAACAAGATTGCAGTAATTAAAGAAGTTCGTGCAATTACTGGCCTTGGACTTAAAGAAGCGAAAGAGCTTGTTGAAGGTGCACCAAAACCAGTTAAAGAAGGCGTTTCTAAAGATGAAGCAGCTGAAGTTGGAAAAAAACTTGAGGCAGCTGGAGCAAAAGTAGAAATTAAATAATGCACGCTCTTCTCTTTTCAAATTTATAGCAATGAGCCGTATGGTTGTTTGTCAACCTGCGGCTTTTTTTGTTTCATACCCTATCAAAACAGTCAAAAAATCATATAATGGAAACAGCTATTCGTAAAAATTTCGGTAAACTAACCGAAGCTATTGAACCACCAAATTTATTACAAAATCAGGTGGATTCTTTTCATGATTTTCTACAAAGGGAGGTACCATCCACTCACAGGAAGCAGGCTGGGTTGGAAGCCGTCTTTAGTGAAGTGTTTCCCATCATTAGTTATGATGAGAAATCAAGGCTCGAGTATGTTAGTTACACGGTGGGTGAATCCAAGCTTACTGAGATGGATTGTATCGACCAGAATTGTACATATGCTGCACCTTTACAGGTCAAATTACGATTACGACTTGAAGTTGAAGGTCAAAGTAAGCCCTTCTATTCAGAAGAAGAAATTTTTATGGGCGAATTGCCTATTGTTACCGAACGAGGTTCGTTCATAATAAATGGTGCCGAACGTGTAGTTGTCAGCCAATTACATCGTTCACCTGGGGTTAGTTTCGAAGAGTCAGTCCACACGAGTGGCAAAACCTTGCACGGGTTTAGAATCATACCTGACCGGGGAACATGGATTGAAGCTCAGTTTGATCAGCATGACCTTTTGTATGTATATTTGGATAGAAGAAGACGGAGGAGAAAATTCTTAATCACAACGTTTTTGCGTGCCCTTCTAGATTCAGATTCAGATAAAGATTCAGATCAAAAGATAATTGAATTATTTTATGACATCGAATCATTGTCCATTTCTGATTTGTTAAAACGCGATAATGTTTCTAACTTTGTGTTAGTTGAACCGATGTTTGATCGGAATAAGGGGACTGTTCTAGCAAAAGCCTTTGAGCCATTAACTAAAACTTACTTAAGAGCATTTCAAAAGGCCGGCGAAACTCAATTGCGAGCAATAGACACTTCAGTCGATGAAGGTGCAGTAATTCGTTGTCTGAAAAAAGATACTACAAAAAATAAAGACGAAGCCCTTAAGGAAATTTACAAAAAATTGCGCCCAGGTGAGCCGCCTGACCGTGCAAATGCCGAGGCCTTAATAACTAGGCTTTTCTTGGACTCTAAGCGTTATGACTTGGCAAAAGTTGGTCGTCATATGCTTAATCTTAAACTTGGTCTTGATACACCTTTGGAAATCCGTGTAACAACTGTTGAGGATTTAGTAGCCGCAACTAGAAAGCTAACTGATTTTAAAAGAGGAAAATCAAATGAAGAAAAAGCTCGAGAGGATGCTGGCAAATTTTTCGATATGGGTATTGATGATATTGACCATTTGGGTAACCGAAGGGTGAGGACAGTTGGTGAATTATTAGCCAATGTTTGCAGAAGTGGATTATCCCGTACCGAGCGAGTTGTTAGAGAGAGAATGACCCTTTATGACCAAGGAGTAGAATCATTATCCCCGGGAAAATTGATAAACCCAAAAGCTTTAACAACAGTAGTCCGAGATTTCTTTGCAAGAAGTCAGCTTAGTCAATTTAAAGACCAGATTAATCCTTTGGCAGAGATGACTCATAAAAGACGTTTATCTGCACTCGGGCCTGGTGGACTAAATCGTGAACGTGCTGGTTTTGAGGTAAGGGATGTGCACCCTACCCACTACGGAAGAATATGCCCAATTGAAACACCTGAGGGTCCAAATATTGGATTAATTAACACATTGGCGACTTATGCAAAAATTGATGAGTTTGGCTTTTTGCAGGCACCATATCATCCCGTCAAAAAGGGCATCGTTGATAAGAACCCTAAAAATGTTCAGTATTTAAATGCGTTTGAAGAAGAGAGATATACAATTGCACAAGCAAATACAGAAGTTGATGCATCAAACAAATTAACGGGACGTGTAACTTGCCGATATCGTGACCAAGTTAGTGAATATGACCCCAAGGAAGTCGAATTTATGGATGTGTCTCCCAAGCAGGTGGTATCTGTTGCTGCAGGGCTCATTCCTTTTCTCGAGCACGATGATGCAAATCGTGCTTTAATGGGAGCAAATATGCAACGCCAAGCAGTACCATTGTTACAGTCTGATTCTCCTTTGGTGGGTACTGGTATTGAGAAAAAAGTTGCAGAAGATTCTAAGACCGTAACCGTTTCTGAGTCTGAGGGTATCGTAGCTCTCGCTGATGGTAAAAGGATCGTAGTTACGGACGATGGAAATTTACCTCCAAGATTTCTTAAAGAAGCTCGAAGCGATCATAAGCGGGGCATTTACTGTTACGATTTAAGGAAATTTTTACGTTCTAATGCTGGAACATGTTTTAACCAAAAGCCTATTGTTCGAAGGGGGGATAAGGTTAAGGTCGGACAAGCACTTGCAGATGGTGCATGTACAGACAACGGTGAACTTGCTATCGGTCGTAATATACTCGTAGCTTTTATGCCTTGGAAAGGTTATAATTTCGAAGATGCAATTTTAATTTCTGAGAAAATGATTAAGGATGATATTTACACATCCATACATATCGAAGAATTTGAAGTTACTGCTCGAGATACCAAACTAGGTCCAGAAGAAATTACTCGGGATATTCCAAATGCTGGAGAAGAAGCTTTAAGAAACCTAGACCACTTGGGAGTGGTGCGCATTGGTGCAGAAGTGAAACCCAGTGATATATTGGTTGGAAAAATTACACCAAAAAGCGAAACTGATTTAGCACCTGAAGAAAAATTGCTGCGTGCTATTTTTGGTGAAAAAGCGGCTGATGTTAAAGATAGTTCTCTCAAAGTCCCATCTGGAACCCAAGGTATTGTGATGGATATTAAAGTATCCAGCAGAACAGATGCTGAGCAAGAGAAGCTATCACCATCTGATTTGCGTCGTCAAATGAAACAGATAAAGGAAGATTATCGAAACCAATCTGATGAATTACGTTCTCAATTAACGGAATCTTTGTCCAATATTCTTTTGGGCGAAAAAATTCCATTGAATGTAACTAATTCCGAAACAGGAGATATAATCATTCCTTCAAACAGGAAAATAACCAAAACCCTACTGCGAAGGTTATCATCCGTTCATCGTTACATTGATATTCCACCATCTCCTGTTCGAATTAAAGTTTTTGAGATTATCGAAAGCTATGAATCCAAATTTAATGAACTTGATGATGATCGTGATAGAAAAATTGAGTCTATTGAACAGGGCGACTCCATCGATCAGGGAGCCATTAAAAATGTCCGGGTTTTTGTCGCTAAAAAGCAAAAAATGCGGGTCGGTGATAAAATGGCAGGACGCCACGGAAATAAGGGAGTTGTTGCAAAAATAGTTGCTGAAGAGGATATGCCTTTTTTACCCGATGGTACGCCAATTCAAATTTGTTTAAACCCTCTCGGTGTTCCAAGTCGGATGAATGTTGGTCAGGTTTTAGAAACTCATTTGGGATGGGCATGCGAAAAATTAGGTTTCAAAGTTGCTACACCCATTTTTGATGGTATTCCAGAAAGCCGAATCAAGGAGTATTTACAAGAAGCCAATCTCCCTGACACTGGTAAGTCTGTTCTTTACGATGGGTGTACAGGCGAACCTTTTTACCAGAAAATTGTTGTCGGGTATATGTATATGCTGAAATTAAACCATTTGGTTTCTAGCAAAATTCATGCTCGTGCTGTCGGGCCATACAGTCTGATCACTCAACAACCATTGGGAGGAAAAGCTCAATATGGGGGACAACGTTTCGGAGAAATGGAAGTCTGGGCACTCGAAGCTTATGGAGCAGCTTATACTTTACAGGAAATTCTTACTGTTAAATCAGATGATGTAGCAGGAAGGACAAAGATATATGAATCATTGGTTAAAGGTGATAATTCTCTTCAAGCAGGAACACCACAATCATTCAATGTTTTGATGAAGGAGATGCAAAGCCTTTGTTTAGACATAAGGGTACTCGGTGAGGATACTCTTTAATCCATTAGTTAATTATTTAAATAATCTTTCAAAAAGGTAAATCATGAGTGTTGAAGCAGTAAATGAAGCATTAGGTGTGGAGGTCGGACCCATGGATAGGGTTTCCATCACTGTGGCATCTCCGGATGTTATAAGGTCTTGGTCTAAGGGTGAAGTGAAGAACCCAGAAACTATAAATTACAGAACCTTTAAACCTGAACCAGGTGGTCTTTTCTGTCAGAAAATATTCGGACCAGTTAGAGATTATGAATGTGCTTGTGGTAAATATAAAAGAATAAAATATAAAGGAGTTGTTTGTGATCGTTGTGGTGTTGAGGTCACAGTTTCCCGCGTGCGTAGAGATCGTATGGGTCATATAGAGCTAGCCGTTCCCGTTTCTCATATTTGGTTTTTGAAAAGTATGCCGAGTAGGTTGGGCTTGTTGCTTAATATGACTGCAAAAAGTTTAGAAAGAGTTCTTTACTATGAGCAGTACATGGTTACTGATCCTGGAAATACTCCCTTAGAAGAAAAACAACTCCTATCTGATAAAGAATTTAGAGAAGCTCAAGATGAGTTTGGGGATGAATTTGAGGCCAAGATGGGAGCAGAGGCTGTAAGAGATGTTCTTGGTAGAATAAATCTTGAGGATGAACTTGAGGAACTTTACGACCAAATGCATGACACCAAGTCAAAGCAGATTAAGAAAAAATTGGCTAGTAGGCTAAAAGTTACTCAGGGGTTTCTTCATTCCGGAGCTTCCCCTGAATGGATGGTGTTGGACAGTATACCTGTAATACCACCAGATCTTAGACCACTTGTTCCCCTCGAAGGTGGACGATTTGCCACTAGTGATTTAAACGATTTGTACCGTCGCGTCATTAATCGTAATAATCGATTGAAAAATCTTTTACAGCTGAAAACACCAGATGTAATTATTCATAATGAAAAGCGCATGCTGCAAGAGGCAGTCGATGCTCTTTTCGATAATGGCAGGCATGGTAGAGCAATAACTGGCTCGGGAAATCGTGCACTAAAATCTTTAAGCGATATGCTTAAGGGTAAACAAGGGCGCTTCCGTCAAAATCTTTTAGGAAAGCGAGTTGATTATTCCGGACGTTCCGTGATCGTTATTGGTCCAGAACTTAAGCTTCATCAATGTGGATTGCCAAAGAAAATGGCATTAATTTTATTTGAACCATTCATAATTCGCAGGCTTAAAGAACTAGGTTTTGTTCATACCGTTCGAGGTGCGAGAAAAATGATTGAAAGCCGTTCTCCAGAGGTGTGGGATATTTTAGAAGAAGTTACAAAAGGACATCCGGTTCTTCTTAATCGGGCTCCTACCCTACACAGGCTTTCTATTCAAGCATTTGAGCCGGTACTTATTGAAGGTAACGCAATTCGCGTGCATCCTCTTGTTTGCACAGCTTATAACGCAGACTTTGATGGTGATCAAATGGCCGTACATGTGCCGCTCTCAGTTGAGGCTGTAATGGAAGCAAAGCTTTTAATGATGGCGACGCACAATATCTTTTCACCATCCAGTGGGAAGCCAATTTTGACCCCTTCTCAGGATATTGTATTGGGTTCATATTTCTTAACGATGAACCCAAAAAACGAACCCATTAAAGGAGAGAAACTTCCTTTGCTTGGTAGTTTAGAAGAAGCTTTGAGTGCATTACACGAAGGCGTACTTAGTTTACATGACTGGATAAACATGAAGAATCCAGATAAAGGTAAACAAACACTTTTTGGTATATCTAAAAAAAGTTGCGTTTGCACAACTGTTGGTCGTGTACTCTTTAATACGATATGGCCAGATGAACTGGGATTTTTTAACCAGCCTGCACTGAAAGGTGATTTGGGTAATTTGATTTTAGAGACTTTCCGCCTTAGTGGTAAAGAAGAGACAATTGAGTCTTTAGACCGCCTCAAGGAAATGGGTTTCGATATGGCGACTAAAGCAGGTATTTCTATCGGAATTTTTGATATGATCATTCCGCCGGAAAAAAAGCAGCGAATCACAGTCGCCCGAAAAGAAATTGATAAAGTTGAGGATCAATTTAAAAAAGGCATTATTACTCGTGGTGAAAGGCACAATAAAATTATTGATGTTTGGACAACTGCTACTGATGATATTGCAAAAGAGGTTTTCGCCTGTTTAGACGAAAATATGGGCAAGGACACAATTAATCCAGTCTTTCTCATGATGGACTCTGGAGCAAGGGGGAACCGCCAACAGGTTAGACAGTTATGCGGAATGCGTGGTTTAATGGCAAAACCGTCTGGTGAAATTATTGAGCAACCAATTTTGGCTTCATTTCGAGAAGGTTTATCTGTTCTCGAATACTTCATGTCCACACATGGAGCCCGTAAAGGGTTGGCTGATACTGCACTAAAAACAGCAGACGCGGGATACTTAACGCGTAAATTGTGTGATGTTGCTATGGATTGCATTATCGTTTGCGATGATGATGATAGAAGAGACGGAGTTGTAAAAAAAGCCATAATGGAAGGCGACAATGAAGTAGTCCCATTGAGAGACAGAATTATTGGTAGATATTCAACTGATGACATTATAAATCCTTCTAACCCCAGTGAAAAAGTTCTTATTTCAGGAAGTCTTATAACGGAGGAAATTGCGTCAACTATTGATGCTCTAGGTATTACACGAGTTCGTGTGATGTCTCCTTTATCCAGCCGTATAAAAAATGGATTAACCGCATTGGAATATGGGATTGACCCATCAACAAATAGTTTAGTTAAGCAGGGTTCGTCTGTAGGTATTATTGCTGCTCAATCAATCGGAGAACCTGGCACTCAATTAACAATGAGGACTTTCCATATCGGTGGAATCGCTAGTGCCGGACGGGAAGACCCTGTAATCAATGTGAGAAAAGCCGGTAAATTAAAGTACATGGGTTTAAGATTGGTTACTTTAGCGAACGACCAGCAGGTCACATTAAATAAAACTGGCTCGATTCAGGTACTTGATGAAGATGACCGGATAATTGATGACTACCCTATCCCGGCAGGTGCATTACTCCATTTTAAAGACGGAGATGCTGTTGAGGATGAAGCTTTATTAGCACAATGGGATCCTTACAACATTCCGATTCTTTCCGAAAAGAAGGGAATTATTTCATTCGAAGATATGCTGCCAGGCGTAACGACAAAAGTGGAACGAGATGCATCGGGTGGTCGATCCATGGTCGTTATCGAACATAAAGAAGATTTAAATCCTCAAGTTATTGTTAAAGATTCATCAGGGAACCCTATTGCAACTTATTCTGTACCAACTGGTGCACAAGTTGCAGTTGATGAAGGCACACGAATCGATGCTGGATCTATTATTGCAAAAACTCCAAGGCAGGCATCTAAAACTCAGGATATTACTGGGGGACTCCCCCGAGTGGCAGAGCTTTTCGAAGCCCGTCGGCCTAAAGAAGGTAATGTAGGTCAAATGGCTAAAATTGATGGAATTGTTTCCGAAGCAGGTACATTACGATCTAAAAAAAGGTTATTAGTTACCAATGAGGAATCAGGACAGGTCGAGGAACATTTAATTCCCCACGGAAAACATGTTCTTGTTCAACCAGGTGATTTTGCACAAAAAGGTCAGTTAATTACTGAAGGAGCAAAAGACCCTCACGAAATCTTGGAAATTCTCGGTCCATCTGCTGTTCAGGAATATTTAATTGAAGAAATTCAAAAAGTATACCGCCTCCAAGGAGTTACCATCAACGATAAGCATTTAGAAGTAATTATTTCTCGTATGCTGTTCAAGGTACGCATAACAGATCCTGGAGATACAGAATTTTTCTGGGGAGATCAAATTGACCGATTTGCGTTTATGGATGCAAATGAAGGTATTTCTGAAAAAGGAGGTAAGCCAGCTGAGGGTGAGCCTATCTTGCTTGGAATTACAAAAGCATCCCTTGAAACAGATAGTTTTATTTCTGCCGCATCTTTTCAGGAAACTACACGTGTGCTTACTAATGCAGCCACACTTGGAAAGATTGATGATCTAAAAGGATTTAAGGAGAATGTCATTATGGGACACCTTATTCCTGCTGGTACTGGACTTCCTAAATGGCGCAGGCTAAAAATTGATACACTTGGTTCTGCTAAAGTTGAGGAAAAAACAGCATAATTAATTTTCATAAATATTATTTAATACTTGAGAAATTCAATAAACCTGTTACTTTAGCAACTTTTCCTTAATTTTCTACCCATGCCCACAATAAATCAATTAGTAAGAAAAGGTCGTCGCATTCAAAAAGCGAAGACAAAATCGCCAGCCTTGAAAGCATGCCCTTTTCGCCGAGGAGTTTGCGTACAGGTGACTACTCGTACTCCTAAAAAACCTAACTCAGCTATTAGAAAAGTTGCAAAGGTTAGATTGACTACTGGACACGAGGTCATTGCTTATATTCCTGATGAAGGACATAATTTGCAGGAACATAGTATTGTTTTACTGCGCGGAGGTAGGGTAAAAGACTTAAATGGAGTTAGGTATCATATTGTTCGCGGTACTCTAGATTGCCAAGGTGTTGAAAAAAGAAGAAGAAGTCGTTCAAAATATGGCGTAAAACGCCCAAGGAAGTAGTTTTTATTATGTCACGCAGACGCAAAGCAGTTAAAAGACCATCTATGCCAGACCCTAGGCATGGTAGTCCATTAGTCAGTACACTTATCAACGCAGTTATGCTAAGTGGGAAAAAGGCATTAGCCCAGAGAATAGTATATGGTGCTATCGAAAAAATGGCTGAAAAACTCGAGAAAGGTAATCCAGTTGATTTAGTTCTTGGAGCCTTGGAAAATATTCGCCCTAAGATCGAGGTTAAAAGTAGGCGAGTTGGTGGAGCTACTTATCAGGTTCCTATTGAAGTTCCTTACGAACGCCAACAGAGTCTTGCGTTTAGATGGGTTGTAAAAGCAGCAAGTGCCCGCAAGGGTGCACCAATGTCTGATTCTTTAGCAAGTGAACTTATAGATGCATACAATAACACTGGCTCAGTCGTAAAAAAACGCGAAGAAACACACAAGATGGCACAAGCCAATCGTGCGTTTGCTCATTTGCGTTGGTAATTATTTTTTAGATGAGCGACAAAGAAAATTTCTCACCAGCCAATTCAGGCGATCGTCCAACTGTGCTTGAGCATACTCGAAACATTGGAATTGCTGCCCACATCGATGCCGGAAAAACTACCTGCACAGAACGAGTACTTTATTACTCAGGTGTGGTACATAAAATTGGTGAAGTTCATGAAGGTGGAGCCACAACCGACTGGATGGAACAAGAGCGTGAAAGGGGAATTACCATTACATCAGCTGCGATTTCCTGTGGGTGGACAACAGCAGATGGTCCATTTTCTTCAATTCCTCACCGTATTAATATAATTGATACCCCCGGGCATGTTGATTTTACCGCCGAGGTTGAAAGATCATTGCGTGTATTAGATGGTGCTGTCGGAGTATTTACATCTGTAGAAGGCGTTCAACCTCAGTCTGAGACGGTATGGCGTCAAATGGATAAATACAATGTTCCCCGCTTGGGTTTCATTAATAAAATGGACCGTATGGGTTCTGATTTCCTTGCTGCGGTTGGGACCATGAGAGATAAATTAGGTGCAAATGCTCACCCGCTCTACCTTGCAATAGGTGCTGAAGAGAATTTTAAAGGATTAATTGATTTGGTTAAGATGGTTGCATATATTTATGACGAATCTGACACATCTGGAGTTAGATTTACTGTGGAAGATATTCCTTCTGATATGGAACAACTTGCATCTGATTATCGTGAATCACTAATTGAAGCGGTTTCAGACTTTGATGATGATATCGCGAATAAATTCTTAGAAGGAATAGAAATTTCTGAAGATGAAATAAAACTTGGGATTCGAAAAGCCACTCTATCACTTAAGTTTATTGGAGTTATTCCAGGTAGTGCATTTAAAAATAAAGGCGTCCAAATGTTGATGGATGCGGTTGTTGATTACTTACCAAGTCCACTTGATTTGCCACCAATGAAGGGTGAAGACTCTGATGAACAACCAGTCGAAGTCTCTCCCGATGATGGTGCTAAGGTTGCTGGGCTTGCGTTTAAGTTGATGTCAGATCCGTACGTTGGAAAGTTAGTTTTTTATCGAATTTATCAAGGAACATTAAGAAAAGGATCTACTCTTTACAATCCACGAACTCGGAAAAGCGAAAGGGTTTCTCGGTTAATGGTTATGAAAGCTAATGATCGTGAAGATATTGATGTTGCTTATTCGGGAGACATTTGTGCTTTAATTGGGGTAAAGGATGTTGTCACTGGCGACACTTTAGCTGATAAAGATTTAGATCTTAGACTCGAGCCTCCCAGTTTTCCAGAACCTGTTATTTCTATGTCCATTGAGCCTGCCACCAAAGCGGACCAAGAAAAAATGGGTATTGGTCTTCAGAGATTGGCAGAAGAGGATCCAACTTTTGGTTTATCTACAAATGAAGAAACTGGCCAGACCATCATTTCCGGAATGGGTGAGTTACATCTTGATATAATTAGAGATCGCTTGTTCAGAGAGTTTAAAGTGGACGCAAACGCTGGTAAGCCACAAATAGCATATCGTGAAACAATGCTTAAGTCTTCCGAAGGTAATGGAAAATTTATTCGTCAGTCTGGTGGACGTGGTCAGTATGGTCATGCACTCATAAAGATGGAACCACTTGAAAAAGGTAAAGGAATTGAACTCGAAAACAAAATAGTTGGTGGGTCAATCCCCAAAGAATTTATTAAACCAACATTTGACGGGATTAAGGAAGCTGCACTTTCTGGTGTTGTTGCTGGGTATCCGGTAATTGATTTCAAAATAACTTTATATGATGGTTCATTTCATGATGTAGATTCCTCTGAGATGGCTTTCAAAATGGCAGGTATTTTTGCATTTAAGGATGCAATGAAAAATGCAAACCCTATTTTGTTGGAACCAATCATGAAGGTCGAAGTATCAACACCTGAAGATTATCAAGGTGAACTCATGGGTGATCTTAATCGACGTCGCGGCCAAATCCAAGGAATGGAGACTCGAGGTAATGCTTGTGTTATTCAAGCATTTGTTCCTTTAGAAAATATGTTTGGTTACTCCACCGATATGCGATCTTTATCATCCGGTAGAGCAGATTATTCTATGACACCATCTCATTTTGAACAGGTACCTCAAAGCCTTGTTCAAACTATTGTTGAAACCTCAAGCAGAGAACCTGCAAGAACATAATTACTTTTAAATGAACGGACAGCGCATACGCATTAAACTTCGTGGTTTTGATTACCGTGTTATTGATCAGTCTGCAAGTGACATTGTAGATACTGCAAAAAGAACAGGTGCCCGCGTTGCGGGGCCGATTCCTATGCCAACTAGGATCGAAAGATACACCGTAAATCGATCACCGCATGTTGACAAAAAGTCAATGGACCAGTTCGAGCTTAGAACTCACAAACGCCTTATTGATATAATCGAACCAACTGTTCAGACAGTGGATGAATTGAAAAAACTTAACTTACCCGCAGGAGTCGAAATTAACATTAACGTATAGAAAAAAGGTTACTAATAACCTTTAAAGCAGGTATTAAATGGTTAAAACCGCCTGCCGCTTAAAGAATGAAACTTGAATTACTAGGAAAAAAGCTTGGCATGAGCCAAGTGTATGACTCGGACAATAATCTTGTCCCAGTAACAATTATCGAAGCTGGTCCTTGCCCTGTTTTGCAGATTAAAACCATTGAAAAAGATGGTTACAATGCCGTTCAAATAGGATATAATCCTAACGGGAAATCTCCGAACAAAACAAATGCTTGCGTTAAAGGGCATGCCAAAAAAGCAAATGTGGATTCTCAACAAGTGTCTCGGGAGGTTCGTTTGAATGGTGACCATGATTTTAAAATTGGCTCTAGCATAACTGTCGATGATTTTAAGTCTGTCGACATGGTGGATGTTGTTTCGAAAACGAAAGGTAAAGGTTTTCAAGGTGTTGTAAAGAGATGGAATTTTGGTGGAGGTCCTGCATCCCACGGTTCAATGTTCCATCGCAGAGGTGGATCCTATGGATTATGCCAATGGCCGGGAAGAATTTTTAAAAATAAAAAGATGCCGGGGCATATGGGCGACAAAAGCAGGACAACACAGAACTTGAAAGTAGTTAAGGTTTTGCCTGAAAAAAATATTCTTCTAATTAAAGGTAGCGTGCCTGGTCATAAGGGTTCAATCATTACCTTGCGCATTGCCAAGAAGACCATTCAAAAAGGATAGTAAATGAAATTTAAGTTTTTTAATTCAGACGGTTCTGCAAACGGCGACAAAGTGGTCGACAACTTTCCAAATCTTGACGAAGGAAAGGGTGTTGATGCTTTAAGGCAGTCGATCATCGCGGTACATGCGAATCAAAGACAGGGAAATGCTTCTACAAAAGTTCGTTCTGAGGTAAGGGGATCCGGTAAGAAAATCTACAGACAAAAAGGATTAGGTGTAGGCAGAGCTGGTGATAAAAAAGCAACACAACGTCGCGGGGGAGGAGTTGTATTCGGTCCTAGGCCGCGTTCGTACAACCAGAAGCTCAACAAGAAATTGAAGCTGCTCGCGATGAAAAGAGCTTTGGTAGATCAGGCGGTTTCAGAAAATATTGTTCTCATTGAAGAGTGGAAAGTTTCTGAACCAAAAACAAAGTTGTTTCTCGGTCTTATGAATAAAATTGTTCCCGACGCCAAGAAAGTCCTTGCTATAGATGACTCATTTGACGGCAAATTCGCTTTAGCTGCACGTAATTTATCGACTGCTCGTTTGGGAAGAGCACAAGATTTAGGAGCTCTAGACATTGTGCAATGTGATCAAATAATTCTCAGTTTGAAAGGGCTAGATATTTTACTTGCAAAATTTAACACGGAGACAGCTAAATAATGAAAGAAGCAGTTACTATACTTAAAGAGTCTCTTCTAACAGAGAAGGCAACCATGCTTTCATCTAAGCTTAATCAATATTTATTTTCCGTTACCCCATCATCTACAAAGCCTAATATCAAAAGAGCGGTAGAGAGCACTTTTAGTGTTAAGGTTTTAAAAGTTAATACGATTAATGTTAAACCTAAATCAAAACGGGATCGAACAAGGCGGAATAAACTTGGTTTTAAAAGTGGAATGAAGAAAGCAATCGTTACTCTTCAATCTGGAGATAGTATTGATTTAGCCTAGGAGATTAAGTTTATGCCAATTTTACAACAAAAACCAGTTACGCCTTCAGGAAGATTTTTTCTCAAGAATAAAGTAGATCTTGCAAAAAAGAGACCCGAGCGTGCTTTAACAAAATGCGTTCACCGTAAAAAAGGTAGAAATGCATACGGTCGCATCACATCGAGGCGTCGAGGTGGAGGCCACAAAAGACTTTACAGGCAAATCGATTTTAGGAGGGAACAAATTGATCAACCATCTAAAGTAATTGCATTGGAATACGATCCCAATCGTACTGCTCACCTCGCCTTGCTCGAGTTTGAAGATGGTACTAAAACTTATATTCTTGCACCTTCTTCTGTTTCAGTTGGAGATATTCTCTTAAGCTCTAATCAAAAAATTGACTTTAAACCAGGTAATGCTCTTCCACTAAATTTAATCCCACTAGGTACTAAAGTTCATTGTGTAGAAATGTTACCTGGTGCAGGTGCTAAACTAGCAAGATCTGCCGGATGTGAGGTTCGTTTGATTTCTGTTGATGGAAACCACGCATCGTTAAAAATGCCGAGCGGTGAAATTCGTTTAGTTAAAGAATCATGCCGAGCCACAATTGGATCGGTTGGCAATTCTGCACATCAGAAGTCTACTATTGGTAAGGCTGGTAGAAACCGCTGGAAAGGCCGTAGGCCAAGAGTTCGTGGCGTAGCCATGAATCCTGTTGATCACCCAATGGGTGGTGGCGAAGGAAGGACATCAGGCGGAGGTCACCCTTCCTCTCCATGGGGTCAATTGTCTAAGGGATTTCCTACAAGAAAAAAATCGAAAACCTCTAATTCTCAGATACTTGTTCGTCGAAATGGACGAAGAGTTAAATAAATAAATTTATCTTATGACGCGTTCTATAAAAAAAGGCTTTTTCGTTGAGCCAGGTCTTATGAAAAAAGTGATTAAAGCACAAAATGAAGGAGATCGTAAGCCAATAAAAACATGGTCACGAAAATCAACTATAACACCTGATTTTGTTGGTTTGAACTTTACTGTACACAATGGGAAAAGTTTCTTACCTGTATACGTAACTGAAAATATGGTTGGTCACAAATTGGGTGAGTTTTCAGCCACACGATCATTTAAATCTCATAATCCTCATACCCAAAAATAATATTCATCATGGAAGTAAAATCGTATTCAAAATACATGAGGATTTCACCTAAGAAAGCTAGGGAAGTGGCAAGGATCTTGCCCGGTAAAAAGGTTACTGAAGGCGTATCCTTATTAAGATATATTCCTCGAAAAGCCGCTCGACTTTTAGATAAAACTTTAAAATCGGCAATGGCCAATGCAGAGAATAACTCAAATCTTAATGCTGATGACTTATTGATCAAAGAGGCTATTATTGAAGAAGGTCCTGCCTTGAAGAGATTTAGACCCTGTGCCAGAGGTTCATCCCACCCTTACAAAAAACGTATGAGTCATATACGTATAGTTTTAACAGACGAAGCTTAATTATTATGGGACAAAAAGTTAATCCAATAGGTTTTCGTTTAGGAGTCAGGCGTAATTGGAGTGCTCGTTGGTATGCCAACAAGCATGATTATTCCAAGTTTCTTGAAGAAGATAATTTAATAAGAGCTTTTCTGGAGAAAAAGTTACGATTTGCATCCGTTCCAAGAATAGTTATTGAAAGGGCGTCAAGTAGGACACGTGTTACTATTTGGACAGCTCGTCCAGGCATTGTAATTGGACGTAAGGGTCAGGAGTTGGATACTCTTAGGGATTCTTTAAATAAAAATATTAGTAATGACATAAGGCTTGAAATTCAGGAAATTAAAAAGCCCGACTTAGTTGCTTCATTAGTTGCTGAAAATGTAGCTTTACAGCTGGAGCGTAGAATTGCTTTCAGAAGAGCAATGAAAAAAGCTGTTCAAACAACCATGTCTATGGGTGCCGAAGGAATTCGCATCCAATGTGCGGGTCGTTTAGGAGGTGCTGATATTGCGAGAACCGAGCAAGCAAGAGAAGGTAGGGTTCCTCTGCACACGCTCCGTGAAAATATTGATTATGGTCTCGTAGAAGCCAACACAGTGTATGGCATAATTGGTATCAAATGCTGGGTGTGCCTTAAGGACGAAGATAAAATTTTCTAAATCATTTTGTTATGCCTAAATTACTTCCATCCCGTACAAAATATAGAAAAGTTTTCAAAGGTCGCGTGCGTGGCACTGCTTCTAGAGGGAATACTGTTTCCTTTGGAGAGTTTGGTATTCAATCCTTAACTCGTGGCAGAATGACCTCCAACCAAATAGAGTCAGCTCGTGTAGCCATTAACCGTCACCTTAAGAGAAAAGGGAAGGTTTGGATTCGAGTATTTCCTCACAAACCCGTAACAAAAAAGCCAGCTGAAACAAGACAGGGTAAGGGTAAGGGTCCTGTAGATCATTGGGTTGCTGTAGTTAAGCCTGGTCATGTTCTTTTCGAAATTGCTGGTTGTTCATTAACTTTAGCGAGGGAAGCACTTGGGCTAGCAGATGCTAAATTGCCTTTTCGTTGCCGACTTGTTCAACGAAAACAAACCTTTTAATTTATCCATGAAAATGTCAGAAATCAACGATTTGTCGGATACCGAACTAGAAAAGAAATTTCGCGAACTCGGTAAAGAGTTATTAGATCTTCAAATAAGAAAACAAACTGGTCAGGTTGAAAAGCCTCACCTTATAAAAAGCATTCGTCGCGACCGGGCTAAAATTTTAACAGTGCTAACTCAACTTAAGTCAAAAAGTGCTTAACCAAAAATTTGTATGACTACTGAAGATATAAGAAATAACCGTAAGGAATTAATCGGTTTGGTAAGATCAAAAACCGGTGATAAGTCGGTCAAGGTTGTTTACGAATATAAGACGCCCCACCCTCTTTATAAGAAAGAGATACGGAGAAAAACCACCGTTCATGTTCATGATGAAAAGAATGATTCAGCAGTTGGTGACAAAGTAAAAATAATATCCACTAGACCGCTTAGTAAACTTAAGCGTTGGCGGATATCTCAGATTATTGAAAAAGCCCCAGTATTATAAATAGCCATGATACAATTATTAAGTAGGTTAAATGTTGCTGACAATACGGGTGCAAAAAAAGTTCGTATGATTCGCAGGATTGGTCAAAATAAAAAAACTGCTTCTATTGGTGACATAATAGTTTGTCATGTTAAAGAAAGTTCCACAGAAGCATCAGTCAAAAAAGGTACTGTCGTTAGAGCCTTGGTTGTTCGTACTAAATCTCCCGTTCGAAGAAGAGACGGCAGCTATTTAAGGTTCGATGAAAATGCATGCGTGATTGTTAACGATGATGGAACACCGAAGGGAACCCGTATTTTTGGTCCGGTTGCACGAGAACTACGACTTAAATTTATGAAAATAATTTCACTCGCACCTGAGGTTTTATAATTATGTCCAACAAAATAAAAAAAGGTATAGAAGTTGTTGTTATTGCTGGAGATCACAAGGGTAAAAAAGGCAAAATCCTGCATGTAAACCGTGAAAAAAATAGGGTTTTAGTTGAGAGTGTGAACATGATAAAGAAGCATGAAAAAAAATCGCAGGACAATCCTCAGGGATCAATTATCGAAAGAGAGTCATCAATACATATTTCAAACGTAAAACCTGCTGAATTGGCGAAAAAATAATATTTCATATTACCCTTAAATATACAAAGATTAATGAGTGTTCCTGAACTAAAAAAGATTTATTTAGAAGAAGTTGTTCCAGCTCTTCAGAAAAATTGTGGTTTTCAAAATCTACATCAAGTACCAAAAATTGACAAAGTCGTTTTGAATAGTTCATTTGGCGTTGAATTGGACAAGAACGGTATTGAAGAACTTCGTAAAGATATAACTTCACTTTCCGGACAAGCACCAATTGTGATTAAGGCTAAGATGAGCGTATCTAATTTTAAATTAAGGGAAGGAATGCCTGTCGGAATTAAGGTTACTCTCCGGGGTAATGTAATGTGGGAGTTTCTTCTCAGACTAATTGCAATTGCTCTCCCTAACATTCGTGACTTTAGAGGAGTTTCTTCGAAATTGGATGGTTTAGGAAATTATACGCTAGGTATAATTGATCACAGTATTTTTCCTGAAATTAATGTAGAGCGCCAGAGGACAAATACAGGGCTTGATATCTCAATCGTGACTACTGCTGAGAATGATGATCATGGTAAAGAACTTCTGAAACTCCTAGGTATGCCATTCCGCAAGCAACCAACTCAATCTTCAAGCGAGCAAAAAGCTGCTTAAAAACTTTCATAACTATGGCTAAGAAATCAGTAATTCATCGAAATAAAAAGAGGGAAAGGCTCGTCGCAAAATACGCGACAAAGAGAGCATCTTTAAAGAAGATATTATCTGACCCAGGTACTTCCGAGGAAGATTTTTATATCGCCCAAGCCAAGCTTACAAAGCTTCCAAAGAATTCTTCGCCAGTAAGACTTGTTAATCGTTGTACTTTGACTGGAAGGCCTAGAGCTACGATTAGAAAGTTTGGCCTTTCTAGAATATCTTTTAGAGAGCTCGCATTACAAGGCAAGATACCGGGTGTTATTAAAGCATCCTGGTAAGTAATTTTAATTTAATTTATTATGTCAGTACACGATACCATAGGAGATTTTATAACCGTTATCAGAAACGCAGGCCAAGCCGGCAAGGTAACCTGCAGTTACCCTCATTCCAATCTCAGATTAGGCATCGCTCAGATTCTAAAATCCCGCGGGTTTGTTGAAAATTGTGATGAAGAATCAACACCATCCGGTCACAAAAATATACAAATAACATTAAAGTATATTGACGGAGAGCATGCAATTCGGGGAATTAACCGGGTTAGTACTCCAGGCAGACGTACTTATTGCGGATATCGCGATATACCACGCGTATTAGGAGGCCTTGGGATTTCAATTCTCAGTACTCCAAACGGTGTTATTGATGACAAGTCAGCAAGAAAAAACAAACTTGGTGGAGAAATTCTCTGCAGCGTTTGGTAACTTTCATACATTATTTAAAATGAGCAGAATTGGAAAAGTACCAGTACAAATACCCACAGGCGTGGAGATCAAAATAACTGATCAAAATGTTAGTGTTAAGGGCCCTAAAGGAGAATTAAACAAAGAATTTTCACCCCTTGTTTCAATTAATGAATCTGAAAATACAATTGTTGTTACCCCTGTAAACGATTCTCGGGCAGCTCAAGCTAATTACGGCACGACTCGCTCAATTATTGCTAATATGGTAGAAGGCGTAATTAAACCCTTTAGCAAAGACTTACTAATTGAGGGAGTTGGATTTCGTGCAACTGTTAAAGGAAATAAAATTGATCTGGAACTTGGTTACTCGCATCCAGTGCTTCATGATATACCAGAAGGTGTCGTTGTAACTGTAGCTGATAATGTAAAGATTCACGTTGAGGGAGCCGATAAACAAAAGGTCGGTCAAATGGCTGCTGAAATTAAAAGTTTTTACCCAGTTGAGCCATATAAAGGTAAAGGAGTTCGTATTTTAGGTGAGTATGTTCGACGTAAGGAAGGTAAAAAATCTGCATAAACCATGAAACTTTCTAAGAAAAAAGAACTTGTACAAAAACGTCGCTGGCGTATCCGGAAAAAAATTTCAGGGACTTCTCAACGCCCACGTATTGCGGTCCGCTTTACAAATAAAAACATACATGCACAATGCATAGATGATATTCAAGGGAATACCCTTATTGCATTGTCCACAACACACGCCGATCACAAGGGTGTTTTGCCCAATATGGATGGCTCAAAAAAACTAGGAACTGTGTTTGGCGAACAAATTAAAGGCAAAGGTTTCAATTCCATTGTTTTTGATCGTTCTGGGAGAAAGTATCACGGTTGCGTGAAAGCTTTTGCCGATGCACTTAGAGAACAAGGCTTAAAATTTTAATTACCATGAGTTATCCGAATCGAAAAAGTAAAAAAGCACCTGAAGTTAAAAGCGATGAACCCGAATTATTTGAGAAGGTCGTCCACATTAACCGGTGTGCAAAAGTTGTAAAAGGTGGTAGAAGGTTTAGTTTTGCTGCTCTTGTTGTTGTGGGAGATCAAAATGGTAAAGTAGGATTTGGGTACGGAAAAGCACAAATGGTTCCTGATGCAATTCGTAAAGGAACCGATCAGGCTAAGAAAGCAATGAAAAGCGTAGCCGTTTATGGTGATACGATTCCCCACACTATTCTAGGTAATTTTGATGGCGGGAAAGTATTGTTAAAGCCAGCTCGCCAAGGTACCGGAATTATTGCTGGTGGAGGTGTTCGTGCAGTTGTTGAAGCTGCCGGAGTGAAAAATATTTTATCCAAATCATTGGGATCGAACAATCAATTGTCAGTTGTTTCTGCTACTATAAATGGTTTATCTCAATTGAGGACTGCTCAAACAATATCCAAAATTCGCGGAGAAGAAGTAAGGGGTCCTGCTTTTATGGAAGCGAAACCTGTAGTCGAAACTGTCGTAAGCAGTGTAGAAGAATCATCTAAATCGTAATTTGTCATGAAAGAAAACGAAATACCAGCAGGATCAAATCGCCAAAAAAGATGTATTGGACGTGGTGAAGGTAATGGTCACGGAAAAACATCTGGGCGTGGTCATAAAGGAGCTGGCTCTAGGTCTGGATATTCCCTTCGTGCAGGATTTGAAGGTGGGCAAATGCCCCTCTTTAGAAAATTACCCCAACGTGGGTTTAACCGCACGCGCTTTCAAAACCCTTGTGCAACAGTTAATCTTTATGAGTTGGATAAGTTATCTGGTGATAAAGTCGATCTCAATAGCCTCAAGGAGGCAGGTTTAATAAGGTCCAACTCCACATCGGTAAAAATTTTAGGAACGGGTGATGTTACAAAAGCTTTTGTAGTCGAAGTTTCAAATCTTTCAAAGTCAGCTAAGAAAAAAATAGAAGCAGCTGGCGGTTCTATCAAAGAATAAAGCCTCACCGTTAATTTCATGCTCTCTGCATTTACAAACTGTTTAAAAATACCTGAGTTAAGGCAAAAAATATTTTTTACCTTGGCTTTACTTTTTATTGCACGAGTAGGTGCTAATATCCCATTGCCTGGCGTTGACCCATCACCTATCAAAGAGTTTTTTGAGTTGAGAGAGCAAACTCGTAGTGAATCTGAAGGAAATGATATCTTAGGGTTTTACAACATGTTTACCGGAGGAGCCCTTTTAAACGGTGCTCTTTTCGCACTTGGTATTATGCCCTACATAAGTGCATCAATCATAATGCAATTGATGGGTGCAGTTTTTCCTCAATTAGCTCGGTTGCAACAAGAAGGTGAACCTGGTCGACAAAAAATTTCACAGTATACACGCTATCTTACAATTTTTATTTGTTTAATTCAGGGAACTTTACTTGCAATTGCTTTACAGAATAGTCCTGGTAGCCTTATACAAGGATTTAACCCTGCCGAAATTGGGTTAGATGGTAAACCGCTGGGAGACATTGTAGTAGCTTCTTCCTCGACAATGTTCTTAGTTACTTCTGTTATTTTTCTGACCACAGGTTCCTTAATTCTAATGTGGTTAGGTGAGCAAATTACCCAACGAGGTATCGGCAATGGTATTTCCTTACTTATTACTGTTGGAATTCTATCAGACCTGCCTAAGGCCTTAGCCGACGCGTATGCCTTAGTGTTTCTTGCACCTGCAGGTGACAACATGGTCATTGTAAAAGCCCTATTAATGGTTGGATTGTTTTTAATTGTGGTGAGTGGCATTATTGCAGTAACCCAAGCCCAGCGAAAAATTCCCGTTCAATACGCCAAACGAATGGTCGGTCGCAAAGTGTTCGGTGGCCAAAGTTCATTTCTTCCTCTCAAAGTTAATTATGCCGGTGTAATGCCAGTAATCTTTGCCAGTGCAATTTTGATGTTCCCCGCTCAACTCTTGAGAACGCTGGGAGCGGCAATTGCAGATTCTCCATCTGAAACTAATTGGGCAATAAATTTAGCTAATGTTTTTGCAGACCGTGGTTTATTTTATTACTTTGTTTATGGGGGACTTATTCTTGTCTTCAGTTATTTTTGGGTTTCTATCATGTTTAAACCTGTTCAGATCGCAGATGATTTGAAAAAGAACGGGGGTTATGTTCCAGGTGTTCGTCCTGGTGCACCAACTGCCCAGTTTCTTGATTTTGTTATGACAAGATTAACTTTAGCAGGTTCGATATTCCTAACTGCAATTGCTGTATTTCCCGATTTTATTTTTAAGACCGCAAATGTTTCTTATAATGTGGCAACTTTTTTTGGAGGTACTGGAATGTTAATCATTGTTGGTGTTGTACTCGATACAATGCGACAATTGGAAACATTTCTTCTTCAAAGGCATTATGATGGATTTTTGCGAAAGGGTAGAATTCGTGGGCGTTCATCATCACAAGGAATTGAATCTTTGGAACTTAAGGACTTTGAGGCACAATGGCGTTGGCTTATTCGAGGTTCAATAATTCTTTTCTTATTTGGACTGGTAGCCTATTTCATGAAGGAAACCATATAATTTATATATTTTTAACCTAAACAGAAAAAACTTATTATGGCTAGATTGCTCGGTGTCGACATACCAAACAGAAAGAAAATTGAATTTTCTTTAAGATATATTTATGGCGTTGGTCCTACCCGTGCCAAAAAGATTCTAGAAGTAACGGGAATCGATCCAGATCGACGTACTCAGGATTTAAACGAACAAGAACTAAGTAAAATTAGTAACTATATTATCGATGAGAAAGTTATGGTTGAAGGTGATTTAAGAAGATCAGTCACAAATAATCTTAAGCGTCTTCAGAGTATTCGTTGTTACCGTGGGTTACGCCACCAGCGCGGACTTCCTGTTCGTGGTCAAAGAACTATTACTAACGCCCGTACTCGTAAGGGCGGGAGAAAAACTGTTGGTGTGGTAAAGAAAGCATAATTTTATATAATTTGTAATGAGCGAAGAAGAAAATCAAGAAGAAGATGTCCCTGTTGAGGAGAAAGCATCTAAACCCGCAAAAGTTGATAAGGCCGAAAAGCCCGAACAAGAAAATTCACCTTCAGAAGGTAAAGATGAGAAGGAGGTAAAAGCAGAGAAGAAAGAAGAAACTGCAGCTGATTTGCTTGGTGCAAATATTGAGCAGGTTAAAATTCGTAAAGCAAAAGGAAGTAAAAATATCACTTCTGGTATTTGTTATGTGGTTGCCACATTTAACAATACCAAAGTTTCATTTACTGACATGAAAGGTAATGTCATATCTTGGTCGAGTTCCGGAAAGTGTAATTTCCGGGGCTCCCGTAAATCTACTGCTTACGCTGCACAGGTTGTTACCCAAGATGCTGGTAAAGTTGCGATGTCTCATGGTATGAAAGAAGTTTTGGTTAAAGTTAAAGGTCCTGGCATGGGGCGTGATTCTGCTATTCGTGCACTGCAAAGCTTGGGATTTAGCGTATCGTCTATTTTAGATGTAACTCCAATTCCTCATAATGGTTGTCGAGCACCCAAAAGACGACGGGTTTAAATTTATCTATTACAACATTTAGAAAGTCTCAATTATGTCACGCTACACAGGTCCAACCACAAGAATCAATCGCCGTTTTGGAATGGCTTTATTTCCAGCAAATAAAGCGTTCGAAAGACGGGCCTATCCTCCAGGTCAACACGGTCCAAACTTTCGTAGAAAAGTCAGTGATTATGGAGTAGGTTTAATCGAAAAGCAGAAGCTAAGGCTCATGTATGGCCTAACTGAAAAGCAGTTTCGTAATATGTATGAACGTGCGAAGAGGAAAAAGGGTGTAACTGGAGAAGTTTTTCTAACAATGCTTGAAACTCGTCTTGATAATGTTGTTTATCGCTTAGGGTTTGCTAAAACAAGACAAGCCGCAAGACAATTTGTTAATCACGGACATCTTTTGGTAAACGGTAAGAAAGTTGATATTCCAAGCTTTGTTGTTTCTCAAGGTGATGAAATTGGTGTTAGAGAAAAAACTTCATCTCGCCAGGTGGCTACGAAAAATTTGGAAGGCTCCCAGTATCACCCGTCTCCTCCATGGGTTGAGGTAAATGCCGACTCCCTTCAAGGAACTGTAACCCGATTGCCGCAAGCTGATGAACTCGAGCAAAGCGTCAATGTTCAACTGGTCGTTGAATTTTACAGTCGTTAACTATCAAACAACACTTTTAAGCTCAAACCCCCACAAATTATCATGGCAACAAGATTAGGAAAATTTGAATTACCAAATCGTCTCGTAAAAGAAGAGGAAACTGCTACTGAAAAGTATGCTAAGTTTATTGCAGATCCTTTTGAATCTGGATATGGCCATACCATTGGCAATGCTTTCCGCAGAGTACTTCTCAGTTCAATAGAAGGAGCTGCGATTTCTTCTATTAAAATCGAAGGAGTTCAACACGAATTTCAAAGTGTTGATGGTATTGTCGAGGATGTGACTGATATAGTTTTGAATTTAAAAAAGATTCTTATTGTAAGTCACAAGGCAGAACCAGTTACAATTACGTTGGATGTTGAAAAAGAAGGAGAAGTTATAGCCGGGGACATTTCGCCTATTGAGGGAATTGAAATTATTAACCCTGAACAAATCATTCTTACAACTGATCGTAAACAAAAAGTTTTTGCAGAAATGACTGTCACTGTAGGACGTGGGTTCTGCTTAGGAGAAGACAGTAAAGATGATGGTCAACCAATAGGTATGATTAATGTCGATGCACTTTACAGTCCGGTAAAACTTGTAAAATATGATGTTCAAAATACCCGTGTTGGTCAAATGACCGACTACGATAAACTAATTCTAGAGGTTAACACAGATGGTCGTATTTCCCCAGACGATGCGTTAAAGCAGTCAGCTGCAATACTTCGCCACCATTTAGATGTATTTGACCAGATAAGCGAAGAACAAATTGAATTTGAAAGTCATACCAAGGAAGTTAGTGAAGAGCAAAACCGCCTAAAGAATTTGCTAAGCATGAGTGTAAACGAAATCGAACTGTCAGTCCGTGCAGCTAATTGCCTTAATAATGCTAACATCACTACAGTTGGTGAACTTGCTACTAAATCTGAACCGGAAATGCTTAAATATAGAAACTTTGGCAAGAAGTCGCTTAACGAAATCAAAGCCAAGTTAGAACAACTAGGTTTATCTCTTGGCATGAAATTTGAAAGTCGTTTATTAGAAACGATCGCTAACTAACCAACTTATTTAACTAGATGAGACATCGTAAACACAATCATCTCCTTGGTGTAAAAACTGCACATCGCACTTCGTTGATTGCAAACTTGTCTTGCTCTCTTATTGAAAACGGACGCATCAAGACTACCCTCGCAAAAGCGAGAGCCCTACGCCCAGCAATTGAGAAAGCTATTACGTTAGCTAAAAAAGCTCATGCTTCGGATGACTTAGCTAAGAAACTTCATTATAGAAGACAGGCAATTGCTCGCTTGAGAAGTAAATTGGCCGTGAAAAAGCTTTTTGATGAATTAGTAAGTCAGTTTGTGGGCAGAAATGGTGGGTATACCAGAATTTATAAACTTGCAATTCCTCGTTTGGGTGATGCCGCTGAAATGGGAATCATTGAATTTGTCGAAGAACTTCAAAAGAAAAAAACTAAGAAAAAAAGGAGTTCAACGAAAACCAAATCGGCCAAAGTTAAAGATGATGCTGAACCTTCAAAGGCTCCCGAAGAAGATAAAGAAGCAGGTGACCCAAAGTCTTCTGATATAGAGGATTCCGCTAATAAACCTGATGAAAATAAGGATAGTGGAAAAAGTTCTGCTAAATCAAAAAAATCTGATTCGGAAGATAAAGATGATGCTTCCGAAACTGAAAATGATGGTAAAGAAGTTGATTCATCCAAAAAGAGCTCAAAAACTAAGTCACCTTCGGGTTCCGACTCTGAATAATTTATTGAATAAGAAATCTTTTATTAGATCTTATTTATTTAGTTTGGTTTGTGTTGCTATAGGCAACGCATATGCTTTTGATTTCTTTTTTCGTTAATTAAGCAATCATTTCAAATACTTTTATGCCTCAAACTATAATAGTTTTAGATTTCGGTTCGCAATATACTCAGGTTATTGCACGGCGAATTCGGGAGGCAAATGTTTACTCTAAGGTTCTTCCTTTTAATACTGGTATCAATCAGATTAAAAAAATTAATCCTGTTGGGATTGTATTGTCTGGGGGACCGGCAAGTGTTCATTCTAAGGGTGCCCCTAAACCTAAAAAAGAAATTTTTAATTTAGGCATTCCAATCCTTGGGATTTGTTATGGTTTGCAGTTAATGGGCTCAATGCTCGGAGGTGAAGTTAAGAAAAGTCAACTTAGAGAGTATGGACGCGGAAAGTTAACAATTCTAAAAAAAGGACTACTTTTAAAAAATTTGCCAAAACAACTTACCGTTTGGAATTCCCATGGTGATTGTCTGGTTAGTCTGCCAAAAGGTTTTAAAACATTGGCTAAAACAGAAAACTCGAATTATGCATCGATTGAAAACTCTGATAAAAAGTTTTATGGAATACAATTTCACCCAGAAGTAGAACATTCTGAAAAGGGTGTAGAAATAATTAGAAACTTTCTATTTACGGTTTGTAAGTGTAAGGCAGATTGGGGGATGGATGATTTCACCATTTCCGCAGTTAATGAAATTAAGAGCAAAGTAGGGGCGAAGAAAGTCATTCTAGGTTTAAGCGGTGGGGTTGATTCGTCTGTTGCGGCTGCCTTGATTCATCGAGCTATTGGAAACCAGCTAACATGTATTTTTGTTGATAACGGCTTGCTTAGATTAAACGAACGCGAGCAGGTTAAAGAGTTATTTAAACAGCACATACCCGGTAAACTAAAGGTCGTTCTTGCAGGAAATTTATTTCTGTCCAAGCTCAAAGGTGTAACCGATCCAGAGAAAAAAAGAAAAATCATCGGAAAAACATTTATCGAAGTATTTGATGCAGAAGTAAAAAAACTGGGAAAAGTTGATTATCTTGCTCAGGGAACATTGTATCCAGATGTTATTGAAAGCGTTCCAATTGAGGGCAACCCAGCTTCATTAATTAAAAGTCATCACAATGTTGGTGGTTTACCTAAGAAAATGAAGTTAGCTTTGCTGGAACCACTTCGGGAATTATTTAAAGATGAGGTCAGAAACTTGGGGCGTTCTCTTGGTCTCAGCGAATATGTTTTAATGCGCCACCCATTTCCTGGCCCAGGACTTGGAGTGCGTGTGATAGGCTCTCTTACCTCAAAAAATTTAAAAGTCTTGAGGGAGGCTGACGCTATTTTTATTGATGAACTAAACAGCTCTGGCTGGTATCATAAACTTTGGCAGGCATTTTGTGTTTTTCTTCCCGTAAAAAGTGTTGGAGTGATGGGTGACGAAAGAACTTATGAGAATGTAATTTCACTCAGGGCGGTAACAAGCAGCGATGCTATGACTGCAGATTGGGCTCAATTACCTGACAAATTATTAAGGAAAGTTTCTAATCGAATTATAAATGAAGTAAAAGGAGCTAATCGGGTAGTTTATGATATTAGTTCCAAGCCACCTAGTACGATAGAGTGGGAGTAGCCTCCCCCCTAGATCATATGACTGAAGGATATACAAGTGATAGTGATGGTCTGTTTGAAACACTAGCCGAATTTTGTTCTTTTTCTGACTCGCAAGATCAAGTGCAAAAAGTTGTTGGAGAAATACTTCAAGACATAAAATTGAATGGGGATGAAGCTTTGCTGAGAAGAACCTTACTTTATGATAATGCGATCTTAACCAAGGGAGAGCTAGCTGTAAGTAAATCAGAATTAGATATTGCTCGTAAACAATTATCAGATACTGAAAATAAAAGCATCATGGATGCGATTGAAAATGTTACTCTTTTCCATGAGAAAAGTATTCCAGAGAACTGGAAAACCGTTAATTTACATGGAGCAGAAGTAGGTGAATTATATTACCCTATTCGTAGAGTTGGAATCTATGTTCCAGGTGGAAATGTTCCTTTAATTTCGACAGTCATTATGACGGTTACTCTTGCTAGGGTTGCAAATGTTAATGAAATTGTAGTTGTTACCCCCCCAGATTCCAATGGTAAGATTGCTCCACAAATGCTGGCAACTTTGGATATTCTTGGTATCAAAGAAATTTATAAGGCAGGTGGAGCACAAGCTATTGCTGCTTTGGCATATGGTACTGAAACAATACTTGCTGTGGATAAGATATTTGGACCAGGAAACTCCTTTGTAAATGAGGCGAAAAGACAGGTTTACGGAACTGCCGGAATCGATTTACTACCTGGCCCAAGTGAAGTAATGGTAATTGCGGATTCAACCGCAAAGGCATCTTTTGTTGCCGCAGCCTTACTTGCTCAGGCCGAACATGGGTCTGGAAAGGAAAAAATCTTCTTACTTTTTTCTGAAGAGAATCAGTACGAAAAAATTCTGGTTGAGATCAACCTGCAGTTGGAGATTTTAACCCATAAAGAAGCTATAAGAAAAGTCCTCACAAATGGATTCCTCGCAGTTCATATCTCTTCATTGGATCGAATGGTAGAAGTTGCCAATTTTGTTGCACCAGAGCATTTAGAATTACAGGTTGACGATAGTAATGTGGATTACTTGGTCGAAAATATTACCACAGCCGGAGCATTTCTTATAGGGCATATGACCGCTACATCGTTAGGAGATTTTCTTGCTGGCCCAAGTCATGTTTTGCCCACAGGCAGATCCTCTCGCTTTTCATCTGGCTTACGGTTGCATGATTTTTTGCGTCGTTCGAGTTTTATTAAATACGATAAAGATTCTACCATAAAAGCAGCACCAGCACTTAAGGTTTTTGCTGAAATGGAAAAACTTGATGGTCATGGTAGATCGTTTTCTATTCGACTCTGAAAAGTCCGATTTCTGAAAATGTTCACTAACGACCTTGTTTCCCAAAATATTTCAGGTCATGAACCTTATGTACCTGGTAAGCAGCCTCAGTTAAATGATCAAACGATCAAACTGAATACAAATGAAAATCCCTACCCGCCATCACCTCTTATTTCAGATGGACTTCAAGAACATATTGACAATCTTAGGCTTTACCCAGATTCATCTTGTGAACAGTTAAGAAATTCAATTGCACAGCTTCATAATTTAGATCCAAATGAGGTCATAATTGGAAATGGATCGGATGATATTTTGAATCTATGCACACGTTGTTTTTCTGATGTATCCAAGTCCATAGGTTTTTTTGAGCCAAGTTACTCGCTTTATAATGTTTTAGGTTCTTTGCAGGGCTGTCCGGTAAAAAAAATACCATTCCAAAACAATACATTCGAAATCAAAAATGATCTTGTCTTAGAATCAAAAACGAATTTGTTTTTTGTAACCAGCCCACACGCACCTTCCGGTAGGACTTATGAAAATTCTCTTTTCTCTTCTATTTTAAAAAATTACCGGGGTATTTTGGTTATTGATGAAGCTTACGCTGATTTCGCATCCACCAATGCAATAAACTTATTAAAAGAAAGCGAAAAGCTAATTATTATTAGAACTCTTTCAAAGTCTTATTCACTTGCGGGATTACGAGTGGGGTATGGTTTGGGATCTAAGAAAATAATTTCTGTTCTTAATCGGGCAAGAGAAGTTTATAATGTGGACAGGATTGCTCAGTATATAGCAAGGGTTGCCTTGGATGACCGAGATTATTTTTCTGAAACAAAAGCAAAAATTATTAACTCTCGAGAAAAACTTTATTCGCAGTTTAAAGATTGGGGATGGGATACTTACAAAAGTGGTGCCAATTTTTTATTTACTCGTCCGGTTGATAAGAATGGTAATACTGGAAAAAATATTGCTCAATCTTTATTTAATTTTTTGCAGCACAACCAAATTTTCACTCGTTATTTCCCAGCACACATTTTAACTGAACCATATTTGAGAATCAGTATTGGCAAAGAAAGAGAAATGGATATGCTAGTTACTAAATTGATTCAATGGCAAAGCAAAGATCTGCAAGTATAAGTCGGCAAACGAATGAAACAAATATTGAGATTTCTCTGAATCTCGATGGGGTTGGCAGCGGAAAGATTACATCCGGAATTCCTTTTTTTGATCATATGCTGGAATTATTTTCAAAGCATGGTTTTTTTGATTTAACGATAGATGCAAAAGGCGACATAGACATTGATTATCACCATTTAGTCGAAGATATGGGTATCACCTTAGGCCAGGCCTTTAAAAAAGCATTGGGTGATAAGTCTGGGATAAAGCGTTATGGCTTTTTTGTGCTTCCTATGGATGAGACTTTAGTTAGCGTTGCACTTGACTTAAGCAATCGTGCTTTCCTCGTTTATGATGCGAATGCACCCATATCAATGGTGCGAGATTTTAATATATTATTGTTTAAGGAGTTTTTTCAAGCGTTTGCTAATGAAGCAGGATGTAACCTACATATTAGATTAGAGCACGGAAAGGAACCACATCATATTGCAGAAGCAATATTTAAGGGGTTTGCGAAGGCATTAGATGTGGCTACACAAGCTGAGTCCCGCTTAGATGGCGGCGTGCCTTCAACTAAGGGCACCCTCTCCTCTTAAGTGAACATAAGCCTATGTCATTAGGTGGTCACAGGATTGGAATTCTCGATTATGGTACGGGTAATCTGAGGAGTGTTGAGAAAGCATTTTTTCACTTAGGTGCGAATGTGAAAATAATAACCTCTCCTGATAATTTGGCGGAAATTGATGCATTAGTTTTCCCAGGCCAGGGCACTTTTGACCAGTGTATGGAGGCATTAGAGGAAAAGGGTTTCTCAGTTGCAATTAAGGAATGGTTTCAATTGGGAAAACCTTTCTTAGGAGTTTGTTTAGGTCTTCAGGCGTTATTTGAAAGATCTGAAGAAGGTCAAAAACCTGGCCTTGGAATATTACCGGGTTATGTAAAAAAATTTGCCTTGGAAAAAAAATACAAAATACCCCATATGGGCTGGAATTCTGTAGAATGGGGAAATTTATCTGCGAACCCGATTACCAACGGATTGGATAATGGAGATCAATTTTATTTTGTTCATAGCTATCATGTTGTCCTCGAAGAGGATTCGTTGAATACTATTACTACCAGCTATGGATACCCTTTTGTGAGCGGAATTTTATTTGATAATTGTTTCGCAACTCAATTTCATCCCGAAAAAAGTCAGGCAAAAGGTTTGCAAATTTACCGAAATTTCATTGAAAAGGTAGTTGCAGATAATTCTCCCTAGAATTTCTCACATTATTCTTAATACCCCACTTCTCATGGATAACAATGCAACACTGACCATTGGTGATAACGACTTTACCCTAAGCATGCTTGAGGGCACTGAATCAGAACTCGCCATCGATATCAGTCAACTCCGTAAGCAAAGCAAAGTAATTACCTTTGATGACGGTTATGGCAATACTGGCTCGTGTGAAAGCAAAGTTACTTATATTGACGGTGACAAAGGTATTCTCCGTTATCGTGGTTTTGATATTGCTGATCTTGCAAACCGCTCAAACTTTTTGGAAACATCTTACCTTTTAATCTATGGAGATTTGCCTACATCTTTAGAACTCTCTGCGTTTAGTGAAAGGATTTCAAGCTACGCAGAGCTTCCTGATGAAGTTGTTTCGGCAATAAAGGCACAACCGGCAAAGACTCATCCAATGGGTGTATTAGCTTCTGCATTGCAAGCTTTAGGTGGTGCATATCCTCAATTTTGCACGAACAACCGAAAGACAGATTTAGAAACATTTGATGATTCAGCGGCACTTATTATTTCTGCAATCCGAACGATTGCCTCATCAAGGCACAGGTTTTTACAAAATGAGGCTTTGCCGGACTCAGACCCTGCTAACAGTTATTGTGAGAATTTTCTCAATATGATGTTTGGAAATGACTCAGGTTCTAACGAAATACCCCCTTCTGTGGTGAGTGCACTGGACTTAATTTTTCTATTGCATGCTGACCATGAACAGAACTGCTCAACATCAACTTGCAGAATGATTGCCTCAGGGGGAGCAAATCCGTTTGCGTCTCTTGCTGGGGGGGTATCTGCATTGTGGGGCCCTTTGCATGGCGGGGCAAATATGGCCGTTATAAAAATGCTTAATGAGATTCACGAAGCTGGTGATGACGGAAGTCGCTTTATTGAATCTGCCAAGCAGGGAAAAACACGTCTCATGGGATTTGGGCAT
>Ga0209631_10001096_pt1 | contig 35795 bp, 25 predicted proteins | sample COG_08_FD_184752 | JGI IMG/M metagenome (GOLD analysis project Ga0209631, IMG submission 184752) | Pelagic Microbial community sample from North Sea - COGITO 998_met_08 (SPAdes) (version 2) | ecosystem: Environmental > Aquatic > Marine > Neritic zone/Coastal water | place: Helgoland, sampling... | reverse complement strand
ATCCGCCGCACCGCTTCGCCGTACATTCTTGCGTAGCAGTTCCTCAACACGATCCGACTCCTCCGTGTCCTTCTGATGTCTGATACTCCAACAGACGGTGAGCTGGTTCGGCTGGCGATGAAAGGCGATGAACGCGCCTTCGGTCGCCTCGTCGAGCGTTACCAGCGACCGGCATACGCGGTTGCGTATTCCGTCACCGGTCGGCGGGAGGATGCAGAAGACGCAGCACAGGAATCTTTCCTGGTAGCGCTGGATCGACTTGAGGCATGCAGGAATCCGGACCGTTTCGGGGGATGGTTGATGACCATCGTCAGGAATCGCTCGAAGAACCTGATTCGACGGGAGGCTCTTCGGGAGATGGAGCAGGTTCCGCCGGGCGCTCGTTCACGGGCGCCTACGCCTGAGAGGGTGGCGGAGGATGCACAACTGAGAGAGATGCTCGAGGGTGCCTTGAGTCAGCTCTCTGAGGTACAGAGACAGATCGTGCTGTTGCACGATCTCGAAGGCTGGAAACACAGAGAGATCGCGGAGAGACTGGAACTCCCGTCAGGGACCGTGCGGTCCCACCTGCACTTCGCGAGAAAGGCGCTTCGGAAGGCTCTGAAAGCCATTCCTGAGATGTCAGATATGTTGGAGAGAGTCCAATGATGTATTGGTTTAAGCAGGACGTCGCCGAGACAGATGAGCTGGTCCAGGACATGGTGTTGGCCGAGGCGCTGCAGGAACTTGATCCGGGGTCCGAGGATCGAGACTACTGGCTACGTTTTCGGAGCTGGATCATGACGGAGGCGTCGTCTGAGCTCACCCGTCGCCGTATGGTCGTCCAGCTCACGGTTGAGGACGTTCTGGTGTCCTGGTCGCGGGCGGTTCTGCCGCTTGCGGTGGCTGCTGCGGTCGCGGCGATCGCATTCATACGCAGCCCTCAGGTGGAGACGACCCCGGTCGCGACGGTAGTTGGAGTCGAGGAAGCCCTGGTTGTCGACGTACGGCCGGAGACGCAGCCGGTTCTCCTGTCGCCTGACGCGGCGTCTGGGATCGTGGCGTTCGCGTCCAATATTTTCTGATGGGTCAGGCATCCCGGGCCCGTCTGACAACGGTGATGCTGCTGGTTGCCGTGTTCGGCACCGGCGTGCTGATCGGCTATGCGGCGGACACCGAGGCGACGGCGCAACCGACCGAGGTTTCAGTCGAAAGTTCGCCCGCTGATTCCACATCAAAAGAGGAGCCGCCGCGCCGCCGCCGGCTCTATGACGAGCTCGGCCCTAACGAAACACAGCTTGGCCTCATCGATTCAATCGTATCCGTGCACCGAGCCCGGACGAACAAACTCGATGAAGAAATGCGAACCCAGCTCAGCGCTGGCTTCAGGGAAATCCTCCTCGAAACTCGAGATGCAATCAAGAGTATTTTCACTCCGGAACAGGCCGCTGAGTATCAGCGCCTTCTTGACGATTACGATGCTCGGCGCGCTGCGCGTGAAAACGAGGACGAGAGGGACTGAAGTCATGCCACATATCGAGCGGGCCGCTACCCGCCTCCTGGCCCGGGCCATTGTGGGTCTGGCTATGCTCGTGCCGGTGGAAGCGAGTGCTCAGCGCAGCATCACTCTGGATGAAGCGATCGAGCGGTCGGTCATTCGAAGTCCCCAGATCGCATCCCAGCAGCAGCAGCTCGACAATGCATACCTGAGTCAGAAGACCGGTTGGGCCAGCTTTCTGCCGACGCTGAACGCCAACGGTTCCGGAGCTCTAAGGAGTGCTCAGACGTTCAACGAAGTCACGGGTATTATCGAGCCGGGCAGTTCGGACTCCTACGGTGCAGGACTGAGCGGAAGCTGGACTGTATTTGAGGGCCTTCGCCGCTTCCGAGAGTATGATGCCGCTAAGGCGGACGTCCGGGCTTCAGAAGCACGCTACGCGAACTCCCGTTACCAGGTGGCACTGCAAACGAAGACTGTGTTCTTCTCCGCACTGAGGCAGGAGGATCTGCTCGAGGTTTCCCGACAGCGTGTAGTTCAGGCCGAGCAGAACATGGAGATCGTACGTAACCGTACGCTCCTTGGAGAGGCGACGGTGTCCGACTCGCTCCGCGCGCGACTGGACGTGGTCAATGCTAATCAGGCCGTGTTACAGGGTGAGAACGCTTTGCGGGCCGCCCGCTTCTCGCTGGGTCGTCAGATCGGTATTGGACAGCCGGTGACTCCGGCCAGGCCGGGCGATCTCGAGCCGAGTCCGTTGCCGTATACGGAACAAGAAATCATAGAGCTGGCTGAGTCTGTATCTCCGTCGGTGATAGCCGCAGTGGAGAGCACGGTGTCGGCCGGACTGGGGGTCTCAGCCGCCCGCTCCCAGTACATTCCCAGCCTGCGACTCTCCTCCGGCTACAACTGGCAGAATCAGACGGCCTCGTTTTCCGGTGGCAACACGTCCTGGAATATGTCGCTGAGTATGAGCTACCCGATCTTCAACGGGTTTCAGCGTGAAACCAGTATCGATCGAGCCCAGTACATACAGAGGGTGCTGCGTCTTCAGGAGGATGACGCGCGGCTGGGTGCCCGCGAAGAAGCGGACGCTGCACTGCAAAATCTCCTGACGGCTCAGCAGGCCATCTTGATTGCTGGGGATGCGTCGTTCGTAGCAGAGGAGGACCTTCGCGTCGTCCGTGCGCGTTATGAAGTGGGCGCTGCCACGATTCTGGACATCCTGGTCAGTCAAAACGCCGTAACGCAGGCTGCCGCGGACGTCGTCACCACGCGGTACGACTACATACTCGCTCGGGCGGAGCTCGTGGCGATTTTGGGGAGAGAGATGTGAGCGAGATCATCCGCGCAGAAAATCTTAAGAAGCATTACCACCTGGGTGCCGAGACGGTCCGGGCGTGTGACGGGGTCGATCTGCTGATTCAAAAGGGTGAATTTGTCGCCATCATGGGCCCCTCGGGTTCCGGCAAGTCGACATTCATGAACATGGTCGGCTGCCTGGATACGCCGACGGAGGGACGGTACTGGCTCAACGGGACACTCGTCAGTGAACTGTCCGAAGACGACCTGGCTCGAGTACGAAACAAGGAAATCGGGTTCGTCTTCCAGACGTTCAATCTGCTTCCGCGCGCGACTGCGCTGCACAATGTCGAGCTTCCCTTGATCTACGGCGGAGTCCCGGGCAAGGAGCGCCGACGTCGCGCGGTAGAAAAGCTGGAACTGGTTGGTCTGGGCGACCGGATGGATCACAAGCCTCCGGAGATGTCCGGTGGACAGCGACAGCGCGTGGCAGTTGCGCGAGCGCTGGTGAATGAGCCCGCGCTCTTGCTCGCGGACGAGCCGACGGGGAACCTCGACTCCGTAACGAGCGAGGACATCATGCGACAGTTCGAAGAGCTCAATAAACAGGGCCAGACGATTGTCCTGGTGACGCACGAACACGACATCGCCGGGCACGCGAAGCGGCAGGTTCATCTCAAGGACGGGTTGATCGAGAGGGATTTCCTCAACCCCGAGGAGTCAACGGTATGACCAAGTTCTCTAGGTATCGCTCCGTGCTCACGCTAGGGGTGTTTGCAATTGCTGGATGTGGTACCGGAGAGGCCGCCGAGGATACCGGTCCCGGCTTGCTCACCACGGAGGCATCGGTCGGTGACCTCCTGATTCGGGCCGAGGCCACCGGAACGGTCGAGCCTGTGCGCGAGGTCGAGGTCAAGTCGAAGGCCTCCGGTGAGATTCTGCGGCTGCTCACGGACATTGGTGAGGTGGTGAGACGAGGTACGCTCCTCGCAGAGATCGACCCAAGGGACGTCCAGAATCGCTACAACCAGACCGAGGCCGATCTCGCGGTGGCTCAGGCACAGCTCGATATCGCTCAGGCCCAGCTGGAGCGACAGCAGGCGTTGCTCGAGGCGGATGTGATCACTCAGTCTGAGTTCGAGTCAGCCACGCTCTCCTTCGCGAATGCCGAAGCAGGGCTGGTAAGGGCTCAGACGAACTTTGAGCTGGCCGAGCTTCAGATGGCAGATGTGAGCATCCGGGCTCCGCTCAACGGAACGATCATTCAGAAGAACGTCGAGGAGGGCTCGGTCATTCAATCGGCGTCTTCAAACGTCTCCGGTGGAACCGCGCTCTTCGTGATGGCGAATCTTGACGACATGCAGGTTCGGACGCTCGTGGACGAAACAGACATGGGTGAGCTTGAGGCGGGCCTCAACGCGACCGTTCGTGTTGAGGCGTATGCCGATCGGACCTTCACTGGCGTGGTCGACAAGATCGAGCCTCAGGCGACGGTCGTGCAGAACGTTACGATGTTCCCCGTGATCGTCTCCATCGATAATCGTGCGGGCCTGCTGAAGCCCGGTATGAATGCTGAGGTTGAGGTACAGATCGATGAGGCTCGTGACGTCGTTCTAGTGCAAAACAGCGCCATCGTGCAGACGTCCGACGTCGGACCGGCCGCGATGGCGCTCGGCCTCGACATCGAGGCGCTCGATTTGTCCCAGTTCATGAGGCCTGGACGTGGTGGCCGTGGCGGCTTCTCGGGGGGTGCACCCCGTGGGGGGCGCCCAGATGGAGCGGCCGGCGGACAGCAAAGTGCCGCTGCGCAGACGGACGCAGACAACTCTGGGGCCGCTGGGGGGTCAGAGTCCGATGGGACTCCTGATCCACGGGCTCAGATTGCCCAGCTGCGTGCTCAGGTCGAGACTGGCGAGATCAGTCAGGATTCCATGCGGACGGTGATGCAGTCAATGCGTGGCCAGCTCGGAGGCGCTCAGGGTGGGTTCGGGCGAACCCGTGTCACTGAAGACGAAACGGCTCCCGCTCGGGAATCGCGACCGGCAGTAGTCTTCGTCCTTGGTGCAGACAGTATCCCGCAGCCGCGGCTTGTGCAGATCGGACTCGGGGACTGGGACAACACGCAGATTGTGAACGGGCTCGAAGATGGTGAGACCCTCGTCATCGTCGGCGCAGCCCAGTTGCAGGCACAGCAGGATGCCTTCCTGGCCCAGATGCGCTCGCGTATGGGTGGGGGTTCTCCCTTCGGCGGCAGTGGCCGTCCTCGCGGCCGTTAGGAGGCCAGGAATGCTCGTCTTCGAGATCATCATGGTTGCCATGGCGGCCGTGCGCGCCAACGTGCTTCGATCCGTCTTGACCACCCTCGGGATCGTGATCGGCATCGCCGCGGTCATCACCATGGTCGCGCTTGGTGAGGGCGCTCAACAAAGGGTGGAGCAGCAGATCAATCGCATGGGGACCTCGATCCTCACGATTCGACCTGGCCAGCAGATGTGGGGTGGCGTATCGCGTGGCGACACCGAACTCTCGGTCGATGACGCGGTTGCGTTGCGTGAGCAGTCGAACGGATTGCTGCAGGTTTCGCCGGAGCAGCAGTCACGCATGCAGGTGGCCTACAAGCGTTGGAACTCGAACACGCAGATCATGGGCGTGTGGCCCGAGTACTTCGACATGTATGACCACAGCCTGCAGCTCGGCCGCTTCTTCGATCAGGGTGAAGTGCAGGGTCGGCGCCGGGTGGCGGTCCTGGGGTACAACATGGCTGAGACGCTCGGTGAGACCCCTCCGGAACTGCTGGTCGGTGAGACGATCCAGATCCGCGGAATCATGTTCGAGGTGATCGGGATCATGGCAGAGAAGGGGGACGCGGCCTGGGTGCGCCCTGACGACCAGATCTTCATTCCCCAGTCCACGGCGCAATATCGCGTCATGGGTGGTAAGGACCGACTCAACTCGATCTATGCCGCCACGGCTACGCCGGAAGAGCTCGATCTGGCGTTCTCAGAGATCGACCGGATTGTGCGGCGTGAGCATCGGACCAAGGCCGGCGAGGACGCGGACTTCAACATCCGTAACTCGGCCGACCTGTTGGCGACCTTCAACGAGACGAACCAGACGTTCGCACTCCTGCTCGCCGGGATTGCCGCGATCTCTCTACTGGTCGGCGGAATCGGTATCATGAACATCATGCTCGTTTCCGTAACCGAGCGAACGCGGGAGATCGGAGTGCGAAAGGCACTGGGTGCCACGCGTCGGGCGATCATGACGCAGTTCCTGGTCGAAGCACTCTTCCTTTGTGTGCTCGGTGGCCTTATCGGTGTCGCGGCCGGGTACGGGGCCGCCGAGCTCATGACCCGTTTTGCGTCCTGGGATACGGCTGTGGCTCCAGAGGCCGTCGCCGCCGCGATCGGGTTCTCTGCCGCGGTGGGACTCTTCTTCGGCTTGTGGCCTGCTCGCCGGGCCGCTCTTCTCGATCCGATCGACGCCCTGCGCTACGAGTAGCCAATTGGCTACAACCTGAGTAGGAGCTGGACGCTGGTGCCCTGACGGACCAGTGAGATCGGCAAGGTGCCGTTAGCCATAGAGACGCCGAAGCGCAAATCTTCGACCGACTGAACAGCGACCTGATCGATCCGGGTGATGACATCGCCGGGAATGATACCTGCCATGGAGGCCGGTGTCCCGGCGGCGACGTCCACCACGAGTACGCCACGCCCAACACCGAAGTACTGGGCAAGCTCGGGCTTCAGATCGATCACCTCCGCGCCTGCCACCCGATTACGGCCGAGCAGATAGGGTGTGAGCGGTCGAAACTCGCCCGCTCCGGTCACGTCCCGAACAGTGTTGGGAGCCTGAGGAACCCGGGTTTCGCGAAGATAGTCGAAGCCTGCCGTTTGCCGGGCTGCCTGTGCCATCGCGTCTTCGAGCTCTGACGAGCGGTCTGCGACCTGCAGTAGCGCGTCGCTGAGCTGCTTGAACTGGTAGTCCTGCGAGAAGTCCAGGCGCGTAGATGAACCAGTGCGGCGTCTGAGCTGACGTTCTCGCTGAGTGAGTAAATCCTCCAGTTCGTCGGCTACACGGTTCACTTCCGACATCTCGAGTCGCAGCGAGTCGTGGGACTCACCCCGGAACACGAAGAACTCGAACGGAGCCCGCACTGCGCGGGTTCTCACTACGGCCTCGCCCGAGCCGTCAGCGATCACGGTGACCTCATTACCCCGACCCGCCATCACGCGTCGGAGCCGAATGTCGCCACTCCGTTCGGACACCAGTTCAACCCGAAGTGAATCCATGGCACGGACCCAGGTCTCGACCATGGAGTCCGCTTCGATGGAGAGCCGGAGGGTGCTGCGGGCCAGGAATGTATCGGGGCGGTCAGCTGCCTCCATGAGGCGTTCAACTCGTCGGCCGTCGCGCAGAAACTTAATGACGACGTCGGCACCCGGCTCGAGATGCAGTCGGGCGGAGAGCTCGGCCAGCTCCTGCGGCTCGTCCAGTTCGTTGATGGCGAGGATCTGGTCCCCGGGACGAATGCCGGCGCGCTGAGCAGGACTGCCCGGGCTGACGTCCGCAATGATGATCTCCTGGATACGGCCACGTGGATCAGTCAGGACGTTGAACGAAATGCCGATCCAGCCCCGCTGGGCCTCTCCCGCTTGCTCAACCGGAACCACTTGCGAGGATTGCGCGTCCGTGTCGGCTGGGAGGATCAGAAGGAGTAGTCCGAGAGCGAGTGCTCCGCCGATCGCGATCATGGGCATCTTCATCATCGAGCTCAGAACCAGTTGTCCTGGCCGGATGAGACCATTCGAAGCGCGGCATCACGCTCCGCCATCGCAGAGGCCAGAAAGCCGTTCAGGAATGGATCACCCGGCGCTTGCCGCACCGCGGCCTGGCTTACCCGGACGAGATGCTCGAGGGCTGCGAAGCGGTTGATTGGATCCACATCAATCCCTCCGTCGGCGGCGAGAAGCTGACGGTATTCGGTGACTGCAGACACGTACTGCTGTTCAGCCATTCTGACCGCCGACGCGGCGTCTTCGACCGATACGACCTGTCTTGCGATCGAGCCGGTGTCCTCCGGCATGCCTGGCTGTGCCATCGCGACGCCGGTACCCGCTCCACTCAGGAAAAGCAGGACGGCTGCAGCTGCCTTCATCCATCCTGGCGTCTGGGCAAGGCCGAGACGCGCGAAGTTACCTGGATCGTTGATCAGCCCTTCGGACCGGAGTCTGGCTTCCAGAACGCGCCAGTCGCCCTTCGGCGGAAGGAGTTCGGGCAGGGCCCCGAGTGCGATCACCTGCTCGCGGAGCGTCTCCAGCTCGGCTGCGCAGCGATCACACGTAGCAAGATGCGCCGCCTCTTCTGCTGTCGAGACTTCGTCGACGAGAGCGGCGAGTCGTTCGTGGGTCAGATGCTCCATGCTTCAGCTCCGGGTTCCTGCAGGACGCCGTCAAGATCCGCAAGCAATACGCGCATCTTGGAGCGGGCCTTGAATAGCTGTGACTTGGATGTGCCTGAGGTCACCCCGAGCACATCTCCGATTTCTTCGTGTGTGTAGCCCTCCACATCGTGGAGGATGAGCACGCGGCGCATTCCCTCAGGGAGTCCGTCGAGTGCCCGTTCCAGCCGCTTCTGCAGAAGTGAGTCCCGGTGTGCCGGCGCGATCGCAACATCGACCGGGCTTGGGCCCTCGCGCTTGCGGCGCGTTTCGGTCTTGCGGAGTGCCTGCAGCGCCGCATTCACTGCGATGCGATGTAGCCACGTCGAGAATCGGGAGTCACCACGGAAGGTGGGCAGGGCGCGAATAGCCCGGATCCATGCTTCCTGCGCGTAGTCCTGCGCCAGGTCCTCGTCCCCCGCGATCCGCCGAACAACGGCATACACCCGAGGGGCATGCCGCTCGTACAACAGGCGAATCGCGCGAGCGTCTCCGTCCGCCGCAAGGCGGATCAGGGCGCGTTCGGTGGGTTGGCTGGATTCCATATTCATTTCGCTTACTTCGACGCACCAGAGCTCCTGCAGGGTTGCCCCTGAACTACGACTGTCGACCAGAAGCTCTGGCCGGTTGTGCGGCCGTGACATAGCCTCCGTTCCGTACACGGCGGGCCGCCGCCCGGATCCTGTGAGAATTCCACGCTCGGGCCAGACTTCGCGCCCGGCTGCACTCTTCCTGACGTCTATGATTCGCTTCGAGCGGCTGACCAAGCGCTACGGACCCCTGACGGCCGTATCCGATCTTAGCCTCGAGGTACATGCCGGAGAGGTCTACGCCCTGCTGGGGCCCAACGGGGCTGGAAAAACCACGGCGCTCCGTTGCCTGGCCTCACTGCTGACCCCTACCACCGGCACGACGTGGGTGGACGGGATCTGTACCCAGGAAGCCCCGATAGGCGTTCGCCGCAGGCTCGCCTTCCTTGCGGCGTCGATGGGGCTGTACGAGCGGCTCAGCGGTACCGAGCTGATTACCTACTTCGGGCAGCTGCACGGCCTCGACGGCCCACGCCTCAACGAACGGGTCGAGGCGATGATCGATCTCCTCGGAATCGAGGACTTTCGGGACCGGCTCTGTGGTCGCCTCTCTACCGGGCAGCGGCAGCGGATCTCGCTCGCTCGGGCTCTCGTACATGATCCGCCCGCCCTGATCCTCGATGAGCCCACGATCGGGCTCGACGTCCTGAGTGGTCAGACAATCTACGAGTTCATCGATCGCGAGCGCGCTCGAGGCAAGGCCATTCTCTTCTCCACTCATCAGATGGACGAGGTGGACCTGCTCGCAGACCGCGTTGGCGTCCTGCGAGGCGGGGAACTCGTTGCCGAGGGCTCACCGGCGAGTGTCGTTGCAGACACAGGTGAGGCGAACCTCGCGCGCGCGTTTCTGTCTCTCATCAGGGAACCGGCCGGGGAGGTGCGATGAGCGCCTGGCGGGTCGTCTTTCAGAAAGAGCTGCGCGAGACCCTGCGCGATCGCCGTACGCTTCTCGTGATGATCGTCGTGCCGGTGCTTCTGTATCCGGTGCTGCTCATCACCATGGAACAGCTCCTCATATTCGGCATGCGGAACCTGGAGGCCGAGGCATCACCCGTGGCCGTGATCGGGTTCGAGGCGTCCGGGCTCGAAGAGATCGTCGACCGCTCGGAGACTCTGAGACGTGTTCCGATCGGGGACGACCCCGAAGAGGCCTTGCGGTCGGACTCGGTGACCGCGGTGCTGATCGTGGGTGCAGGGGTGGAGGCGTCTGGGAGTCGTTCCATGACGCTTATGTACGACGCCGCCTCCGATGCGTCGAATCGGGGGCGAGGCGAATTGTCTCAGGCAGTCACCGAATGGCAGGACGTGCTACTTGCTGATCGGCTGGACGCAGAAGGACTTCCGCGTTCATTCGCGATTCCGGTGCAGGTCGCCGACTCTTCGATTGCCCGGCCGGAAGAGGTGGGCGGCTACACGATGGGGCGTATCCTCCCACTCCTCCTCGTGATCATGACGTTGTTGGGCGCCTTTTATCCGGCGATCGACCTCGCTGCTGGGGAAAAGGAACGGGGAACGCTGGAGACGTTGCTCACTGCCCCTGTGCCCGCACGCGACATCGTCATTGGCAAGTTCCTGACCGTCGCACTCATCGGCGTCATCGCAGCCGCACTTAATCTGGCCAGCATGCTGCTCACGTTTCAGACCGGGATCCTTCAAGTCACGGCTCTGATCGGGCTCGAGGTCTCGATCTCTCCCATGGCGATCGTCGTGATCTTCCTCGGGCTCATCCCACTGGCCGTGCTCTTCGGCGCGCTCTTTCTCGGGATCGCCGTCGCGTCGTCGTCGTTCAAGGAAGCTCAGAACGCGCTGACGCCGGTGTACATGCTCGTCATCATCCCAGCCATGCTTCCCGTCTTCCCGGGGATCGATTTTGGTCCGTTGATGGCGATCCTGCCGGTGGCTGGTGTCTCGTTCCTCTTTCGGGACTTAATGACCGGTGGTGTCGATGTGGCGCTGGGTGCGCTGGTCCTCGTCACGACGACGGTATACGCGCTCGCCGCGCTTGCATTTGCGGCCCGTGCGTTCGGCAGTGAACAGACGCTCTTCGGAGGGGGGTCGGAGGCCTCGGAGGTGCCAAGAGAATCGCTTCGCGACCGCATGCGCGAGCGCCGGGGGAGAGGCGGTGTCCCTACGCCCGGAGCTGCGGTGCTCTTCATTGCGCTCGCAGCAGTTTTCTTCTTCTGGGGCGGCATCCCGCTTCAGATCCTGTTTCGCGAGCGTGGATTACTTGCCGCCGAATGGCTGCTGCTCTTCGTGCCAGCTGTCGCCTTCGTGTTTCTGGGTGGCTTCGATCCGATACGGACTCTCTCGCTCCGTCGTCCGACCGCCCTGCAAACGGCCGCTTCCGTCCTCGTCATCCTCGGTGCCGTGCCCCTAGTCTGGGTGGTCGGGTGGCTACAGACATTCATCTTGCCGGTCCCGTGGGAACTGCTCGAGGGCCTGGAACAACTTGTGACGGCGGAGACCGCAACGCGGCTTCTCTGGCTACTGTTGCTGCTTGCGGTCACCCCGGCGATCTGTGAGGAGGTCGTGTTTCGTGGCGTCCTCCTCGGTGGCACCCGGGATCTCGAGCCCTGGCGGATCATCGTGCTGAACGGACTCGTGTTCGGTGCCTTCCACCTCTCGTTCGAAACCGTCATCCGATTCCTTCCGACGGCAATACTCGGCATGGTCATCGCGTGGGCGGTGTGGCGTACAGGCTCGATCTGGGTAGGGGTGCTGATGCACTTCCTCAACAACGGGACGATCGTGGTCCTCGCCTCGACCCCCGCGCTCCAGGAGTTGTTCTCAGACCCGGAAGCACCCCCCCCCCTCTGGCTCGTTCCGGTCGGTATGGTGATCTTCGCGGCCGGAGTTCGACTGTTGCGAAGCGTGACGACTCCACCGGTTACCGGGCTCGAGGCACCGGGACCGACTTCACTCCCTCCAGAGACATCATGAGCAATCAGGATCACATGCGCGGCGCTACCCATCTCGAATGCACCGGAACCGGCGAGGTTGTGGAGAGCGAACAGCTCATCGGTCTGTCTGCAGCCGGGAAGCCGCTCTTCGCCCGCTACGATCTCGAGGCAATTCGTGACGACTTCCAGATGTCGGACGTCGCGTGCCGAGATGCCGATCTATGGCGGTATGCCGAGGTCTTGCCTGTGCGCGATCCTGCAGCCCGGATCGCGCTTGGAGAGGGATGGACGCCACTACTGGAATCGACGCGCACTGCCGATCGCCTGGGCGTAGGCCGCGTCTGGATCAAGGATGAGGGACAGAACCCGACCGGGAGCTTCAAGGCACGGGGCCTGGGTCTGGCGGTTTCGCGCGCGCTCGAGCTCGGTGCTACGGCGCTTGCGCTGCCCTCCGCCGGAAACGCAGGTAGTGCAGCCGCGGCCTACGGTGCGGCCGCAGGCCTGCCGGTGCATGTGGTGGTGCCCACCGATACGCCCGCTCCAATCCTCGAGGAGATGCAGGCACTCGGGGCGCATGTGCAGCTGCTGGACGGCCTGATCAGCGATTGCGGCAAGGTGGTGAAGAAGGGTGTGCAGGAGCACGGCTGGTGGGACCTGTCCACACTGAAAGAGCCTTATCGGGTCGAGGGCAAGAAGACCATGGGGTACGAACTCGTCGAGCAACTCGGTGGCCGTCTGCCGGACTCGATCATCTATCCGACCGGAGGAGGCACCGGCCTCATCGGGATGTGGAAGGCTTTCGACGAGATGGAGGCTCTGGGATGGATTGGTTCTGCCCGCCCGAAAATGTTCACCGTTCAGGCCTCGGGCTGCGCACCGATGGTTCGTGCCTGGGAGCGGGGTGAAGAGCATGCCGAAATGTGGCAAGGCGCCGAGACGTATGCCTCCGGACTCCGTGTTCCGGGCGCTGTCGGTGACTTCCTGATTTTGCGCGCGATACGCGAATCCGGTGGCGGTGCGGTTGCGGTGCCGGATCATCTGATGGCCGACTGGGTCGCCAAGCTAGGAATAGATACCGGGATCTTTGCAGCTCCCGAGGGAGGTGCCACTGCGGCCGCCGTTCCCATGCTCATGGAGAAGGGGCTTATCTCACCCGATGATGAGGTGGTCCTGTTCAACACGGGCAGCGGGCTCAAGTATGTTGGCATGACCCCTGTCGACTGACCTCGACCCACATGCTCGCACTCTTCTGGTTCGTCTTTGGCGCCGGCTTGGCGACCCTGGCCATTACAGCGGGGGTCAGTCTGCGATCGCGGAGCGTCGAGGTGATCGGTCGGGGACGACCGTTAATCGACGATGTCGCGATCGATCAGATCATTGAGCAGGGAGAAATCTGGATCGACGCGGATGAACCGCTCGATATCGACGACATCGACGATGAAGAGGAGCGCTTCTGGTCCGAGAGCTGGGATGAGCCCCAGGGCGATTGGTGACGCCCCGCAGGCTAGTGGGTGAAGCGGTAGTAGAGTTCGGGGAGAGGCACGAGCCGTTGGTTCATCGGCAGGTCGTCCTCGGGGTCCGAGCGCTTCACCCAAAGTCCTCGGTTGACGTTCATGATCAGGCCGGTGGAGTGATCGTTGGCCATCGCCCAGTCGACTCCGAGCGGAGCACGAAGAACCAGCGCCAGGCCGGTTCGTTCGCCTTCACCAGTCGGTCGGGCGGCGGCAAGCCACAGCCCGGCGCCGACAACGGGTTTGAGCGCCGATGCGCCGAAATACTGTCGCACCGTCGTCGACAGACTGAGGTCCCGAAACGACCAGGTGCCTACGCCGATGTCGAGGCTTCTTGCGTCGCGAAAAAACTCGACGCTCAGCGCCACCGTGCTGACACCGCCGAACGAAACCCCGAACCGTATTCCGTCTCCGTCAGTGGGCCCTTGGGCCACGAGTGGGCTCGAGAGCATCGCGAGAAGCAGGAGGAGTATGGCTGCGTTTCGGGTCAAGACGTTCTGCCGGCTGGGGCGCTCAAGGCCGTCGATGCGCGTTGCGTCACGGGCCCGTTTGATGACCGCCGGATTATAGGACCGCCCGCTCGACGGGTCTACGGACGTACGTCGCTGATCGCTATCCTGCTTCTGTTCCTGCTCACGGCGTGTCAGCCTCCCGACCAGCCCTCTAGCTTGGACCTGGCCGTTCCGGGGGCCCTGCTGGAGTGGCTTGAGCCCGATTCAGTGCGGAGGGTCGATCTCCACCCGGGGGTCGCATATCGCTACCTGTGGTCCGCAAAGGGGCCCTGGGCGGTGCACATCGTTCAGGCGTCGATCGCCGGCCGCTGTGATCTGGGTTTCGAGGTGCTCCGAGCGGAAGACAGGGAGGACGGAGGAGGAGGCCTTGAGACCGTCTCGGGGATGGTCTCGCGAGCCCAGCCTGCGGTCCTGGCGGTGATTAACGCCGACTTTTTCACGCAAGAGGGGACCACAGTGGGTGCTGAGGTCACAGACGGTGTCGTTCGAGCGGTCGCAGACCGACCCACGTTCGCCTGGAGGCCGGGCAGCGAGCCATGGATGGGTGTGGCCACCGGCAGCGCCAATGTACTTCACGTCGGCTGGTCGGTCGCGAGGGATGGTGGGGATGCCGTGACAGAGGCGGTCGGTGGCTTCCCTGACCTGATCGACGATGGTCAGCGCGTTGGTGACCTCGAGGTCGGGGCACGAGCATCGTTCGCGGCGGCCCGTCACCCCCGGTCGGCGATCGGATATGACAGTAGCCGAGGCCAGATCTGGATCGTTCTGGTAGACGGTCGTCAGTCGCCGCATTCGGTGGGCATGACTCTTCCCGAGGTCGCGAGGCTGTTCGAATCCGTCGGTGCCGACGAGGCGATCAACCTCGACGGGGGTGGTTCGAGCGCGCTCGTGCTTGGTGGGGGCGCGCCGGTGAATCGGCCCTCAGACCCCACAGGTGAGCGCGCCGTGGTGAATGCGCTAGCCCTGATGAAGAGTTCGGAGTGGTGCACTGGCCCCTGAGCCGGACCAGCGTTTCAGATTATTGAGTCGTCGGGGTTTCCGCGTGGTGGGTCAGCGGTGCATGCGGGTCACCGATTGGCCCAGCTGACCCCCATCCCGAAGCGCAGTGTCCGGCTCGGTCCCGGTTCGAAGAAACGGCTGCCAAAAGCGTTCGGTACCACCGAAGCGTTGTAGTCCTTGTTGCCGAGGTTTTGAATCGAGACGAAGGGCGACAGGAAGAAGCGTCCGACGTCGATGTCTTCGGAGCCGACGCGGAGATCGGTGATGAAGTACGACGGCGACTGGGCCGAGTTCGCATCGTTGACGGTCAACTCGTCCTGGTAGAGGCCTCGCAGCTCGATGTAGCCGGCACGATGTTCCCATGTGAGGAGACCGTCGAACCGACGTGGGGCCAGACCAGCAATCTTGTTTCCAGAGTAATCGTCGTTGTCGTCCGTGACGTACGCGTCATACTCCCCGTTCACGTCGGTGTAGGCGAGACGGAAGCCCACCCCTCCGCCGAGGCTCGCGTCCGCCGAGAGCTCGAAACCCGAGTGGTGCGACTCGGCAGAATTGCGGAAATAGGTGCGCCCGGGATCGCTGGCTACCTCGAACGGCACCAGGCCGTCCGTGGTGTTGGTGCGAAACACCGAGAGCTCGAGGCCGAGCCGCTTCGCTAGAACTGTGCGGGCCCCACCCTCGATGGTGGTGCCTTTTTGCGGGTTGAGGTCGGGGTTGAACCCTCCCGCGGTTGTTGGACGGTTCGCGAGCTCCGTTGTCGTTGGCGTCTCGAACGATCGGCCGACGGATCCGAAGATCTCGGCGTTTGCCGCCACACGCACCACCAGGCCCAGCGACGGACTGAATGCGGACATCGTTCGCTCACCGGAGTCGTCCGGGTTACCGCCGACGAGAAAGTTGTCCGTCGCGCTGAAGTTGATGTTGTCGTAGCGGAGGCCGGTCAGGATCGACACACGATCCGCAGCGTCGAGGCGACCCTGCACAAAGATACCGGCGGTGCCGACGTCCTCGAGCTGGTCGAGAATTCGGTCGCCCGGTTCACCGCCGTTATTCTTGAAGTTGAGGCGTTTGTCTCCCTGGATCTCGGCCTCGAAGCCAGCACCCCAGCCGAAGGTGGCGCCGTCGCTGATCGGGATGGAGCCCTGAAAGAGCGTGCGAATACCGCCAGCGTTGCGCGTGAGGTCGATAACTCTGCCGGGAATCGGATTGAACAGCTCGCGACGAATGCCCCAGAGGGCGAATTCACCGTTCAGCGAGCCGACCGGACCGATCCATGATGCTCCGACCTGACCCTGCCGGACGTCCTTGATTGCGCCGCTGCGGACGTTGAAGCCCCACGCCGCGCGGTTGCCTTCATCCAGGACTGCCTGGGGCAGGGAGCCTGGGTTCTCCGCGTCGAGTTCCATACCGTTGCCGACAATTCTCAGTAGGCCGTCGGCCAGCGGTAGCGTGAGTGTACCGTTCACAACGGTCCGTGTCGCCGCCCCATAAGCTGACCCGTCGTCCGTTTCCGGATTGCGTCGGTATCCGTCGAAGTCTGTGGTGTAGAATCCTACCCGGTATCCCGCCTCTCCAGCGGTACCTGACGCGACGCCCTGAAGGGTCCACATGGAGTGCGAGACTTCTTCGCCGCCGGTCGTTCCTGTCGAATTGCCCAGTGAACCACCGGCCCAACGCATCGAGACACGGGCCGGCTCTTCCACTGGATTGGTCGTGCGGAAATGGAGCACACCGCCTGCGGCGTTGCCGTAGAGCGACGCATTGGGGCCACGAAGCACCTCCACGCGACCCAGTCCAGACAAGTCCAGATGATCGAGTGTGGCCTGGCCGTCCGGGAGGGTCGCCGGGATTCCATCGACCAGAACACGGATACCACGCACCCCGAACTGCGCCCGGGGTCCGAACCCGCGGATCGCGATCCGTTCACCCACCGCGAAGTTGAAACGGTTGTGGATCTGAACGCCGGGCACGGCCCGAACGGCGTCTTCGATGAAGGCCGAGGCAGTCGCCCGCGTCAGCTGCGTTCCGGTGATGACAGACACCGGGTACGGTGCCCGGGTGCCAATCGAGCTAGGCAGGACGCGGACCAGGATCGGTTCGAGTACCACGGCCGAATCGGGATCAGGATCCTGAGCGAAGAGGGACGTGGTGATCACGGCCGTCAGGGCAACGCTCGTCAACGAGGAGGACAGCCACTTTGAACGAGTCACGGGAGCTCCAGAGATGCTGCGGCGCATGGACAGGGGATCCTGAAGGCCGCGGACCAAGACAACATAAAGCCGTACCGCTAGGTTGCCGATATGTGCCCAGTGACAACGATATCCACGCCTGCCGAGATGCTTCGCGCGCGACGCTCGTCGGTCTTCGACACGCTCGGCGATGGGGTCATGGTGCTCCCGGCCGCACCCATCCAACATGCGTCGCGCGACACCGAACGGCCGTACGCACCGGATCGCGAGCTCTTCTACCTGACTGGTCTCACCGAAGCTGGTTGCGTCGCGGTGCTGGTGGGTGGTTCCAAGCCGCGGCTCGAGGTGTTTGCACCTCGCCGCGACTCAAACGCGGAACTGTGGGCTGGCCCACGGCTTGGTCCGGACGGCGCGCAGGTCGTGTCCGGTGCGGACGAGGTTCATCCGATCGATGAGTTGAGCACGAGGCTGCCCACACTACTCAGTGGCGCTGATCGCATCTACGTCCGCCTCGGCCGGGGCGACCGGGTCGAGAATCTTGTGTTGGGCGCTCTTACGACCGGGCGTGCTCGGGGACCGCGGCACGGGACTGGACCCAGAGGTGTGATTGATCCGGGTGAGATCCTGGACGACCTGCGACTGGTGAAGTCGAGCCACGAGCTGAGCGTGATCCGGGAGGCGTGCCGGATTACGCTTGAGGGGCACCGGGCTGCTGCGTATGCGATCGGTGAAGGTGTGGGCGAGTGGGCCGTCGAGGCGGAGTTGGAGCGAGCTTTTCGTGCTTCTGGTGCTACGGGGCCGGGCTTTGACTCGATCGTCGGAGGTGGAGAAAATACGTGTGTGCTGCACTACGTCTCGAATGACAGGATTATTCCGGATGGTGGACTTGTCCTGATCGACGCGGGTGCTGAGTTCGGCCTCTATCATGGAGATGTGACACGCACACTGCCCGCCAGCGGACGGTTTTCGGATGAGCAGCGTACCGTCTACGAGGTGGTCGACGAAGCACGTCGATCTGCGATTGCGGTGGTTCGGCCCGGGGCCACGATACGGGACGTTCACAACGCCTCTACTCGTGTCCTGACGCAGGGCCTCCTCGACCTGGGCGTTCTGTCCGGGGATCTCGATGCCGCACTCGGTGAAGGCACCTTTCGGGATTTCTTTCCCCACCAGACGTCACACTGGCTCGGACTCGACGTACACGATCCGGGTGACTACGCGCGCGCAGGCGAAGCGCGGATTCTGGAGCCCGGGATGGTCTTCACGGTCGAGCCCGGTCTCTACTTCCGACCGCCACTGAGCGAGGGACGAGCCGACCGGTGGTCGGGTATCGGCATACGAATCGAAGACGACGTGGTGGTGACGGCCGACGGGGTCGAGGTGCTGACGAGTGCACTGCCTACCGCGGCCGATGAGGTCGAGGGGCTCGTCGGCTCGTGAGCATGCTCATGGATGCGCTTTGCAAGCCCGGATCCCTGGTGACAGTCGAGCTACGTCCGCCCCGCATCGACTTGAGCGGCACCGAGGGAATATCGGCCTGGATCGATCTGCATCACACGCTGGGACGGCTTACGCGACAGGAACTCTTCGTCTTCCTCACGGACAACGCGGTCGGTGCCGCAGAGGAGGAGAACCTCGCTCATGTGGGCGGGAATGTGGGGGACTCGGTCGAACTCTCGCGGATTGTCCCCATCCTGACGTGCAAGCACACCCTGCAGTATTGCGAGACGTTCGCGGTGCGAGCTGCCTCGGATGGCTTCGAGTCTCTCACCGTCCTCGGTGGGGACGTCTCGGTCCCGCCTCCGCGCTGTGTTCCCCACGGTCGCGATCTTCGGGAGATTCTCTCGAGCCGCGTACCCTCGCTCACGCTGGGCGGATGGGTGAATCCGCACCGCTCCGCAGAGGAGCAGGTCGCATTCATCAACGCTCCAGACGCAAACGCGGACTACGCGCTCAGCCAGATTGTCTCGCACCACTCGACCGACGCAGTGGAGCGCTTCTTGGAGGAATCAGGCCGGGTCGAGTCCACTAAGCCGGTTGTGTTCGGAGTTTTCTACTACCGGTCCGCGAACCCCCTTACTCTGGCGACGCTCGGAGACTTTTTCCCGGTGCCCGCCAAAGAGATTGTCGCCGAGTTCGACGCTGGAGCCACGCCTGAGGAGATCTGCGCCAGCAGCATCCGTGAGCTTCGAGCGGTAGGCGCGGAAAAGATCTACATCAGTAACCTCGGTGAGCGCACGGCCGGACGTACTTTGGGCCGAATTCTCGACCTGGTGTAGCGCCGGGGCCCCTACGCCGTCGCCCGTATCCCGCTTTCGCGCAGCACTCTGAGGGCGATCTCCACGTTCCGATGGGGCGCTGTGAGGTGGAATCCGCGGACCAGGTGGCGGGTGGACTCGATCATCTCCAGAGCGATGGCAACGCCCTCCTCAAGGGCTGCATCGGGCCCGGAGTTCTGCGCTCTTCGCATGCGCTCCACGAATTCCGGTGGAACGTCCACGCCCGGCATCTCGTTCGCGAGAAACTCGGCGTTCCGCAGGCTCAAGAAGGGCCAGATACCAGCCACGACGGGGATGTCCGGCGTCATCGCATCCAGGAAGCGTTCGAGAGCTTCCGGGTTGAATACCGGCTGCGTGATTGCGAAGTCCGCACCCGCCTCCACCTTGTAACCGAAGCGTGTCCGCTCACGTTCCTGGTCGACAGCCGCCTGGTTCAGTGCCACGCCCTGCACGAATTCGGTCGGTGCGCCGATGGCGTTTCCACCGGGATCCACACCGCGGTTCAGACCCTGAACGACGTTGGTGAGACCAATCGAGTCGATATCGAAGACCGCGGTCGCATCTGGGTACGGGCCCATCGCAGGCAGGTCTCCGGAAACCACGAGCACGTTCCGAATACCGGCTGCCGCGGCGCCTAGCAAGTCGGAGATCATGCCGAGCATGTTCTTGTCGCGACATGTGTAATGGACGATCGACTCAAGGCCGACATCCCGCTCGATGATCAGTGCCGCCGACAGCGCGCCCATGCGACTACGGGATCCCGGACTCTCGACGATACTCACTGCGTCCACCCCCGAGACCTTGAGCTCTCTGGCTGGTGTCGTGACCTCAGACGCGTCCCAGCTGTGGGGGGGAATGATCTCGACGGAGGCGACGATCTCACCGCGCGCGAGCTTCCTGCCCCAGGCTGAGCGACGGTCGAGTGGGACCGGATCGGTGATCGACTCAGGCCCGGATCGTGGCTCGCCAATGGAAACAATCGGGTGCCTTGGCTGGAGCGCAGCGACCGCGTCCCGCATCCTCCTGACGTGGTCCGGCGTGGTCCCGCAGCACCCTCCAACGAAGCGAACGCCGACATCGATCATGCGACGCGCGTACTGTGCCATGTACTCGGGGCTCGCCAGGTAGATCTTTCTGTCTCGAACGGTCCGGGGAAGTCCGGCATTCGGCTGAGCACTCAGCGGAAGCGCCGTGGCCTCCGCCATCTCTTCGATCGCATCGAGCATGACCGCTGGGCCGACCGAGCAGTTCAGGCCGATGACGTCCGCTCCTGCTTCCTGGAGCGCTCGAGCCAGATGCGCCGGATCAGTACCCAGGGATGTCTTTCCGTCTGTCCCCACCGTCATCTGCGCGAAGGCTGGCAGGTCGCACGCAGAGCGAATCGCGCGTAGGGCGCACTCCAGCTCTGACAGATCGGAGAAGGTCTCCATGATGAAGCCGTCCACACCGCCTGCGAGGAGGCCAGAGATCTGTCGTGCGAAGTACGCCTCGGCTTCGGCGAGCGAGGTGGGTCCCCATGGTTCGATGCGAATGCCAAGGGGGCCGATCGCCCCAGTGACGGCCACCGCACGACCATCGTCCGTGACCGACGCACCCTGTCCGCTTTCCTGCGAGGTCTCTGCCTTCCACGCTGCTTCGATCGCGAGTCGAGCAGCCTGCTCGTTGATTTCCTCCGTACGCTCGGCGAGGCCGTAAGAGGATAGCTTCACAGGGTTGGCGCCAAAGGTATTCGTCTCGAGGATCTCCGCCCCGGCGTTCACGTATTCCTCGTGGATGCCACGGACGAGTTCGGGCCGACTGAGGTTGAGCTCGTCGTAGCAGACGTTCACGAAGACACCACGACTGTAGAGCAAGGTGCCCATCGCTCCATCGAAGATGTGAACGCGATCATCGCTTATGAGCGATCTCATGCCGTTCACCTCGGGCGATAGCCAAGATTCGGCGCGAGCCAGCGCTCGGCCTCTTCGACGCTCCAGCCCTTACGTACGGCGTAGTCCTCGATCTGGTCGCGACCCAGTCGCCCTACACCGAAGTAACGAGCCTTGGGGTGGGAGAAGTACCAGCCGCTCACCGATGCGCCCGGCGTCATCGCCCAGCTCTCGGTAAGTGTGATCCCGATTGCCTCTTCGACGCCGAGGAGTGTGAAGAGCGTCTGTTTCTCCGTGTGGTCCGGGCACGCCGGGTATCCCGGAGCGGGTCGGATACCACGGTACTGCTCCTTGATCAGTCCACGATTTCCCAACTTCTCGTCGGCTGCGTAGCCCCAGAGATCTCGGCGGACGCGCTCGTGTACGTACTCGGCCAACGCCTCCGCAATACGGTCCGCGAGCGCCTTGGCCATGATCGCATGATAGTCGTCGTGAGCGGCTTCGAATTGCTTGGCGAGCTCTTCCACACGGCCGCCTGCCGTCACTGCGAAGGCACCCATCCAGTCCTGTCTCGCTCCGGCCGGGGCGACGAAGTCCGACAGGGCGAGGTTGGCTCTCCCGTCCTTGGCGAACTGCTGCCGAAGGGTGTGGATCGTGGCATCCGGCGCCTCACCAGAGGGTGATGTCGAGAATACGTGCACGTCATCGCCGTCGCTGCAGGCACGGAAGAGACCCACAATGGCTCGAGGATCCAGGACCTCGTCCTCGGCCATCTGATCGAGCAGGAGTGCCGCGTCGTCCAGGAGTATTCGGGCCTGCTCTCCGACCACGGAATCGTCAAGGATCGCCGGGTACTGCCCATGCAGCTCCCATGTCTTCAGGAACGGCGTCCAGTCGATGTATGGGCGCAGATCGGTGACCGTGACGTCGTCGATCAGATGTATTCCGGGCGATCGGGGGTCAGAGGGCACGTACTCGGACCACTGGCCGTCGAAGCGCTGGCTGCGGGCTGCCTCGAGCGAGAGCAGGTCGGTACGCTTCTCTCGATTGGCGCGACGTTCGCGTAGCTCCACGTAGTCCCGCCGGGTCTCCTCCATGAAGGCGGGTCGCCGATCGTCGTCGAGGAGCGTCGAGACGACCCCGACGGCTCGGGACGCATCGAGTACGTGTACCGTGGGTCCAGAGTAACGCTCCTCGATCTTGACCGCGGTATGGGCCCGGGAGGTGGTCGCACCACCGATCAGGAGCGGGACATCGAGATCGAGCCGCTCCATCTCAGCCGCCATGTGGACCATGTGTTCGAGCGACGGCGTGATGAGACCCGATAGTCCGATCACGTCGACCTGATGCTCGCGGGCCGCCTCGAGAATGCGTTCCGACGGGACCATGACGCCCAGGTCGACGACCTCGTAGCCGTTACACTGCAGCACGACGCCGACGATGTTCTTTCCGATGTCGTGGACGTCTCCTTTCACCGTGGCGAGGAGCACCTTGCCCTTGCCGGCCGAGTCGGTTTGCTCGGCCTCCAGGTAGGGGACCAGGTGCGCGACGGCCTTCTTCATGACGCGGGCGCTCTTGACTACCTGCGGCAGGAACATACGCCCGCTGCCGAAACGGTCTCCAACGACGTTCATCCCGTCCATGAGCGGACCCTCGATGACGTCGAGAGCGCGAGGGAGCGATTGCCGGGCCGCTTCCGCGTCTTCTTCGACCCACGCGTCGATACCGTTCACCAGCGCGTGCACAAGACGTTCACGTACGGGCTTCTCTCGCCAGGACAGATCCTCCTCGACGCGGCGCTTGGTATTGCCCGTCCGTTCGCCTGCGATCTGGGTGAGCGTGTCAGTGGCGTCGGGATCCCGAGCGAAGATCACGTCCTCCACGGGGCCGATGAGATCGTCCGGTATATCGTCATAGACCGGGAGCGCTCCGGCGTTGACGATCCCCATGTCGAGACCTGCATCGATCGCATGGTAGAGGAAGACCGCGTGCATGGCCTCCCGGACCTCAGGACTGCCGCGGAACGAGAATGAGACGTTGCTGATGCCACCGCTCGTCAGAACGTGCGGGCACGCTTCCTTGATCCGGCGGACCGCGTCGATAAACCACATCGCGTAGTGATCGTGCTCTTCGATTCCTGTCGCGACGGCGAAGACGTTTGCATCGAAGATCACGTCCTCGGGGGGGAAGCCCTCTTCGTCGACTAGGATGTGGTAGGCGCGCGAGCAGATCTCGACCCGCCGGTCGAGTGTGTCCGCCTGTCCGTCTTCATCGAACGCCATCACAACAGCTGCGGCTCCGAACCGACGCACCTCACGGGCCCGTTCACGGAACGTCTGCTCGCCATCCTTCATGGAGATCGAGTTCACGACGCCTTTGCCTTGAAGCGTCTTGAGGCCGGCTTCGATGACCGCCCAGTCCGAGGAGTCGACCATCACCGGGATTCTGGAGATCTCCGGCTCGGACGCGAGAAGATTCAGGTAGCGCGTCATGGCGGCGACGGCGTCGAGGAGGCCTTCGTCCATGTTCACGTCCAGAATCTGCGCTCCCCCTTTCACCTGGTCGAGCGCGACCTCAACTGCAGTCTCGTAGTCGTCCTCGCGGATGAGGCGTGCAAAGCGGCGTGAGCCGGTCACGTTCGTCCGTTCACCCACGTTCACGAAGAGGGAATCTGGTCCGATCGTGACGGGTTCGAGGCCGGAGAGTCGCGTACGTACGGGGAGGTCCGGGAGTACACGCGGCTGGAGGTCGACTACGGCGTCGGCGATTGCAGCAATGTGGTCGGGCGTTGTACCACAGCATCCGCCGACGATGTTCAGGAAGCCCGCTTCCGCGAATTCCCGCGTTACGGCGGCCATGTGCTCCGGCGTGTCGTCATATTCGCCGAATTCGTTAGGCAGCCCGGCGTTCGGATAGCAGCTGACAGGGACAGCCGCTGCGTCCGACAGTTCCTCCAGAAAGGGACGCAACTGGTCGATGCCAAGAGCGCAGTTCAGGCCTACAGACAGGAGACCACGCCGACGTCCCGGGCCAGGTTGTGCGCCGTGTGAGACAGAGTTGTAGAACGCTTCCGGTGTCTGTCCGGACAGAGTCCGTCCGCTCTGGTCTGTGATCGTTCCGGACACCATGACCGGCACGTCCTCACCTACCTCCTCGAGCACCTTGGAGACGGCGAACAGTGCGGCCTTTGCGTTGAGCGTGTCGAAGGCCGTCTCGACGAGCAGCACGTCGGCCCCGCCGCTGAGCAGGCCGCGGGTTTGCTCCGCGTAGGCGTGCACGAGTTCGTCGAAGGTGACGTTGCGTGCTCCGGGATCACCGACGTCCGGAGAGAGCGAGGCCGTCCGGTTCGTTGGCCCGAGGGCTCCAGCGACCCAGCATGTACGGCCGGGCTGTTCAGCTTCGACGGCATCAGCGGCCTCACGCGCCAGGGACGCTGCCGTATGGTTCAGCTCTTGGGCGACACCCGCGAGTTCGTAATCCTCGAGTGAGATCCGGTTGGCGCTGAAGGTATTTGTCTCGATCAGGTCTGCGCCCGCGAGGAGATAATCACGGTGGATTGACCGGATCATGTCGGGGCAGGTTAGACAGAGCAGGTCATTTGCTCCGGTCAGCGGCACTTTGTTGTCCGCGAAGCGATCACCTCGGAAGTCCTCCTCCGACGGTGCATGCCTCTGGATCATCGTACCCATCGCGCCGTCAAGGACGAGGATCCGCTCTGCGAGCGCGCGATCAAGAGCCGCGACGCGCTCAACGCGCGAGCGGGGGGTATTCAGGTCCTTCACTGGACGCTCCTCCAACGACGAAACTCCGAGCGCGATGCGCCGCGAGGTCTCGGCTTTTTAGCTGGTTCGCTCGTATGTCAGCATCGACACACCGTGCGGGCCGCAATACGCCTCAAATCGCCCCTGCAAAGACTCTCTACGCTACATCCGTTTCCGTCTGGATTCAACGACCAATCATCGAGGCCGCAGGGCGGTCACTCCCAGCGGAGTGCCGCGCTGGAGTGGAACTGGGTGCACTCGACCTAACGGTTCCTGTTCGATTCTTCCGTCCTAGCGCCACTCAGCTCGGCGCGGTAGCGAGCGCAGCCGCACCCGCGCACAATGCGTGGGACATCAGGGCGTGGGGCATCAGGGCCGATCGACTGGGCGGCAGGGGGCGTACCTGCCGCCGCCGCCCACCCCCGCATCTTCGTCATCGTCGCGCAGATCCTCGATTCACTTGAATCCCACACCACCCCCCATAAATCACTCGGGACGCCCGAAGTGATATATCGGCTGCGACCTGTCTGACCACGTGGGCTGCCTCCGGGAAAGTTTCACTGTGGTGGGGCGCTCTGGACGAGGTGCGCTCTCCGACCTGGTGCCGCACCTTCTCATCGCTTCCACGGACCTCTACGCACGTGCCATGACGCACCCTTACGACTCGGAGCCCCGGCTGCCTAGGCCCACGGTGTTGAGCCGCTTTTACAAGGCCCACGGGCTCGGAAACGACTACATCGTGTTTGAAGCCGCGCGCGGCTCGAGGGTGGAGCAGGCTGAGCCCCGAGGGTGCGCTGAGTCTGACACTTGGATCGCGACGCCGAAAAACATCGCTCTTGTCTGTGATCCACATCGGGGCGTGGGCTCAGACGGTATTGTCGTCGTCGACCGGAGAAGTACCGGCGGAGAGGGAGATCAGTCGACACATATGGACGTGTCGTTGCGTATGTTCAACCCGGACGGCGGTGAGTTCGAACGCAGCGGGAATGGACTTCGCGTTCTGGCATCGTATCTGGCGACGTGGATTCAGGGCCTCGAGGTGATTGACGCACAGGTCGCCGGGGACGTGGTGCGCATGCGGGTGCACGGCATCCGGAACGGTGTCTTCGACGTCTCGGTAGACATGGGGCAGGCGCGGTCCGGCCCGGCCGCCATCGGGGCCGATCCTGGTCTGATCGACGGTGAGCAGGTCCCGTTCTCGCTGAACGGTCCGGAAGGCGAGGAACTCGAGGTCGTTCCGGTTTCAGTAGGGAATCCTCACCTAGTGGTTCTCAGCGACGGCGCTGATGGGGACGACTTTTCGGAAGAAAGGCTGTCTGTGCTCGGACCGTTCCTTGCGACCCACCCGGGAATTCCTGGTGGAACGAACGTGCAGCTGGCTCGCGCCGTCGACGGCAGGATCGAAGCCTTCATCTGGGAACGGGGTGTAGGGCGCACGTCGGCGTCGGGCACGAGTTCGTGCGCTGTCGCCGTCGCACTTGTTCTGGCCGGTCGGGTGCCGCCGGGTGAGCTCCACGTCCATATGCCCGGAGGGACGCTCCAGGTGAAGGTGAGCGAGTCGCTGGACGCGGTGCTTCGGGGCCCGGTCGAGTCGGTCATGACGGGCAGCCTCGAACCGGGACTGCTCGCTAGGTTCGAACCCGGATCATGAGTGCGATCCCTGCCGCGGCGAAGGCCACGTTCGGGATCCATGCGGCGGCCAGCGGAGACACGGCGCCGGCTTCGCCGAGCGCACCTGCGACGCGCAGCAGCATCATGAAGACGAGCACGGTCGCCAGGGAAAGCCCGATTCCGAACGCAGCGCCACCCCGCTTGCTGCTGGTCGCGAGCGGGGCGCCAAACAGAATGATGATGAGTGTGGTGACGGGGATCGAGATCTTTTGCTCACGCTTCACGAGTAATTCATTCGCGTTTCCGCCGGTTCGCTGAATGATCCCCGCCATGTGATTGATCTCGGCGTATGTCATCTCTTCCGGCTCTGGCGGTACCTCGAGAAGCTCTTCCGGTCGTTCCACTAGATCCGCCATCACCAGCCGGTCGAACTCGATCACCATCTCCGTGCTGTCGGTGTTCAGCGTGCGCAGGAATCCCTGGGCCAGCAGCCAGCCCTCGTCCTCGTCGAACCGTGCGCCATCGGCGATCACGTGAAGGCCGTAGGCGTCTTTCGTACGCGGTCGTTCAATCACGACATCCGTCATGCGGCCATCCGACGCGGTCAGCCGGTTCACTTGCCAGGACAGCCCTTCCTCCGACCGGTATACGAAGTCCGATCGCCATGAACGCCCTGGCGTTTCCGAACGCAGGATCTGCGCCGAAATCTTGTTCGTCCGAGGTACGACCTCGGTCAACGCGAGCGCAACACCGGTGAGCATGACCCCTGCCAACAGTAGAGGCGCGATCAGGCGGTGGAATGAGATGCCGCCAGCTTTCGCCGCTACGATCTCCCGGTGCATCGTCATCCGGTGCACGGTGAAGACCGTCCCGAGTAGAGCGGCGATCGGGAAGCACCACTGAATGAAGAGCGGGTAGAGGTATGCTAACCCCAGCGTGACCTCTTGAAGAGAGAGCCCGCGGTCGATGTAATCGTCCAGGTGCTCAGCGAGATCGCCCAGCACGAAGAGCGCTGGGGCGCAGAGCAGGAAGAGGCAGAAGAGCACGAGGAAGTTCTTCACGACCAGTCGATCGAGGATCCTCATCGGGTCTCAGCTTCCGTTCTTGCTGCGGATCCGCCAAAGAAGCCTGCGATCGCCTCTCCCAGGCCAGTGCGACTGGTTCCGGACGTGTGGCCCATCCGGCGGAGCAGCCCTACACCCAGCAGGAAGAAGAGCACATTACCCAGCCACATCGTGATCACTGGACTCGCGACCCGTCGGTCGGCCAGTGCCTCGCCGCCGAGAAGACCGACGTAGTAGACGAAGAAGATCACGCCGGAGGCGACCACAACGAAGCCGATGCCGGCACTGGGAAAGCGAAGCGCCAGAGGTGGACCCATGAGGACAAAGACCAGACACGCGATCGCGATGGCCAGTTTCTTGTGGATCTCCACCTCGAAGCGGTTCACGGACTGCTGCAGCGCCGCGCCGCGCGCGGCGCGCGCCCGCGACCCGGAGACGATCTGCTGAGACATCGCGTCTCGCTGGATGTATCGCGCGCGGAGCCCGGCGCCCAGCGCGTTTCGCCTGTTGAGCCCCCCGATGACGGCCGAGTCTGCGTCGATGGGTCGATTCAGGGCGATCCTGACGGCCTGCATCGTCTGGCTGTGGCTTTCGGCAGCGATCGTATCGAGTTGTGCCTGCCGTTCGGTCGCATTGGTGAAAAGCATACTGAAGCCCATTTCGCGATCCGAACGATCGGTGCCGCCGAAGCGGCGTTCCAGTTCATTGCCAACGTTTCTCAGCGGCACTACCTGCTCATTGAAATAGAGTCGCTGAAAGGCTCCGACCCGGTCGTTCTGTACCTCGTGCACCACACCGTTGTACAGCGTGAGATAGAGGTCCGTACGCGTGTCGTTAAATGCCATTTCGCCCGACTCGGCATAGGTCGTCCTATGCAGCGTCGGATCATTGGAGTCGAAAATGGCAACATTCTCAAGCTGATTACTGTCGTGATCGATTCGGTCTGCCGTGAGGAAGTAGCGATTCACACCGACGCCGGTGCGAAGTTCGTTCACGACCTGTTCGCGCAGCTCGAGGGTAGGACTCTTGCGACCGATATCGAGCAGGAGGTTCTTTAACGCATGATTAGACTCCGGCAACACGGAGTCGTTGAAGAAGAGCATCACCAGGGTGGCGATGATGCCCAGACCAAAAACCGGGAGCATCATCCGGGCTGGTCGGACACCGCCCGCCGACATTGCGGTGATCTCGTTCGACGCCGCCATGTCGCTGAAGGCGTAGAGTACTGCGACGAGCACCGCCATCGGGAGTGAAAGCGCAATCGTATGGGGTAGCGACAGGATCAGGAATTCGACGATGACCTGCCAAGGCAGCCCCTTGCCCACCAGCGAATCAACGCGCTGTGCCACTGCGTTGACGAACAGGAGGCCGGTGATCGCCGCGAGCGCGAACAGAAACGGGCCCAGATGGGCGCGTATCAGGTATAAGGCGAGCACTCCCTTGCGCACTACAGCGTTCTCTCTGTCGAATAAGAATCCCAGCTCCCAATCACCGCGCCCTCCCTACACCGACTTTCGCAGTGTGTTCGCAGAGCGACCATGGTCTGACTCTGTTCGCCCACACTCGCGTTCGGACCCGCATCGACCCACAGCGTGATCCCACAACTCCTGACCCTTCTCGCAGCCCTGATCGCCCCCGTCATCGCGGGGCACGAACTGGTGCGTGTAGATGTCGGGCAGAATGTAATCGACGCTCGCCTCGACGTCCCCGCCGACACGATCCTCAGAGCGGCTCTCGATCAGCGGGCCGCGTCGGTCGGCCTGGGGCTATCCGCTGACCAGGACGAACCGCATGTCACGCTGGGCATGCGGCGGATTCGAGTTTCGTCAGCCGGGCTCGGGCGCCCGAGGCGCGAGGACCGGGCCGCTCCGTTTGGTAGAGGACTTCGCTACAGAACCGTTCGTGGCGTCCTGGTGCATGACAGACTTCAGGCAGATGTCGGAATCAGGGATCGGCTGTCGGTGCCGTCGCCGCTCGATATCGCCCTGCAGTCACGACCCTACGAGCTGGAGATCCTGGGCAGCGCCCGATACCTACCTCCCGCCGCACTGGCTGGGCCAGTGACTTCGCCGGGAGATGGTAGCCGGTTTGTCACCGAATATGCGGACCTGGCCCTGAACGTCCGCAGTCGCATGGAACTGGGTGGTGACTGGACGCGATTCCAACCGTGCGATGCACAGTTTGGAGCGGGGTGTAATCCGTCCATTCTACCTCAGCTAAGCCCGGACCTGCAGTTCGGGATCCAAGTCAGCGGAACGATCCTGGATCGGGTGACGGTCGACGTCGACTTTGATCAGGCCCGTGAGTTCGACGCGGCGAACCGGATCAACTTCTTCTACCAAGGCGGTGAGGACGACGTACTCCGCCAGCTGGAGGTCGGCGATGTCACCTTCCGGCTTCCCCAGTCGAGGTTTCTGACCGAGGGGCTTCCTGCGGGCAACTTCGGCTTTCAGGCGGAAGGCCAGGTGGGCCCCGTCGATTTCCAGACCGTGTGGGCGCAACAGCGCGGTGACCTGAACTCTCGCTCTTTTCAGTTGACCGGGTTCGGTGATCAGCGTGCGTTCGTCCAGGAGGACACGCTGGTACTGGACGACGCCGACTACGTCCGCGGGCAGTTCTTCTTCCTCGTCGATCCTCGGGAGATCGACGATTACCCACATGTCGACGCCCTCGAGCTGGACCCAGCCTCCGCGCCGCCTGCCGTCGCTCCGGGCGACCAGCTCATCCAGCTTTACCGCTTCGAGGACGATCCGGTCTTTCAGCAGCAGGTTGAGGGATTCATTCAGCTCGACGCGGTAGCGGACGACGGCACCAACCCGCCCGTCCGTGAGTCAGGATGGTTTCGGAATCTCCAGCAGGGGACCGATTTCTTCGTCCATCCCAGCGGACTCTGGATCGCCCTGCGCCAACCGCTGAGCCGGGAGGAGATGCTGGCCGTCACCTACGTGACTGCGGCCGGTGACACCATTGGTGACTACAACCCCGAGATCATCTACAACCAGGGCGGCCGGCCCGAACTCCAGCTCCTGAGAGCGTCGGGCGCGAACCATCAGCCCGGTCGGCCTACATGGGATCGCGAAATGCATCAGATCTATCGCGTTTCTGGATCGGCAGACGTCGAACCGGGCTCCGTCTCGCTCTCGGTCTCACTCGGTGAACTCTCGGCCGGGCGCACCTTCAAACGCCGTTTGTCGGGGGCTGATATCACCTTCCTTCGGCTCTTCGGACTCGACGAAGAGGCGCCGGTTGACGGACTCGATCCGGCGTTCGTGTATTCACCGAGTCAGGAGTTCTTCCAGGATCAGCCGCCGGTGCAGGGATCATTCATCGTCTTTCCGACTTTGCGGCCGTTCGCGCAGCCTCCCCCTGTTCCGTCCCTCGGGCTGACCGAGGGCGTGACGCAGACCATCTTGGGCGAGGACGCCAATGAAGCCATCTACGAGGAAGAGGATCCTTTCGAGCGTGACAACGCCGGCCGCTTTCGCCTGACGCTGTCGTACCGTCTCCGATCGGAAGGACTGATCTCCTCCTTCTCGCTCGGGGCCTTCGGGATTCGTGATGGCAGTGAACGGATTTTTCTGGGTGAGCGGATTCTGACCCGCGGAGCGGACTACGAGATCGATTATGACGTCGGTCAGGTTCAGCTTCTCGAGCCGGACATCCTCTTCGCATCGTCGCCGAACGCGAGCGTTCGAGCGACGTGGGAGCAGCGCAGCCTTTTTCAGGTTTCGCCGACTCAGGTGTTTGGACTGCGCACGAGCAGCACGCTGGGAAGTCGAGGCGGTATCGATCTGCTCGGTCTGTATCAGTCCGAGCGCACGGTGGTCACCAGACCGATTCTCGGGACCGAGCCGGGAGCGGCACTCCTGGGTGGGCTGAGCGGCCGATATGACGCGCCGGTCGGGTGGTTCGATCGGTTCCTCGAGCGGGTACCGGGCCTCAACTTCGCCGGCACGTCGTCGTTCTCGGCCGACGGCGAGGTGGCGTTGTCTGTGCCGAATCCCAACACGCTCGACCAGGCGTTCGTGGACGACTTCGACGGGACTGCACAGATCCCGATCGGCCTAACATCACAGAACTGGCAACTCGCCAGTGCTCCGGCTGCACGAGATGGGGCGGAGATGATTCTTCCGGCTGTCTTGAATGGCACGACGGCAGGGCCTCTCGTCTGGCAGCACAGATGGATCCTCGAGGCACCGAACGGAGACAGTCTGGGCGTCCGGGAAGGTCTCTTCCCGAGAACGGACATCGACAACCAGATCCGCCTAGCTGGCTCCGAACTTCGTGAACCCGGATTGCGCATGAGCCTCGGGCAGGCGCGTGCGTCAGGTCAGTCGGGATGGCGTTCAACCATGACGCCCCTATCCACCAACGGACTGGATCTGACGAAGACCGACTTCCTCGAGTTCTATGCCGCCGGTGACGGCGCCCTGAATCTGATCATCGATCTCGGCACGGTGAGTGAAGACGCATTCTTTCTGGGACCGGATAATGCGACCAACGGGACCCGAATCGACGGTCGTCTGTGGGGATTGGGCCAGCTCGACCAGGAGGCTGATCCGCGGCTCGGGGAAATCTGGAGCGACGTGCGTGACGAACTGGGCGTCTGGGCCGAGTCCTGTAAGGCGGCGCGTGGTGTGATCTATCCGCTCGGGGATCCTCGAGCAGTATGTACGCGTGGGAACGGTCGTCCCGACTCAGAAGACCTGGATGCGGACGGCAATCTGGATGTAGCTGAACGTCACCTCCGTTACGTGATCTCGCTCGATGGGCTTTCCCCCTTCCTGGCAAGAACGCGCGCAGAGACAGGGACTGACTTCCAGTTGTATCGCGTGCCCCTTCGCGGTGCGGGTGCGATCGAGGTAGGTGGGCCGATCTCCGAGGCTGATTTGCGGGCGATCCGCCACCTGAGGGTGACCGCCACGGGTCCGTCCGGCGAGGTCGAACTCGCTCGTATGCGCCTGGTTGGCTCTCGATGGATCAAACGCGCAGGGGAGGGTGTGCTCGATGGCATTGTGGGCGACACGCTGTCAGAGATCGGCCGTGTCGAGGTGACGACTGTCTCCAGGGTTACGGAGGGGCAGGAGTACGTCTCACCGCCTGGCGTTCTGGAGGAGCTGACAGACCCCACACAAGCCTTCTCGGGGCAGGGCATCGAATTCAATGAGAAATCGCTCAGCATCGCGTTTCAGGACGTGCCCGACGGTGGGCGGGCCGAGGTTTACTACCGCTTCCCCCAGCGGCCGCGCGACTTCCTGTCGTATCGGGAAGCCCGCTTGTGGGCCATCGCCAAGGAAGGGGACTTCGGGACTACCCGGGCGAATCGATTCTTTCTGAAGGTCGGGAGCGACGCCGAAAATTTCTACATCTACCGGACGCCGTTGAGCCCGCCGGTGGGGTCGGGGCTGACTGCTGCGGACTGGCTTCCCGAGATCCGCGTCGACTTCGGGGTCTGGTTGAATCTGCGCCGTCAGGCTGAGGAGTTACTGACCTCCGCGCCTCCAGCTCCGGGCGATCCACCGGTCGAGATCTGGTCCGCGGACTCCACGTATGCCGTTGTCCTTGCCGACCGTGGGCGCGCCCCGAACCTGGCCGCTGTGCGCGAGATCTCGATCGGCGTGTGGAACGAGACCGGGCAGCCGACGTCTGGCGAGATCTGGGTCGACGAACTTCGACTTGGAGAGGCATTGAAGGATGCCGGCATCGCCAGCTCGGTGAACGTCTCACTCGATGGGGCCGACGTGATTCAGATGCGCCTTAACATGACGAATCGTGGGGCCTTCTTCCGCCAACTTCGTGACGTTCCGACGTACCAGGACGATCGAACGCTCAACATCTTCAGTTCTCTCGCGGTCGACCGGTGGCTTCCGAGCAGCTGGGGTGTCGACATGCCTGTAACCCTGGAACTCTCCGAGGCGAGTCAGGCGCCCGTGCTCCTGGCGAACTCGGACGTACAGGCCAGTGCGATCGACAACCTGCGCGATACCGAGGCCGGTCAGACCCGTCTTGGTGTGTCGCTCAGGAAACGGACGCAAAGCGCGAATCCGTGGCTGGGTTTCCTCATCGATGGGCTGGATGCTCGCGCGTCATACGCGACGGCTGATGGCTCGACGATCACCACGGAGAATAAGTCGAGCACGGTCGACGCAGGGGTAGGATGGACACGAACCCCGGAGGCCCGTGACGTGGGTCTCGTGCCGGCGCCCGCGCGGGGCCTTGTTCGTGCGCTCCTGCCAGGATTCCTCGAGGACAAGGTCGCGGACGCACGCCTTCGCCTGACGCCGGAGCGTGTGTCGCTCGGCTCGTCCTACTTTCAGCAGGACAGCCGCGTGTTGCGCTACGAGCGCATCGTACTCTCTCCCGAGGATGAGGATGCCATCGCAACGCTGAGGCCGAGGGAACTGCTCCAGCTTGCGGCTGATGTGCGCCTGCGCCCGTTCACACCACTCACGGCCGACCTGCGCCTACTCCAGGTCCGAGACCTCCTTCCGCCCGAGAAAGCCGCGGCGGATCCTCAGGTTCAGAGGCTGATTCGAGATGAGCGGGCACGATGGCAAGGGCTGGATTTCGGTTGGGAGACAGCGCGTACACTGCGTACTGATGTGGGATATCGGCCGTCTCTCTTTTCGTGGCTCCGCACAGACTTTGACTGGACCAGCGTCTACCGGTCTGACCGTAACACCAACTTCGTCGACGAGTCGGTCATAGGAACGGATACCACGGTGGCGCTGTCGCGTGATGCTCGTGGGCAGAGGGACTGGGGCGCAACCGTGTCACTCAGCCCTTCGGCGCTGGCCACCACATGGTTCGGGGCCGCATCCGACGACGACAACGAGGACGTGGCTCAGCTACGCTCGGTTCTGAGTGCGGTGCGTCCGTTGAGTGCCACCTACCGAGACGGGATTACCTCTCGATTCAATCGTGACCCTGTCGACCCCCGATTCGATTACCAGTTCGGGTTCGGGGGGCGGGATCGCTATCGGTTCGTCGACGCCGATACCGCAGCGACGCTGACCGATCGGGCGAGTTGGCGGTTGTCCTCCGGGGTGGCCCTGCCCGGTGGCGCAGGCGTCCAGGTCGGCTACCTGTGGAGCGACTCGGAGACGCTCGACATCAGGAGTGACCGGAACACTCGTCAACAGACGTGGCCGGATGTGCAGGCCACGCTTCCTCCGATTCGTCTGCCGTCGTTCACGGGGATACGAAGTATCAACCTTGCCTCGGGTATCGTGCGCTCCGAGCGGGAGATCACATTCGGCGGAAGAGCGCTGCAGCGGCGCTTCGACTCCGACCTCCAAGTGCCGCTGGACGTATCGATTCAGTGGCTTCGGACACTCGTGACGACCTATCGAGGGGCGTGGCGGGACGGAACAGGTGCCGACCCCACTGGCGATACGGAGCGTAAGGAGCGAAACCACCGGATCTCGGTGAGCACGCAACTGCTCCCGGCGGGAGGGCTCGCATCACGTCTCGATCGTCCTGTCTCACTCTCGATGATCGGGACGTTCCGAAGCGAGCGGAGCTGCCGGATCACCGTTGCCGGTGAAGAGTGCGTGCCGTTCATCGACCAGGTCCTGCGAACCGCGAGCCTCCAGGCCGACACGAGTGTCCAAGGATTCTCGTTTGGTCTGCAGTTCAGCTACGACGATCGTCAGTCCTTCGTGGGTCAGCGCACCGGGTCGACCCAATTCCAGGTCGGCCTCTTCGGGCAACTCGACTTCGGCACGGCAGACTTCACGGCCCGCTGAGACGAGAGCCGGAGGGCGCCTCTGCCAGGTTCGTCCCGAACAGACATGGTCGTACCCCGAGGCTTCAGAGATCATCGGGCATGTCATCCTCTCACGACGAAGCGCGTTCTCTCACGCGAGGCGCCCTCGTGCTCCTCGTGATCAGTCTGGCCCGCTACGGTGGTGACGTATTCACTGGATTCTCTGCTCGAGATGCGGGCACCCACATCACGATTCTGGACTCTCTCCGGGTCCAGACCCGCGCCGCCATCAGCGAGGAAGCTCGCCGGACTCGGTCGCTGGAACGCGGGGAGATGATCGACCCGAACATGGCGGACGCGACCGAACTCGACCGCCTCCCTGGTGTGGGGCCCGCCACGGCCTCGGAGATCGTATCGGCTCGAGCTGCGGGGCTCGTATTCCGGCGACCGGACGACCTGCTCGCCGTCCGAGGTATCGGCCCGGCTACGTTAGAGCGGCTGGTAGAGTGACGTGCCCCCCTGAACCGAGACCAGCGCGGATGTTAGGATCCGCGAGCTGGCGAACGAGGAGAGGGAGGCAAAGA
>Ga0209631_10001094_pt1 | contig 35842 bp, 36 predicted proteins | sample COG_08_FD_184752 | JGI IMG/M metagenome (GOLD analysis project Ga0209631, IMG submission 184752) | Pelagic Microbial community sample from North Sea - COGITO 998_met_08 (SPAdes) (version 2) | ecosystem: Environmental > Aquatic > Marine > Neritic zone/Coastal water | place: Helgoland, sampling... | reverse complement strand
TCAGCTAAATACTGATAGCTATCGCTATCATTTGCCAATAAAGCACCTAATTTTGGGAGGATATTAAATGAGTACCAATCATAAACTTTGCTAAAAAGTGGGCTTGTAGGCTTCGAAAATTCAAGCACAAGCAGACGACCATTCTTTTTAAGGCATCGTCTCATTTCTTTTAATCCAGAAGGCTTATCTGTAAAGTTTCTTAGCCCAAAACCGATTGTGATTACATCAAAGGTATTGTCTTTAAAAGGTATTGCTTCGCCACTTAATTGACAAAAATGAGTATTATTTGAAAAACCTTCATCAATAGATCTTTCCCTGCCTAATGCGAGCATCTCATTGTTAATATCTGAAATGAATATCTCTGATGATGGGAACTGATTAGATATTAATTTTGCAATATCACCTGTCCCAGCTGCAATATCAAGAACTATATCTTTATCTTTAACCCCTGCAATTTCGACAAGTATGCGTTTCCAAAGTCTATGCAAACCCATAGACATTGCATCGTTCATAACATCATAACTAGAGGCAACAGATGAAAAAACACCACCTACATGCCTAGCTTTATCTTCAATATCAACTTCTTTATAGCCAAAATGTGTCTTTTTATTCATTTGGAATCTGTTCGAGGAATTTAATAAAATTATTGTATCTACTTTTACTTATTTCTCCATCATTAATCATTGGGATTACATTGCATCCTTCATCACCCTTATGATTACAATTTGAAAACTTACACAATTTGCTTGCTTCATATATCTCAAAAAATCCATAAATAATTTCTTCTTTAGTTAATCCTTCTATTGGAACATCTCTAACCCCGGGTGAATCTATAATCTCAAGATTTTTTGGAAGCATATATAAGCTTGATATTGAGGTGGTATGTCGACCCTGGTTATTTGATAAAGCTTTTGTTTTTATATCAACTCCAGTAAGTTTAGAGGTAAGAGTTGATTTACCAGCGCCTGAATTTCCCACAAAAATAGTACATTTATCTTGCAAATAATTTGTTAAATTTCTTAATCCAGTATTCTTTTTTGCAGAAATATTAAATATCTCAATATTAATATTTTTATAAATCTTTACTTTTTCTAGGTATGCAGACGGCATATCAATATCTATTTTATTATTTATGATAAATGGTTCAATATTAGAAGCTTTTGCGGATGCAATCCATTTATCTATAAATTCTGTCGATGTTGTTGGATTTTGAACCAAGAGTATTCCAACATGAGTAATGTTTGCAGCAATAACCTTAGAACCTCTTATGCTCTTCTTTTTAAGCTCAGATGCTCTTTCTATTCTCGATGTTATTAAAGCTGATTTAGGATCATTTTTATTTTGATATTCAAAATTTACAGAATCACCAACAACTATATCTTGCTTGCCTAGAATCGAACATTGGGCCTTAAAACCATTAGCATCTACCAAACAGCTGTTTGAATAGAATTCAATTACCCTTCCTGTTTGAACTTTTTCCATATAAAGCACAAAATACACCAAAGGAAGGAATATAAAAAGAAATGAAGACCCAACAATCAAAAGAAAATCTAGTTTGGATTGACCTAGAGATGACAGGATTAGATCCTGAAAATGAGAGAATCATTGAAATTGCCACTCTTATTACAGACTCACAGCTTAATTATATTGCCGAAGGGCCTAATATTATTATCAAACAGCCTCAAGAGTTTCTTGATGGTATGGATGAATGGAACCAAAAGCAGCACGGCGGATCAGGCCTGATAGAGGCAGTTCAGAAAAGCAGCATTTCTCAGCAAGTTGCAGAGATGGAAACTCTTGAGTTTATTTCAAAATATGTAAGTGATAAAAAATCACCAATGTGTGGCAATACAGTCTCACATGACAGAAGATTTTTGATTAAATATATGCCTACATTAGAAGCTTACTTTAACTACAGACATATTGATGTTTCAACAGTAAAAGAGCTTGCTACACGATGGATGAATGAAGCGCAGGTTTACGAGAAGAATGGAGCCCATAGGGCTATGGGCGATATTAAAGATTCAGTGGAAGAATTGAGATTCTATAAAAATTTAATTTTTAATGAAGAAGAATTATTTTAGAACTATTCACTTTTATTAGCAGGCTGGATATTAAGAGGGAAAGGAGTTACAGAGTCCTTATTTTCTTTTATCGTAGCTTCTCCAGATTCTACTACTTCATCAATTCTAATAATTGCATTAATGGGAATATAGCTTCTTTCCACTTTATTAAATTCATTTTTCAGCTTTTCAGCAGCAGGGTCTACAACTAGTTGTTTGTCTTTATTAAATATATAATCTTCTACCTCTATGAAGCCGTACATATCACTTTGATAAATTTGTTTTGCAAAAACCTCGTATATCTCGTTGAGCTGCATGAAGATTATTTTGTAAGCTGTCTTTTTATTCATAATTCTTAATATGGGTACTAAACTTTATATTAAAACCTTTGGCTGTCAAATGAATGAATACGATTCACAGAAGACTGTGGAGATTCTTCAAAATAAAAAAGATATGGAGGTTACTACAAATGTTGATGAAGCAGATATTATCCTTCTAAATACCTGTTCAATTAGGGAAAAGGCTGAAGATAAAGTCTATTCTGAATTAGGAAGACTTAATAAGCTGAAAATTAAAAATCCTAATATTAAAATTGGAGTGGGTGGTTGCGTTGCTACACAAGAGGGCTCCAATATTACAAAACGTGCCCCTTATGTTGACCTAATATATGGGCCTCAAACCTTACATAAGGTTTCAGACTTGCTAGACGAAGATAACAAGTTAAAAGCTATAGATATTACTTTTCCAATTGAAGAGAAATTTGATTCTTTACCAGAACCAACAGCAACCAGCCCTTCAAGTTTTGTAGCTATTATGGAGGGTTGCTCAAAATACTGCTCTTTTTGCGTAGTTCCTTATACAAGAGGTGACGAAGTAAGTAGGAAAGCACAACAAATCTTTGATGAGATAGCTCGCTTGGTGGAGCAGGGAACTTCTGAAATAGTCTTTGTTGGCCAGAATGTAAATTCATATAAGCAGGTTCATGAAGGGAGAACTCTTAGACTTTCAGACCTTATTGATATTGCAAGTAACATTAATGGGGTTGAAAGAATAAGATTTACAACATCACATCCATTAGATATGACGGATGATCTGATTGAAATATTTGGATCTGTACCTCAATTAGCCAACCAACTTCATCTTCCAGTTCAATCAGGCTCTGACAGGGTCTTAAAAGCAATGAAACGAAATTACACTGCAGATTTATACAGAGATATTATTGAGAGAGTTAAAAAGATAAGACCCACCATAAAAGTCACATCTGATTTTATAGTTGGATTTCCAGGAGAAACACATTCGGAATTTCTTGAAACCATGCAGTTAATTGAAGATATTCAATTCGATTCATCATTTAGCTTTATCTATTCTCCAAGACCTGGAACTCCTGCATCAATCCTTCAAGATGATGTTTCTAAGCATGAGAAAAAAGAAAGATTAAATATTCTTCAAGCAAGACTCAATGAAATTCAAAGAGGTTTTGGTCAAAAGATGGTTGGTAGTATCCAAAGGTGTTTAGTAACAGGAATATCTAAAAAGCGCCTAGATCAACTCCAGGCCAGAACAGAGTGCAACAGAGTAATAAATTTCCCCTTTCAAAATATAGGTTTTATAGGTAAATTAGTAGATATAAAAGTTGAGGAAGCATTGGCATATTCATTATTAGGAACTCTACATAACACTAAGGAACTAGTTTAGTTAGTATATGCAAGAAGTTCAGAACTCCTTAAAAAATATTCTTTTAGAACCTGCAGATGCAAAGCGATTAGCTATTTTCTCAGGTGAACTAAATGGAAATATAAAGCTAATAGAAAAAAACTTTAAGGTTAAAATTTTTCATAATGGTAACAAGCTTAATATCAAAGGAGCAGATGACAATGCTCAAAGAGCATCAAGCGCCCTTCTCGATCTTTACAAACAAACTCAAAAAAACAATGAGATTAGCAATGAAACTATACACTTATGTATTCAGGAGCATATGAATCAACCAACAAAAAAAACAACTAAACTTAAAGAAGTAAAAAGCTCTTATCAAATCCACACTCCAAAGAAAGTTATTACTGCAAGAGGAACAAACCAAGAGCAGTATTTAAAAAATATAGAATCTAATGAGTTGAATTTTGGTATTGGTCCAGCTGGAACAGGTAAAACATATTTAGCTGTAGCAGCAGGGGTTCATGCGTTGCTAAATGATAAGGTTCAGAAGATCATTCTAATCAGACCAGCAGTTGAAGCGGGTGAGAAGCTTGGTTTTCTCCCTGGCGATTTAGCCCAAAAGGTAGATCCTTACTTAAAGCCTTTATACGATGCTTTATACGAAATGTTGGGATCAGAAAGAGTCCAAAAACTTATAGAAAAAGAGATTATTGAAGTTGCTCCCTTGGCCTACTTGAGAGGACGCACTTTAAATAATGCTTTTATTATTATGGATGAAAGTCAAAATACCACAATTGATCAAATGAAGATGTTTCTGACTAGAATGGGTTATGGCAGCCATGCAGTCGTTAATGGGGACCTTACTCAAATTGATTTGCCTAGAAACGTATCTTCAGGGCTAAGTAACGTTCTTGAAGTTCTTGCTAAGACAGAAAATATTGGAGTCATTAGATTTAGTTCTATCGATGTGGTGCGTCATCCTCTTGTTAGAAAGATTATAGATGCCTATGAAGCATTTAAGGGCAACAACAATTAATGAGCGTTAATCTTATAACCAGGGATGAGTACCCTCTTTCAAAAAGTCTTATAACTAAATTAGATGAATTTTTAATTTCTATTTTAAGTTCAGAAAGTATTGAAGACAGCAATATTAATGTTAGTTTTATTTCATCTAAAGAAATGCGCGAACTCAATAAACAATTTAGAGGAATAGACAAAGATACAAATGTTTTGTCTTTTGAAAATCAAGATATCTCAAAAGAACACACCAAGGTCCTTGGCGATATAGCAATATCCTACCCATATGTAGTAAACGAGGCAATAGTTTCAGAGAAAGACTTAGATAGCCACATCTCTCATATGTTCATTCATGGAATACTTCATATTTTAGGCTATGATCACGAAAATGAATCAGAAGCTAATAACATGGAAGCAAAAGAGATTGAATTTTTATCAAAGTTCAATATCATTAACCCATACGCAATATGAACGATAAAATAGAACCTGACTCGGGAAACTCCCCTTCTGGATTAATTTCAAAGCTTAAGAAATACTTAAGAAATCCTTTTTTCATAAAGACAACCACAGTAGCTGAGGTTTCTGAGTTTTTAGAAGATGCTAGGCAGTCTAATGTAATAGACAAAGAGGCCCAGATCATGGCAAATAAAGCCCTAAGGCTCGGTGATACCTCTGTTAAAGAAATAATGGTACCAAAGGTAGAGATGGTAACGGTTGGCATAGATGAGCCTGTATCTTCTTATATTGATAGAGTTATTCAATCAGGCCACTCTAGGTACCCCGTTTTAGGCAATAACATGGACGAGGTTAGTGGAATCTTGCTTGCAAAAGACCTTTTGCCTATTTTATCGACTGGTCAGACCAAATTTAACATTCAAGACATGCTTAGAGAGGCAAAGGTAATTCCTGAAACTAAAAAAGCAGATTCATTATTAGAAGAATTTAAAAAAGATAGATCACATTTAGCTATAGTTGTTGATGAATATGGCGCAATTTCTGGCTTAGTAACTATTGAAGATATACTAGAAGAGTTGGTAGGTGAAATTGAAGATGAACATGATAATGAAGAAGAGGAATTAATTCAGATTTCAGAATATGAATATATTGCCGATGCTAAATTAGATATAGAATCTTTTGAAGAACACTTTACTATCGATGTTGGAGATTTAGATGTCGAAACCATAGGGGGACTCATGATTAGTAAGCTTGGTGTTTTACCAAAAGTTGATGATGAGATTTCACTTGATAATATGAAACTAAAAGTAGCAGTTGCTGATAAAAGGAAGATAAAAAAAATTGGAATTAGCATCTTTCCTGAATAAACTTAAACAGGCATACAATTTTCTAATACCTTTCTTTTTTGGACTTCTTGGAGTCTTAGCATTTGCTCCTTTCTCAATTAAATTTTTAATCATACCTGCTTATAGCTACCTCATACATTTAGTATTTTTTTCAGATCAAAAAAAATTTATAACCAAGCTCTCACTTTGGACTCTAGGCCACTGGGGAATTGGAGTTTCTTGGATAATAGTAAGTGTTTACTATTATGGAAATGTTGGATATATAGCTTCTTTTATTGTATATATATTGTTTTTAATATTAATCTTAATATTTGCTGTAGCCCCCATAAGACTATTTAAAATTCAAGAAACGTATAAAGCTAGTCTATGCTCTATAGTCTTTATATCTTCAGCTTTACTGCTTATTGAGTTAACTAGAGATTTCTTCTTTGGAGGTTTTCCATGGCTAATTCCAGGAACAGTTTCTGTAGATACATTATTATCAAATTTGCTCCCTATTTTTGGTATAGCCGGGGCATCATTTCTTATATATTTAGGAGCAGCTGCAGCTGCAAGTTTTTGGAATAGTTCAAAAAAGATAGCGATTTCAATTCTTGTATTTACAGTCCTATTTTTTATTCCATTTAATACAAAAAATGTTATGAATAATGATAGATCTATTTCGGTAGCAATTGTGCAACCTTCTTTGGATCCAAAGCTAAAATTAAAACAAATATACAAGCCCTTAATTCAAGAAACACTCATCAAACTATCTTTAACAGACTCTATTAAACCAGAGCTTATTATCTGGCCTGAAGCAGAACTGCCATTTGTATATAAAAGTAGAGAATATTATGCACTTAAGAAAAGATTTAGTGAATCAACGGAGTTAATAACTGGAATGTGGTTATTTGAAGGAAGTGAGCTATTTAATTCATTAGTAAATGTCAAAACAGATCAAATATACAAAAAGCAGCATTTGGTGCCATTTGGAGAATATATCCCGTTTAAAACATTGTTAAATCCAATTTTAATATACTTTGGAGCCCCTATTTCAGATATTTCGCCAGGTAAACCAGATCAATTATCAATTCAAGTAAAAGATAGTCTTAATGCAGCGCCATTAATATGCTACGACATAGTATTTGGTAATGATGTTAGAAAAGCGGTCAAAAGTTCTAATTTTATTATTAATATAAGTAACGACTCTTGGTTTGGGCGGTCTTTAGGCCCCTATCAACATCTAGAAATTTCTAGAATAAGAGCAATAGAAAATAATAAATGGTTATTAAGGTCTACAAATGATGGATTCTCAGCTGTAATTGATAATAAAGGAACTATTGTTGATATATTGTTCAAAGGCGAGCAAGGTGTTCTTAATCAAGAAATTGGAATAAATAACTCATCGACTATTTATGCTAATTTTGGCTATTATGTGCCATACTTATCAGCATTAATTATCTTATTTAGTATTTTATTTAGAAATATATGGTTAAAGTTAGAAATATAGTATCAATTTTTAGCCTCCTATTTACCTTGAACAGCTTTGCTGAATCCTCAATACAGGTAGATATTAGTGAGCAAAGGCTATATCTGCTTAAATTTAATAAAGTTTTAGCCAGTTATCCGATATCATCTTCTTCCTTCGGGGAGGGTCAGAAAGAAAATTCATATAAAACACCGCTTGGAAAGCATATTATAAAAGAAATGATTGGATCTTCAGCTACCAAAGATACAATCTTCATCTCACGAATTAATACAAAAAGAGCAGCAAACCTTATTAAAGAGCCGATAGATACTGATAATGATTACGTTACATCAAGAATTATGTGGCTGCAAGGCGAAGACGAGGGCTTTAATAAAGGCGGTTCAGTAGATTCATACCAAAGGTATATTTATATACATGGAACCCAGGAAGAGGGCTTAATAGGTACTAAAGCATCTCATGGATGCATAAGAATGTTTAATAACGATGTTATAGATTTATATGAAAAGGTTAATATAGGGACAAAAGTTCTTATTAAAACCTAAGCATTGCCCCTAAATTATTTATTTCTATAGATTTCCAGCAACTGAGGACTCAGAAAAGCTTAATTTTTCCTTTCTATCCTCTTTTACAGGCGCATCTCCAAATTTACCATCAATCTCAGCTAGCTTTTTAATAAGGCTTGCAGGCTTGAAAGTGTCACTTTTAGTTAATTCATAGTATTTATTAAGTTTATTTAATACTTGGCTCATTCCCATGGCATTGGCATGGTGCATAGGGCCACCTCTCCAAATTGGAAATCCATAACCATTTATATAAACAACGTCAAGATCTGCAGCTCTTTGTCCAACGCCTTCTTCGATAATATCAGCCCCTTCATTAACAAGAGCAAGAATACATCTATCTATAATCTCTTCATCTGATATATCTCTTCTTTCAATTCCATTTGCAGCTGATACAGATCTATAAATTTCTTCATTTTCAGGAGCTGGATTGGGAGCCCTAGAACCTTCACTGTAGTTGTAGAAACCTTTTCCATTTTTTTGACCAAATCTATCTTGTTCACAAAGCTGATCACCTATTTTTGAAGGAAGTGCTGGCTCAGCTCCACTTAATTTTCTTGCTCTCCAACCAAGATCAAGTCCAACCAAATCTAACATTCTAAATGGACCCATACTCATACCAAAATTTTCTAATGCTTGATCAACTTGATGGGGAAGGGCGCCCTCTAAAAGAAGCATATTTGCTTGCGCTGTATATCCAAAAAGCATTCTATTCCCAATAAATCCTGGAGCATTTAATGACACAACCGCAGCCTTTTTAAGCTTTTTACCTACTGACATAACGGTAGCCATAGTCTCATCTGAAGATTGAGATCCTCGCACAACTTCTAGCAATCGCATAATATTTGCTGGGCTAAAGAAGTGAGTACCCACTACTAGTTCAGGCCTATTAGTTACTGACGCTATAGAATCTACATTTAGACCAGATGTGTTACTTGCAAGGATAGCATCTTTCTTAACAACCTCATCTAATGTCTTAAATATTTTCTCTTTTAGCTCTAGATTTTCGTAAACAGCTTCTATCACAATGTCACAATCAGAAACATCTTGATAATCAAGACTTGAAGTAACTAAACCAAAAACACCAGTCTTCATTTCTTCAGACATTTTTCCTCTATCAACCATAAACTGATAATTCTTTTCTATAACTGACATACCTCTTTTTAGGTTATCCTCATCTTGATCGATAATGTGAACTGGGATACCGGCATTAGCAAAACACATTGCTATTCCACCACCCATTGTTCCTGATCCAATAATTCCAGCTTTCTTAATATCTTTTACAAGTGTTTCTCTTGGTACGTCAGAAATTTTGGAGGCAGCGCGTTCTCCAAAGAATATATGAATCATTGCTTCTCTTTGTGGGTTAACAAGACATTCTATAAAGTATTCACTTTCTTTCTTCATGCCATCATCAAAGTCATCACAGTTTATTGCAGCTTCAACACATTTTATAATTTGTCCAGGAGCAAACTGACCTTTTCTAGTCTTAGCAGCCATTGCCTTTGCTTCAAGCAATACATTCTCAGAACCTCTTGCTGCTATCACTTTTTCGTTTAAATCCCTTACTTTTGGATGATTTTGCGTTTCTGAGCTTACTTTTTGAATAAATTTAATAGAATCATTGATTAAATCATCTGAAACTTCGTCAATAATACCCATTGATAAGGCTTTTTTAGCGTTAACATGCATACCCGTAAGCATCATTTTAAGTGCTTCAGCAGGACCAACAAGTCTAGGAAGTCTCTGAGTTCCTCCAGCTCCCGGTAAAAGCCCTAAATTAACCTCAGGAAGACCAACAAATGCTGCAGGACCGGCAATTCTGTAGTTACATACTAAAGCAGTCTCTAATCCTCCACCTAAAGCTGAACCATTTATTGCAGCAACAACAGGCTTTGAGCAAAATTCAAGCTTTTTAAAGGCCTCATCAAGGCCTGGCCCATCTGGATTCTTACCAAATTCAGATATATCAGCACCAGCAATAAATGACCTGCCAGCACCTGTGAGAACAACACCTAACACATCAGGGTCATTTTCAGCTTTATCTATGTTATTAACAAAACCAGCTCTAACACCATCGCTAAGTGGATTAACAGGCGGATTGTCTACAGTTAGTATAGCTACGCCATCTTTAACTTCGTAATGTACTGTTCCTTTCAATTTATTCTCCTAAAAATATCAAGAAATGCATTATACATAAAAAATAATGATTTTATTTTATAAAAACTATTGATATATTATTATAAGTATGCATAATAATACATGTCAGCAATTCTCTCCCCCTATTTAGATAGCTGACATCCTCTGGAATTAGATGGAGGGCTCTGCCCTCCACTCTTTTAATAAAATTAAGGTTTAATATGAAAAAATATGTTGATAATTTAGAAGTTTTTGTTTTAGTTACGCTATTCCTAAGCTCAATTTATGCAATAACCCCAATAGTATAGTATTATCGCTGCATGAAAAACTTAGCACTATTATTCACTCTGATATTCGGGATATCCACCCATGCTTGTACAAATCTGTTAGATTCAGACTTAAAGGTTCTTGATTCATCTGATAGAGTTAATATGTGTCAGTATGAAGGCGATGTAATTCTAGTTGTAAATGTTGCTAGTAAATGCGGCTACACATACCAGTACGAGGGCTTACAAACTTTATATGATGCATATAAAGAACAAGGATTAGTTGTTGTTGGTATACCATCTAGGGATTTCAGGCAAGAATATACAGAAGAATCATCTGTGGCAGAGTTTTGCTCTACTGAATATGGTGTTAACTTCCCAATGTTTGCAACTGCAAAAGTAAGAGGAGATAGAGCTCATCCTTTTTATAAGAAATTAGCAAAAGAATCTGGAATGACTCCTAATTGGAATTTTAACAAGTACCTTATTGGCAGGGATGGAAAAGTTTACAAAGGTTACAGATCTAAGGTTAAGCCTGACTCTGAAATACTTATCAATGCTATAGAAAGACTTCTTTAAACCTCGCTTATTAGCACAATACTTGGCTTCTGAAAGCTAAAAACTCCATTATCTACAACCCCAGCAAAAGAATTAAGCTTTAATTCAATAGCTTCTGGGTCAGATAGGTCTAACCCTTTAACATCGAGTATTTCATTACCTTGATCAGTTGTAGTTCCGATTCTTAATTCCGGCACACCACCTAATGCAAGAATTCTTCTTGCCACCAAACTTCTAGATTCAGGAATTACTTCAACTGGAAGAGGGAATTCTCCAAGTTGATTTACAATCTTTGATTTATCAACAATACAAATAAAATCGGTTGCAGCAGAGGCTACAATTTTTTCTTTTGTATGAGCAGCCCCCCCACCTTTAATTAAATTATTATTCTTATCAACCTCGTCAGCTCCATCGATATAGAAATCAATTCCATTAACATCATTTAAATTAAAAACCTGAATGCCCTTCGATTTTAGTAAGCGTGAAGAAGCATGTGAGCTTGATACAGCACCTTTAAAAAGATGAGAATAATTATCTAATTCATCAATAAAATAGTTAACAGTAGAACCAGTACCTATACCCAAAACCATCGAAGAAGTTAACTTATCCTTGATAAAGTCCATAGCTTGTTTAGCAACATTGATTTTTGAGGCACTCATGCAGGTATAATACAAGAAATTTAATAAGACTATTACTTTGAGACTAAAAATAAATAAAACAGGAAGCTTCAAGCATTCTAAAAAATATATAAAACTCATTAATGAGGCTAATGTATATGACGTTTCCATTAAAACACCTGTAACTTTTGCTACAAATATGACAGCAAAAATTGATAATGAGGTTTATTTAAAAAGAGAAGATCTACAGCCTGTTTTTTCTTTTAAGAGCAGGGGAGCATATAACAAAATTCTTAGCTTGACCCCAGCTCAAAAAAAGAAGGGTGTAATAGCCGCATCTGCAGGAAATCATGCACAGGGAGTAGCTTTTGCTTGTAAAAAATTAAAAATACCTTGCTCAATAGTTATGCCTGTAACCACGCCTGATATCAAAGTGAGGTCAGTTAAAAATTTCGGTGCAAAAATATTACTAGAAGGTGACAGTTTTAATCAAGCTGTAAAAGCAGCTTTAAAAATAGCTAAAACTAAAAAAATAGAATTCATACATCCTTTTGACGATCAATATACGATTGCAGGTCAGGGCACTATTGGTCAAGAAATATTAGAAGCTGATGATGAATATGATGCAATTTTTCTTCCGGTTGGAGGAGGGGGGCTACTGGCCGGGGTTTCTGCTTGGATAGCCCAACATACAAAAAAAGTAAAAATTTATGGCGTTGAGGTTGAAGATTCTGCATGTCTATTGGAAGCTATTAAATTTGATAAAAGAGTTAGACTAAGAGAGGTTGGTTTATTTGCAGATGGCGTAGCAGTAGAGCAAATCGGTAAAAATAATTTTGATGTTATTAAAGAATGTGTTGATGGTGTAATAACTGTTAGTGTTGATGAAGTTTGCGCAGCTGTTAAAGATATATTTGAAGATACCCGAGTTCTTTCAGAACCAGCTGGTGCATTAGCCTTAGCTGGATTAAAGAAATATAGTAAAAAAATTAAAGGCAAAAAGTTTTTAGCAATTAGCAGCGGAGCCAACGTCAACTTTGAAAGATTAAGTTATATTGTTGAAAGATCTGAGTTGGGTGAAAATAGAGAGAAAATACTCAGTATACAAATTCCAGAACAGCCAGGCAGTTTTTTGAGGCTTTGTAGAATTTTTGGCAAAGCACAGATAACAGAATTCAATTATCGAATGGCTGATGAAAGTAAAGCTTTTGTTCTTGTTGGCATTAAAACTAAAACTGAAGAATCATTTAAAGCCTTAAAAGGTAAATTAAAAAAATCCAAATTCAAATTTAATGATTTAACAAAAAATGAGATCTCTAATGATCACTTGCGCCATATGGTTGGCGGAAGAAATAATCAAGATGCAGACAAAAATTCTGAGCGGATTTTTAGAAGTGAGTTCCCGCAAAAACCCGATGCATTGATAAACTTCTTAAGAGACTTTGGTACGAATTGGAATATTTCTTTATTCCATTATAGAAATTTAGGTGCAGCTTTTGCTAAAGTTCTTATAGGTATTCAAGATAATCCTAAAAGCAGTAAAAGGCTTGAGGCTCACCTTAAAGGATTAGAATATAACTTTGTTGAAGAAACAACCAATAATGCTTATCAAGATTTCCTTCGATAATTATTCTAAAACCTTAATCTAAGTTTTATTGCAAAAATTTTACCTGAAGGCTCATTCCATGAGTCCTCGATGATTGTGAGGCTATCAGATTCAATATTTTCTTCAAAAATATTACCACCTTGGCTATAAACTATATAAAGATTTGATAAAGGCGCTAACTCATATTTATATCTAATCTGGAACGCAGCCTCACCTACATTAAAAGGATTTACCTTTTGGTCACTGCGAATAATATAGCCTTGTTCATTGGACATTAAGCTTGTCGGGTTAGAGGCATTTAAGGCAACAAACTGACCTTTAAGTCTTAATTCATGCTTATCGCCTTTAAAATAATTCATATTAAATGATAGGAATTTTTCTGTTGAATCATATGCAGCTAAATAATTCTTATCTACCCACTTTAGCCAATCTTTTTGATCTCTATAATTAAAACTAAGCCCCATGGTTAAAAAGTCTTTAGGAAAAAAGTAATATGATGCTGAAGCCCATGTTTTTTTATAACCTTTAGAAGCCCATGATGTATTTTTATCACCTCTTTCAAAGTTAAGTCTTGCACCTATAGCAAAATTTGAAAAATTCATTGAATCGTAACTTCCACCAAAACTATACCTTGCTGGCCTTTTCACAAAAGGCGATAAGAAATATTTTCTAGTTATAGTTGTGTTTTTTCCTGAAGACTTATATACACCCCATAAAGCAAATTCATTGGTATCTTTTAATTCAATTTCAATTTTTGGGTTAATAAAATTTTCTATAGTATTACCATTTGTATCACTTTGGTGTCCATAGCGGATTGAATATTCTATGTTTTTATACTTTGACTCATTAGAAAAGTATCTGTCAAAAGAAGATCTGCCACCAAAGGATATCCAATCATTTTTTTGAAGATAACCCATATCATTAATGTCTAAGTCATCTCCATAATAATGAATTCCGAAGTTATGATTATCATCTTTAGTTGGCTTGTATCTCAGGCTGGCTTTATAACCTAATGAAGATTTATTGTCAGCCTCAGCATGAAGTAGGATTGATGAGACCCTTAATTTATCACTAACAATGTGATCATAATCTATGGTATTTACTATTGCTGTTCTATCTAGAATAGGGTCATCTGTATAGGTAATCATGTAACCAAGAGTCTTATTATTATTTTCCTGTTTTATTCTTCCAGCATAGTAAGAACGACCTAGTGAAAAATCTTCATCTTGTTCGCTTGCTGTGAAGAAACCATATTCAGTGCCCCCTTCTTTTTGAGTATACCTAAGGGCATAATCAAGATCTGAATATTCTTGCTTGGAGTCATTGCACAAATCTTCATTAATTGATTGGCTGCAATTATATGAAGGCTTTGACCCAATTCTTCTGGTGTGCATTATTTTTAATCTGTCTCTGTCAGTAATATCAAAGATAGTTTGATTTTCATTAAAAAAAGCTCTCTTCTCACCATATAAAGTTTCTTCAGCTGAGAAATTCACAACCACATCATCACTCTCAACCTGACCAAAATCTGGATTGAATGTAGCATTTATTTGTTTTCCAGTACCTGTATTATAAAAAATTTCAATACCAACCTTATTAATTTCATTACCAGTTACAGAGTCATTTGCTGAAACGATATATGGGAAGTAGTTAATATTTCTTTTAGCTGGATAGCTATCTATCTCATATTCATTTAACTGATACATGTATTTATCTCTTTCAGGATGCGTTTTAGCAGTACCCACCAAATTCCCATCAAAGGCTGTATATCTAAAAGCTCCAAATTTGATTGTTCTCTTGCCCGTTGTAGGCAGCATATTACCAATTGACCAGGGAATAAAAATTTCAGAAACCCAATTCTCATTATTGACTTTTGTAAAACCAACCCAGTCACCATTCCAATCATAGCTTTGATCATTACCATTTCTTATAGTTGAATCAAGTAAAGAATTTCCTAATGAGAGCATAAATGTATATGCAGTATTTCCATCACCATCAAAATCTACCACAAACGCATTTCTATCAGTTTTGGTGTTCCATTCATCTCTAACATGCTTATATGAACCCATTGAATTAGGGTCTTGAGAATTTATAAAACCAACATATATACCATTTTCATTAGAAAATATTTTGACAATCGTTTTCTTATTAGATTCTTCTAATGTATACGGAAAAACATCATAAAATGTTGAAAAGGAATCTGCATCAACCCATTCAGGCTCATCAAGAACGCCATCAATATCTAATGCTAATGTTTCCATTGCAAAAAGAATAGACAGAGATAAAATTAGATTTAATGTTTTCAATTAATTTTTCCTCAGGCTAATTTTAGCTACTTATTTTTAAATTTCTATCTCTATATTTCAATCAATATCTATGAAAACCCTGCTCAGTAAATACAAGATCAAATTTAAGATCATGAGGCTCACCAAATTCATCATTTATTAATTGAAATTCGTAACCTAAGCCAATTATTATTGCCTTATCATTAAGATATTTTAAATCTTGCAGAGCTCTATCATAGTAGCCACCTCCATGGCCAAGTCTTGATCCTTTTTTATCAATGCCAACAAATGGTAAAATTAAAAGATCAAATTTTTCAGCAGGCAAGATAGCTTGATCAATAGATTCAAGAATATTAAATTTATTAATAACCAAATTATCTTCACTGACAAATTTATTAAAATGAAGCTTGTTTTCTTCTAAAACTCTAGGAATGTAGACTTTTTTGTTTTTATTAAGCATTTTTTTTCTGATGGCATCAGTTTTAACTTCACTTTTTGACGGCATATAAATAAGAACATTTTCATGCTTTAAAGTCTTTACATATTTGAGACAATTCAGTTGAATTGTCGCTGAGGTCTTTATAATTTCTCTCTCAGACATTAATGATAATTTGCGCTTGAGAGATTTTCTAAATTTAGTTTTGATCATAAAGATTCAGCGAATCAACAAACCAATTCACCGCTATGTGCTATACCTGAACCGAAAGGACAGGTGGTGAACTTCTTATCGAATCAGGCTTCCCTCAGAGGAGGTAATGCTCAACAACGACATTGGATTATCACCAGATAATTTAATATCGGTTCAAAATTAATTAACACATTGGCAAATGAACCAGAATGTCTAATTATTATAAATTAATTAATTATTATGAAAAGTAGAATATTACTTTTGTAGAACTTCCTCAATGCTCTGAATCATAACCTGCATTGAATCTTGGTCTTCATCATTTGTTGATGAAGAATTATTTTTTTTAAGAAACTTGTTAGCTAAACTTAAGCCTGCAAGAATCAAAGCATTACTTTTATTATCAATACCATCTAATTCAGAGTTTAATAGTTCAGCAGCATTAATTAATGCGTCTTTTTCTTCAATAGGACAGGAAAGGCTAATATCTCTTCCAAAAATTTTTAATGCGACTATCTCCATCTCACTCATTTATATCCACCTTTTTACTTAATTCGGCCACTTGATCATTTAACAAATCAATTTCTTTAGTATATTTAAGTTTGGAAGACTTCCAGTCTCTTTCTCTTTTAACATAAGAATCAATTATTCCCCGCTGCTCATCAAATCTATTAATTAGTTTATTAAGCTGTAATTTAAGGCTAGCTAGAACTGTTTTTTCTTCAGACTCATTCATGTTTTTAGTTTAAATCTACCAACAGTAGTTGGGAAGTTTAATTTAAAAGAGTAAAATTAATGTTATGAGTAAAGTATATCAAAAAAGAAGACAAACATTAGGCAATCTACTGCCTATGGATTGTGCAATTATTATTCCTGGGGCTGATCTTAAATATAGAAATGCAGATTCTTCTTATAACTTCAGACAAGATAGTAGTTTTTTCTATTTATCTGGTTTCTGTGAAGCAAACTCAACTATGCTCATAGTAAATACCAATGGCGTAATCACATCCTCTATTTTTGTTCCAAGAAAAGATAAATTAAAAGAAATATGGGATGGTTTCAGAGAGGGTCCGGAGGGAGCTAAGGAAAATTATTTATTTGAAAATGCCTTTAACAATGATGAGATTGACTCTGAACTTCCAAATTTAATTTATGGGATGAATAAAGTTTTTTATCCTTTCGGCAAAAAAGATGGATTTGATCAATTAGTAATAAATTGGATGAAATCAGCAGGAACAAAAGATAGGCATAGTAAGGCAATAGATATTGCTGATGGCTCTTCTTTGATTGGAAACCTCAGATTAATCAAGGATAGTGATGAAATCGAAATCATGAAGCAGGCTGCAAATATTTCGGCTGACGCCCATATGGAAGCTATGAAAGCTGTAAAGCCAGGCATGAATGAACAATCGATTGAAGCTTTGTATTTGTATGAATTTGCAAAACATGGTGGTCGATTTGCAGCTTATACTCCTATTGTCGCTGGTGGAAATAATGCATGCGTTCTTCATTATGTAGATAACAACCAACACTTAAATGGGTCAGACCTTTTGCTTGTTGATGCTGGTTGTGAATTTAAGATGTATGCATCAGATATTACGCGAACATTTCCAATCAGTGGAAAGTTTTCAGCAGAACAGCTTGCTGTATACAATGTTGTATTAGAAGCTCTTCATAAAGCTACAGAATGCGTAAAAGTTGGAAATAACATAATGGATCCGCAGATCACGTCAGAAAAAGTAATTACCAAAGGATTGGTCGAATTAGGAATCCTTGAAGGTGATGTTGATGATTTGCATCAGCAAGGAGCTTTTAAAGATTTCTATATGCACAAGATTGGTCATTGGCTGGGCCTTGATGTCCATGATGCTGGCGACTATATGGAAAACGATGATCATATGCTTTTTAAGGCTGGAATGGTAACTACAGTTGAGCCTGGTATTTATATTAGTAAAGATGCTAATGTCCATGATAAGTGGAAAGGTATAGGCATTAGAATCGAGGATGATATTCTTGTAACTGAATCAGGTAATCTTAATTTAACTGCTAAAGTCCCATCTGACCCAAAAGAAATCGAAGCCTTAATGGCCTAAAAACTTTATGGAACATCCTGTCATAATTTCTGGAGGAGGGATTATTGGTTGTTATGTTCACTTGCGCTTAAAACAAGCTGGCATATTGTCACAAGTAATTGAGAAAGGATCACCATTAAAAGTTTCAAGTCAGAATATTAGAACTATTTCTCTCAACCCTAGCACCTACAAGCTTCTCTTAGAAATTGGTATTGAGCTAGAGTCTGCATCAGTTAAAACTATAAAAGTATCTGATGGAGATAGCTCTGGAAGAATTCAATTTACTGCTGATGAAGTTAATGAAGAAGCTCTATCACATGTAGCTATGTTTGATGAGCTCCTAGAAAAAATACAAGATAAAGCTTTAAATGCTATTAAGTATGAATCTGAAATAACTTCCATTTCTAAGTTAGATACATTAACAAAAATAACCCTGAATAATAATTCTGAACTTCAAACTTCACTTCTTATTGGTTCCGATGGAAGAAATTCACCAGTAGCAAAACTATCAAATTTTGTTTCCAAAACAAATGATTATAAGCAGACAGCTTTTACTTTTTTAGCAAAAGAAAAATCAGATCATAATAATTCAACCGCAAGCCAGATTTTTTCCAATAAAGGAATTTTTGCATTAATGCCAATTAAACATTTAAATGAAAATATGTTTTCAGTAGTTTGGTCTGTACCTAATGAGCTTTTAAAAGATACCAATAAAGACAATTTTATTGCTGAAAATATTGATGCAATGACATCAAAAATTAACTCAAAAATTACATTAGAATCCAATATTATAAGTTTTCCACTATCTAATCATCATCTTGATTCTTATATGAAAGAGGGCGTTGTTGTTGTTGGAGATGCTGCTCACTCTATTCATCCTTTAGCTGGACAAGGCATAAACCTTGGTTTTGCTGACGCAGATATTTTATGTGAAGAAATAATAGAAGCCTTCAAAAAAGGTTATTCGATTGGATCCTATAGAGTCCTAAAGAAATATGAAATAAGAAGAAAATCAATTAATGAAATTATGCTCAAAGCCATGGATGGGTTTATAGGATTATTTGGCTCAAACAACATATATATTAAAGTTTTAAGGGGCCTTGGATTAAAATTTTTTAACAAGATCTCGTTTATGAAAGTATTTTTTATTAATCATGCCTCAGGATCGCATAAGCTATGATTGTTGAGTTGCTTTTTAAATGAGAATGATTATCATCTAAATACTAATTTACTTGATTTTTTTAAAATGAGATTTTTACTATTTTTATGTCTTTCGGTTTTACTGGTTTCATGTAGCCAAGAAAAACCTACGGATCTTCTTACAATCTATACATCTAGACAACCACAACTTTTAGAGCCTTTATTGGAACAATATAAGGAAAAAACTGGTATAGAGGTAATATTACTTTCAGGCAAAGCGCCTCAGCTAATGGAAAGAATCGCTGTAGAAGCCAATGCAACAGAAGCTGATATATTTATGACAGTTGATGCTGGGGTATTATGGCAAGCTGGCGAAAAAGGAATTTTTGAAGAAATTAATTCAGAGATTTTAAATAAAAATATACCAGAACATTTAAGAGATGCTAATGGTAAGTGGTTTGGTTTATCAAAAAGAGCTAGGACAATTGTGTATAACTCTGACTTAGTTTTTGCTAAAGACCTTACTTCATATGAAGATTTGGCTTATCCAAAGTGGGCAAATAGACTCTGTTTAAGAACTTCAACCAAGGTTTACAATAGATCGCTTATTGCAAGCATGATAGATGTGGATGGTTTTGCAGCTACAAAAAATGTTGTTCAGGGTTGGGTAAATAATCTTGCTACTGAAGTTTTTTCAAGTGACACACAGGTTCTAAAAGCAGTCTCAGCAGGACAATGTGCAGTGACAATAGTAAACACGTATTATTTGGCAAGACTTGCTGATGATCCAAAATATTCAAATTTAAAATTACATTGGGCTAATCAAGGGGGCAGAGGAACCCATGTCAATATTTCAGGTGCTGGAGTTATTAAATATTCTAAGAATAAAACTGAAGCAACTAAATTATTAGAATGGTTATCCTCTAATGAAGCCCAGGAGACTTATGCTGGAGCAAATAAGGAGTACCCAGTTATGGATGCGATTGCAGTAGGCTCAATTCTTAAAAATTGGGGCCCTTTTAAAGAAGACCTTATCTTAGTAGAAAAATTAGGATCTCTCCAAAAAGAGGCAGTGCTTTTAGCTCAAGAAGCTGGATATAAATAAGATTTAATGGAGTAAATAAACTTGGGATTAAGAGAGTTTAAACTTTTTCGCCGCGTGAGCGCATCTCTTTAAGAACTTCACTAATACCTTTTTTATCAATAATACGCATTCCCTTGGCTGAGACTTTTAGGTTTACAAACCTATTTTCAGATTCAACCCAAAACTTATGTGTATGCAGGTTAGGAAAAAACTTTCTTTTAGTCCTATTGTTAGCATGAGAAACATTGTTTCCTGATTGAGGAATCTTACCGGTTACTTGACAAATTTTACTCATAGAAACGCGATTTTATATATAACCGCGACACTTAGCAATACTATTAGCAATTAATATCAATTTTTATAAATGTTTTACTATCACAAATACCTAGCTTGCAAATGGATTTAGAATGGGAGAAAGTAGCAACTTATAAAAAAATTAAATTTTCTAACAAACCAAAGGATTTTATCTCTTGTTAAATATAAAAATAAAAATCATTAACCCTAAAATCGGAACTCAAATACCCTTACCTGAATACAAGACTTCTGGATCAGCCGGAATGGATGTTAGAGCATGCCTGAAAGAGACAATCACTTTAGAGCCTGGTAACACAGAAATGATACCTTTGGGGTTTGCAATGCATATTAATGATACAAATGTAGCAGCGCTAATAATTCCAAGATCAGGACTTGGATCGAAGCATGGAATAGTATTAGGAAACCTAGTTGGGCTTATAGATTCAGACTATCAGGGTGAATTAATGGTTCCAGCCTGGAATAGATCTAATGTGGATTTTACAATTTCATCTGGAGACAGAATCGCACAAATGGTTATAGCACCTGTAATCCAGGCAAGCTTTGAAGTTGTAAGTGATTTTGAGGAAACTGAAAGAGGGGATAAGGGCTTTGGGAGTTCTGGAGTAAAATGAATTTACTATTTCTTTTTTCCAAATCTCTCTTCGAAACGTTGAACTCTTCCACCAGTATCAATGATTTTTTGCTTTCCAGTATAAAAAGGATGACATGCAGAACATATATCTAATGACAAGTCATCTTTTAATGTGCTCATGACAGCAAAGGTATTACCACAACCGCAAGTTGCTTTAATTTCTTTATATTCTGGATGTATATCGCTTTTCATAATAAATCTAAAATTTGGATGAGAACTATAACAAATAAGTCGATCTTTTCAATTAAAACATGAATATTTTTTATTACGACATTGCCATCCCTATTCCTGTTAGAGAAACATTTACCTATAAATCAAAAGAAATTTTAAAAAGCGGATCAAGAGTAGCAGTTAAATTTAGAAATAAAGATATAGTCGGCTATGTAGTGCAGCAGCTTAATGACATGCCAGATTTTTCAACAACTGAAGTCTCTGAAATACTAGATAGTGAGCCAATCTTCAAGCCTTCAGATATGCAAATTATTTTATGGTTAGCAGACTACTATCATCACCCTTTAGGAGAAGTATTTGACACATTTTGCCCACCAGCATTAAGAAAAATAACAAAAACTGATAGCTTGTTGTCAGTTGAAGAGCCAATTTATTCAATTTTAGAAAAAGATAAACAATTTGAGCTTAACAAAGAGCAAGAAAGTTGTATAAAAGAAATTAAAAGTCTTAGAGGATTTGATCCTTGTCTCTTATATGGTGTAACAGGCTCAGGCAAAACAGAGATATATCTTCAAACTGCTGGCTTTTATCTATCTAAAGGCAGCTCAATTTTAATTCTTGTTCCAGAAATTTCTTTAACCCCTCAGTTACAAGAAAGGTTTATCAATAGATTTGGAGCCAATATTGGCATTTATCATTCAAGGCAAACTCCAAAGCAAAGATATAATGTTTGGCAAAAAGCTAGAAATGGAGAGATAAAAATAGTAATTGGAACTAGGTCTGCTATTTTGAGCCCTTTAACAAATTTAGGCCTGATTATAATTGATGAAGAGCATGATCAGTCATACAAACAACACGAAGGCTTTAGATTTTCTGCTAGAGATGTAGGCATCAAGAGAGCACAAATTGAAAAAATTCCAATAATTCTTGGAACAGCAACACCCTCATTGCAAACTTTAAAACTAGTTGAAGATAAAAAATATAAACAAGTAAATCTTCTAAAGAGGGCAAATGGTTCAAAACCACCAGGTTTTATAACATTAGATATTAATGATTCAAAGCTTGAATCTGGAATCGCAAAAGAATCACTAGACGCAATAAAAAATACGCTAAATAGAAATAAACAAGCACTTGTGTTTATTAATAGAAGAGGCTTCTCTCCCTTGTATGAGTGTAATAACTGTAGATGGGTAGCAGAATGTAAATCATGTGATGCCCGCTTAGTTTTTCATCATGGCCTAGATAGATTGATTTGTCATAGATGCGAGTCTGCATATGGTCTCCCAACAAGATGTCCAGAGTGTTCCAGTTCTAATCTTAGTCTGCAGGGCTCAGGCACAGAAAGGATAGAATTATTCTTAGAAAAGTATTTTAAAGATACAGACATTATTAGGCTGGATCACGACACTACCAAAAAGAAAGGTTCGCTAGATGAAATTATAGAAAAAGTACATGAATCAAATTCTGCAATTTTAGTGGGCACTCAAATGCTTGCTAAAGGACATGATTTTCCCAAGGTAGAATTGGGAGTAATACTTAATTGTGATGCAGGTATCACAAGCCCAGATATAAATAGCCTCGAAAAAATTTCACAGCTATTAATTCAAGTTTCTGGCCGTGTGGGAAGACGGGATAGCAATGGCAAAGTATTAATCCAGACTAGATATCCAGAAGATAAAAATCTAAAAGAATTAAAATCTGGTGATTATCTTCACTTTGCTCTAAAAAATTTAAAACAAAAAAAGGACCTTCACCACCCACCATATTCTGCAGTTTGTTTATTAAGAGCAAGTTCTCCCTTAGCCGATCATAATATTAAATTTTTATCAAAGGTGGCTAATACTTTGAATATTGAATCAGAAATATCAGCAATTGGACCAATACCATCAATAATCTCAAAGACTAGAGGAAACCTTAGACACCATCTAATTATTCAGACTGGATCAAAAACTCTTTTAAATAAATATGTAAAGGATGTTATTGATTCAATTTTATCCTGGGATGAAACTAAAAAAGTTAGATGGTTCTTTGATATTGATCCGATTGATTATAGTTAAATAGCTATATTAATTTTTTGTCCAGGATAGATAGATTTACCACGAAGATTATTAAGATCTATTATTTCATCAACTGTCACACCAAATCTTATAGCAATTTCTGATATCACATCACCTTTTTGTATGGTGTATTCAACACTTGATTGTACAGGGTCCATGAAAGTATTTGGTTTAGGCTTCTCTTTAAAGTAATTGTGAATTCCTAGGAATATTGATCTTGCTATCATGCGTCTGCCTGGTTTGCCTTTCAGTCTAGCAGCATCCTCAGGATTTGATAAAAAACCAGATTCTACTAGCACAGAGGGGATATCTATGGATTTTAGGACTCTAAAATCTGCAAATTCAACATTTTTTTTATGTAATTTCGTATATGGATCTAGCCTTAACTTTTCTAGAATTTTATTACCTAAAAGAACGCTATTTTCTATCTTTGCCTCATAAACTAATTGATATAAAGTTCTAGCAGCATCTTCATCAAAATCATTCACATCTAATTTTCCAATCTTTGCTTTTACCTCAGGATTATTTGCGAGCTCTTTTTTTGAAAGATTTTCAGCTGTAATGCTAGAAGCTTCCTCCGACCAAACAAAAACTGAAGCACCTTTTACTGAGGATAATCTAAAAGCATCAGCATGAATAGAAACAAAAATATCAGCCCCAAATTTTCTTGCATTTTGATACCTATCATTAAGGTCAACAAAAGAATCATCTCCTCTTATCATTATTGGTTTATAGCCTTTTGTATCCCTAAGAGTTCTTTCAAGTTCTTTAGCAATGAGAAGTGTTATATCTTTTTCTAAAATGTTTAGCTTGCCAATGGCTCCTGGATCTTTGCCACCATGACCAGCATCAATGGCAACAATAATATCTCTTATATTTTTTTTGAGTTCATTATCTTTTTTTATTTCGAAGATTAATAAAACATGATCATTTTTTTCAATTTGCCAAGGTTTCTTCCAGTAAACAGATTCATATAAATCAAGCACTATTCTTGCGGTTGTGCCGTCTTGAGAAGCTCGTATTTTCTTGATTGGATAATTTTGACGACTATCTAATGCTTCCTTTAACTCAGAATCTTTTACATCAATAACAATTCGAGAAGGCTCATCTAAAGCATAAGAGTTAATTAGCGATACTTTACTTATCTTAAATGTAATTCTTATTTCACCAGTTGGTAGTTCTTTAATTGATGAAAACTCTACTAGATTTGAACTATAGCTATCTAAACTAATAAAAAATAAACAGCTTAGAATAATTAATTTTTTCATTTTTATTTATCTTCTTTCATTAATTTTTCAATAAGAATTGTATCTCCAATCATTTCTATTTTCCTGCTATTTTGATAATGCATCATATTAATTTTAAGATTGGCCATCCTTTTTCCTTCAACTTTTTCAGGCCATTCTATGAATATTACTTTTTTGCCGTTAAAGTCTCGATTCAGCTCAAGCATTTCAACATCTTCTTCTATTTCAGTTCTATAAAGATCAATATGAAGAATTAGAAATTCTTCAAAGTCATACTCTTCGCAGATAGTATAGGTCGGGCTTTTAACAGAACCTCGCCAACCAAGCGCTCTTAGGACACCTCTAACTAAAGTGGTTTTACCAGCACCAAGGTTACCTTGAAGATGAAACTCAAATATAGAATCATTAGATTCTTTAATGAGAGCAGCAATATTACTCCCAAAATTTAAAGTTTCACTTTCATCTTTAAGAATATAATTTTCTATCATTTATGATTAATTTTTTTTCTAATTAAAGGAATTAATTCTGAAGCTGCTAATCCTTTTTCACCATGCAATTTTACAAATTCACTGCCAGCTAGTCCATGAGCAGCTACAGCTAACAGAGAAGCATTCTGCGCAGATAATCCTTGAGCTATAAAACTACCAATTAGTCCTGCTAGGATGTCTCCTGTACCACCCGTAGCCAGCTCAGGACCGCCTTCTTCACATACATATATTTTGTCATCAGCAATTACAGTTCCAGCTCCCTTAAGAATAATAGTTGCATTATATTTATCTTTTAAATTTCTTGCTGCCTTGATTCTATCCTTTTGTATTTCTTGAGAAGATAGTCCTAAAAGATCTGCTGCCTCGCCAGGATGAGGCGTAAGAATAATCGAGCTCCTGATTGCTTCAAGAGAAATATTATTTTTTGCTATATAACGCAGAGCACCAGCATCAAAAATAACTGAGCCATCATTATTTTCTAAATGTTTGATTAGCATCTTAATCATTTGCTCAGACCAAGAGCTTAGAGATAGCCCAGGACCACAAACAAAAACATTCTTATCAACCAAAGCTGAAACAACTTCCTCAGGCTGATCACATCCTATTGTCATAATCTCTGGATTACGAACCAGAGAGGCTTTCAAATGAACTTCATGACTAATGAGAGAAACTAAACCAGAACCTGATTTAAGAGCTACTTCAGCAGCCATGATAGCGGCACCACCCATATTCTTATCACCACCTAATACAAGGGTACTTCCAAAGTTACCTTTATGGCTATTTGAAGATCTTTTTTGCAGCAAGTCTTTTACATCTTTAAAGGTATATGCGGTAGCAGTAGCTCGACTTTCTTTTTCCATATGTAAATTTAAATTATGAAAATGTTTTTCTCCTGTAGCGATTTTACCCTCATTAAGACTTAACCCTAATTTTCTGCCCACAAAACTGATGGTTTTTTTTGCATTAACATAAGCCTCACATGCAACTCCAGTATCTGGATTAATGCCTGATGGTATATCTATTGATAAAATATTCTCATAAGAATTCATAGTTTGTATTAAATTAATTATGCTCATATCAAGAGACCCCTTAAGGCTTGTTCCAAAAATAGCATCAATAATAAGAACATCCTTATGAAGATTATTTAAAATTAATGGTTCATGTATTAAATTCAGATCACGAGCATTATTAAAAGCTTCAAAACATAAATGACTTTTAGTTTTATGTTCTAAAGCATTTATTATCTTGACGTCAAAACCTGCTTTATATAGATAAATTCCAACATAGTAGCCATCACCACCATTATTTCCCGGGCCACATACACAAATATATTTCTTATTTTTGAAATTTTGTTCTATATATTCTGCAGTGATTTTTGCAGCTTGAAGCATGAGCTCTTTATCTGAATTTCCTTTGCCAAAATATATCCTTTCATATTCTTGTACCTGCGAGCTAAGAAATAATTTTTTCAAAAACTAATCGGCTTGAAAGAAGGCCACTCTATCAGAATGGAAGGATCCAATATAGATTTTATTTTTGAAAGGATAGGCTGTAGTTGGAAATCCAAATACAGTTTCTTGAAATGAATATATATTTTTCTTTTTAAGAGAAACAAGATCAATTTCATGAATAGAAAATGGCAATGAACAAGTAACGCTAATTTCTATATCACAGTTCATCATTACATCAATCGTCTCATGATCTAGAGAAGTAAGCCAAATAGATTGATCTAGCAATATCATATTATCAGGTGAATTTATTTTATATCTTCCGATAGATTCACCATTTAGAAGGTTTATAACACGTAATTCATCACCAAGATTATAATTAACATACAAAAGCTCACTATCTTCATCTAGCCCAATGCCGTTAGGTTGACCTCCATCTGATCCAACCACCTTACTAAAATTCTTTTTATCCCACTTTAAAACATACCCAGTAGAATATTTAAATAGAGCTGCACTTAACCACTCATTTACCGTTATATCTCTTTCATACATATGGGTAACATAAAATGACCCATCTCTTTTTATACTCAAATCATTAAAATAATTCTCCTCAGGAGCAATTACACAGCCTCTCCAAGTCATTAGCCAACTATTAGCATCTTGAGTTAATTCAAAAAATTCAACAGATTCAAAAGGGGAGTGATTTACAACACCAAACTGGATCAGTCCATCATCTCTTTGTATCAAATCAACACCATGAGGACCAAAATTATCAGATGGATTCCTTTTGCAACTTGGATCTCCCCATACATTTTCTCCAAATTTAATCTGAGGTATTATTTTTGTTCCATCACTTATCCTAAGCAGCGCAAAAGATCCTTCACCATCTTTCTCTTCATAGGGCTTTATTCCCCCAAATTCTGACATTAAGAAAAATTTATTATCTGGTAAGAGGGCCATATCCTCTGGATTATTAAATCCACAATACAAAGATATTGATTCATCAGACTGACATTGATCTATATTTTTTACCGGCCCCATATAATCTCGGGAAACCATAAGCAAAGTTAAACTAAAAAAAAGTAAACTTAATGGGATAGTGAATTTGAAATAATTTTTAGCGAAAATATCAGCAAATTTATAAACTAGATTTTCAAATAATATAGCTATAAAACCTCTGAATATTGAGACTATACCAAAGATAAACAGAGTATTTTTCCACACTCTATCGGACCAAGAAAAATCAACTATATAGAGCAAGAATGAGCCTATTATTAAAGCTAAGATGCCTAATAGTTTTATATTAGATGAATCTAATATAACCTCCATGAGTTGCAGCATTATTTTTTTAAATAATATTATTAAACTAAAACATAAAAAAATAATTGCTAATATTTCATTCATGCCTCAACTTCTCCATTTATAGATAGCTGCTTTAATTATAGCAACTATCTCAAGAGGCTTATCTAAAGGCACATGGTGAGCAGCACCAGGCACTTCTACAAAGTCCATTACTTCCTCAAACTCTTTTTCCATAAAGCTTAGGATTTTTGAACCAAGAAGCATGCTATTGCCTCCATAAATATATAAAGCTTTACACTGAATATTAAATTTATATTCTGAGAGACGGCCTAGTTTCCAAAATAAAGTATCATCAAATTTCCATCTCCAGCCTTCCTCTGTTTCATAGATTGAGTGCTCAGCTATATACCTTAAATACCAATCATTCTCACATTCTTGAGCGGGCATTAATCTAAATCTTTTAACAATTGAAAGCTTATCTTCATAATATTTAATCATTCTCAAAGGACCGGTACTTCTGTGTTTTGCATAGTCATAATCTGGGGGCCTTATAGGAGTATCAATCATGACTAGATAATCAACTATATCTGGATGTTCAGTTGCAACAAAACCAGCCACATGACCTCCGAGAGAATGACCCACTAGAATTATATTTTTATCATTACTAATTAGTTGTTCAGAATCTAATATATCAATCATTGCTTTTGAAAAAGACTCAAAGCTGTAGTCTTCTCTATGCGCAGAGTCTCCCATTCCAGGAAGATCAATTGCAAGAACATATGCTGTATCTGAAAACTGTGGAGCAATAGGATCCCACCATTTCATATGTGCCCCAGTTCCATGTACTAAAAAAATTACGTTTTTACTATCTTTATTCCCCCATACTTTATATGCAACTTTATGATCCTCTGAGATTATAGTTTTGCATTGAGATTCATGTGTAATTGAATCCTGGAACCAATCAGGAGCACAAGAAATATCATTTTGAAGATTGTCAGTAACTTTCATTGCACGTATTCTAAGCTATAAAATGCAAATAACTAACTAAATGAATACTCAAATAATAACACCTGCGGCAACTGTTTTAATTATAAGAGATGGCCAAAAGGGCATTGAAGTATTTATGGTAGAAAGGTCAAATAGACCTCCATTCGGGAATTTATTTGTTTTTCCAGGAGGCAAGATAGATCAAAGTGACAATGATCATAGAGCACAATCATTATGTAGGAGCATCTTAGATGAAGAAGCGTCATCATTATTAGGGATTGAAAAAAATGGACTTGGTTATTGGATAGCCTGTGTTAGAGAATGTTTTGAAGAGGTGGGGATATTATTAGCAGAAAAAAAAGATGGCTCTAAATTAAATCTTAATGGTTTAGAAAAAGAAAAATATCAAAAATATAGACAAGATTTACTTGATAACAAAATAAGTTTTTATGATATTTGTACTCAAGAAGGATTAGAGCTATTAACAGAAAATATAGCGCCCTTTTCTCACTGGATAACTCCGGACATTGAAGTGAAGAGATTTGATACCAGATTTTTCATTGCGTGCTTGCCTGAAAATCAAACAGGCATTCATGATGGAAATGAATTGGTAAATAGTCTTTGGATCTCTGTAGATGAAGCTATTAAAAAAGCTTATGCAGGTGAAATGAATATGATAATGCCGACCATTAAAAATCTTGAGCAATGTAAAGGTTTTAAGACTATTAAAGATTTATTAGATCACCAACAAAAACTTACAAACAAAGATATACCACCTATTTTGCCTAAGTTTTTTAAAAAAAATGGTAACTGGATAGGCCTATTGCCTGGGGATGAGGGGTATGATGACAACTAATGACTAGCCTTATAAAAAAGATAACAGCACCAAATGGAGGGGTCTTTACTGGAGGAGGCACTAACACTTATCTAATAGGCAAAGAGGATGTTACCGTTGTTGATCCAGGTCCTTATATTCAAAGCCACTTAGATAAGATTATCAAAGCTGGCAACAATAATATCAAAAGGATAATTGTTACCCATACTCACAAAGATCATTCACCAGGTGCAAAACCCTTAGCAGAAACTTTAAAGGTTCCGGTAATAGGATCTTTTGCAAAGTTTGATATGTCTATTCAAGATGAAACATTTGAGCCTGATCAAATTCTTTACGACAAAGATATTATCACTACTAGCGAATACACAATCGAAGCTATCCATACACCTGGGCATGCTTCTAATCACTTCTGCCTTTTAATTCAAGAAGAAAAATGTCTATTGACAGGAGACCATATTATGAATGGTTCTACTGTTGTAATAGCCCCGCCTGATGGAAATATGACCGAATATCTAGATTCACTTAAGAAACTTGATAATTTTGATATTAAATTGTTAGCACCTGGACACGGTGATTACCTTAATGATCCAAAATTAGTTACAAACTGGATCTTTAATCATAGATTAACTAGAGAAGAGAAAGTTCTTCAATCAATGCAAAAATTAAAAGAGACCGCAATAGAAGATCTTTTGCTAGATGTTTACGATGATGTTGACCCGCATCTTCATCCAATTGCACTATGGAGCTTAGAGGCTCATTTAATTAGGCTAGAAGAGAGTAATTTTGTAACAAAACTAGAAAACGATCACTGGAGAATAATCAGCTAGTTACTTTTTACCATTTTTACTGCAATTGTAATACTTAGAATTTGGCTGATTTTTTGGACTAATACCAGTTAAATTTAATTCACAATTAAGATCTTTTGATTCATCATTTAGGTCCAATTCAATGGTTTCAATGAATTTCTTATAATCGGGAAGCTTTATATTGTTGCTGTTATTTATATTCTCAACTGCATCATCATAATTTTCTGAGTCTAGGCAATCAAAATAGTCATAGTGCTCCACAATTGGACTGATTTCATCTCCTCTAATGCGAGGCTTGTTCGCACCAAGGGTCTCTTGAACACACCTTGTTGACTTTGCATCATATGCTTTATTTATTATTGGTATATCAGAACTCAGTGGAGAATAAGGATCAATTGTTGCGCAACTAGATGTGGCAACTAGCACTAAAAATATAATTCTATTTTGCATCATTCTTTTGACCTAATTAAATCTTCTACAACGCTTGGATCTGCTAATGTTGAGGTATCACCAAGGCTATCAAATTCACTTTCAGCAATTTTTCTTAATATTCTTCGCATTATTTTACCTGACCTAGTTTTTGGGAGCCCGGGCGCCCAATGAATATGATCTGGCTTTGCAATAGGACTAATTTCATTTGAAACAAATAATCTTAATGTATTTCTTAATTCATCTTCATATGCTTCACCTGACATTAAGGTTACATAGGCATAAATTCCTTGACCTTTAATAGGATGATCAAATCCAACTACTGCTGCTTCTGCAACCTTTGGGTGGAGAACTAAAGCGCTTTCAATTTCTGCAGTTCCAAGTCTGTGCCCAGATACATTAAGAACATCATCGACTCTTCCAGTTATCCAAAAATAACCATCTGAATCTCTTTTAGCGCCATCACCAGTAAAATAAATTCCATTATATTGTGAGAAATATGTATCAAGCATTCTTTGATGATCACCATAAATACCTCTGATTTGACTAGGCCATGATTGAGTTATTACAAGATTGCCGGAATTATCACCCTCAAGTATCTCCCCCTCAGGATCAATAAGTTCAGGCTTTACTCCAAAAAAAGGAAAAGTTGCAGAACCAGGTTTCACTGGAGTTACCCCAGCAATTGGAGATATAAGAACAGAGCCAGTTTCTGTTTGCCACCAAGTATCAACAATATGACATTTACTATTTCCAACTACTGAATAATACCACTCCCAGGCCTCTGGGTTAATTGGCTCTCCAACAGTTCCAAGTATTCTCAATGATGTCCTATTAGTTTTAAGAACAGGCTCATTACCTTGTGACATTAATGCTCTTATAGCAGTAGGAGCAGTATAAAAAATATTAATTTTGTGCTTATCGCATACCTCCCAACACCTGGAAGCATCTGGATAGGTTGGTACACCCTCAAACATTAAGCTTGAGGCACCATTTGATAAAGGGCCATATACAATATAAGTATGACCAGTAATCCAACCAACATCTGCTGTACACCAATAAATATCATCTGAGTTGTAGCCAAAGAGATATTTAAAAGATATATGGGCACCTAAAATATATCCAGCAGTTGTATGCATAACTCCTTTAGGTTTGCCTGTAGAACCTGATGTATACAAAATAAATAATGGGTCTTCTGCATTCATAGACTCTGGAGCACATTCTGCCATTTGCTTGTCTACGATATCGTGATACCAAATATCAACTTTGTCATTCCAATCAATATCACCACCTGTTCTTTTGATAACTAGATTTGCTTTTACATCAGGACATTTTTTAAGAGCTATATCTACATTTTTTTTCAGGGGAACTATTTTCCCACCTCTATAACCCTCATCGGCGGTAATAACTAAAGAACAATCTGCATCTAAGATTCTATCTTTTAAAGCTTCAGGAGAAAAACCACCAAAAACAACAGAATGAACTGCTCCTATTCGAGCACAAGCAAGCATTGCATAAGAGGCCTCAAGTATCATAGGCATATAAATACATACTCTTGAGCCTTTAGTAATGCCTAGTTCTTTTAATGCATTTGATAGTTTACATACTTCATCATGAAGTTCTTGATAGGACACAGAACTAGTTTCACTAGGATTATCTCCCTCCCATATTAAAGCAGTTTTATCCGCATTTTCTTCTAAGTGCCTATCAATACAATTTGCAGATATATTTAGCTTTCCATCTTCAAACCATGTTGCATCTACAAAATTACCATTAGTGACTTGAGTAAAAGGCTTGATCCAATCTAAATTTTCTTTTGCCATTTCACTAAAAAATTCTTTGGGATTATTAATAGAATCCTCATACATAGATTTATACTCATCTAAATCTTTAATATATGGATTTGTAATGTTTTTTTGAGGGTTATAAATTTTATCTTTCATAAAAATCTTTTTATCTAAAAAGTAGATGCAAGCTTATTAAATAATTGAAGGTTGTGGATTGATGAATTTCTTACCTTTAGGATCTGACATTATTTGACCTACTAACATATCAAAATCATCATCATTTGATTCAAGATTTATATCAGCTGCATTTACAATTAATAAAGGAGATGATTCATAGTAAAGAAAGAAACTTTTATAGGCATCATTTAGTCTTTCAAGATAGTCTGGAGTCAAGAATTGCTCATTTGGATTACCTCTTTTACCTATTCTATCCATCAAAACATCAACAGGAGCTTGTAAATAGATTACTAAGTCAGGAGTAGGGGCATCAATAGTTAAATGTTCATAAATTTTGTCATATAAATCCATTTCTTCATTAGACAAAGTTACTTCTGCAAAGAGTCGATCTTTTTGAATTAAAAAATCTGCTACTCTAACTGTTTCAAATAAACTCCTTTGTTTAAGTTCCTCAATTTGTTGCATTCTCTGGAACAGAAAAAACAATTGTGTTGCCAGAGCAGATTGACTTGGATTTTTATAAAAATTCTTTAAAAAAGGGTTTTCTGAGGGACGTTCTAAAAAAGCATCATAATTAAAGTTAGTAGCTAGTTTATTTGCAAGTGTTGTTTTACCAACCCCTATTGGGCCTTCGATTGCGATGTACTTTGGAAGCGGGTTTTCTTTGATAGCCAGTTTCATTAATAAAACAATATTTTTTTATTAAGATTATATTAACTCACTCCAGAAACCAAATTTTTTGTCAGATTCATTCTCTCTTTCAACTTTTAATTTATTAATTACTGAGTTTCTCTCATCTTCATTCTGTTTTTGAAACTTAGTCCACCAATCTCCAAGATTGGAATTTTCTCTAGCCGCCGCCTCCCTAATTAATAAAAAATCATAAGCTGCTCTAAATCTGGGATGCTTCACAAGCTTATGTGGAAAATTGCCTATTCTACTTTCAAGCTTCAATTGTAAGACCCAAATATCTTTAATATAGGTTTGAAATTTTCTTGGTATTGCAGTTAATTGATGTTGATTACGCAGAACTTCATCCATCGATCTAAAAAATTTTCTAATATTCACTTCCTTATTTTTTGAACATTTTTTAATAAGCGATGGCCATAATAGGGCAGCCATTAAAAATCCTGGAGTAATAGATTGATTATTGGCTATCCTTCTATCTGTATTTATTAATGCCTCTAACATTACATTCATTGTAAATTCTGAGAAGTTTGGGTCCGTTAAAATCAAATATTTAGCTATTCCAAATGAATCTAGCTTTTTAAAGTTTTTTTCTGCGTGACCATGTAAAAATATTTTACAGAATTCATCAAAAAGTCGTGCATTAGAGACTCCTGATAGTAGATAGCTCTTGTCATAAATTGCGTTCTTTACTCGATTATCTATTTTAAAGTTCAGCTTGGTACTAAATCTTACAGCTCTTAGCGCCCTTACTGGGTCTTCTTCAAATCTTCCTTGAGGATCCCCTATAGAAACTAATATTTTTTTATTAATATGTTTTAACCCAGCATGAAAGTCTTGAATTTCATTTTTTATAGGGCAGTAATAAAGAGCATTTACAGTGAAATCTCTTCTATGACAATCTTGCTGGATAGTTCCCCAGGTATTATCTCTTAGAATTTTTCCAGTGTCGTCTTTAATAAGAGTATCTGAGTTCTGTTTGCCAGCTCTAAATGTTGCAACCTCTATTAACTCTGACCTATTAAACACATGAACAAGTTGAAATCTCTTTCCAATAATTCTTGAGGCCTTAAATATTTTTCTTACTTCTTCAGGAGTGGCATTAGTCGCTATATCAAAGTCTTTAGGAGCAATTCCATTCAAAGCATCGCGGATACATCCGCCTACTAGATATGCTTCATAATCATTATCTTGAAGAGTTTGGATAATTGAAATAGCAAAAACGCTAAATTTACTAGAGTCTAACAATTGTACGAGATTAAGTTATTCAATGATTTTATTTTTTTATGAATTTTAATTCTGTTTCCCAATTCTTTTTATTGGTTTTGTAATATTCAGTACCTTGTTGAGCCAAGATAATCCTGCCGCCATCCATATCAATCCTTATGCTATCTGTAGTTATGACTCCGCCATATCTATCATGGAAAACTCCCATGATGTCACCTGTTTTATCTTCAGTATGAATATTGTGTATTAATTCTATTAATTCTTCTTTTTTCATTAAGAATAATAAAGATTAACCACTGTGTTGCTTCTCTTTAATTTCATCAAGAGTTTTACAGTCTATGCAATGAGTTGCAGTTGGCCGGGCTTCTAATCGTTTAATGCCTATGTTGACTCCACAAGACTCACAATAGCCATATTCATCTTGCTTTAAGAGCTCTATAGAGGAAGCAATTTTATTTATGAGTTTCCTTTCTCTATCTCGGGTTCTTAATTCAAATGCAAATTCCTCTTCTTGCGAGGCTCTATCTAAATCATCTGCAGGTTTTTCACCTTTGTCTTTTAAATGTTCAAAAGTTTTCTGCATCTCTTCTCTAAGATCTTCACGCCAATTAACTAGAATTTCATTAAAGTGCCTTTTCATGGCAGCACTCATGTACTTCTCTTTTTTCTTTGGTTTATATGCAGATAGCTTTTTCTTAGCCACAGCTTTCTTAACTGCTGGCTTCTTCTTAGCTACTACTTTTTTAGCCACAGCTTTCTTAACTGCTGGCTTCTTCTTAGCTACTACTTTTTTA
>Ga0209631_10001091_pt1 | contig 35883 bp, 27 predicted proteins | sample COG_08_FD_184752 | JGI IMG/M metagenome (GOLD analysis project Ga0209631, IMG submission 184752) | Pelagic Microbial community sample from North Sea - COGITO 998_met_08 (SPAdes) (version 2) | ecosystem: Environmental > Aquatic > Marine > Neritic zone/Coastal water | place: Helgoland, sampling... | reverse complement strand
GGAGGAGGGAAAAGAAGGAGCGTTTCGAGATTTTTAACATCACCATCGTCGGTGGCAAAAGTGGATAACGACGACAGACGCGGCGCGGTTTTGTTCGTCGCAACGAGAACAACAGGCACAGAAAACACGCGAAAGAGATATAGAAAAAGAGGCGTTTATATCTCTACTTGTCGAGCATCCGGGGCGTACGAGCAGTTCCTTTCCGGCATCACCGAGAAAGACCGAAAAGATGTGAGCGAATCGTGGGAGAAAATCATGCGTTGGAAGTCGTTCGTAGAGAGCGCGAATAAGAACGACGAGGACGTTCTGGCGAACACGAAGAAAGTGACCATCATGGGCGGCGGGTCGTTCGGGACCGCCATGGGGACGTTATTGGCGAGGAACAAGAGCGATTTAGACGTGGTTTTACTGTTAAGAAACGAACAAGAGGCGGAGACGATCAACGCGACCAATCGCAACGCGAAATATTTGCCCAAGTACGAGTTACCGAAGAATATACGAGCGACGACGGACGCGAAAGAGGCGTTGAAGGATTCCGATTTTATCATTCACGCGGTGCCGACGCAACATTCGAGGAAATTTTTGAGTTCAGTGAAGGATATCATCGATCCGAAAACGCCTCTGTTGTGTTTATCGAAAGGTTTGGAAGTCGGGTCGTCTTTGATGATGTCCGAGGTTATTCCGGAGGCGTTGGAGAGGGACCAACCTTTGTGCGTTTTGAGCGGACCGACGTTTGCGGTGGAGTTGATGCAAGGCTTACCGACCGGAATTGTTGCCGCGTCGGAGAATGAAGCGTTGGCGAGACGCGTGCAATCGCTCTACGGGAGTTCGTGTTTGCGAGTAAACACGAGCACGGACGTGGTTGGCGTGGAGATGTCCGGCGCGTTGAAGAACGTGTTGGCGATTGCGGCAGGTATTGTAGAGGGTCTGGAGTTGGGAAACAACGCCATGGCAGCTTTGGTGGCGCAAGGATGCGCGGAAATTCGGTGGTTGGCTGGGAAGTTAGGCGCGAAGAGCGAGACTTTAGCCGGTTTGAGTGGAACCGGCGATATCATGTTGACGTGTTTCGTGAACTTGTCCAGGAATAGAACGGTAGGATCGAGATTAGGGAGCGGGGAAACGTTAGAGGAAATTCTAGGATCGATGAATCAAGTCGCAGAAGGCGTGGCTACGGCTGGGGCGGTTGTTCAGCTTGCCAGGAAACATCGAGTGTCGTTACCGGTGTTGACCGCGGTGGCGAGAATATTGGAAGGAGACGTGGATCCGAAAGACGCGGTGGATCAGATTATGAATTTACCTCAAGTTCCGGAAGTATGAACAACGATAATAACAATACGACGCCTTTAGAAAAAACGTGCTATAACATTCAACGACGTTTCTAATGTACCTATCTATCTTCTTTGCTGATAATCTAGCGATGATATACTACTCACCATGAACTATATACACTAATCGTTTGGCTTTTTTTTCTCTTCCTCGAACAAACACATGCGTCGGTTGGGCATGTCGTAAACCACGCGTCTCGAATTTAAAACGTTCGCGCACACCATACCGACGCCAAACTCGCTTAAATCAAAGCCACTCCCATTAGCTAAGAGCGTCTTCAACTCCTGGACGCGCATACCTTTGTTCTCGAACTCGATCCAATCCAACGTCGCTTTTACGCACTTCTCGGCACCGCCACCACCACCGCCGCTTCCGCTCACGCCGCGAACCGTCGACGTTCGGCGAACTTCGTTCTTGGAAAGCAACGCGTTTTCTAAATCTAGCGATTCGACTGCACGGCCGTGGAAGATGACATCTGCTCCACCCGCACCAGAGTCAACCATGAACATCCTTAATTTGGTTTGGTGGTTACCTTTCCCCGAAAATCGAGCTTTCAAATGCGGAACGTTTGAGACGATGGAAACGTTTTGCCACGGCCAGTCATTCGCATCGAAATAACCTCTCGGGTAAATGTGGACCGTTTTATCGTTGCCGGAAGAAACGTCAACGATAGAAGATTTAAACGCATCGAAACCGATTATACCCGCAACACGCTCGCTACATCCGGAAACGACACCACTCGCGTCCATTTGCATAAACACTGGCTTTTCAATCTTCAATTTACCAATCTTCAACTCTTTGGCGCGGCGGAAAGCGCATTTGACTTTTGTCGAGACCCCAGAAACGTGCACTTCGCCAAACGTGGCTAAATCTAAATCGTCCGCAACGCGCTGGTCTAACACGAGACCACTCGCCCCGGTATCTAAAATGAACGGACCGACGTCTCGACCGTTGATGTACGGTCGAACTAATACGTGATCGGAGGAACATTTTACAACCTCGACGTTGTATTTACTACTACTGCTGCTGCTGCTGCTGCTGCTACTACTACTACCACTGCTCTCACCCACTCTATTATCGTCATCATTTTCAATCGAAATCAACTCGCTATCAAACCTCTTTTCGGGACTACTAAACGTCTTGGACGAACTCTTTGCCCTATACCCTTGAGCGTCAAACCTCTGCGTACTTCCGCTCGATCCAATAATCTCACACGTCTCCGCAAACATAAACTGACCATGCTGGTACGCCTTCCATCGACTATACTTCCACGTCTCCACGCTCCCGCAACACTTAATCTGCACTTTCTTCGGCAAATACGTCTCTTTACATAAAAACACGTTGGCGACAATCAACCCGTCGTCTTTCAATCTCACCGCCACCACTCGTTCATTCTCGTTCGTATCTTTCACGTACGTCACCTCCAACAATCCTTTCATCTCCAAACAATCTCTAGACACCCAGTACCCAGTTCGAATCCACGTCGCCAACAACGCCGCCTCGCGATCGTCTAAATCCAAAGTCTGTGTGTATCCGCTAAAATCCGTCTCCCAAACTTCATTCCTCTCGGCGTCGAAGCCGGAGACGTACGCCAAGTGCGGATTCACGCACTCGTCGATGAAATTTTCGTCCGCGTACGCCAACTTCCATCTCACATCCATGCCTAAATGCTCGCCGTTTCCCCAGATTTCGCCTTGATGAAAACCGCTATTACAACTCGTCGATGACGATGCCTCCGCATCGCCGCTCCCCGTCTTCTTCTCCGCCGTTGTTGGAAACACCGCCGCTCGCGCCGACTCGAGAATCTCGTTCACCTCGCCTTCAAATATTTCAATGTTGCGGTCCTCTTCCTTTCTGTTTTTGGACGACGACGGTTTCAAGAAATCCCGCAAGAACGCGGCGCGTGGAATACTCGTCGTTGTTCGTTTTCGACTATTTCGATGATGATGGTGGTGTCGGCGAGGTAAAGTCGTTCGTGGTGTTCCCTTCCGGAGAGGAAAACACATTCCTCCTCCAAGTCGTCCCTTTTGTCCTTCTCTTTTCGAGAAGAGAAACGACGACGACGTGGACAAGGAAACCACGAGCGTCGTCATGTTTGGATCCTTCTCTTCCTTATTAACGCGGTCTCTGTCGATGTATAGTTTGATAAATAATAATACTAACAGAGATGTAATACTATCACGAGAAGAAGAAGAAAACGGATGTGAGGGAGAGGAGGAACGCTTTTCTTTTGTTTTTGTGTGGAGTTTTTGCTCACGATAAAATGAGTGTTAAAAGTTATTAATACATATCGAATAATAGTAATGATGGTAATAATACAACAAGGATAATAATGATAACAGTAACGGCGTACACATTCGCGCGACAACGAGGACGCTCAGGAGGCTTCTTCTTCTCGTGTTTCATCTGCGGCCGCGGTGGTCTCCGCAGTCGGTACGCCTCGCTTTTCGACGATCCTCTCGACGTGCGCGACGATGTGTTTACCGTAGGCATACTTTTTCATTTCCGGCACGTGTTGGCGAACGCGCGTTAAGAACTCTTCAAACTGGTCGTCGTCGCAGATTTCGAGGAGTTTTTGGACGACGTAGTTCGCGTATTGGTCGGACATGAGTTTCGGGAGGTGGTCTACGCCCTCGAAATCTTTCTCTTCGATCCCGCCTTCTCCTGGATCTTCTGGTTCGAGCACAGAGTCGGAGGATGCGGTTCTTTTTCCGAGCATTTTATCGATCATGATTTTCTTTTCTTCCTTTCCGCAATACGCCATGCATTTTTCAATCACGTTCGATGCAAACTTGTGCGTGGCTAAAGACGTTATTTCCGTCGCCAACTCTCTCAAAATTTGCTTTCTGAACTTCTCGGAACCGTATTGCAACGAGTGCTGAACGACGTAGTTTCCAAACTGATTGATGGCGAGTTCGGTTGTTTTCTCGACGATAGCCGGTAGAAAAGACTCGTTCTTTTGCTCTTCCGTGCAGTGTTCGAGCATGCGTTGGACGACTCGGCACGCGAACGGGTGCGAGGAGAGTTTGCGGACCGTCTCCGCGTCTTTTACAATAATTTTTACAAAGTTCTCCAAATCGCCCGTGGCGGAGAGTTCTACGACGAACTTTTGAGCCACGTGGTTCCCATTCTGATCACAACACAAGTTCTCGAGCTCACGTTTAAGCGGTTCAAAGAATAACGTGTCTCGCTGCTCTCGGGAACTCACGTCCAAGGCTTTTTGGATGACTCGACACCCGAAAGCGTTCAAGCACAACTCCAAACACGCTTCACCCGAGGCTTTTTCGAGCAACGATTCCAGCTGGTCTTCGTTAGCGCGCTCGAAGCACTTTTGAATGACGTAGTTCCCGAACACATCTACGGCTAATGTCTTGAAATTCGGAGAGATTTCTTCCAGGACTTGGTTGAACTTACTTCCGTCCGGGTCAGCCGCGATATCGATGTGCGACTGAATGAACCGCGAACCGTGCTGATCGCTCGAAAACTCCACGCAATTACCAATTACTTCTTGAAATGTGAATTCGCCGCCATCGTCGTTCAAATTTTCACTCGCGCTGTTCGAGTTGGAGATGTTGCCTCCTCCGCGACTGGCGTTTCCTCCAGAATTGGGGATGCGTAACATTTTGTACCTCAAGAGTGCTTCCGACGGCGGTGGGCCGCTATTATTCGCATTCACTCCATAAACATCCGCGTCACCGCTGTTGTTACTGCTGTTATACACTGAGAAGTTACCAAGATCGTTTTCGCTTCTTCGATTGTACATGTGACCAAAGTTGTTGTTTTTCCTCTGCCGCCCGTTTCTCGAACTGCCTCGTGAATCCATGCCTCCTCTGTCGGACCCGTTGAGCGACGACGACGAGTAATATCCATTATTATTATTGTTGTTGTAGTTGTTTTGGTGGCTTTTGTTATAGCCTCTCTGTTGCCGTGATCCATACCGGTGATGATGACTATTATTGTTGTTGTTGCTCATCTGAAAACCGTTTCCATTGTTTGAACCATTTGCACCACCATTCATACCCATCATGTTCCCAGGAAACGGCATTCCTTGCGCCGCGTACATTTCAAGCATCTCCTGCGTCGGGACTATCGTGTAATACGCCGCGTTCATCTGTTGCGCCTGTTGCATCCTCGCGAATTCGTTCGGATCAAATCCACCCATCAACGGCGGCGGCGGTCCACCCGGCGGCGATCCTACTAAAAGCGGCATCATCTGTTCCGGTGAACCAGTCGCGTACGACATTTGTTGCCTCAACGCCATCTCGTACTCGTACATTTGCCTCGCGTACATAAAATTCTCGTTACCCCCGTTTTCCCCGATCCCTCCGTGTTGCGTATACTCGTAACTATTCGCAGCATTCGTCGCGTTCGTCGCCGGCGCGTAGTATTGTTGATATTGCTGTTCATAATGCGCAGTATACGCACCATCGTCACTTTGCGAAGACGAAGAAGGCGTCGTCACAGTATTCGGTGTCGGAATACCCCGCGCTTGTGTCGAAGAAGAACTCGTCGTCGTCGTCGTTTTCTCCCCAGGCCCCTCTTTAAACGCGCTTACTTTTTGCTTACTCGGACGCCCGCCTCTTTTCGGACTCGTCAGCGGCGACTTCTCCCCGTCCAACCGAACGCTATTCAGTTGCTCCTCGATGTGCGTGTCTTCCACCACCGCACTCGATGAAATTCTCGTCGTCGCCGCGGTTGCGGTGTAGTTGCTCATATTTTTTTTTTCTGCGCACCTACAATGAAACACCCTCTTCAAAAACCTCTGCTTTATTTACTCACTTCCTCTTGTCAAAAAACTCCGTCGTTTTCGGATGCACGCGAGAGCGACCTTTTCCGAGAGCGATCCCGTCTTTTCGAGCTCGAATTTTGGAATAAAAAAAACTCACTCACTCGCGCGGACGGTGGTCGTTGGTCGTCTCTTTACGATGATCGATATCACAGCGACGAGTCGTTTTGGAACACTCCGCTGCTGCGTGGTGCGTTACGCCTCTCGAGAATGCGTTTCGTCTCGTTTTTGAAGCGTTTTTTCTCGCGCGTCGCTTCGCGAAAATTGATTACAGTTGGTGTGTTTTTTTTCTTTTCTCTCTCGTTTTTCCCCAATTTCACAAAAACTTCTCAATTTCGCAGACGACAGACACACTTTGCGCGCGCAAAAGCAAAAGACGGACGAAGAAAAAGACCACCAACAAAAGTCCTATATTCTCGCTCTCTGATGATAAAGCACGACAACAACAACGGCGATAAAAACAACGAAAACGCCCGCTCGAGCGCTCTTCCTTATTTGGTAGTTTTATGTACAAAAAAAAGTTGTTTTAAATTTATGTGCACTTTCAGCAGAAAAACACGTCGGTCCGTCCTTTGGCAAGACCAAAAAAACGAACGAATTTTATGATTTAGGGCGTCAAACCCTACTCCTTAATAAAACTGCGTTTTTCTCTTCTTCTTGGAAGAAAGAACAACAGAAGAAAGAAGCGAAAAATGGACGAAAACAACGGAATTGAAGCCGCACCAGAAGCTTCAGCACCAGCTCCAGCACCGGCTTCACCAACGACCGCGAACGTCGACGATGCGAAGAGAAAGACGACAAACAAGAAGAAGAGAAAGACAAAAAACGATGACTTTTTGCGTTTGCACGAGTCACCAGAGGACGATTACGGCGCGGTGCAACTGAAGAAAGAAGTAGAAGTAAAAGAAAACAACTTTGACGATGATGAGGATGAGGATGAGGATGACACGACCGTCATCGCCTCGGATTCCGAGTTGGACGACGCGCTGAACAAAGAAGAAGAAGAGATGAAGAAAGAAGACGACGACGACAACAAAACGGAGGAGGATTCGGAAATACAGTCGACGAAAACGAAAACGATTTCCACGCGAGAGTTGATCGTGAAGAGGAAAGAAAACGTGGAAGCGCTTATGCGCGTGTACGAGCAAACGTATTACGATTTGATCGAAACGATGAGGAAGAGACACAGGAAGTTTCAGTTGAAACACGGGCACGTGGGGTTGAAGTCGGCGGCGACGGCGCTGGCAAACGCGAGAGGCTTAAAAGCAGGTAAAGACGACGGAGAAAATACTATCGTCGACGGAGAACAACAACAACAACAACACGAAGGAGGCGACCACGAGCGGGAACAAAACGGAACGAGGACGACGTGTTCGTCGGAAACGTGCGAGAAAAACGCGATGCCGTTTTCGAGATTTTGTTTCGAACACGTGAGTCTGGACGCCAAGCAAAGATTTTACGAAGTGATTGATGGTAAATTGGAATGGAGAGTAAACGAAAAGTTTATGATGAACGCGCAAAAACCGTCGTCGACTTCTGAGGACGATGATGGCTGCGGCGCGAACGAAACTCCGGGGAAAGGCAACGACGCGAAAGAGGAAAACGACGACGCGGTTCCAGAGCCGGCGACGGATCCAAAACCTCTCAAAGAAATGTCACCGGGTCCGCCGGGCGGAGGTGTCAATCCAAACGCGAGCACATCCCCAGGTGGAGCTGATATGTCCTTAGCCGCATCTTTAGGTTTACTTTAAAACGATTTGAGTTTGAAATATAGTAATAATAATAATGCTTAATATATTAGATATCTACTAATGTTACAAAGCGTCGTCTCGTCGTTCTTATTATAGATTACGCGAAGAGAAAAATCAATCAAAGATTATTGTGGCTACCTTTTTTCAAACTATCGCGATATTCCTCTTGCACGTTTTCAAACTCTCGACTATCTTGCCTGGTGACGATCCACCGTTTTCTATTCAACGTTTCCTGCGGTATGTCTTTCGTCACGTTGAGTATAAAGACGCCGCTCACGATGACCACGAACCCGATCGTCTGACTCAAAACTTCCGCGTATCCTTGCCCTAAATAATCTTTAAACATGATCGAACTCGCGGTTAACGTCAACGTCGTAAAGCACACGTAATATATTGGCGTCACAATCGCCGTGTTAAACGTATCCAACGCTTTATTCAAGTAGTTCATCTGCGTCAACACGCAAAAAATCACAAACCCGATCATCACCCACGTCTCGATTTCCCGCATCTGGTTGTTGCCCTCGAACGTCATCTTCAGCGCCAATCCTAAAGTCTTCACGCTCATCACCGATAAACTCCCAACCAACGAACAAATCCCAATCGGTACCAACAATTGCGTCGTCCCGTGAATCGGATAAATCTGCGTGATCAACACAAACGTAAACATTAAAACAAACGCCGCGTACGACAAAAACGTCGGTTGGAGCATTAAACGCACAATCTCTTTGATCGAATCGATTTCCTTCTCCTCCGGTGCGTGCAACACGATATTCGCGGACCCGACGATACACAACGCACAACCCAACCACCCAAACGTGTTCAACTTCTCGTTCAACACGTAATGACTCAACACCGCGGAAATGATAATCGACAACGCGCCTAAAGGCGTGACCACAATCGCCGGCGCGAACGCGTACGCCGCGAAGTTCGCGATTTCCCCCAGCGTCATCGAGAGCATGCCGACCCACCACAAAGGTTCGTGTAAGTACCCGAACCCGCCGTCGCCGGCTCGTTTTGAGTTCGCGCGAGAGCTCGACAGTTTTAACCCTTTCTTTTTTATGATGAACGAGGCGCCTATACAGAGCGAAGAGCCGATGGCGAGGAGTAAACCTTTCGTGTTCGACGAGAATCCGTTCGTATCAACTGGTTCGTCCCAACCACCCCCGGAGTGATATCTCCCCGTCGAGGAAGAACTCCCCATCGCGCTACTCCTCATCGCGCTGCCACCACTCACGATGTTGTTCTCTTCTGCGACGTTGTTCTCTAATAACGAATATTTTAAAGACGGGGACAAAGAAGACGCCATGAATGATATCGCAATACACGTCCGCAGATGTGACGAGCGAATTCTTTACGAAAACGTCTTCTGTCGTTTACGTCATCTCCATAAAGAGACGATTTCACGCGCGAGAAAGAACGCGCGTCATCAATCATCACCGTGGCAGAAGTTTCGATGCTGTTAAGAAGAAGAAGCTTTTTTACGAGTCCTCAAATTCGAAGAAAGGAGGTGGTTTCGAGGAGGAGGAGCAGGAGGCAAGCGTCCGCGTTCGATGAGAATGCTTCCCCAAAAGAGTCGTCGTCGATAAAGAAAGTCGTCGTCCTCGGCGGCGGGTTTGGCGGGCTGTACTGCGCGTTAAAGCTCGATTCTTTGTTCGCGACGAATACACGCGGCGACGATTCGGGCGAAAAGAAGAAACCAACGATGATTGTGACTTTAATCGATACCAACGAGAAGTTTCTCTTTAAGCCGTTGATGTACGAGTTGTTGAATTCAGACATGGAGGAAACGGACGTGGCGCCTTTGTACGAGGAACTGTTGGAGAACACGACGGTACGATTTTTGCAAAAAGAAGCGATGAGAGTGGAACCGGAGAAAGTTTTGAAAACGAAAAGCGGGAGTAAAGTGAGCGGGACCGGTGGGGAGGTTATCGTGCGAGATGTGGAGACGAAGGAAGAGGAACGCGTGAAGTACGATTACTTGGTCGTATCGCTCGGCGCCAAGGTGGATTTCGAGTCCGAGAAAAATTTCGTGAAAGGCGCGAGAGAATTCGCGATGCCATTTAACGGGCTGGATGACGTGAAAAGAATGAGGGAGAAGATTGAACGATTGAAAGAAGATGGTGCAGAGAGGGGCGAGAGGACGGTGGCGGTGGTTGGCGCTGGGTATGCGGGAGTAGAGTTGGCGTTGTGTTTAGCGCGATGGTTCGAAAGAGAAGACGGATTGAAAGACGTGAAAATTAAATTGGTCGCAAAGGATGGGAACGTGCTCAGTAGCGCGACGGTAGGTGGAAAGAACGCGGCGAGGAAGGCGTTGGAGAAAGCCTCGAACGTGGAAATTGTAGACGGAGTGGTCGGCGCGATTGAAAGGAGTAGCAGCGAGAGTAGTAAAGTGAACATTTCTTTGACAAAGGGTGATTCATCTTTGCAAAAGATCGAAAACGTCGACATGTGTTGTTGGACGGTTGGTTTGTCCGCGAAACTTCCAACCAGCGAAAACGACTGGCCGTTTGAGCAAGACCCGCGGACGGGGAAAATCGTCACCGACTCCACCTTAAAAGTCGCCGGGTACGACCGAGTTTTCGCCTTGGGTGATAACAGTATACAGCGCGAATACGAAAAAAAGGACGCCGCAAATCGCGAGGAAGAAAAGCCTGCCACGGCGCAAGTCGCCTTCCAAGCCGCGGACTATTGCGCCTGGAACGTCTGGTCCGCCATCAACAAAAAATCCCTCCTCCCGTTTCGCTACCAACACCTAGGGGACATGATGACCTTAGGCGACAAAGAAGCCGCGGTCCAATTCCCAGTCGGCGAAGAAACCACATTAGACGGTTCCGCCGCGTTCGCTTTGCGTAGATTAGCGTACCTCTACCGCATGCCAACCAACGGTCAGCGATTGAAAATTGTACGGAAATGGTTATCGGCGATAAGCTCGAACCCGAGCGCTTTCGTCGGCGAAGTCATCGAAGGATTGAATTCGTACACTTCTTCGAGGTAACAACAGTACAGGTATAGGTACTCGTGCACTTAACGCCTTTAGAATTTTAGCATAAACATAGAGTTTGAAACACCAACGCGCGCAGAGCGGCAAGAGCACAAACATCTTCTTAAACAACATCTTAAACAATAACGACAACAGTTTTCATTTTTTCTTCTTTCTTGCTCTTTCGTCGTTTCCTTGTCGCTTCACAATTAATTATAATTAAGTTTTGCGTAAAAAAAGAGAGACAGCGAGAGAGAGAGAGAAACGCGACGAATGGCAGCGAGTGGCGGCCGCCGAAAGTGCGCGCTGTGCTTGGTCACCTTTGTCTCCTTCCTCGTGATGACTCTCCTTCTCTCCGCCATGTCCTCCTCCAAAGAGGACTTGCGCGAGAGCCTCTCTAAAATTTCCACTCAAGATATCGGGGAGACTGCGATGCAAGCGATGGAGTTTTTTATGGACAGCTTTAACGTTTTCGACGATGAGGAGGAGGAAAAAGAGGAAGAATCAGCGTTAGACGTCGCCGAGGAGCGCGATTACTTGTTGGGAAACAAACACTCGTTCGCGAACGGGTTTGAAGTCGTCGACGCGGATGTAATCATCGCAGCGGCGAGTCCAACCGAGTATCGACCAAAAGTTCCCAAAGCTGCTTCCAGTGGTGGTAAAAACGAAATCTGCGCCAAAGCGTACCTCGATCGATTACCGTGCACAATAACGAAGAAAATGCCAGAGTGTGTCGGGGACAGTTTTAACTTTGGGAACCACTACTGGACCGTGTCGCAAAAAGCCGTGGAGAAGTATAAAACCGATCGGAATTTGAACTCGATTAGCAAAGCGACCGGCGTGAAGAAACGCTTGCCGAAGGACGGACCTTTCGACGAGAGAAACGTAAAGCCGTATAGGAGCTGTGCGATTGTAGCTTCGAGTAAAGCGCTGAGAGGAAAAAAGTTAGGGGCTAAGATAGATAATCACGAAGTGGTGATGCGCATGAACGGCGCGCCGACGAAAGGATACGAGAAAGATGTCGGTTTTAAGACCACGTTTCGAGTGCAGCACGGGGGGTATTTCGGTTGGCGAGAAAAGCCGGAGGAAGTGTGTTTAGGAAAGTGGGCGGCGGGAAGAGACCGTGGAAGTCACTCAGAGTTGGAGAAGATGGCGAGAACGAAAGTGCACGCGATTAATCCGAACTTTGCGAGGAAGTCAAGGACGGATTGGTTCACGAGGAGAGATCACCTTCCCACGCAAGGATTCAGAGCGCTCCTCATTCTGTTGGCGAGCTGCAAAGAGGTGAGCGCCTTTGGATTTAGCGGCGGCGCTGGATGGTACTTCGATAAAGTGAAAAATCGAGGGCCGGCAGATAAAAGGAAACATGGGCAAGGATTAGCAAAGAACCGATGGTTAGATGCGCCGAAACCGGCGGCAGATAGAGGTAGTAATAGCAAGAAGAAACGGCGACTTCTTTCGTTGTTTAGTAATAGCGAGCGCGAGGGAGAAGAAGAAGTAGAAAAGAACGACGAGAAGTTTAACATCACGTTACCGAAACGATCGTTATTGGCAACGCATCCGAGGAATACGTTGCCGACGACCCACAAGCTTTCTGTCGAGCGCGAGTGCTTCCGAAATCTAATCAAATTGAAATTTCTGCAGAAAGGCGGATAAATTTAATCATGGTACCATTCGCGTGTTGCATCAATATCATTTTATTAATATGACATATATTAATCTAGGGTGCTATATAGTAGTAGTATCGCATCGTATCGCATCAGTTCTTTTCAAATACAAATTTCAGAAACGCCTGAAACGCTCGCGCATCCGTTTCTGGACTACGCGCTTTGACAAATTCGTGTTCCACCATTTCGCTCGCCGTATATCGCGCTTCGGCGTCTTTTTGCAGTCCTTTCTTCACAAATTCGCGAAACGTTTCCGTAAACTTACCGTGCGTTTCTTCGCACAGCTCGCTCTCCGGAGAAGGCCCGTGGACGATTAAATCCATGATATCCCAGAACCCACCGTAACTCCCTCCGGACGTTTGCTTTTGCAAACCGCCTTCGTTGTTTTGTTGTTGTTGTTGCTTCTTTTCGTTGGATGCGACCACGGCGTACGGAAACTTACCAAACGCGAATTCAAGCAGTGTCAACGCTAAGCTCCAACAATCAGTTTTGTAATCGTACCCATCGCCTCGAATTCTTTCTGGCGACATGTACGTCGCCGTGCCTACCCAACTCGTACACTCGGCGCCAGATTCGCCCAAGCGTCCGCTCACGCCGAAGTCGGACAATTTCACCATGCCTGTTTGTAAGCAGCACAAAATATTCGACGGTTTCACGTCTCGGTGCACGACTCGCAAGACATCGTGCAGATAGTGTAAACCTGTGCTCGCTTGACTGGCCACCGCGGCTATATTTTCCTCTTTCCACGGTAAGTTCTTATTCTTCTTACACACGGCGTCCAACGATCCGCCATCCATGAGTTCTAAAACCACGCGAATAGTCGCGCCGTCCGCGAAAAACGCTCCGTAACAATTCACAACGTACGAGCATTTCGATTCGTGCAACGTCCGCAACTCGGTAATCATCGCCTTTCGTCTATCGTCGTCTAAATTCACTCGAAATGATTTCACTGCCACCATCTTCTGCGTCGGTTTGTGCAACGCCGTTTGCACGACGCCAGAGGCTCCCGACCCCAATATCTTCGCGTTCGTAAAATCTAAATCGTCTAAAGTGGATAAGAACGTCCCAAACCTGGGCGTTCCACCTTCTTCGTTCACCAAGGAACTGTTCGAACACGACGTGTTTAAACTTTGATCGAGTGGTGAATTTTTAGCATCCGTTCCTCCTCCTCGGCTGCTCCCCCCAACCGTGTCCGTTTCGATCGAATTATTATTCGTGTTATCTCTCGTCGTCGTCATTGATATCGTGGTGGTGTTACTTCGGCTCGCGTTTCTCCCACCGTCCGTCGTGCTCGACGAAAACGACTGGTCTTCTGTTTTACTATTGTTATTATCATTCGTAGTGTTGCTTTTATCGTAGTTGAATTCGTTTTTTATCGTATTAGTAGTAGTAGTAGTAGTAGTAGTACTCGCGCTCGTCGCGTTCGGTCGTTGTCTCGCGCGAATCATCGCCGTCTCTTCCATCTTCCTCGTCAACCCAACCATATCTACCACGGACGCAGTCCGACTCTGGCTCGCGCTTTGCGTCGCGGACACGGACACGGATACCGACCGCGACTCGAATCCTCTGCCGCCGCCCGCGCCCAAAAATCCTTCTTCTAACGAGAGTTGCGAATGCGTCTCTTCGTCCAGTTTGGACAAGTCCGAGGTGGATATTTGCACGCCCAGTTTCCCGATGGAAAAGTCGCCCTCGGTAAACGTCCCCGACCCGGTCCTTTTTTTGTAAAAGTTCGTCAGAAAGAGAGAGAGAGAGAAAGAGATGTCAGCGAAAGCGTCGTATTCTTTGAATCAACACGCTGGCGAGTTGTTTTCTATATCTAAAAACAGAAAGAGAGAGGAAAAACGATACTTACCATCGGTACTGTTGCTCCTTCGCCGCGTCGTCTTCTTTCGGCACGGAGAGCAAGGAAAGATTGGCGGGTTTTTTCCGCGCCGCGTGATTGTTGTTCTTCTTCTTCTCTTTTTTCCTCCTCGTCGTCTTTTCTCCGTTCGACGATGATGATGTCGAGGAGGAGGATGATGACGGTGCCTCGTCGTGAAAAGTCATTTTTTCATCATCATCTTTTGTGTGTTGTTGTGGAGCAAAAGAAAACACGAGAGAAAAACAAAAAAGAGCTCACTGATGAGAAAGCTCTGACTGAAAGATCTCCTCGCTGCTGAGATGCGTGGCAAACGGTGTTATTATTGAGCACACCGACGCTAAGGATATGAGAGAAAAAAACATCTCCGTGTCCTCGACATTTTCCTGCTTTGAGAAAAAACATTTAGGGTAGCGTATAATGCCCTAAATGAGATTTTTTGTTTTTGGGCGGACACCAAAAAGGAAACGTGCGCGGCCTCATTCGCTTCGTGCACGGGACAGACAGACCCGGTTTAGAATTCCTTCTTCGTTTTGAGAATACCATTTACGAAGAAAGAGAGGCATTCGAGAATACTAACACACTATGCATCATTGCCTGTCTCTGCAAAAGGAGCGCGCGTTGTTTCGTCGTCCGTCGTCGAGAAGACAGCGTCATCATCGGCGATGATGATGCGGGGGGAAGGTGCGCTCCATCACACAAAAGAAGAATAGTCACAGAGAGTACGCGCGCGCACACACGCTTTGAGAACAGTACTCTCTCGTCGCTTTGAGCAACGGAGACTCGCGATGACGACTCTCGTAAAACCTACTACTCTTCCGGACGAGACCACCCGTTTACTCCCTCCTTCGACTTTTGAGACGACTGATGAGAAAACGAGAGGAGGAGGAGGGAAAGGAGGTACAGAAGGAGCGAACGAAAAAAACGAAAAAAAAAGCAATTCGTCGTTCGCCTTAAAATTTTGGCCGCAGAAAAACACAAACACCAACGAGGGAAAACTACGAGAGGGAGAAGAAGAAGAAGATCATCGTCGTCGTCACGCTCCAAATCATCGCGTAAAGAGAAGGAGCGGCGAAGAAGACGCCTCTCAAATTCATACTCTTTTGAGAAAAACGATGGGAACAACAACGGTAAAAGACGACGGCGAAATCGAGGATGATTTTGCGAATTCGCAGATGAAACCACCACGTTTACGAGAAGAGGATGTACCGGCGGACAAAGATGATGATGTCGTCGGAGGTGATGATGATGATGAAAACGATGATTTTGAGAACGGGAAAGGAACGAGAGGAACGGTGCTTTTGATCGATAAAGATGCAGACCGTGAAAACGAAAACGACGAGAACGAGGATACTTTGAACAATAAAAACGTCTCCACGGCGTACGCGCAAAAGATCATCGATCGAGACACCAAATGGCTGTACATGAAATGCGCGGTGTTAGCGACCCTCTGGTTCGTGTTATCCGCGTCGCTGGCGCTGTATAACAAAGCGATTTTTAGCAAGAAAGGGTTTCCGGCGCCACTTTTGTACACGTCGTGTCAGTTTTTCATGCAGTGGCTTTTAGCGACCTGGGCGTTGCAATGGCCGCAATTGTTTAACGATCGGGATAAACGGTTCGTCACGCGAGGGAGGCCGGTGGTGCCGACGGATTCGTGGATGCGAACGATTTTGCCGGTTGGGTTTTTTATGGGGTTAGATATCGGGTTGAGTAATATTAGTTTAGTGTACATTACGGTGTCGTTTTATACGTTGACGAAGACGACGAGTTTGATATTCACGTTGTTTGTGAGTTTTATAACCGGGATGGAGAAGTTTTCGTGGACGTTAACCGGGATCGTGGTGACGGTGATGTTGGGGGAAGCGGCGGCGGTGATCGGGGAGACGCAGTTTAACGCGATTGGGTTTTTTATTTGTTTGAGCGCGGCGGCGGTGAGTGCGGTCCGGTGGGTGGTGGCACAGAAAGTCATGCATTCCTCGAGCTCGAACAAATACGGTTTACATCATCCGGTTATTTTGTTGTACCACGCGATGCCGGTGATGACGGTGGTGACGTTTTCGTTTAGTTGCGTTCACGAGCAGTGGTGGGAAGCCGAGAAGTGGGACGCGAAACAGTGGAGTTTTCACACCAGCAAAGAGTGGGCGGAGGCGTTCGCGACGGTGTTATTCGGCGCGTGCATGGCGTTCGGCATGACGTTATCGGAGTTTGAGTTGTTAAAAACCACCTCGGCGATTACGGTCATGATCATAGGCACGGCGAAAGATTTAATCACCATCGGCGCCTCGGTCGTGATCTACGGCGACGTCTTGGACGCGTACAACGTCTGCGGATTATTCCTTTGTCTCATGGGTATCATCGGCTATAACAACTTCAAGTTGCAAAAGATGAAAAAAGAAGCGCTCACCGGGAAAACCGGCGATATCGACGACGGTTTACCTCTACCCGTGTTCGTTTCCAAATCATCCGCGTACAACAAAGAGGACGACGACGACGACGAGGACGACATATTCCGTCAAACCTTCGTGAGATGATGACGGAGAGCAAAGTTTAGAGAGAGAGAGAGAGAGAAGAAATAGAATTAGAAATAACACGTAGTAGTAGTAGTAGTAGTAGTAGTAGTAGTAGTAGTAGTAGTAGTAGTAGTAGTAGTAGTAGTAGTATGATTTGCACAATGTACTGGTCACGCGAAGCGCTTCTTTGTATTCTACAGTAGTATTCGTTTTTAAAAGTCAAAGTCAAGTCGAGCGCGCATACATACGAGCGATCGCAAAGTCAACACAGAACGCCTCGGTTTCACTCGTTCCACTTTAAACGCCTCCTTCCCTACGTCGCATCATCGCCGTCGCAAAAATCAAACGCGAAATGTGCGATATGCTCATAAAGTCAACACAAACTCGGTTTCACTCGTTCCACCTGTTCTTTCGCGAGTCGAAACTCCTCCTTCCCAGTCACCTCGTCGCGCACATCAAAGTCCTCCTTTCCCTCGACGAGAGTCTCCACGAACTCCTCTAAATCCACGAACGCTTTTTCTAATCGAACGAACGTGTCTCTCACCATCGCTTTCGACTCTTCCAGGCACTGTTTCCGTTGTCTCGCGTTGTTGTTGTTGTTGTCGTTCGTTTCGTCGTCGTCGTCGTTTCGGTCAATCCTCTCGTCTTTTTCTATTCGCGAAGTGAAATCCAAAACTTCTCGTTCGTACATTTCCCTCTCTTTGGAGAGGCGACGGAGGACGCCGGTTTTGATTTTCAGTTCGCGTAAAACTTGCGAGATTCTTTTTTCGTGCCGCGTTTCGTGCTCTTCTTCGTTTGTATTCGCGTCTGTTGATGTCGTCGTCGTCCTCATCTTTGTCGTTTCTGTTGTGGAGATTTTTGAACTTTTCCGGGGAAATAACTAACTCGTCGTTTTCCCTCACAAAACACTCTGCTTTGAGTATTAATACACTTTAGAGAATAACACAACGATGACGACGAGCGGTGCGTCGAAGTCGTTCACGTCGTCGTCGTCGCGATTCTTTTTGAAGTCTCGGACTTTGAGTAGTAGTAAAAGGAGGAGTAGTTTTAGGAGGAGGTATAGGAAAACGAGCGGCCAGATTGAATGCTCGACGAAGAAAACATTCACCAGTTTCCAAGAACTCATCGACGAGTCGGAAATACCAGTCCTCGTGGATTTCTACGCCACGTGGTGCGGGCCGTGCAAACTCGCCTCGGAAATGTGCGGCAAATTCGCGAGTCAAACGGAGTTTAAAGATAAGGTGAAGTTCGTGAAAATCGATACGGAGAAATACGTGGAGCTGAGCTCGAAGTGGAAAGTGGAAGGGTTGCCGACCTTTGTGTTGTTTCACAAAGGGAAAGTGCTGGACAGGATCGAAGGATTGCCGACGGAACAGCAGATGAAAGATCGACTGCTGTACTTTTTACAACAAGTGTAGAAGAGACGGTATCGTGAAGGTATCATTTTAATGTAGAAAAGCGGTCGCCCGCGAAGAGAGTTCTTATTCTAACGTAACAACTTTAACGCAACCTTTCGTTCGCCAGAGAGAATTTTACGACGGGCTAGTATTAGCGTTTTCCTTTTTTCGGTTTCTTCCTTGATGCCGGCGGCTCGTCTTCGTCGTCGTCGTCGTCATCGCCAAAGACGATGTCGGGGAGCGCGCCGTCAGAATCGGAGTCATCTTCTGTTTCTTTCGCCGCGGCGGCTCGCTTTTGTGCCGCCGAAGCGGAGGACTTGCCAAACTTTTTCTTCTTCTTCGGTTGTTGTTCGTCTTCTTGTTCTGCGTCTTCCATCCGAGGCGCTTTCGATGGAATCCACGCGTCGTCAGAGGTTCGAAGTTTACTAGAATTCACCGGCACGCCAAACGCGCCAAACTCGTCGTCTTCTTGAACGGCGCCGGCGGCGCCGGAAGGCCGAACCCTTTTTGTTTCAACTTCCTCTTTTTCTCCTTCTCGAGGAGGTAGCATAGGCTTCTGGACGACGGTGTCTTCAACTTCTAGTTCTTGCTCTTCATCGTCGTCATCCATCGCCACTGGCTCTTCTTCTTTGTTTTCTTCTTCTTCTTCTTCTTCTTCTTCTTCTTCTTCCTCCTCTTCTTCCTCACCGTCGTCCCCCCAAGTCGGTTTCGATCCTTCTAATGCGTGCTCGGTGCTATTTTTATCAGTCAACGACCACTTTACTTTTTCTTCTCTCGTCGCATTTTTCAGCGAATTACTCGCGCGCTCCAATAAAGGCGGCGCGCTCGGATGCAACAAACTCTCCAAAGCAACGCGCGCGTGTACGGAGGCTACGTCGCATGTATTTGCGAACGAGGCAAACGTCAACGCGCTGTTCCTCGGTCGATGCGATGTCGGCGCAAGCGTTGAGGCCAACAACGCCTCCGTTTTTGCAGCCTTTAAATCTTCCAACATTCTCTTGCACGTTTCGCCGCGATACAAATTGAAAGGTTCGATAACGCTTGATTCGTACGCAGCGGCAACGACGTCGTCGATGGCACGTCTCGCGCTTCCAGAAATCGAAGCGCCTCCGACGCGCAAAAACGCTGCTAAACATTTTAGCGCCGCGGTTGAAGTCAAAACGCGATTTGATGCGGTCATACCGCCGGCTAAGAGAATGTCGTTATCTACTCTTGCGGCAATTTCGCGAATTATCTCGGGATCTTGTTCGGTTTCAACGCCGTGCGCGCCGTGTTTCTTCCTCTTTCTTTGTTGTTGCGATTGGTGCTCTCTCGCGGACGATGCTCGGATGAACGACACGTTCGTGAACGTCGCCGCCGCATCCTCAATGGCATGTAACGCTATTGAATCACATATGAAGCTTTTCACCGCACCTGCGCCTAAAGTGTTCGCTAGATTTATGGATACGTCGTACGCCGCGCATCGAACGGATGCGTTCGTGACTTCCCCGGTGCGATCGTTTGCCGCGGTGTTTCGCAAGCAATCGTCCAACATCGTACACGCGAAACCACACGTCGGCGCAAACGTTATTTTCGTAGCTGAAATCGTCGCATTTAACAACATCAAAGCCTTTTCGTGCGTGCATGGAAGTTTTGCACTCAAACGTGGCGACGGTACACCTGGAGGAAGCCCCGGCGATTGAGAAATTGGCGTTCCGTTGCACTTCAAAACTCGTTTCGCGAGCTCGCAGATTGATTGAATAGGCACGCTCACGAATACTGGAAACTCTTTCAAATTCAACATTTCCTCACACACGAGTAGTACGTTGTCCAAGTTATCGTGCGCGCCTTCCCTCGACGCGTCTTGTATGTTCTCGTTCGCGAGAAATTTGGCGGGAAGATCGTATCCAACCGGCGTGAGCATTTTTAATCCTTTTTCAGCCACTTCCAACTTTTCAAAACCATCGAACGCCATTTTCGCGAAATGGTGCGCTTCGACTAAAGCAGCGCGCATGGTCGATTGCCAAATTCGGGCCAACTCTTTGGTGCCACCCGATGCTCTCAACACGGACGCGAAGCATCTCGCAGCGACCGCGGGAAACGTGTGGCTTCTTTTATAACTCCCGCCTCCCACGTACATTTTAATTGTACTTTGCAAACTCAATACGTGTTGCTTCGCTGATCCAGGATGCGCCGCACAAATCGCATCGATACACTTTAACGCGGCCATTTCCAAAGTTTCGTAAGTTGTTTTCATTTGGTTGACTTTTAATAATCCGAGAAGAGTTCGCAAAATCTTTCCGAAACATTGCGATGCTTCGTGTTTCACCCCGGGCATGTATTCAGATAAAGCCCCGGACCGTTTCGCTATGCTTTCTACGCACTTCACTATGGCTAATGTCAACTGCACTATCCCTGTCAACTGCACTTTCGCCTCGTCTTCGACTATGCATTTCACCAACGCCTTGAGCGAACCGTCTAGATCCTGCAACGCGTTCGTGAAAAACTTCGCGAACCGCTCCGTCGACGCGTTCTCCGCCACAAACTGAATCACCGCCACGCCTCGAACCGCTTCGTAAACTTCTCGAAATCCACACCTCTCCTCAGTCCAGCTCGTGTTACCGAACGCCAAAATGCGCTCCATCTCCGTCAAAAAAATCCCGCCCTCCATCTCGCTCGCCAACGACAACAGATTCGATCGAGCCATCACGTGTAACGCGTTTCTCGTCCTCGCAACTAATTCTTCTTCTTCTCCAAATCCATTCTCACCACCATCGCTCTTCTTCTTCGTCGTCATCATTTCCACGCAGTATTTCAGCATCGAACTTCTCGTCGCTTCAGAATTGTTGTTGTTTTCATCACCGCCGCGCTTCTTACTCCTGCTCGTCCCATTCGTGGTGGTGGCGGCTCCTCCTCGGTTCCTCGTTTTGTTGGTGTTGTTTCCCATTTGAATGATGCGAGAAGAAGACGCTCAAAGCAGAGACAACGACGACGTAAACGACAAGGACTCACACGACGACCGCGTCAAGGTGGTATTCTTTCTTTCGCGTGTTCGCCGCTCTCGCGTGTATTACGAGTAGTATTTGTGGCGAAATTCTTCAAAAACTTTCCCTTTTGAGGAAATTTCCAACCTCTGACCATTTCAAACCTTTAAGAAGAAGAAGAAGAAGAAGAAGACGGACGCGCGCGCAGTTGAGTCGGTGGTACGTCTCGTTTCTCCGTAGTACTCTCCGTACGAGATCACCCTTCCAGACTGGGAGTGGGAGTTTTTGGGGCGAGTGTTATACGCTTTGCGTAAACGTAATAAAAACATATCTCATTTGAAAAGAGTAGCCGGGGAAAAGCAAAAGCAATCCGATGGGGGAAGGCGGAGTGAAACTCCCACCTCGCTCGACGCGAGGTCGCCGGATGACGCGCATGCTCGAAGACGAAGACTCCGCGGACGAAGAGTTCTGGAACCAAGACGCGTTCAAAGAAGAACACGAAGACAGCGAGTACGAAAGCGAGGAAGAAGTCGCGGACGTTTTTGATAAAGATTTCGACGAGGAGGAAACGAGCGAAGACGAGGAGGAAGTGGAAGTGCGAACGGAACGACGGAGGAAGACGATGAAAGCGCCGGAAAGAAACGAGGCGACGAAGAAGAAGAAACAAGGTGCGAGTGATACTGCTGCTACCGCTGCTGCTGGTGGTGGTAGTGGTGCGTATCAAGAACAAGAACAACAACGACAAGAACAACAGACGGCGACGACGGAGCCGGCGGTGGTCATACCGCAGGAACTTCGAGTCTCGTCGCGCGCGTCCGCGAAGGAGATTCGCGAAAGGTCCGAGGCGTTGCAAAGAGAGAGAAAGTCGAGACCGCAAATCGTGCGACCGAAGGTGGAGTACGTCGTTCCGACCATGGAGGAGATGATCAAAGAGGCGAAGATTACGGAGAAGAAGAATTTAATCGAGTTGGAGCACTTGTTGCACTTGGAGGAAGAGCAGAAGAAGAAGAATCAGATGATGGATAGGAAAAAGCGGTACGACGGACCGGCGATTCGGCAGAGAAGTTTGAAAGGCGATAAACCCGGGAAGATTGTGTACGAGTTAATCCGAGGCGCGGTGAGTGAGAGAGACGCGCCGGAGTTTTATTTGAGAAGCGAAGATCAAGCGCCGTCGACTTCGGCGAAAGAGGAGAAAATTTGCGCGATTACCGGGTTACCGGCAAAGTATCGCGATCCGAAATCAGGGTTGTATTACGCCACGATTGATGCGTTTAAGCAGTTGCGGTTGCAACAGGAGAAGAAAGAGGCGGAAGAGAAGGAGAACGCGACGATAGATGTAGAGGTAAAAGTAGAAGACGGACAAGAACAAGAACGGGAACAACCACCAACGCGCAGGTCGATTTGGGATCCACCCATTCCAGGGGCGTTGACGCATCGCGAAATCGCGCAAATAGCCAAGAAGAAAGCCGAAAAGGAAGAGCAAGCCGCGATGCAAGCGTTTTTGAAGCAGCAAGAGGAGGCTAAAGCCGCCGCGGCGGCGTTGCGCAGAGAAAAACAAGGCAAACCGGCGAAGGTCGCGCCGCAGGCGAAGCGCACAAAGGCGCAAATCAAGAAAGCGAAGGAGGCGATGAAACGAGAAGAGGAAGAGAACAAAGATTTGCGAGGTCCTGGTCGATGGTTGTCTTTGAAGACTATATTGGCGAGGCCAGAGTTGGACGTCCCAGCAACTGGTCCTCGATACCCTCGACCAGTGCTCGAAGGCTTCTCGAAACCGGGCATCCCGCAGTACGTCGTCCCGACGCCGAAATCGATCGACGAACGACCACTCGACGAAAAAGACATTAAAATCGAACAACCAAACTTCGACAACGGCAATCGTGGTGCTACCATTGCAGTTGTTGGTGGTGAAGATACCGTGGAGATTGAAGGTATTCATTCCCGGGATATGGATCACATCGACGCCTGCGATATCATGGCCATCGAAGACAACGAAGAGGAAGACGACGCGATGACAAACTCGGATGATTTCACCGTCGAAGATGCCTCGGACGACGAAGAAGACGACGAAGGTACGATCGAAGAAGACGAACGCGCGGCTTTAGAGGAGGACGACGAGCGTTTGAATATAACTGCCGAGGAGGAAAAGAACGCGCTCGAGGACGAGGCGAACATCCCAATCGAAGAACTCATGCGCCGATACCAATCGAACAATCGACAGTTTGGGCAAAAAGAACCGTCTCCATCGCCGGAAAACTCCTCTGACTTTGATCGAGACGAAGACGAAGATGATTCTGAAGATAACGAATCGACGTTAGAGGAGGACGAAAAAGCGCTTCAAGAAGACGAAGACATGTTAGATGCGGACGAGGAAAAGAAACGTTTGGAAGACGAAGCGAACATGCCCATCGAAGAGTTGATGGCGAGGTACCAGCAACAGCAAAATAAAGGCTAGCGACGACGTCAAAAAGCGAATGTGATAGCACAGATGTATAGCGAATGTAGAATAATAGAAAATTGGTAGTTTTTTGTCATTTGACCGCCTCTCAAAAAGGACGACCAAACGACACTTTTCCTTCATTCTTTACCTCTCATTCATCATCATGCAGCGCGGGAGAAGAAGCCCCGCAACAATATTGCGCCAACTCCTCCTCGTCTCTCGAACGCCCCTCTTCAGTAACAACAAAAACTGCGCGCCGAAAAAACTATACGCGGCAAACCCTCTGCCGTTGTTCGAGGACGAAAACGACGGGAAGACTAAAACCGAATGGAAAAAGCGCAGACAAACGACGGCGGATGAGTTAAAACCACCAACGACGAATACGAATACGAATCAACAGTTTTCCATGCTCACGGACACGTTTAACCGCCACCACGACTATTTGCGGATATCTCTGACGGAAAGGTGCAACTTGCGATGTCTGTATTGCATGCCAGAGGATGGGATCGATTTAGCGCCGAAAGATGATTTATTAACGACCGAGGAGATTGAACGTTTGGTGAAGTTATTCGCGAAAGAAGGCGGGGTGAGGAAAGTTCGTCTGACGGGTGGAGAACCGACGGTGAGGAAAGATTTAACAGACATAGTGGAACGAATATCGAGGATAGATGGGATAGAACACGTGGCGATGACGACGAATGGCGTCGCGTTGAAGAGTAAACTTGACGCGTTGAAACGGAACGGTTTGAAGTCGATCAACGTGAGTTTAGATTCGTTGGTAAAGGCAAAATTTGAGTTCATGACGAGGCGAGACGGGTTAGAGAAAGTGTTGAAATCAATCGACGAGGCTATTCGGATCGGGATAGAGACGGTTAAAGTAAACGTCGTCGTCGTGAGAGGGCAGAACGACGACGAGTTGTTAGATTTTGTGCAATTCGCGAAAGAGAAACCAGTCAACGTGAGGTTTATTGAGTACATGCCGTTCAACGGGAACAAATGGGAGACGCGAAAAATGGTATCCTACGCGGAAATGTTTGATACCATTCAAAAAAAGTACCCATCGATCGCGCGAATCCCGGATGAAACCAAATCTGAGGTTGGGAAGAACTTCCAAATCGATGATTTTCAAGGCACGGTGTCCTTCGTGACGAGCATGACGAACCATTTTTGCGGCGGGTGTAATCGATTGCGTATATTAGCGGATGGAAATTTGAAAGTGTGTTTGTTTGGTAACGCCGAAGTATCTTTGCGAGACGCCATGCGCGTAGATAACGCGTCCGACGATGATTTGAAGGCCATCGTGGAAGGCGCGGTGAAGAGAAAGAAAGCGAAACATGCCGGCATGGAGAATTTAGCTTTCATGGAAAACCGGTCGATGATACGCATTGGAGGATAATAATACTGATGATAACATTAGAAGAGAGTATTTGTATAGTAGCGCAGTAGCAACCGTTAATGATTTATTTTAGCAGCAGCATCAAAACGGCGAGCTCGCACACATGACAAACTTTGCGTGTTTCTCCTTCCCCGCTCTCGAGTAACATTCAGCCAGTTGAATGACCGTATCCACAATCGCCTTCTCCCCGTTCGCCATCGCGTTCAAGCAATCTTCCGCGTCTTCCTCAGCTTTCACTTTTTCTTTACTCTCGTCCACGAATTGATCTCTACCCGGTCCTTTCCTCGTGTCTAAAATCTTTCTAATCTCAGCCACCGAGCTCGTCTCGCCCCAACCGGCTCTTTCAATCATCCGATCGAGCGATTCTCGGGTTTCAAACGTCGACCAAGGACACTGCACGCCCGATCGCGCGAAATCTCTCGCCTCTTCCATTCGATTCAACGACGCGTACACGTCTGAAATAAACGCGTACACTTCGCCCCAATTTTGAAACTGATTCTTAAACACGTCGCACGCGACCAACGCGGACTCTTCGTCTTTCCTCTCCAAATGCCGCTCGACTAAACCTCTCAAAGAGCTCGGAAACCTCCCAACTTTCATCGTCAAATATTGGTCCAAGGTCAACTTTCCCTTCCTTTCTGAATAGTCGTTTAACTCGTACGCGTTCTTCCCGACTTCCCCGCTGGCGTCAAACAGCGCTCTCTCCGCGCCGTCCGTCGCCGCTTCCTCGACAACAATCTCGCGGTGGATAAACTCCTTTGGATTTCTCGCTAAAAGCGTCAAAAACTTCCCGCACGAGGACACGCGAACGATGGATAACGAATCCACGTCGTCGTGTGGAATGTAAATCCCAATCGTCGTCGATGTCGCCAACTCTTTCGCGACCGGAACCACCAGCGGGTGCACGTTTCTCCTCTGGTTCGGTTCCACGATTTCCAAACCTTCTTTCGCTTGTAACACTCGCAGCAAAGATTGGATGTTCGTTTCCGTGTTTTTCGTTCGCGCGATGGAGGCGGCGTTCTCGATGTATTCCGAATGCGTCGTGGACGACGACGCGGATGCGCGAATTTGGTTTCTTCTTCTTCTCCTACTTAAACTACTTCTTCTCTCGTCGAGGACGATGTCCTCGTCTCCATATCTTCTTTTCTGCCGACGCATCATCGGCTCGCTTTTAAGACAATAATAATAACGACGACGATGATTTCTTCCTTTTGCAACGACACCAATTTCGAAAGACGACGTAAACGACGACGCCAGATGATTTGACGTCATCGTTCTCTCTCTGTCTCGCGCGCAAAGTCTCTCTCTCTCTCTCTCTCTCTCTCTGTCCCTCTCTTATTTGAGGACTTTTGTGGTAAAATTCCTCTCCGGATGAGAGAAAGATGAACCCTAAACCCTAGAGAGATCTCGCTCTTTTTCTTCGACAGAAAAGAAAAACCTCCAGAGGTTTTCGGGTGTTCTTCCTTTCTCTGGGAGTAGAGTAGTATTCTGCACAGAAGGAACTCTCTCTCTCTCTCTCTCTCTCTCTCTCTCTCTCTCTCTCTCTCACACACACACACACAATACTCGCGCAACGAGAGTCTTTTGTTGTCGCAGTTTTTTTTCAGTCTCATCGTTTGCAACGGCGGCAGAGCGTTAAAAGAAGCGTCCTAAATCTCACTCTCATCGAGAGTTTCCAATCGTCGCTTTTTTATTTACACGTCAGCATTCCAAAAAGAACGCTCGATCGAGATGAACGGGTACGCGAGATGCACGGTCCCGCCGATCTTAGTCAACGCGCGACCGAAAAATAACAACAACAACAACAACAACAATGTTATTGGTAACAGCAGCACTTCTCCGACGGCAGCGCCGACGCCGAAGCGAACGAGCGAGGACCGAGACGATGCCAAATTTGGGGGCGTGGTGAGTCAGCAACCACACGCCTCTGTGCACCACGAAAGAGGACAAAGAAGGAAAAAATCGGTTCGGTTTACGGAAACGCCGGATGAAGTCGTCGGGACGGCGGAGGATATCGATCGATCGTCGATTTCAGCGCCGAAGAGGTGCGACGTGTGCAACGTACATCTGGTTGGGTTCGTGTGGGAGTGCGGCGCGTGCTGCGAACAAGAGAAGTCGACGAAAAATGATGGAAGCGGCGAAGATGCGATGTCATCACGCGGAGAACAACATCAAGTACAACATTCACCTTCTTGTCAAGCGTGCGAGGAGTTAGTCGGGGTTGGAAGAATGGCCGTTCGCGAGGAAGAGAGAGTGAAGAATACGATGTTGGAGATTGGGCCGCAGTCGCCGCACCAGAGTCAAGGGACGGTGTTTAATAGTGGGAATACGGCTTCGAGTGGTGGCGATCATGGATTTTCGCCTAGGTCCAGGAACAACAAGAACAATAACAACATAGAAGAAGGAGAAGGTGCTTCAAAAAAAGGGTTCCGACTGTGCGTGAGTTGTTATCAGATGCACGCGAGGTTATCGATGAGTCGAACGAGGTTTTTGGAAGAAAGGAAACGGAAGGAGGAGGAGAATCTCAGAAAGCAGACGATTTCGTCGTCGTCAGATGATACGATTACTATCAAACCTACGACGACAACTACAACTCTTCCCGTGCCAGTTTTGAACAACACGACGGCATCCGTGCCGACGGCAGAGGCGACGCCGGAAGAAAAAGAAACCGTCTTCTCCGCCGGTCAAAACAACTCTTTATGGTTACAACTCGCCGAACAATTACAAATTCACGAGCACGATCCTCAAAACTTCATTCGAACTGGATTAGACGACCAATTGGCGCTGGAAGAAATCATACGCGATCGAGCGACGCTCATGGTCAACGGTGAAGACCGACTGGGAAGAATTTTGAAAGAAGCGACGCGAAGGATGGACGCGGCGAAGCAAAACGACGCGGAAAGTCCCGAAAACGAAAACTCCAACGGTATGCATCAGAACGAAGAGGAACTCGCGCCGGCTTTTTGATATCACAAACAACGAGACCGTGATGACAACTGGTAGAAAATAAACATACTGTACTTGTATTAATGAATTTATGTGTATCAAACTCAACGTTAAACAATTTCTTTTGGATAGATACTTTCATCACTTCTTATTCATGTTCTTTTCTTGCTGCATGAACGCTCTTCTGCCTTCGGAAACCGCCTCCTCGAATCCATTCTTCAGATCTGCGTTATTCTCGTCCAAGCGCAAACCTTCAAAAAACGCCACCGCGGCGCCCTCGAAATCGTTCATCGCCCTCGCCGCTTTGCCTTCACGAAACCAGGCTTTCAGGTAGGTTGGGTCGAGTGATCTCGCAGTGACAGCGTCTTTTCTCGCTTCCAAATAATCGTTCAGTTTTTCTTTACACGCGGACCTGTTCGCCCACACTTTCGCGTTCCACTCGTCGGTTTCCAAACTTTTCGTGTACGCGTCCAAGGCGTCTTGGTATTTACCGCCGACGAACGCTTCGTCGCCGAGGCGTTTATGTTGCTCTGCTTCTTTCATTTCCTCCTCGGATAACTTCTTTTGTGGACCAAGTGTGTGCCTAGTTACGCTAGTTTGTGGTAAATCGTGCAAATTTTGCTCGGGATTGCCTTCCGCTTGGCCGCTGTGTTGTCTGCGAATCTCCATGATCAACTCCTCCACGCGTCGCATCACCGCTTGCGCGTTCCACTCGTCTTCTTCTTTCAAATTTTCATCTTTTTCCGTGTGCGAAAGCAAATACTCAACCACATCCTCTCTTCTACACGCGGCAGCTGCGTGTATCGCTTTCATTCCGTCTTTATCTCGAGCGTTCGCATCGGCTCCATTATTGAGTAAAACGTCAAGCGCTTTCTTTCTCGTTTCCGAGTCTTCCGGATCCGTCCCGGCCCATTTCGGGTGACTGGCGAGCACGTGCAAAGCAGACATCCCACCTTCCGCTCTCTGATTTGCATCTATTTTACAATCTTCTAAAACAAACCGTAAGGTTTCCACGCAGCCACTCGCGGTTGCTAACACCACAGCGCCGACTCCCGACTGCAACGTCTCCTCGCGTATCGTCTCCCGCTTCCCTTCGATGTCGAGTTCCCGAGAAAGCAACTTTGCCACTTCGTGAGACCCGCACCCGACCGCGAACAAAAACGGCGACCCGGTATTCCCTCCACTCGCTTTCTTCTCCAACATTCGTTTCACCTCTTGCACTCTCTCCGGCCCACCACCACATTTCGTCATCAACACGTCCGCCGTCTCTCTCGCCTGCTCTCGCCCGCCGTCCCACTCGGCTAAAAAGTGCCACGCGTTCCTCTCGTCCTTCGATGTCACCAGCGCGTCAGCTTTCCCATCCACTAACAAATACTCCAGAACTAAAGCATTCGCTCTCGACATCGCGATGAGTAAAGCTGTCGCGCCGTCGGCGTCTCTCATCTCCACGTCGCACTTTACATTTCCCACCAAGTGTTTGCAAATATCCACCGCCGCCACGTCTCGCCTCTGCGCTATTAAGTGTAAACACCCTCTTCCTTTCACGTCTCGTGCGCTCAATACCTCCGTTTGGTCGCGGAATGCGAGGCAGGATTTTATGACCTCTTCTAAGGTTCCTTTTTGTATAGATTTTATTAAGGTTTCTATGCGCGAGATGGCTTCCACGGCGCGTTGCGAGGATGCGTTTTCCCTCTTGTCTTTCGCCGCAACCGTCATGTCTTCGTTGTGTGATGTGATGTGATGCGTCTTGTTTCTTTCGTTTACGCAAAAGTAAGAGGTGAAAAAGAAGAGAGTGCACGCAAACGTAGTATAAAGCGCCTCTCTCGATGATCGTGCGCGTGCTCTGATACCGCTCGAGAACAACAACAGCGGGGCTTCGTGTGATGAGCAAAAGGTTCAGTCTTTGGAGGAACTTTTGGAGGATTTTTGAACCAAATTCGTCATTAAAAAACAACCTTTTGGACTACGTTATACGCGCATCAAAAGACGTCGTCTCGAGCGTTTCGTTGGTGTTGTTGGTGTTCTTGCGCGGGGCTCTTTTTTGCGCCCAAGAAGAGACGCGTTTTGTGCGCGTAGCAGAGACGCGAAAGACGAACGCAAACAACAGGGATTTGAATTCGATTTCCTCTCGCTTTCCCGTGGAAACGAATCCTCTTTCTCTCTCTCTTTTCTCGACGTATTGTTATATAATACGAATACTACGAATGGCGTCGTCATCTGAAGTGGACGCGTGGATTGCCACTTTGCGTAAGTGCGAGATAATCGACGAGAACTCGGTGAAAAAGCTCTGTCAAATGGCGGTGGAGATCTTGGTGGAAGAATCAAACGTGCAAAATATTTCGAGTCCGGTGACGATATGCGGGGACATTCACGGCCAGTTTTACGATTTGAAGGAGTTATTCTCCGTCGGCGGGGAGTGTCCAGATACGAATTACTTATTCATGGGAGATTTCGTGGACAGAGGGTTTTATAGCGTGGAGACGTTTTTGCTTTTGTTGGCGCTGAAGGTGAGGTATCCGGACCGAATGTTTTTGATCCGCGGGAATCACGAGTGTCGGCAGATCACGCAAGTGTACGGTTTTTACGACGAGTGCCTGAGAAAATACGGGAGCGTGAACGTGTGGAGATATTGCACGGACGTGTTCGATTACTTGTCTTTATCGGCGATGATTGACGGGAGAGCGCTGTGCGTACACGGAGGATTGTCGCCGAATATAACAACCATCGACGAGATTAGAGCGATTGATAGAAAAAGAGAGGTTCCGCACGAAGGGCCGATGTGCGATTTGCTGTGGTCAGATCCAGAGGACATCAAAGGTTGGGGTTTGTCTCCTCGAGGCGCGGGTTATTTATTCGGCGACGATGCGTGTAAAAGCTTCAACGAGAAGAACGCGTTGAAACTGATTTGTCGAGCGCATCAGTTAGTCATGGAAGGGTACAAGTGGATGTTTGACAAAGAATTAGTGACGGTTTGGTCTGCGCCGAATTACTGCTATCGATGTGGGAACGTGGCGAGCTTACTCGAATTGGACGAACATTTCACGCCGCGGTTCAAAGTGTTTGAAGCGGCGCCCGATTCCAATCGCGCGGCGCCGGGTAAACGCACGGTACCGGATTACTTTTTGTAGCGGAAAGAGCGAGAGTTGGATATAGATATAGATGCATAGAAGAAATAATAGCGAACACAGTAGCATCACACAGTGATAGATTTTTAGTTACTCTATTATAAAACTAAAGTTAGAAGATGGAGAATCTATATCACACGCATATACGGCGCGCGCTTCACAAACCAACAACGTCTCTCTCATCGCACGCGACAAATACTAATCCCATCACCAATGGGTACTAAGCTATGACTCACTCGCGAGTCGTTCACGACGAACTCGTTAAACTCTTTAATCGCGATCGTTTTCTTATCTTTGTCGAAATCCGGATTCACCGGTCGTCCGTACCACAACACGTTATCGATGATAATCAAACCGCCTTTCTTCATCATCGGCAACAACTGTTCGTAATACCCCATGTACGCCCTCTTGTCCGCATCCACAAACGCTAAATCGAAATAATTTTCCCCAAACTCCTCTTTGATGTGTTCTACGCTCACTTTCGCATCCCCGACGTGCTCGCGAACCATGTGTTCAACCTTCGCCGCTTTCCAAAACTTTCTCGCCACCGCCATGGCGTCGTCGTCGATATCGCACGCGTGGAAACGAACGTCGCCGTCGTACGACCGCTCGGTCATCGGTAAGAGCATCGCTAACGAGCTGTACCCGGTAAACACGCCAATCTCGATGATTTTCTCCGCGTTTATCATCTCCACTACGAGTCGTAAAAAATTCCCTTGTTCCGGAGGTATTTGCATCCGAGCGCCGACGGGACTAAACGCTTTCGTTTCCTCTCGCAACTGTTTCAACAGTTTCGGTTCCCGTGTGTTCTTCAACAGATACTCGTACAAGGCGTCGTCGAATCGCAATAAGGGTGAATTTATCGTCCCTCCACTCGCAGAATTGCTGTTTGTGCTGCTGCTTTTATCATCATCGCTCCATGATTCACCCCCGCTACTGCTCGCCCCTCCTCGTTGCAGTCGTCGTCTCGTGAACTTTTCGTGATTCTGCCGCCGATTATAACGCCGCTGGTCGTCCCCGTGATTAGAAAAGAAAGAAAATCTTCCAGTCGTCGGTGTCGTCGTCGTCGTCCTCGAAGTCAGCGCTCTCATCAGTATCGCTTTCCGCTTCATCGCCGCGCACATCGTCGTCCTCGTCGCAACCTTCATCTCTTCCCCCCTCTTTTTGCTCCCTCGAATTTGTTTTTTTTTATGAGGGAGCGAATTTGGAGCTCGAAACGCTTGTTTTGTAAAATGGACGAAAAACATCATCACAAAAATTATTTAATCTCTCATCTCTTCTCTCGCGGGTCGGCGGTGTGTTTATTGCAACGACGACGATTTGCGACGAAAGAGACGAAAGAGACGAAAGAGTAGACGATCTTGAAAGAGAGAGAGAGAGAGAGAGTTCTGTCTCGTTCGGGGTGCGAGAGTGAGAGGGCATTTTCCTTCTTCTTAGAGAGTTTGGGGGTGCTTTCGTGTGCGTTTTTTTTATTCCCAACGGATTTGAGATCTGGATTTGATTGAGAAGAAGAAGAAGAAGAAGAATGAACGACGCGATGACGATGATGCGCGAGGCGAATGGCAACAACACCCGCGGAAACGCGGCCAAAACGACGAAAGGAGGAAAGAAAACGGGTAAAACGTCGAAGAAGAAACAACCCCACCAACCGTTTAAAGAGAACGAAACGCCCGGGCAAAATGGCAAGTTCACCCGAGGGATGGTGCGAAACATTCAAAATATGAGAGACGATCACGATAAAGCGACCATCGAGTGGTTTGAAACCATGGAGGAATTTGCAAACGAGGAGGTGGAGAAGGAGTGGTCAAAAGAAGTTTTTATCGATCACTCGGACGCGTTTAAAGATTTACCGGATAGAGAAAAGATTCGAATACAAAGGATAAAGAAACGGAGCGATCCGAACGTCGCGCCGGACGAGCCCGTGCCGTTGAGATTGAGACCGTGGGATGCGCATCCGAAGGATGCAGAGAAAGTGACGGTGCAATATACGTATAGGAACGCGCTCGGTACGGTTGGAGAGTGTAAGAATGAAATAGCGAAACAGTTGGACGTTCCAATAGGGTCGGTTGAGTTGATTAACGCCGGTCGTAGGCTCGGAAGGGACGACGCGACGTTCCACGATTTACACATTTTAGCCGGGTACGTGGTGTATTTTCGAGTAAACAGCAGAAAAGAAGAATCAGAGAGGAAGAAAAAAGAGAAGGTGGACGATCCAGAGGCACCAACGTCGGAAGGCGTGGCGTGTTGGCAACACTATAAAATTATCGAGAAGGACTAACGTTGTCGTTGCTACCGCGTCGAAACTATCAACTATAAAAATATCTCGCGCTAGTATTATTCCGCTTTCGTCGACGCCTTCCCATTTTTCTTTTTAGATAGCGCAAACGTAAGCGTCTCGTACGTGACATACACTTGCCCAACGGCATACATCAGCGTAACGGCAAAGAAATAATTTGGATTCCCCGTTCTCGTTATCAACCAGGCGCGCAAAGTGACAAAACTTAAACCGAAAATGGCGAGCGCGATCATCGTCCCGTCCGCGACAATTTTAATCGCCTCGGAACGTTCGAGCACGCGAACTGAAGTGCCGTGTGCTAATATCAGCACCGTCGTAAACGCGAACTCACCTAAAGTCGGGTGCGATGCCAACGCCGTCGCGCACAGCAACCCCGCGCACGCGCTGAATAAAGGACTTTGACTGCGCGCAAACCTCGCCGTAATCGTCAAGGCGCACACAATCCCACACCCTTGGAATGCGAAGCAATACCACGGCAAAAACCGTTCCCACATCAACGAATACACGTACCAGTGCAGACCGACGTTTGGCTGTAACTCTTCTGCTCTGTACCGATCAAAAACGGACACGCGCAACCACTCTTTCAACTCATCGTTCGGCACCAGGTATTTATCCGCGACGTTCACAAACGTTCCCAACGCGCACGCGTACTGCGACAGAAAGTGTACCGCGAGTTTCTTCCCACTCGTTCCAAACTCATTTTCACGAACGGACCAAAAATGGAGCAACACTCCAGGTAAAAGAGTCACGGCTGATGGTAAATGCACCAACGACAACATCGCCAACGCGCCGCCGGTGACCGTCGGCGAGCGCTTGTTCGTCTTTACATCGACGGCGGCGTACACGACCAGACTCGCGAGTAAAAATTGCACCACTTTCGTCGTTCGCGACAAACAAGAGAGGATAATGATTGGATGTAACATGTACACTCCAACGATAGATGTTGGTTCACCTTTATTTTCATCATCATCTTCGACTGTTTTCTCGTTCTTTCTCTTCGCGCAACCGCGCTCGTATATCTGACTCAAAACAATCGCCGTGAGGACATCAACACACACGAACGGAACCACAGACCAGAGTACACCGTCATCACTCTTCGATCCAGCGCCGCAAAATGGCGCGAATATTGCACCCACGAACGGCGACACTCTCGACGACGACGTGATGCGTTTTTCGTGAGTGTTTTGTAAATGCGCGAATTCTTTCGCGTGATTGAACGCGTCGAACGCGGTCGAGAATTCGAACCGACTGTTGGAAAGATTCGCGAGGAGGATATTTGGGAACGCAAAGGCGAGAAAGAATCGGAGGAAAACGCCGACGGCGAGGAAACGCAGGTCGTTTTTTGTTCTCATCTCATCTCTTCACGAGCAGACGACGGGCGCATTTTTGTGCAGAAAAGTCGTTACAAAGTTTCGCTTTTGTCTGATGGAACAACACACATGAACACACAAGGGAAGAAGAACCTTTCCGGCGCGCAGAAGAGGAAGAAGAAAAAGGAGAAGGAAGAGCTCGCCGCGGAAATGGAGCGTTTGAAGCTTGGACCGACGGAGTTATGGACCGGGTTGGTGTTGCATCACAAGGATGTGTTTGTCTCGCACGTGCTTCCGAAATTGAACGAGACGGATCGGTGTTTCTTTTCACTGGTGAATACAGAGAGTCGGGGTGTGCTTGAGTATGCCGGGGTAGACGTATCGGAATTAGGTTTGTCTATTCACGAATGTTCATCCATTTCGACGTTGGGATGGGCGTGGAATCACGTTCCCTGGGGAAAGAAAGATACCAAAGGAAACGTGATGGATCAAGCCTTGTTTTGTTGGCAAGTAACTACAACGAACAAACTCGAGTTGCTCAAGTGGGCGAGAGAAGTGAAACAGTGCGAGTGGGATGAAAAGACGATTAATAGGGCCGCATTTCAAGGTAATCTCGAGATGTTGAAGTACTGCTTCTCTCACGATTGCCCGTGTGATGAAAAAGAGGCGTGTGAACAAGCTGCTATTGGAGGACACCTCGACTGTGTTCGATTTCTTTTCACCAAAGTGCAACCTTCGGCAAAATATGGGGCAATTCCAGCAACATGCGTTGGTCACGTGGAGATCTTGAAATATTTCGTTGACGAAAGAAAGATATCTGAGGAAGTAAAGAGTCAGTGCGTGCACAACGCTGCAAGGTATGGCCAACTCGATTGCCTCAAATACTTAGTCGAAGAGGCGAAAACGCCTCTTGACACCTGGGAATATATCGCTTGCGCTCGTTACTTCGAGCATACCGACTTCGTAAACTATTTGCTCGAAAAAGGGTGCCCAGAACCATCGGACGAACAATACGCTGATTTTGTCGAGGAAAGGAAAGCAGAGGCCGAGGAGGAGCACAGCGACTAACGACCGAGAAAAGACAAGATACAAATAGATAACAAGAGAGACTCGCACAACGCTTTTCCAGTTTTCA